>Ga0208428_1000231_pt1 | contig 28696 bp, 44 predicted proteins | sample DEB08_DNA_11_FD_184535 | JGI IMG/M metagenome (GOLD analysis project Ga0208428, IMG submission 184535) | Aqueous microbial communities from the Delaware River and Bay under freshwater to marine salinity gradient to study organic matter... | ecosystem: Environmental > Aquatic > Marine > Coastal ... | reverse complement strand
CGGAAAGGCTGAGTGGAACAAGGCCCACTCGGTACAGTTTTCAGAAACGACCCCTGCGAGAGTGGTGTTGCGAGAGGCTGGGGTATTAAATAATAAGCACATACCTGAAGCATACTTCCATGCATCCATTGAGCAGCGTATGGCATTGTTGTCTGGTTTGATGGATACAGATGGCACTGTTTGCCAAAAAGGGCAGTGCGAGTTCACACAAAAGTCAGGGCAGTTAGTTGAAGACGTTGCTAGGCTGCTAAACTCGCTTGGTGTAGCCTGTAGTGTTCGATATAGCCGAATGATGCTAAACGGGCGTGATGTTGGTGAGAAGGGACGTATCCATTTTTACCCACCTAACTGGATGACTGGCAGTTACGAGTTGTTCACAATTCCACGCAAGCAAGTGCGTGTCAGGCGAAGGAAGAAAGACGGTACAAGGAAGGTTGTTAATGTAAGGAAGGTTGAGTCGGTTCCTGTGAAGTGTGTGCAGGTCGAGGGTGGAACTTACCTCTGCGGCGAAGGCCACATCTTGACTCATAACTCAACGCTGGCTGCTGGGATTTGTATCCTGCTGGCTCAGTTCGACAACGAGCAAGCGGCACAGGTGTTCATCGGGGCCACGAAGGTCGATCAGGCAAAACTGATCTTTAACGAAGCCTCACGGATGATTGGGGCCAGCGAGAACCTGAGACACCTAGCAGACAGGCGAGTGTTGCAGATCAACTTCGACTCAACAAACAGCTTTATAAGGCCGCTGGGCAGCGATAGAGCGTTCGATGGCCTTAACCCTAGCGGAATCATCTTTGACGAATTGCATGCGTGGAAAGAGCAACACAGAGCCTTCTACGACACGTTGACGACGGGTAGTGCTTCGAGATCCCAGCCGCTACGGTTTACGATCACGACAGCGGGCGACACTAACAGCCTGCTTTGGATCGAGGAGGAGACTATTGCCAAATCATTAGTCGAGGGAACTTATAAAGAGGATAGTTACTTTGCTTATATTGCAACCTTGGACAAGGAAGATGATCCATTTGATGAGGCTAACTGGCCTAAATCCATGCCAAACCTCGGTATCTCCGTATCGGCAGATTATGTGCGAGAGCAGGTCAGGGAAGCAGAAGTATCCAAGGTCGCAGAGAACAGGTTCAAAAGGTACTTCGCCAATGTGCAGGTCTCTCCGAACGAGGCAGCGATCGACCTTGCCAAATTCGATTCATGCGAAGGAGAACTTTCTGACTGGCTTGAAGCAGATGTCGTCACATGCGGCATCGACATGGGCGGACGAAACGACTTAGCAGCCCTCGCTTACTGTGCCAGATATCCCGATGGCGAGAACGAGGACGGTGAGCGTCAGTACCGCTACGAGATCACCACAAAGGCATACATGGATGCTGATACGTCTCGTGACCTGAAAGAGATGCCTTGGCTCCAGTGGACCGACAACGGGATGCTAAACATCGTCCCTTATGTCCACACGGCGATATATGAGGAAGTGCTGAATGAGTTCCCAAAGATCCGTGGCAAACAGGTTGGCTTCGACCCTTGGTCAACGCAGCAACTTGCGGAGCAACTCGATCAAGAAGGCTTTCAGTGTATTGTGATTCAGCAGAACAGGTTCAAGTTACACGAACCCACAACACTTCTACTGGACCTAATAGAGAAACAAAAGATAAGGCATAACGGAGACCCTATCCTTCGTTGGTGCTGCGGGAACATGGTTTTGAGTATTGATAACGCATCTCGAATCATGCCCGACAAGAAGAATTCAAGCGAAAAGATTGACTGTGCTGTTGCTGCGATTATGGCTCTCAAGCTGGCGTCGTTAGCCCCCGAATCACCACGAGGACCACTGTTCATAACATAATATGGCTACATCATTACGATCCCCCGCAAAGTGGTTGTTAGACTTCTTTGGCGGCAATAACAACGTCCGAGTAACCGAAACTTCTATTCTTGCCAGCCCTACGGTTTGGTATTGCATTGGAACCATCTCTGGTGATGTCGCCAAGATGCCTCTGGAGGTAAAGCGAGAAGACACGGATGGTGGTCACGAACTGTACAAGCGTCACTCTGCCTATAACCTGCTCACGCAGCAATCCAATGACTGGCAGACCGCTGACTGCTTCAAGGAGATGATTACGGCTCATGCTTTGGGATGGGGTAACGGTCGGGCTGCGATTGTTCGTAATGGAACGAGACCTGTTGAGTTGATTCCATTGATGCCGGATCGTTCGGAAACGATCATGGTGCAAGGCGAGGTTTATCATGTAACAATGCCAGAAGAAGATGATCCGCTGCTATTCCGTCAGGTTGTTGAGGAAATGCCCCTAACGGAACTTCTCCAGCACCGTGACGTTGTGGTGATGCACGATAGTGAGGTTCTGCATGTGAAGGGCTTCGGTTACAACGGGTATGCCGGGCTGAGTGTGGCACAGGTTCTAAAGGACACGCTTGGCATTGACCTGCAAGCTCAGAAGTACGCCAACAACGGAATGAAGAAGGGCTTCGCCGGTGAGGTAATGTTGGAAGCCCCGGCAGGCATGTTCCGCAATGAAGACGATGCTAAGGCGTTCTTGGATGGGTTCAGAAAGCGGCACGCTCGTGGTCAGGACGGTGAGACTGTCGGGCTGCTCCGTGAAGGCATTAAAGCCAACGTAATGAATATGTCACCGGCTGACTCGCAGTTCTTGGAGCAGCGATCGTTCAGTCGGCAAGACATCGGCATGATCTTTGGTATGCAAAGCCTCCCGTTCGACGACACAGCCACAAGCTACAACTCGCTAGAGCAGAAACAACTGGCATACCTAGCAAGTTGCCTAGATCGCTGGCTGACACGCTGGGAGTTCCAGTGCGACATGAAGTTGCGAACCGAGCCTGAGAAACGGGTCGATACCGTCCACTTTAAGTTCGACCGAGCAACATGGCTGCGTACTGACGCCCAGACAAAGCAAGAGGTTTTGAGCGGCCTGATCTCATCCACCATCATCAATAGAAACGAAGCTAGACTCGCTTGGGGGTTGAATCCTGTAGAGGGTGGCGACGAGTTCCTCAATCCATTCACATCGACAGATGAAGACTTCGAGGAGGACGACGTAGAAGAAGTAGTCGAGGAAGAAGATGACGAATCTATTGTTGAAGACCGTCTCCAGTACCTGATAAGCCTTGAGTCGCAGCGAATCATCGAGATGAGCGACCGCAAGGATTTCCTCGACCAACTAGATGGATTCTACACTAAATGGGCCATCACGCTGTTGAATAACGGCATCCCCGCTGAACGAGTCAAGGAAATAACGGAAAGGCACAAAAATGGTATCTTGGAACGGGCCGGACAGGTGGCGGAACTGGAACAACTCGGAGAACGAGTACGAGATTTCGCCAGAGGATGGTGATGATGAATTGGACGATGAGGATGTGTTGGCACTCGATATGTCAATGACCAGCAAAGGCCACCTCATCAACACAATAGCAATCCTACTGGTCCTTATAGATCATGGTATAATCACAACGGAAGAGTTTATCGAGTATCAATTACAGGCAAAGGCAGCGGTGGAATATGAAGAGTGACTGGGGCGTGAAGATCGAGATCGGGAATGATGCACCTCGAAGCGATGACTGGATAACAGTAAACCTAGACGAAAATGTAAAGCCAACCATGAAGGCTCCAGCAACGGAGATCCCATTAGAAGATGACACCGCAGACCTTATTTATGCTAGTCACATTCTTGAGCATCTTAATTATTCTAGCAGGGTTCCTAGTGTTCATGCTGCTCTCCAAGAATGGGCGAGGATTCTGAAGCCGGGTGGGACATTGATGGTTGCTGTGCCTGATCTTGAGGTGCTTTGCGACCTCTACCTGAACGGTGACGGAACGGATAGAATAATGGTCATGCGGATGATGCTCGGTGGCCATATGAATGAGTTCGATTACCATTACGCCGGGTTCGACGAGGAACTGCTTGCTAGTTACCTTGCCTACGCTGGCTTTGGTGAAATTAAACGTGTTAAAGACTTTGGGTTGTTTCGCAGAGATTGCAGCACACTCGAATACAAATACAGACCTATATCCCTCAATATGAAAGCGACGAAAAATGTTTGATGTAACCACTCGTGAAATCTTTCTCTATGATGACATTGGACCTGCCTACATGGGCATGTTTGGAACCGAGACAATGATGGAGGGGATGCAGACCTTTGGTAACGGTCCCATCAACCTACGCATTAACAGCTATGGTGGTAGCGTGGACGAGGCCCTAGCGATGATCGAGATGCTGTCCCGTCATGACGGTGAGGTTCACGTTAGCGTCGATTCCATTGCTGCCAGTGCTGCTAGTTTGTTCGCTGCCTATTTCCCATCCAGTGCGGCTCCACACGCCCGTATCATGATCCACAATCCGTGGGGCTGTGCTATGGGTGACAGTGAGGAGTTCCGCAAGCAGGCCGATATCCTAGACATCTATCGTGACAGTCTCGTTAGCATCTACGAGGAGGCTATGGGGATCGGTCGTGAGGCCATTATCGACATGCTTGATGCTGAGACATGGTTCACAGCCAAGGATGCGTTACAGGCCGGTCTGGTGGATTCTGTGGGTGGTAAGGACGCAGATCCCAAGCCAGTACCACAGGACAGGTTCAAAAACGTCCCACAAGACCTCGTGGTAAGCCCCGTCAAGGCTGAGAAGCCACCGCAACCCGAGTCTACGAAAGAACTTACGAACAAACTCAGTTTACTTCGGCTCAAGTGCAAGCTGCACAAAGCCCGGTAAATAAAATTGAACAACGGGGTCTTGATTTTTCCACCGAAATATGTTATGGTGGTGCGGTCTGAACCCAATCCAGACGAAGCGAGTAGGTAGAGACTGAAAGCGTATCTGAACCCATTGTGGTCGAGGTATGCGTTTGGTCCTACCTTTTTTTTATTGTTGGACCTGCCTCGACGGTAGTTTATTGAAAAGGAGAGTGATCCGTGAATAAGATCCAAATGTTGCGTGAGGAGCGTGATGCTCTGGCCGCAAAGGTCGAGGCTTTAACCATCCTCGCACAAGAAGAAGAAAGAGACTTCTCGGAAGAGGAGCAAGCTCAGGTTGATGCCATCATCGGTTCCGACGAGGACGCTGGTGAATTGGCTTCGATTAACGCAAAGATCAAACGTGAAGAGCGACTCGACGAAATCCGTCGTGACATTGCCGCTTCCCGTGCCGTCCAAACGATTCAGCCTAAGAACGAACCCGGCGACGTTAACATGAAGAATGTTGTCGTTCCCGCCAAGGCTAAGTCTCGTGGTGCATTGGCATCGTTTGATGGCCAAGACGCTGAGAAGGAAGCCTATCTAGCTGGCTTGTTCTATCAAGCAGCCTTCACTGGCAACGAAGCAGCCTCAAACAAACTTGGCGACTTCGGTATTCAAATGGCCCAAACCACTGGTGACAACACCAAGGGTGGTTTCCTCGTGCCAGATATCCTCGAAGCACGATTGATCCGTTTGGTTGAAGAGTACGGTGTAGCTCGTCGTGAGTGCCGTGTCATGCCAATGGGTGTTGGTGGAACCTTTAGCGTTCCTCGTCGAGCAGGTGGATACACTGCCTACTTCGTCGGTGAAAACGCTGCTGGAACAGAGTCGGACCTGACTTTCGACCAAATCCAGTTGGAAGCCAAGAAGATGATGGTTCTGTCTCGCTGGTCAAGCGAATTGCCCGAAGACGCTGCTGTGCAGTTGGGCGACTTGATCACGCAAGAGATTGCCTACGCCTTCGCCAACAAAGAAGACGATTGCCTGTTTAATGGCGATGGTACTTCTACTTACGGTGGAATCGTCGGTTGGGAAAATGCTGTTGCTGCTGGTTCGATTGTAACCACGGCTTCTGGTGTTGATACCTTTGGTGAGATCACGATTGCAACCTTCGAGGAAGCAATTGGCGACCTGCCCAAGTACCCCGGCATCTCGCCTAAGTGGTACGTTCACCAGTCTTGCTGGGCCAACGTTATGCAACGTCTGGCAATGGCTGCTGGTGGTAACACTGTTGCTAACTACGAAGGTGGCGTTGGAATGAGCTTCCTTGGCTACCCAGTAGTTGTTTCTCAAGTCCTGCAATCCGGTGGTCCTTCCACTGACATCTCAGGCAACATCTTCGGTTACTTCGGTGACATGGGCATGTCCACCACCTTTGGTGACAAGCGTGGCGTTACCGTTGCTACCGACTCTAGTATCTACTTCACCTCGGACGCCATCGCATTGAAGGCAACCGAGCGTTTCGATATTAACTGCCACGAGCGGGGAACTGCTTCCGCTGCTGGCCCAATGATCGCTCTGAAGGCTAACGCATCCTAATCGGAACCATCGCTTTAGCCCCAGATGGATGTGATGTGGGGTAGGCTTCGGCCTTCCCCCGTCACTTTTTTATTACAACTAACTTTAAGGATTTTCAAATGAAACGCCAACAAAGTGCAGTATACAGCGTGTTATTGGCCCCAGATGCCTCCTCGACTGCCGCTCGTACTGCCAACCTCGATTGCCAAGGTGCTGACTACGCATCTATCCTCCTGAACGTATCCGCTGAAGCAAACACCAACTCAACGAATGTTGTGGTTAGCTTGCTTGAGTCGGATGATACTGTTGCAACTAACTTTGCTACGTTTAGCTCGAACCACAGCGTTACGGTTGATAACACCGCTGCTGCTGTTCACGCCTTCCACGTTAGCATGGTAGGACGCAAGCGATACCTGCGATTGTCGGTCACTCCAGACACGACAACCAATGGTGCTGTTCTTGTAAGTGCTGTATCTGCACTCGACAAGGAAGTTAAGAACTCGTCTAACAGCGACAATGCTGACAGCGTATCTGTTTCCTAATCTAAGAATGCTGGGGCTAAAGCATGAGTACATTTAAGAGTAACCTGAAGACCAGTCTAGTTGGTAAGAAGGTCGCCGCATTTATGACCGCACCTCGCTACGAATCAACGTGGGCGAGGAACATGATCGAGACAGCCCTGAAAGACGCTGGCATCCCGCTGGTGATCTCTCAGGGCGTGTTCTACGGTCAGTGTATGCAGAGAATGTTAGAGGACGCTGTTGAGGCAGGTGTTGACATTGCCATCACTATCGACTTCGACTCTATCTTCGTTGCTGACGATGTTAAGTATTTACTGTCGATGATTAACGATGAGAGATACGACGCCATCGCAGCCCTGCAATCACGAAGGTCGATGCCATATCCGCTGTTCACAAAAGGCGACAGCGACCATGTGGAATTTGATGGTGAGCCGCTACAGGTATCAACAGCACACTTTGGACTGACTGCGATCAAACTCTCTAAGCTGAAAGATGTTCCACGACCGTGGTTCTGCTCAGTTCCCAAGGAGGATGGATCGTGGGATGAAGGCAAGGTGGATGATGACATCTACTTCTGGCGTCAATGGGAGAAGGCGGGCAATAAAGTCTTTATAGACGCTGCCCTTTCCATCGGCCATATGGAAGAGATGATTGCGACTTTTGACGAAAACGGTAACCATAAATTCGTGTATCCAAATGACTGGTTCGAGCAAAACTACATGCAAGAACTGCAACCAGAAGAAGTGCAAGAAGAAGAAAGTTGAACTCCTGCTTGAGTGGAATCGCCACTTACCGGGAACCGTATTCTTTGAGTGCCTTTTAGGTGCAGGCGTAACGTCGCTCTTAATTGAGCGTGGTATAGCGAGGTATAAGAAACGTGCGACTAACAAAGGTAACCGATCCAACAACACTGGCAGTAGCAAGGTCAGACGTAAAAGATCATCTAAGAATTGAACAGGATGAGATCGACTACGACAACGACCTTGACGAGCTAATCTATGCTGCCACTGCGTATGTGATCGAGGAAACCCACCACACGTTAATCAACACTCAGTTCACAGCCAAATGGGACTGCTTCCCCGGCGACGTACTGAAGATACCTGCTTGGCCTATCGTGTCCATTGATTCAATCCAGTACACGGACGTTGACGGTGCTACCCAAACGCTGTCTTCGTCCTTGTATCGGACTGAACTGGTTCAATGTCCAGCCACCATTCGCCCAGCAATTGACGAGGATTGGCCTGACACGCAAGCCGACGCCATTGACGCTGTTACGGTTACATTCACTGCCGGTTACGGAACCGCTGCCACTGACGTTCCCTACATGTTTCGTTCCATGATCAAATTGCTGGTTGCTCACTGGTTCAAGAATCGTGAAGCAATCGGGGCGTCTAACACTCCCATCAAGTTAGCATTTAACGCCCTTCGGGATCAGGTTAGGGTCAATGAGTGGCAGGAGTTCTTGAAGCAATGACAAACATATACAGTGGCGACCTGCGGCACAGACTGAAGATTGAAAAGAAGACGAGCAAGATCGGTCCACGTGGGCAGTCGCTAGATGAGTGGAACGAGATTGGGCGGATGTGGGGCAAGATCACGCCGATGTGGGGTCGTGAGCTAGAGGTTGCTAGGCAGCGGCAGGAGAATGTTAGTGTAAAGATTATTACACGCAAGCAGGCTGCTCGTGACATGGACTCCAGCTACAGGCTATGCCACCACGATGATATTTACCACGTTGGGTTCGTTAGCGAATTCTCGGACGAACTGGACGACATACACATAGTGTGTAGCAAGACGAGGACGTAATGATTCACGGCGGGATACCACCGGCAGATGTTAAGTCTTTAGAGAAGACGCTTAAAACATTTGACCACAAGACACGTAACAAGTGGATCAAGGAAGCGACCAGACACTCGCACCGGCGACACATCCTACCGTTTGTCAGGAAGGCAACGCCTGATGGCAGCGGCATGAAGGCCCGTGGGCGAAGTATTTACGGTGCAGGCTTAAGAAGGGCCGGTGGTGACAATCTCTCGGCTGGAACCTACCGTGGTCGCAAATCGACAGGTAAGCTGAGACGGTCTTGGAAGATCTCTAATTTCCACAAGAGGTCGAAGTTTATCGCAGGAAGCTCGGTTGCTAGATGGTCGGACGAAACATTCTACGCAAAGTTTCTTGAGACAGGACGAACCCATAACCTGTTCCTTCCGATGCGGGAGTGGAAGAAGGTTCCAGAAAACCTCAAGGGGCGAGGTAGCAGACTGTGGGTTGAGGGCAAGCACATCTGGAAGGGTGTTGCAGACCGTCGTGGTCCGATTGCAACAAACGCTGTCGTGCGTAGGCTCTGGTGGCATATCAGGAAATACTCGAATCAGGTTAACAACAGACCATGATGGACGTAACAGAAGCAATCATCGACCGCATACGCAAGATGCCGAACCCTCCGTGTCATGTTGGTGAGGTTGTTCCGCAGGGCCTATCTAGGTTCCCGTATGTGTGGATGATGAAGAGCGGAGAAGAGTATTCGGATGACCTGTGCTACCCCCGCCACAAAGACATGATCAACTACGACATCGAGATTATAAGCGATGACATAGATGAGGTCAGGCAGTTAACGGCAGACATCAAAGACTGGTTGATGGACACCGCAATGCACTCGCTGGAGTTCGTTAACGACTACGGCAAAAAGCAAACAATTCACGGGATCATAGTGGAAGACCATGACGATTCCTACATTTCAAAAGTACCGGATAGCGATGAGAAGATTTTCATTGCTGCCATCGACGTAGAAGCAATCCTCGGACAAGAGATATAGGAGATTATAACCATGCCAACGTCCAAAGCATTAGGGATGACGGTTTACCTGAGCAACACATCGACAGGAACCAGTGCTACCTTCACAACTGTGTGTGCAGTTAGTGTTGATGGTGGTGGTGTTGAGACTTCCTCAGAGTCACAAGAACCATGCTTAGATGACACTGTTATCTATGAGTACCCAGCCGATCCAAAGTACGCACAGCAAACCATTGAGTACAAGAAGATCGAAACCACAAACAACGACGACATCTCAGCTACGATGGAAGCTGCGTGTCTCGCTGGAACGCTTTGCACATACTCTCTGAAAGTGCCTCTAGCAACTCCAGTGTATGCAACACGAACCGCATACATCATCTCACACACTGATATGTCGAAAGAGCGAAACCAAGACATGAAATCTTCGATTGTCTTTGCACCTCAATCGGCATGGACGTATTCAACAACCGCACCATCCACCACTTAATAACCTTGAAAGGGGCTATCAATGGATATTTTTGAAATCGGAACCGCTTCTAAGACCGCTGAAGTTAACGGCGTAACATGCAAGTCAGTTAGTCTTGCAGTCAAGTCACGGATCGAAGCAATTATCGCAAAACCCGAAAAGAAAACCCAGAAGGATTGCACAGAGGTACGCTGGATTGCCCTGCGGCATGGTGTGGTCGATCCTGAAACTGGAGAGCAATTGTTCAACGGTAATGATCGTGAGCGATTTGGCAAGCTGGAAGCATGGTTCGTTGAGCCTATATTTGAAAAGATCCTTGAACTCTCAGGCGTCACAGGACAGGACCGTGAGGACTTCGAGGGAAACTAGAAAACGACCCTCGTGAATATATGCTATGGAAAGTAGCTATCCACGGGGGTCATTTGCATCCCGACTTCATCAGAGGAAAACTCACTGACAAACAATTGCACGAGATAGCTTGGTACTACGAACTCCATCCGTTCGGGCATGAGATTAACCACACGATGATGGCCATGATGATTGCAAGTTTTGCTGGTGGTAAACCAGAGGATTACATGCCAAAGATCAATACGCCACAAACCACTGATGAACTAATGGCTGGAATGGGTGGGCTGTCCAAGTTCTTGTTAGATCAGGACATTGACGCTAAGGAAAAAGAGTAATGGCAACAATTCGTTCTCTGCGTATTATGATGTACGTGGATCATAAGGGCGTTAAGAAAGGTCTCAATACTGTCTCCAAGATGGTCAAGGGTACTGCTATGGGGATGGCAGCAACCATAGCTGCTGTATTCCTGAAGGTTGGTGTCGCTAAGAAGATTGCGAAGAATATCAGGTTTGCGATGGATCGTGCCATGAAGGAGCAGCGGTTCAGGATAGAACTTGCATCACTTAGCGGAATTGGCAACCAGTTATTCAACCAGTTACGTGAACTTTCAATGCGGTCCCCGTTTTCCATTGATGAGTGGGTGGGAGGCTCAAAGAGATTGCTTTCCTCGGGGGTAGCAGCAGAGAAAGTCGCTGAGACGATGGAGATGCTTGGTGAGATGAGTGCTGCTACTGGATCAACAGTCAAGGATCTGGCACTCATTTACGGGCAGGTTTTTGCCAAGGGGCGGCTACAGGGTGAGGAGGTTTTGCAGTTCATGGAACGTGGGATCTCGTTGAATGCTGCACTTCAGAAAACACTTGGCAAGTCTGCACGTGAACTACAGGAGATGCAGGAAAAGGGTCTGATTACCCCTGACATGATGACCGACGCAATGAGATTTATGACCTCCCCCGAGGGAATCTTTGGTGGCATGATGGACGCTTTGTTGATGACTGCTGAAGGCATGTTGATTGCATTGAAGAATATATGGGATGCCACGCTTGCTGACTTTGGCAAATCTGTTCTTCCCGTGTTCACTGCGCTGATCAAAGGCATCGCAATGATTGCCCAGAAGGGTGGTGTTATCACGGGCTTTATGGATCAGGCCGCTATGGTTGCTAACCTTATACTCATACCTATCACTGGGATTGTCTGGGCGATGGGGCTGGCACAGGAATCGTCTCTCAGGATTCTTGGTTATCTAATTGGAGCATTGACGTTCTGGGCGGTCACGGCAACCACCATTGTCTTTATTAAGAATCAGATGTGGCTAATGACGATCCTGACGAATTTGTGGCTGAAGACACTGATTGCAGCTAGGAAGGTATGGAAAGGGATCGCTGCGCTTTCAATGACAACCGGAGGTTGGTTGAAATTACTTGCGATGGCAGTGACTTTCGTTGCGGTTATATTTGGCATGACCAAAATAATCAAGGCCGCTGTTGATAGTATGGCAGATAAGTTCAACAAAATGCAGCAGTCTTCTGGTGAGATCGGACGAAACATGACGCTTTCGAACCAACTTCCGTCCGGTGCATTGTTTGGAACCGTCGAGGAATACAAAATATTGATGGGTGGCAGGCGGCGTGAAATTCAGGCTCAGATGCTTGCCGAACTCAAGAGGATAAGAGAGTTAATGTGGGCTGAGAAAAACGGCTTCACCAAAGAGGAGAAGGAAACGGAATATAAAAAGGCCAAGGGTTACGAACGGTTCGGCTTTACTCAGTAGGTTAGGGAAACAGGAAAATGGCAGTAACTTCAATACAGCCCCTCAGAAGCACAACTGGCTCACATGGAGTCATAACAGACACATATGGCGTTCTGTTCCGTGTCTACACGAACAGCATATACGACAGTTCTTTAGTTGTGCTTTCAAAGTTCCCTGTGGGTGCGCCTCTGGCGTCCTATCTAGGAACGGCAACAGAAACATTTGCACCTAATCAACCACCAAATTGCTACACCCACCCGTGGCCAAAGGAGAAGTGTGACGGAACCGCTTTCACCGGTGCTGTTGACGGACAGATTCACGCAATACTCTCATCTGCAAATATCGTAGACCGAGAGAAAACAGATGCCACCGACAACACTTGGATTGTCGAGGCTACATTCACCCTAGACAAGTTCACGGGACCGCTTGCGCCGGTCGAGATAATCCCGTACTTCTTATATGAAGACGAGCCTCAGAGGTATGCGTACTGGTGGGGGTACCGCAGGCGCATTAACAATTCCTCGACCGATGATTGCAGCACACAGCCCGGAAAATGGGGCAAGCCACTGGTTGGAGGCGATGGTGAGCTTGGTGGTAAACTAACAAAAGAAAATCACCTATCCACGAAGCAATACAGAAAGACAGTTCTTCCTGTCAACAGTGCAGGAATGCCATTGTCGGAGCCTCTCACGCAACGTGTTGGCAAGCCAGCCTACAGGGTTAGTTGGTTCTCTTACACCATGCTAGATTTCTCATGTGCAATCGGAAGGGTGAATAGTAACGAGTATAGGTTGAGGTCGTACAACAAGGGTCCGCAATCTATATACGAAACTCATTCCCACGCAAATCCGAGGGAGAATTTCTGCAAAAAGTTCTGCCCACGAGAACTCTTAATTAGCGATGTGTCCTGTGATATTATTCGCTGGGGAGGTAGGAACGGCTACAGGTATACTGTCGAGCTAATACACGACCCTCAAAACTACCACTTCCACTACGTTCTCGATAGCGGTTTCATGCAATTAGCAGAGACAGGTGATGAATCCGCTCAGGGTTCGAAGTATAGCAGTGACGACACTGGAAAGGGATCTAAAGTAGATGTTCAGACCACTGTTGGTAACGATGGACTTGCTGTTCAGGATGAGGTTCTTTTGAACGGCAGAGGCAAAAAACTGGATGAACAAGACCCCGCCAACGCCTTTTATCATAAATATGATGTGTATGAGGAAATCCAGTTCCCTGATTACAAAGAAATAACGCCTGACTCACAAAAGCATAAGTGGGACCGTGAATCAAAGTTCCCGTTCCTGATGGATGGTGGTTACAGATACGAGAAAGCGGCGAGCGAAGCCCCGTGGAAGTGTGACCTCACCACAATTGAATGTACCGATCCATATTAAACGGAGATATAAACAATGGCAGATTTAACAATAACACCAACATCAGTCGCTGTTCAATCGGGCGGTGGTGGTCAGTTAGTACAGTTCGCAGAAACAACAACGCCGGGAGATGCCCTCTATAGATCAACCAGCGATGGGAAATACTACCTTGCCGATTGTGATGCCGAGGCCACAGCCAAGGTTGCTGGCATTGCGATCACTTACGGATCTGCTGATGATTATGGCTACATGTTCTCGGCATCCTCGCAGGATATCGACCTTGGTGCTACACTGACATCAGGTGAGATTTATGTGGTTAGTGACACTTCTGGAAACATCATGCCATACTCCGATCTTACAACTGGACAATACCTTTCCATTATCGGATTCGCAAGATCTACATCACTACTGAAACTCGACATTAACGTGACAGGATTTACCAAGGCTTAGTAATGGCTGATCTGCGGCGAGAGCTTGAGCAGATGCGTAACCGCATCAAGTCTCTTGAACAAAAGAATAAGCAATACGAAAGGACCGCAAGGTCGCTTCGAAACATAAGCCCATACCAATCATCCTTGGTGAAGGCAGACGAGGACATATTGCCTGACGAGGAAGGTAAGTGCATCTCCATGTACAGGATGGCCGAAGGTTCCTCGCCTTACCTGAAGTTAAAACAAAGGCCAGTAATAGAGTTCAAGGTCTACAACCACCGCAAGACTCCCATCTGGAAGGATGAAGAGTTTCATGTTGCTAGGGATGTCTGGGGGGACTACTATCGCATAAGTGGCTTTGTTGAGGCATCGTTCTTCCTGACAGGAGACGAAGGGATACCAGCAGCGTCAGGTCAGTTTAACCCACAGGGTGCAGACTGCCAAAGATATTACTTCAACAACCAACCCGGGGTTATCGACCCAGTTGAAGATCCGGAAACCGGCGGAACAGTCTTTGAGTTCGTATACAACCACACAACTAACGCCATTGCTGCCGACAAGGTGATTCAGGCCAAGAAGATCGACGGGCAGTGGTTCATTGATGTGGAGCCATGTTAGATGAGTTTTAAGAATCATGGACCGGGTGGATGTTGCTGTGGGGGATGCCCACTCTGGCAAGACCAATTTGACTTGAATGGGTGGAATGTAGACGATGAGGGGCAGCTTGCTTGGGACTCTCACACTTACTCCCTGACAAACTTCTATGAACAGAGCGGGGCATTGGTCGCAACCAGATCAGGGCAGACCAACCTAGCGGGGAACGTTAATTTTCAAGGCCCACGACTGCGTTATGGGTTTGCAGATCCCAACGCTCCGGTGATGTGGAATCTCGATCACGGGTATAAGGCACAATTTACCATAAACGTGGACTACGGGCATGTTCTTTTGGGTCACTGTGCCGAAGGACTGCTTTTTGACTCACTCACAAACAAGGCGTATCCGGTAACTTCAAGCACTCTTTATCTGGGATTTGCACAGATTCATGGCGAAGGGTTCGACTTTGACCCAACCTATCCATTTGATGTAACATTAACAAGATGCGGAGATATTGTAGGCAACTATAGCAATTACCCGTCTTTTGGCACATGCCAGATTAATGCCGGGCCAGACAGGACCGGAAACACCATCGACTACAGGTTTCTTACCGAGCCAAACCAAGGGCAGTGGACGGGCTATAGGAGAACAATTAAGTTTGATATGTACAAGTATGTTGATGGTGATCCACTTGTCCAACGCACTCCGGGTCAAAGTGGGACTCGAAAATACTACCCTGCTGTGGTTCCGTCAACACCTCAAATCACCCCGGAAAATAGGCCCAACGCCCAATTCCGGCTCCACGACATCACGATGGAGGCGATTGCGAACCTTTACAGATATACCGCATATCCTAACAACCCAAAATTTCCTCTCTCGGCACTGGACTTTACATCTACCCCAAGTGTCGAAGAGGTGGAGAACTGCGAACTTGTCCCAGAGTGGAATATTGATAATTGGATAAACCCGTACAAGGTCGGCAGCATTGAGGGTTATCCGATATTTGGAGGCGATGCAAAAAACGGCATCAAAGTAACGGCGTCAGGTACTCCGTCACGACCTATTGACGGCGAGGATGTTTTCTCACCGCTTGTTGATCAGACAAAATATTCGTTAAGTTCTGGGTACGGGGCAGATGTAAGCAAGGATACTTCAGTGCTAGTACCATCGAACATGGTGATACAGACTGGAAGGCATAAGCAGCGGTCGGTTTATTTCACGAAACCGAACACCGTATTCATCCAAGACTATTTTATCATGGACAGCGTGCAGGAGACGATAGTTATCAAATATTGGTTTGAAATTGGTGCGGCTGGAAACAGGGAATTCCCGTTCACTTTGACAACACCTTTCGCCGCTGATGCAACTGTGGTTGCCGCATCGGGAACACCGGCTATTGAAGCTGACGATGCTTGGACCGCAGTAGGTAACCGTGAATGGCTAATTGAGAAAATCTAACAGGAGCAAATAAAATGGGACAAATCAACGCAGGAACAATTACCTCAGGCACAATTGTCAATACCGACATCGCTGCTGGAGCAGGACTAGCAGCCTCAAAACTACAGCATCAGCATGTGCTGGTTGCTGACTGGGGATACGCTGACACTCAAGGCAGTATCGCCACCGAGGACGAGACGCTGTTTGTTGCAAGTAGTGCTGGTGAAATTCGTGAGGTCAAGGTATGGATGGTTAACACGGGTTCTGCCACCACAGATATTGATTTCGATTTAGAGGTCAATGGCTCGTCTGTCCTTACCGGCGACATTAACATCCTAAACACAACTGCAAACTTTACCGCAGTTTCAGGGACTATCTCAAGTGGAACCTTGGCTGCTGGCGACTATGTAACTGCCGTCATCAAGACTGTCACATCTGACAACGGCAGCACAGGTCCACGAATGCAAATCACACTAGACAGCACTTACGTCTAGTCAAGAAGTGGCTTGTCGTTCTTTCTATTTGCCTGTTTGAGCGAGCGGATCTGGCCTTGGAGTTTCTTGACAGTCACTTCAAGGTCTTCCGTCTCACGCCTCAACGCATAGAACCTCTTCTCCAACGCCTCGATCTTGGTGTTGTTTTCCTTAACGTGATGGAAAACGAACCATATCCCCATCGTGCCAAACGAATCTAGGAACTTCTCTAGCTTGTCCGGAGCTACCATCAATTCGTCGATGATTGCGTTATAAACTTCCTCTTTCTTCATAGCTGGCTCCTTTCTTCGGCAGCCTTGAGTAGCTCTCTTAGCCTTTCCTTAATCATAATTGCTCTCCCAGCGTCGCCTTGTCTATTGCTCGCTGCAAAATTTTGACCGTCTCCCACCTATCCACCACGCCACACGCAGGGAATCCCAATAGCACCAGTTGAGCTTGCCTTGCCGCCCGTAACAATTCCGGTGCTGCCGCTATTGCCTGAGGTGTAAGATCAGGCTCGTCAGTGCTAACTTCGTACGTCTTAATGCTCATTCGAATCTCCAATCCTTTAGTTCAATTTGTGTCGCTTCGCTGAAGTTGCAAAGTATGATGTGTTGACACTGCTGCCAAGTATAAGCAGCAACCTCCACACGTTCAACCTTACCCTTCCAAACGATATCGCACGTGTACAAACCCACTTTATCGTATCCTGCCAATAACTGTCTTGTGCAATAACTCATGGCCACACGGCATCTGGGTGCAGTCAACGGCATCCTGTGGGTGAAATGCTGCTTCGCCATTCTGAATCCTTTTTCTCATGACGTTTATTTTGCCTTGCGAACCCGGCGGCCATGACGTTGGCTCTTCTGGAATAACAGGCTCGAAGCACGCATCATTGTTAAACACGTCGAGCCACTTGTCAATTGTGTCGAGGGAGCCTTTAGGCATTCTTTTCTTGACAGCGGCAAAGTAAGCCGGGCATTCAGTGCTACATCTGTTCGAGTGATTATACTTCAGGTTGTAATGAAGCACGCTCCTCTCCTCGCCGCAGTCACATCGCACAGGCGTGTAGTATTTCCCTTGCTGAGTTTTGTAAGTCTCACCGATCACTGTCCACTGTCCGTATCTGGTCCCAATCATCTTAGTCTCTCCTGTTAGTTCTGTTTGATGGAATGAAAAGTATAACCGACTGCAACACTGTAAGCAACAGCCATCCACCCAATAAAATCAACAAATCCATATCAGTCTCCTTTAGGGATTAAGTCCTTTGGTTTTAGCATGCCTAGAGGTAGGTAAAAATCGACTAGCCTCTTGCACATCATCGGCCACGAGCGATCAGGATAATGCCAGTCGTGGGTGCGTGCAAAGTCAGCGTATAGCTGTGCCATTGTTCGGTCGGGATTATGTTTGCGATTAGCAAAAACCTTCCCCGTCCACTCTTTAATAGCCTTTTCGGTTGGCTCTAGCTTCTTACGTTTACGCCACTGTGCAGGCTCCATCGAGATTAACTTGCCTGTTGTCATTCTAACGGGACGCCGGTGATCGGGGCGTTTGACCTCATGGCCGCACCAAGGACACACTAACTCACTGCCACGAATTCCACTGCACTGCGAACAGACCTGCTGCTTATCACGCTCACCTTCTTGAACCTCTTCGTTCCGTAGAGCAGCAATAGAAGCATTGCTCATGTCTAAGTGCCACTGGCGGTTCTCATTCAGGCTACCGAATCGCCACCATCCACCACCGTGATCCAAGACCTTCACAACATCAACATCTGGATGCTTACGAATAACCCGACCACCGGCTTGGAGATAAGACGTGATAGAACCGAAACTAGTAGCGAACACACACGCCTTCAGGTATGGCATGTCGATCCCTTCACGCATCACGAAACGATTGCACAGCACCTTGATCTCACCGGACTCGTGCCGGGAAACGATCTCGCTGCGAACCTCCTCGGACGTTGGGACCAACTCACCATCAAGCCAGCAATTCGCACCGTCAATATGAGCAGCACTGATACCGTTACTGTTCAACTGCTCACATATCCAGATCGAACCAGCAACGTCGGGGCCAAACAGAATTGTTTTTTCTAGTTCGGGGTGGATGCGTCGTAGGTTATCAACCACATCGCCAAAGATGCGGTGAACGAACTCCTTACGTTTGCTTTTACGGATACCACAACCGTCTCCGGACAGGTCGATTTTTCCGATGATCTTCTCGTCTAACTCAGGCATCGCAAAATGAACCGCTGGGACATGAGAGCCACAAGCACGAAGCTCGCTATTTGTACCAGCAATAACCAACTCATCGAACATGTGACCAACATTAACAGGAGTCGCAGTCCAGCCTATCAGAACGCCTGAGTGCATGTCTAACAACTCCTCGGTCTTGCCACGGCAGTTGTTATGGACTTCATCAACGTGGATGATACGGGCATCCACAACGTCTCTGGAGCCATGTTCAAGAATAGCGGCGATTTCCGTTTGCAACATACATATCTGCGTAGGCCAGATAGGGGCTTTATCGTGACCGGCTGCACGTTTACCGTAACTGATGCCAGCCTCATCCAAGCCACTGCACAATTGGCTGAACAACATGCGGCGGTTCGTGTATAGGACGGATGACTTTTCGGCTTCGATCAGAGTTCGCATCATACGAGACTTGCCGCCACCAGTCGGGCTAACAACACAGATACGTTTCGCACCGCTCTTAATAAGCTCGACAACCTCACGTAGCCCACGTTCTTGGTGAGGCCACAGACCGTCGTAGTTTAGTTCAAGATTCATCTGTATTCCCTTTTAATATCTCAGCTTGCCGCTCCACCGATTGCATTACCTCTTCTAACAGATCCCTACACCGATCAAAATCGTTCCAGCTTGTTTGATGCGAGAACTTGGCTAGTGTTTTCACCAGCTTGGACATATCACGATGTATGCTGTGGACTGCTAGGTGCTTTGGCTTTGGTTGTCTGTCCCCCATTTAATTCTTCCTCTATTTCGATTTGTCTCTCTAGATACCAGCGTGCTTTGTAAAGATCGTCGAGAATGTCCTCGCCATCCTTTCTGCCTGCTCTGGCACAGTATTTCACACAGTTGCCAAGCAAGAAGTTCAAGTGTTGGGTTATCTGGATCACCTCCACGCCACCGAATTTGTAATGTGATGGGCTAGTCTTCTCGTTCATATGTCGTTCCTCACCAGCTTGCTCATGGCGATCCAGTGGACAGGTTCGCCAACAAATAGCGGGTCCATGCGGCGGACATACCCACACGATTCCCAAGCTTCCAAGGCACGGTAGATGGTGCGGTGGCACGCTTCGTCGCCGTAACTGTTACGCATCTCGTTCATAACGTCAGTCGTGTTTACGCCACGGCGTGATGTTGAGACGATTGTTAGCACGTTTACCAACCTCTCAGCTAAACCGTTTCTCCTCCAGCCATTATCAACTTCACTCATCGTCTTCCTCCTCGTACATCTTATCGAAACACTCGCCGCAAATCTTACTCATCAATAACTCACGCTCGTTAACACTCAACTGAGGCATAGCGTTCTGGATATACTCGCCAGACTGCCAGCGATCGTACTGGTCAAGCGTGCAGCTAACTGATTTGTAGCAATCACATACCTGACACCGCACAACAAAATCAATCTTCTCACTCATCGTCTTCTCCCTTCCAAGAAACCTGAACGATCACACGTTCGTTATCGGACTGAAATTGTTTTACAATAACCTCGTTAACAAACTCGGGACTGTCATCGACCAGAACCCCAGCATGAACTAGACCGTCAATCAATGCCTTGGTAGATAGGTTGTCAACGTCGATCTGTCGTTTACGCATGTTAATAACTGTGATCTTAGCTGCCATTAGAATTCCTCGTTACGACCAATTCTTAAACCTTTAGTATTAGTACATACATCACGGCACAGGTCAACATCAATCTCAAGTATTTTTTCCTTTTTAGCGTGTCGGCTATCTTTTTCAACGAAACGGTTATATTTCAGTGCATCTGACAGTGAACTAGGATACACAATTAAACATCTATCCATGTCGTGTGGCAGGACAAACAGCGGCCCCTTGCGTAGTTTCTTGTAACGTCGCTCAGGAAGGTTGTACGTGTCAAACGGAAACATGCCCTTGTGCCAGCATACAGCACGACGCCGCTCAACCTCACACGGGTACATCTTCCCTCGCACCTCCAGCATGAGATCAGGGCCATACTTATCAACGGGCTTATGGCATGTATATCCGAGCTTGGACAACCATGACTGCACAAACCATTCACCCTGAATGCCGTACTGGTGATGATTCTTGTTGAATTGTTTATTTGCCATTTAGAAAATCCGTGAATGTCTTAGCACCCTTAGAGCAGTTGCAGGACTTGCAGGCGGGTACAATGTTTGAGATCCAGTTAGTTCCACCCTGACTCAGTGGAATAGCGTGGTCGGCTTCTAGCCATCCTTCATTGGTCTCGCTCTTGTGGATGCCACAGTAACGACAGCGGTAACCGTAGTATTCGAGTTTGGCTTTCCAATCGGCGGCGGTGTGTGTGCCATCGGCATTGCGTTTCTTGGCACGACGGCGGTGGTTCTTGGCTCGAAACTTCTCAGGGTTGGTTTTGGCGTACTTGGATTGGGCAGCCAAAACCTTGTCACGGTTCTCGGCGTAATACTTGGCATGGTATTCATTGAGCTTCTCACGGTTCTCTGCACGGTACTTGGCTCTGGCCGCCTTGACCTTCTCATGGTTCTCTTCTTGATATTTAACTTGCTGGGCCTTATAGCAAACCTTGCACGAAAACTTGAGACCGTCCTTGTTCTGCCCATCCTTGTAATACTCCGTTAACGGCTTCGTTTCGCCGCACTTCGAGCATGCTTTAGTTTCTCCTTGTTCCTCTGGCTGGGCCTTATCGTCGCCATGTACTCCATTATCAGGCATTCGTCAAATTCTCCATCATTGACTGCGGTTAGAACGATCTCGTGCATTAGGTCACGTATCTTCTTGCGTTTCCAAGGATTCGCAGAAAGCAAAAAGTTCCAGCTTGGTAAGGGGATCGGTAGTTCCAACTCGATCCCTATAGGCTTTCCTGTTTTAATTTCCAATATTCCCATATTACTGATAGCACAAACCAAATCGCCAAAGGCGAAACAGCCCACGGAGCAAACACTCCGCAGGCTATAACGCACAATAGCAGTGACAGTGAACCTAATGATTGTAGGAAACTGTCCATTAGAACGGCACGCTTTCCATAGCTGGAGCGGTGGTGGCACTAGAGGAGGATGAGCCATCACCATTAGAGCGACCGAGCAATGTAAGTTTATTACAAACAACCTTCAACTTCTGCCGCTGATTGCCTTCTTGGTCCTCCCACTGGTCGAGTTTCAAGCGACCCTCGATGTGGCAGGCACTACCTTTCTCTAAGTATTGCTCTGCGATCTCTGCAGTGCGACCCCAGCAGGTAACGTCAACGTAGACGGGTTCTTCGACCCATTCATCGCCACGTTTTACACGCTCGTTGACAGCCATGCGAAGGTCACAAACACTTGTGCCACCCGCATCCCGCAACTCAATATCAAAACATACGTTCCCAAGCAAATTTACTTGATTAACACTAGCCATTATTTGCTACTCCTAGACCTAATACGAATACCATTAACATTCTTTCCTTGAAGTCGAACTTTATCGTCCGTGTAAAGAACAACTTCCTTACCAATCCACTTGCTAGCATCTCTACCATGAATCGCAGCGATCAACCTTGCGTTAGTTGGGTTTAACACAAGCGGTCTTACCTTGTCGAGTTCACCTCCAATAACTTTGTAGTGTAGTACGGGTTTATATTCTTTGTTTCGCTGGTTCGGGAGTTGCATCTCGACCTTCTCCTCGATCTTGGCGATCTCTATGAGTAGGCCGTTTTCTGGCAAATGAAACCAACGCAAGTACTTCTTATCGAACAAACTCTCAAAATCAAGCATTAAACTGCACCTCCAGCTGGTCGTTATTTAACCACATCCAGTCCGCACCCTCGTCCTGACCTACGTTGAATGCGTGTTCACGATAGCGTTTGTAGCGTTCCAACGCCACGTCAATATCATCCTTTGCTTTCTCCATCCACTCCACAGGGATGCGATACACCGTAACATCGACCGGCTCCACGCCTTTTGGTGCGGCGATGATATAGCATTGGTCGAGTGGGATATCCATGCCGTTTTGGTTAAGAAGATCCAAGTAATATCTCAACTGGAATCCATAACCGAATTTCCAAAACGATGACCGAAACGCTTTGATTGTAGCATCACGGGTCGTTTTCAAATCAAAAAGCAAAGAGCTGGTCATTCCGTCGCACAGCCCTTTGCATCGCACTCCGTTAAGCAGTCCATCGACTGCCACTTGCGTCCTGCCTGTGTTGTCGTCCATGAACTTCCTGTAGAAACCCTTAGCTTTGACTGACTCCGCAATCGCAGCACAGGTACTCCATTCTTCCTTGCTAATAAATTGCTTGCCCGCATGTTCACGAGCAAACTCAGACAGCTTCTCCTTCACATACGCTGTATTCTTTGAGGTTGATCTTGCACCGGTTGCAGTGACATTGCCGGTACAGTTGGCGTAGTCAGGTGGGATAACGAAATTATCTCCAACCGTCTCAGGCGTTAACACCATCTGGTCAACTAGCGAACCGATCTTGAACGCCTCTGATGCTTGTGGTCGTGGTGCTAGGAATGCCTTGCCACTCACTAACAACCGCTTCGCCATGCTCTGTGACAAGCCGCTCATGTCACGGTATTCTTGGTCGGGGATATTATAGATTCCCATCGTCGTCTCCTCTAATCTCTAAATCGCCATCTTCGTTAAAAAAACAGTGCTCCTCCATGAGATTAAACAGGCGTTCTCGAACCTTGATTACGCCGTACCAATGGACCGCAGCATCAACGACACCGCTAAATCCTTCAGGTGATTTATCACTAAATGCAGCTTGCCATTGTTCCACAACGCCCTCGGGGTCGGATAGGAAGTGCTGCTTTAGATGCGAGTAGATGATTGCCTCGGACTGATCTGCGTCAGCAATCTTTTTCATTTTAGCTCGTAGAAATTCTTTGTCCATCATTGTCTCCTAGTCTCCATAAACAAAAAACCGGGGGCAGGCGTAAAAGGGAGGAAACGCCACGTCCCCCGGCTTCAGGGGAGACTACAGATAGTATAGCCGGTCAATTACTTTCGTCAAGTGGTAAAAGATATTTTTTATTCCCGTCATCATAATTAGGCTTGTAGGCCCAAGACGGAAACACGACGCCAGTGAAATCTGCGATCCAAGGGATGACATAACCATCCTTCAGGTACATGGCGGACTCGTAGCTAAACACCTTACAGTCAAAACGAGGGTCTGCAAGGTACGCCTGAAGCACATCAGACACCTCGTGGGCGTTATCCAGAGCTTCCTGCATACTGCCGTTGTACTTGACGTTGCTTCGTACAGCACAGCCAACATCACGCACGCAGATAGCAATCTTGGCACGCTCACGCAACCCGAACTTATCCGGATCGTGGATGTAGCGACCGTCGCCAGCCTCAAACCGGGGCAGAGAGATGTGGTGGACGTTACTGCTGCCAATGGTCATCTGCAACAACTGGCCCAGCCACCTCGTACCGCTACTCTCCAGCCCCATCACGTAAACACTACACATTCCAATACCATTCCTCTCTACTATCTTCGCTCATAGTCTCGTCGATAACCTCGTTCCATATCTCAGCAGCAACCTCGTGGCCAAGCTCGTTAGCTGCCTCGACAATGGCCTGATAGCTCTTGAAGCCCTTCTGCCAATAACGAAAGTCATCACTGTGACTGTAAGTTAGGTCGTGCTTGCGGCACATCTCCTTGAATTCCTTTTGAGTTATCATTGACTCTAATCCTTCTAGTATTCCTTGTGATTGCAATGCCCATCTCCTCTGCGACGATGTTAATAACGTGGTGGTTAAACTCGCTCTTGTCAAGCCCGCTGTCTGCGATCAACGCTTCGGTAAAGGGCTTCGGCTTCCATGATCTGCTGTAGTATTTCTGTGCGTTCAGGATAATCGTCTTGCACAGGATCATGCCCTTTTTGATGCTGCCTACGCTACTATTCATTTCCGGTCTCCTCTAAAAAGCTGTCGTTAACAAACTCATCTAAATACTCTTGCTCGGTCTCGAACCAATCGAGGTAGCCGATGTTCCACTCCCAGCCGTAGTTAACTGCGACGTAGGAATCAACCATCCTGTAGTGAGCGTCTGCCCACTTGGGTCCATGCTTCTCGATCCACTCGTCTGTGTTGTTAAACTCGTCAGGCAACCGAACAATCGCATTGCTATCGGTCTCGTCACGCACAACGTGAACAACTAAAACTCCACTCATAACCTAGCCTCCTATTAACCAAACAAAGATACCAACAACCATCACTACTGGCACACAAAGCACCAAACAAATTAGCACAACATTCTCAACCAACTCAACCCGTGTCATGCTTCGAACCCTAACTGCAATGCTGGGTCCAGCTATGAACAGCATGGTGAACACGATGCAAAACGTAAACCACGCACACAAGATCCAATACAACTCACTGATAAACATAACTAGTCTCCTTTTAATTAATCGTCTCGAACTGTCTACATAATATCGACCGACACGGGGTGGGTCAATAACAAAATTAAAATAAATGTGAAATAAATTTAGGGGGTGGTGAAACGACGCCACACTTTTTCATATTCGTATTTTTTTAGGGGGTGTCTCCCGACGCCACACTTTTTCATATTCAGATTTTTTCAGGGGGTGGGGGTGGTGAAACGACGCCACACTTTTTGACGCCACATTTTTTCAGGGGGGGTGGGTAGTGACGCCACACTTTTTCGCATTCAAATATTTTCAGGGGTGGTGCCACGTAAATCCTAATTAAAGGACGCAATTGCATGGAAGACAAAAACGACGCCACACTTTTTCGTAACCGTAAAATCGGCCACCCTTCCTCCCGACGCCACACTTTTTCGAGATCCTAAACTCACCAGCAGCCCCTACCGACGCCACACTTTTCCGTGTTCAGGAAACCTCGAACGCCCACTCACCCTACCGGCGCCACACTTTTGGGTCTGTGTGGAATCTAACACTCCACCTCCCAAACGGCGCCACACTTTTTGAAATCCGAAAATTTTCCGATGCAGGTTTTTGGACTGTGCGATTTCGCACCCTGACATTTTGACATGTGCGATTCCGCACACTGACTTTTTGTCATGCGGGCGTTTCCGCACACTGAGCGTTTCCGCATAGAGTTCCGGCCGTAGGGCTTGCCTTAGGGCTTGCCTCAGTTCCGGCCGTAGGGCTTGCCGTAGGGCTTGCCTTAGGGCTTGCCTTAGGGCTTGCCTCAGTTCCGGCCGTAGGGCTTGCCTCAGGGCTTGCCGTAGGGCTTGCCTTAGGGCTTGCCGTAGGGCTTGCCGTAGGGCTTGCCGTAGGGCAAACGCAAAAACGCCCAACAATCACAACAGCGGTAAACCGCAAGCAATTGGGGCGATGGTATTCAATTGTCAAAGAGCGATTGCTAGTGGACAGCAGAAAGGGCAGGGGTTAACCTGCCCTGATTGTAACCCACTAGGCTATCGAATCCGTTCTACTTCGGAATAATAGTGATAGGGCGTTAAGATGGCGATTTCGTCGCCTAGCAAGCCGTATAGAGTATCGTTTTCACTATCGTAGAAAGTACCGTTTAATGCATCATCTAATGCACTAGTGGGAGAAGAATGATAACCGGGGGAATATTGTTCGCAGCCGATTTCATCGTCCGAATCAACCGATTCCAAATGCCAACCCATCGTCCATTCGAGAATCCCACTTGCGGCCAAGACATTGTCAAATTGGAATACACGGCAGCTAGCGTAGTTACCGCATCCCCTCGGATCACCGCCGGTTAAAATGGCAACAATCAAATACACCGGCTCACGATTCCAGCACCAGTCGGGTTCTTCATCCTTGGAAACTAACGCCCAACAAAAATCATTCGACAGGTCGTTTTCGTTATTGTATGTGTTATCTGTAGCGTGGACTTTCCAATCGGCATTATCAACTAGCCAATTAGCAAAATCCGAAGGCATCGCATAGGTATCGTTTTCAATGGCTTTTATCTCAGCCTCAATTGTTTCACCAACGCAAAAATCGGACGGTTCACAATCGTCTTGGTTGATCTCAGTCGCATATGCCATTAACTGACCGATTTCAACCTCACAATCGGCAGTTTTGGTCAATAGTTGTTCGGTGTTGACCGCATAATCCCACAAATCGGAATTGTAACTATCGTCGTTCAATTCTTGTCGGATTGTTTCCAGATTGGTGTTTTTGGTTGTCATCAGATTATATCCATTTCTGTTAGATTTGCTTGTTTTACCATTCCTATATGATATCGCACTTCTTCACGGGCTTTATTAAGATCTTGACGTGTTTCCCATACTCCGTTTGCTTGGGATTCCACCCAAGATAAGTAAATGTGAAGAGATTCCTCAATTGGGCGTTTCTCTTGTTTGTGATCGTAAATTATGACGTATGTTAACCAAGTTGGGGTTTGCCAAAGTTCAACCTTGTCGCTATAAACATTCATGCTCATTGTTCCAACTCCCATAGTAACCACGAATCATACACTTCACTACAGCACGTAACAGGCCCACAGTATTGATCGGTTCCAAATGCCCAAACAGTACAAGAACGAATCATATCGTAGGTAGTATCTTGATTGTTAGCCTTGCAATAATCAGCGAAGGCATTCAACCATCCTTGCGGCAACGCATAGTCGAAATTCAGTTTCGAGTCACCGAAAACATCTGACTTGGATTGTCTTAATTCGGTCAAATCGGCTATCGGTTTAAGGTTGTGTTGTCTCATTGTTCTAGCTCCCCTAAAAATCACAGATAATAATTGTATCGTCGTCATACCAAGCAACGGCGGTTGAATCACGCAAGTCTCTCAAATAGTCATCGTGAAAATCCGCATCGTATTCGCCCCAATTGAATTCACACTCATAGGAATCGTGCAAGCTTTCCCAAGTATATTCACTATACTCGCAACGGATGGCAACAACGTCGAATTCGATATCTTCACCGATATCGTATGACAATTCTTGCAAGTAGTCTGCTAATCCGTAAGCACCGGAACGTGACCAGCAAGCGTATTCATCTGCTAGTAGACGGTTTGCTATTTCGCAAGTTGTTAGGTCGATTTTAACTGCCATGATTTTCCCCTTTTTAGAATGCTGCTGATTGAAAGTTGATAATGAAGTCGGCAAAAAACGCCAGTGCGATAAAAAGTACCAAACCGATACCGATTAGAAAATCATCCATCTTGTTTTCCCTTTGTGTTGAGTCTCATCAGTGCGGTCTCAATCCCGCAGACGCCCGAAGGCGTTTCGACTAGAGCGATTCGATCACAACTGACATCTTATGGATACCGAGATCGTGGAGTACATGGTATCCATTGGTGTCCTCAAAGTAGGTGATCACCCTTTTATCCTCACCAGTCAGGTTGTAGGAACCATGCTGCTTGACTAGAGCCATGATATTGGCGACGGTCTTTCGGATCTCGTGGGAGTTCTCGATTGTAGCTCGATCTCTAGTGGATTCCATTGCCTCCGCCAGTGTCGTGAATTCTTCAGCCCCCTTATTGTTCCAGTTCATCCACTTCCTTCCATTCTTGCCACCGCATCCAATACACTTGCCACCGTGCTCCCAAGTACCTTCACAATTATTATACTCCCAAGTCCGCCCGTATTTATCTGTTATCGTTCGTGACATCGTTTTATCTTCCTTTGTGTTAGTTGTGTCCGTCGCTATTACTATAACCGTATTGTCGGAATAGTGTACTCGGAAAATCCAAACTATTTGAGAAAATACTTCTATTGTTAGCTATCTCACAATGTATCCCCTGTAACGCAACGAATCGTTATTCCGATATCTGGATCAAATAAATTATTTGGTGGCGTTACAGGCTAACACAGAGCCTCGATTGTTTGTTGGCTATCTCACAGTCCACAATCTTGACAGCAACCAGCCTAGTGTTAGCTATCTCACACACTACCTAATGGCGGAATTCAAACCACTATCAAAACAATTGTTAGCCATCCAACACATGACAGCTTGACATGAGCAGCTTCGCACATGACAGATTGTCAGGGGGGGTATGACAAATTGGCAGGTCGAGGGTAGACGAC
>Ga0208428_1000230_pt1 | contig 28858 bp, 46 predicted proteins | sample DEB08_DNA_11_FD_184535 | JGI IMG/M metagenome (GOLD analysis project Ga0208428, IMG submission 184535) | Aqueous microbial communities from the Delaware River and Bay under freshwater to marine salinity gradient to study organic matter... | ecosystem: Environmental > Aquatic > Marine > Coastal ... | reverse complement strand
CTGGATTGGACACGGAATTATGGGAAAGAAATTTTGATACCTACATGACAAAAACCAAGATGCCATTAACGTTCATGGTTACTTTTAATATCCTTACTGTAACTAATTTTCATAAACTACTAGAGAAGTTTCTACATTGGCGCAAGAAGTATAATGGTGACAATCAAACCAAATGGCAACGTATTAGATTTGACACACCATATTTGAAAGAACCTCTACAGTATGACATGAACATACTGCCCAAGGAAGAATTCATGCCCTACATGGAAGGACATCTACAATTTATTAAGGATAACATGGATGATTTTGACAGGAACAAGTTCAGTGTGTTGGAATATGAAAAGTTTCGCAGAGTTGTGGACTACATGAAAACAACCAACTACGCAGGCGAGCGTGTTGCTGAAGGTAGAAAGGACTTTTACAATTGGTTTACCGAGTATGACAGAAGAAGAAACTTGGACTTCGTAAAAACATTCCCCGAACTGGAGAAATTTTATCGTGACTGTGCCAACTAAGACATTCTGCATACTGCCCTGGATTCATTTATATTCAAATCCAGATGGAACGGTATTGCCCTGCTGCGTTGGAGATTGGCAACAGTCAATGGGCAATGTGCAGGATGGTAAATTGGAAACTGTATTCAACAATGAAAGTTTCAAGACAATGCGCAGAAACATGCTGGCAGGAAAAAAATGCAGCCAGTGCACCGCATGCTATCGAGATGAAGATGCTGGCAACAGCAGTTTTCGCAAGCATAGTAACGAGCAGTTTGCAAAGTATATTGACGATGCAGTAAAGAATACTAACCCAGATGGCACAGTTGATGATTTTAAACTGAGATATCTAGACGTAAGGTGGAGCAACATCTGTAACTTTAAGTGCCGTTCGTGTGGTCCGCTTTACTCGAGCAGTTGGGCGCAGGAGCATGGCAGCGAAAAAATCTTTACCTATGCTGGCGGAGCAAACAATGATGAACTATACAAACAGTTTGAACCACACTTTGACACCATAGAGGAGTTTTACTTTGCCGGAGGCGAGCCTCTCCTCACTGACAAGCACTATGACATACTTGAATATCTAATTGAACACGGCAGGACTGACGTAAAACTAAGATACAACACCAACATGAGCGTGTTGAAATACAAGGACAAGAATGTGTTGGACATGTGGAAACAATTTTCTAACGTATACATAGGCGCAAGCCTTGACAGTTGGGGTCCGCGTGCAGAATATATTAGACACGGAACCGACTGGAGCGTGATTGAAAGCAATCTAAGGAAGATTAGGCAAGAAGCACCACACATACATCTACAAACTAACACGGTTGTGTCCATACTTAACATAAAAACGCTCACGGAGTTCATAGACTACATGCTGGAAAGTGGACTAGTAGACGAAAAAAATTATAATCCTCATTTTTATAATGTTATGAATCCTGAATTCCTAAGCCTGCAATTGCTTACGGATGAGGAAAACAGAGAAATTGTTATGCATCTGGAACAGTATGCAAGGAAAAAGGGTGGCAACATAGCGCAGGCACTACAAACAGTCATAAACGGACTAAAGACAACCAAACACAATCCGGATCTAGTATACAAATTCAAGATAACAATCGATCACCACGATAGAAAACGTAAGGAAGACGGTCCTCTTACGTTTCCTGAACTGGAGGAGTTAATGGAAGAATGAAAATCTACTTTGACACACTGCAAAATAACGACTCCAATCAGAACCAACTAGCCTCAAACGGTAAAAATGACTATTGGTTAGTAGCACCTGGTGCGCCCATAAAACAAAAGTGTATTCAAATGCAGTATGATGTTGTTGGGTTGACGGATGTTAACGAAAAAGGTATATATTTCGTGGACGTGAGAGGAGATCCCAATTGGTGGGCAGGTGTTTTAACAAACAAAGGCGTTCCTCACACGCACATACTGCATTGCTTAACCGAGGAAATAAGAAAACTAGCCAAGGAAAAGAAGATTAGGATAGTAATCAATGCGGATAGAGAAGGTGGCCCAATGGTTACAGAACACTGGGATTGCTTTTTATCCACGCATACCGCAATAGTTGAACTTGGATTGCCCAAGGACAGCGTTTTAATACTACAAGGCAACAAGAAGATAGAGAGTCAGTATCGCAGATGGCTAAAAGCCAAGGGTGTGAATAGGTTATATGATGTAATGTATAGCAATCACTTCGGAAACATATTCGGAGATGATAAATTACCAACTGCTCCTGTCATAAAATATGCTATGGCAAATCCTGCCAGCAAGGATTATAACAGCCTTAATAGAGTTTATCGTCCGCAAAGAGGTGCGCACCTATATAGATTGATGAAGGATGGAGTATTAGATAAAGGTATAGTAAGTGGCAATGAAATAAGACTAAGAGATAGAGAAACAGAAAGCCTAGTTGGAGATTATTCGGACATAGCCAAGGAGTTTCCTAAGTTTATAGATGGCGACTGGAGCAAGATAAATGCTGCTAATCAGTATAATGTTGACATTTACAAGAACAGCCTATTAAGCGTAATCACGGAAACCATATTCCTACACGATGTTGCATTCATCACGGAAAAAATATTCAAACCCATCACTATGGGTCATCCACTCATACTGTTTGCTAGCCAGGGAACTATAAGATGCATGGAGGATATGGGTTTTAGAACGGACTGGTGCGGTATAGATCCTGCATACAATGACATAGAAGACAATGTGGAACGTTTTAATGCCACACAGAATATACTTAATGACTGGATAGCACTCGCACAGGAAGAAAAGATAGCAAGGCTAGAAAAAAGCATGGACACTATACAGCACAATTTTGATCTAATAAGGCGTAGTGACTTCTATGCGGATGCAATTAGAGAAGCAGTTGCCAGAACGGAGAAGTATTATGAAACCGTTTAATGAATACAAGAGATTCTTTGCGTTTGGTTGCAGCCTAACAAACTACAACTGGCCCACATGGGCTGACATAATAGCAACCGAAGTTCCAGAGTATTACAACTATGGACAGAGTGGCGGCGGCAATCTATTCATAGCCAACAGCATTGTGGAAGCAAACCTTACCCACAAATTTACGGAAGATGATTTGGTTATCGTTATGTGGAGCAGCGTTAGCAGGGAGGATAGATATAAGAACAACAGATGGGAAACGCCAGGTAACATCTACACCCAGGGCGTGATAGACATGGAGTTTGTTTATAAGTGGAGTGATGATAGATTTTACCTAATGAGAGATCTAGGGTTGGTTGAACAGACCAGAGTTTATCTTAATAACTTACCCTGTGACTCGGACATGTTAAAGATGGTGGACTTTGAGGAAACAAAAATGTCTGATAATATAAAAGGAAATCATCTTGAAGACATATTAAAACTATATTCATCAACGCTTGAATGCGTAAAACCCGCAGTGGTTGATGTTGTGTATGACGGCGTATGGCCCCAAACACCGATCAAGGGTTGGGGAGGCAAGGGTCAGACAGCAGACTATCATCCCACTCCACTGGGCTATCTTAAATATCTTGAAAAGTTTTATCCTGTTACTGATGGCATGAGAAGTTATGCACAGGAATATGAGCAGAAAGTATTGGAGTGTAAGACACTGGATGATACACTTAAATTCTGGACACCAAGCGGAGTGAGTAGATTATAATGCCCTGCATAAACAAAGACAACTTATTATACGTAAAGACATACAGCCTTCACGACAAGGAAGTTGTAAAAATAGAACCTAACGTTGGCTACTATGCGAAGGAAAAGTTTGAAGGTGATTTTTTCTACATACAGTTTTCCAATGCTGAAAGTTTTAGCATGTTTGCTATAGATACTCTGGTTCCTCAAGATATACTGGAACAAGTCAGAGCAGGTAAAGTTTTTCTCGTGCTTGACAACGGACTGGAACACTTTTATGAATGTGCGGATGCAATATATAGAGATGTAGTAATCAAGCATAACATACCTGCTGAACAAATCATATTCCTTTCGGCAGTACCAACAATGCATGAGCATGTAAAAAATCTAGCATCAAGACTACAGTTGCCCGAGATAAAGGTTGATTGGTTTAGCCTTTTTGAGGCAACGGGCAAGGATGCAGGAAGGCACGGAGTAGTTGCCCTGCCAAAGAAAAAGAGATACACTAAAAAGTTTCTAAATCTAAACAGGCGCTGGAGACTGCATCGTCCATTGCTTATCACTCTGTTAAAATCAAAAAATTTATTAGATCAAGGACACATAAGTTTTGCACCAAGCGATGATGGACAGGACTGGAATACGGTGTATCCAAAATTAGAAAATATGTATGCCCATCATGCCGAGATAAGCAATATACTAAAAAAACATTCGGATGTAAAAAAATTACCTGCAATGTATTTGGACACTGAGGATCTTGTAACCAACAGGGCGATGCACGAAAATTCCATAGAGTATTACTATATGGAAACTTATTTTAGCATAGTCAATGAAACAACCTACCATGAGAACACTCCTTTTCTAAGCGAAAAAATTTTTAAGACCATAGCAATGGGACATCCATTTATAATGGTTACTGCACCAAACAGTCTACAGTATTTGAAGGAACTTGGTTATAAAACATATGAACCATTCATAGACGAATCATATGATAGCATAGAGGATCCGGGAGATAGAATTCTTGCTATTTTGGATGAAGTTGAAAGGCTTTGCTCTATGTCCGAAAAGGTTCTCCGTAAGCAATGGTTACCAAATGTTAGAACCATTGCAGCACATAATAGGAAATTATTAATGAATAATTATTCGCAGGATTTGAGCCAGCCCATGAACTACTAGCACCGTTTTAAGGCGTCTTAAACGCATTTTAAGCGTCATACAGCGGTGTTATTAGGTGCAGTGCTATAGTTGAACCCTAGCGTAAAAACCACCTTTAAAAGGCGTTACATTAAGGAAAATTAAATACACATATGCAACAGCAAATGAAACTCAAAATAAATTATTGGCCCATTCTTAGGACTCCAAATGTAAGCCAAAATAGCCTTGATGGTAACAATAATGACCAAATTATTGTCAAACTGAACAGTGAACAGATTTGTAATTTTAGATTGGAAAAGGTTAATATTCCATCAAACATATACGGGCATGAAGAAATTATAGATATAGATTTTGACTTAAAATCTTCAAACAAATTCCAAATTAGTAATATCCAAAAGTGGGAACCTACTGGAGAAAGCATAGAATTAAAATGTGACATTGTCTTTACCCCTATTAAATTCGTAACTGAACCACACACATACACGGAGTGGGAGTTTGATTTTAAGTATGATCTAACTGATTTACCTTCACATGAATTAGAAAAGTTTAATGAAAATTTTGAAATAAATGAAGAATGGTTTCATTTAAAATTATTTGGAAAAGCATTACTATATAATCAAAAATTAATTCCCGGACACTGCTTCCATGTTAAGGATAATTTTACATGGAGATGTTCTGATGACGATGAATTACAAATGCCTTTAATTTTTGAGTTTGAAGAGTTTGGTAATGTAATAGAATATCCAGCAATTAAATTTATACAAGGTTTAAGGTTTACAATATATAAGGAATAGAAATGAAAATTGGATTTATAGGTTTAGGAAAATTAGGACTACCTTGTGCAGAAGTGGTAGCAGAAAAAGGTCATGATGTAACTGGATATGACATAATAGATGTCCAGACTAACAAGGTCCAATTTAAGACTACTATAGAAGAATGCGTTAGGGATAGAGAAATTGTTTTCGTTGCTGTTCCTACCCCACACGATCCTGCATATGATGGCAGGGCACCAACGGCTCATCTAGAACCAAAGGATTTTTCATACGATATAGTTCACAGCGTTCTCAAGGAAGCAAATGAATACATGAACAAGGATCAATTGCTTGTTCTTATATCAACAGTATTACCAGGAACTGTACGCAGAGAATTCATACAGCACATCACGAATCCAAGATTCGTTTATAATCCTTATCTTATAGCAATGGGAACTGTGGCTTGGGACATGGTAAATCCAGACATTGTTATGATTGGAACAGAAGATGGTAGCACAACGGGTGATGCCAAACAACTCGTAGACTTTTACAAAACCATAATGGAAAATAATCCCAACTATGAAATTGGAACCTGGGATGAGTGCGAGTGTATCAAGGTATTCTACAACACATTCATTTCAACCAAGATCGGATTGGTAAATATGATGCAAGACGTCGCTGAACGACAAGGCAACATTAACGTTGATGTTGTTACTAGAGCATTAGCAAACTGCGAAAAGAGAATTACTAGTTCGGCATACATGAAAGCAGGTATGGGCGATGGAGGAGGATGCCATCCAAGAGATAATATTGCACTCCGCTTCATGGCAGATAAGTTAGGATTAGGTTATGACTTATTTGACGCCGTAATGAACGCCAGAGAAAAGCAAGCCAAGAACATGGCTGAAAAACTTGTGGAACTTGCAAAAGAACATGACATGCCTATACTATTGAATGGTGTTGCATACAAGCCAGGAGTTCCGTATCAGGACGGTAGTTACAGTCTATTAGTTGGACACTATTGCCACGAACTAGGACGGGGTCCTATGACAATTGATCCAGCAATTGATTTGGGCGGTGGAATGGAATTTCGAGCAGTAGTTCTTCTTGCTCATCCTAATCTTTATGTTAAGTTAAGTGACGATAGTGTTGTAGTAGATCCTTGGAGACAGTATACTTCTGATAAACATACTGTTATACATTATGGAAATACTAGAGAATCTTCTTAGTTTTTTTCTTAATATCGTTTTTTAATAATTCGACATCGATTTTAAAATCTAAGTTTTTAATTGTATCTTTATATTCGGAAAGTGTATCTAATAATTTTTTAGCAATCTTATTAGGATCTTCTGTTTTTAGTTGATCCTTTATATTAATTTCCCAGATGCGTCCATCTGTAAATTCTATAATCATTTTATCGACGTAAGCGACCGGCATGGTGTCCATGTATAAATCCTTGAACACCTCCGGCCACTCTTCGACTAAATGTTTCGGCGGTTTAAAATAATGCCTATGCACTTACTAGGCTTCTGCTTTTTCTTTTGAAGAAGTTTTCTTCTTCGTAGGAACTAGTTCCTCTGCTTCCTTGCGTAGGCGTTGTGCTTCCTTAAACATAGCATCTGCCTGGCTACGCAATGACTTTGCTAAGTCCTCATCAGAAAGTGCTCCATCTGTTGATGCAGGAGCAGCAACTGGTTCTTGACTTGGAACAGAGTCTGTAGGAGTGTCACCAACAGGCTCACCTGCCTTGGGTGCACCGCTAACAAATGTGTATAGTTCATCTACTTGAACTCCTCTCTGTTCTGCGATAAGAACATTTAAGTCTGATAAAGGAATTTCGCTAACAGGAGTAGGTGTCATTATCACTGTATCCGTTGCTACCTTCTTCATTCTATTTTCTGCTTCAACGGCTCTCAACATATTTCTACCATCTGGAAATGCTCTAGTAAACATGATTTCGCCTAGTTCGTTTGACTGCTGTCCTTGGTCTGAATCAATTACTGCCATTAAGGAATTATGCATGTCGTCCTTTAGAGTTGCTGTCGGCAATACTAGTGCCATGTTTGATTCACCTGGAACGGTTCTAAACACCACGGCAACCTTTTCACCGGTGTTAACCATTTTACCTACGTGTTTTGTTTCTTTAGCCATTGTTATTTCCTTGTGATTGTTGTTCTTGTTGTTGCTTTGTAACATGTTCTAAAAATGTTGACAACTTGTTATACGTTTTACCAACTGCTTCTAATTCATTTGCTTTGAATGCACCTCTAGTGGTTGCAATATCAATAATGCTTTTTACTGCATTTAGATCATTAATGTTTAAATCAGGTGCAGGTGGTGGTGTATCTGCTCCTGGAGTTGGAACTGGTCCGCTCGCTGGTGCTCCGGATGCAGTTTCTTTTTTAGGTGCTTCTGCTTCTGCAGGAGCATTTGCATTTTTATTTTCTTCCGCCATTTAGTTTCTCCTTAGGTATGGACAAGCCAACATAAAGTATGTAAGCTCTTTTTCTTCTTCAAATCCAACAAATGTTGAAGTTTGAAATTTATCTTCATTTGTTAAGGTAGGATATGTGACTACACAAAATCTACCTGACAATTTAGACCTTATCCAATTCGTAATATTATTATCTATTCTTTCTCCTTGTGCAATCTTAGTCTTGCAAAAGTGAGGAGGCAACGTTTTTAATTGCCTAGAATTAAGAACATCAAGTGGATTAAGTTCTAACATATCTTTAATATTTATAAACTGCTACTATAACTCTGCTGATTCTTGGCTCAGTCTTTTTGACAGAGCCTTGTTATATCCTAATTTTTGGACATCACCGCTAAAAAGATAGAGTTCAAATGCAGCCTTTTCCTTTAATACAGTTATTGATCTCTTAGTTATATAATACGGCGAATCTATGAATTTGTCAAGCCATAAAAGTATTTGTGGAGTTATTTTAAAGTCTTTTGGAAAGTCTACCTTGTAAGTTTTTATTTTGGATTTAAGCTCAATAAATTTTATGGCAAAATCTGTCAATCTTAAACCACCATCGTCCTTACTGCGAACATTCCACCACCACTCTACTCTTCTGTTTTTGATTTCATCATCAGAAATGTCTAGATTGGCTGCTTTTAGAAAAATTCTCGTGTAGTTGTCTTTAACGTCCATTCCACTAGTCTTTATCTCCTGTGGTAAGTTTGTATACCGAAAAGTCATTTGTGTTAAAGAGTTTGTTGAGTTTTTTGGCTAGGTTTCGAGCATGTCCTGGATTAGAAAATGATACCTTCTTATATTTAGGACCAGGATAACTAGAAACAGCACTTCCGCTTTTTAAATTAAAAGGTTTGTTTTGATAAAATACAGCCCAGATGGCTTCACTCTCAAGGATCTGTTCTACTTTATAGGTTTCTCGATTGGTATGTTCGAGTATTATTGTTGGTTTTGGTCTGCTCATATACGTATTAATTCCTAGTTAACTACGTATATATTTATCCTTTTTAGAAGGATCCTCCATCAAACTTTACATCAACTTCGTTAGCAGATTTGTTTATTTCTTTTAGCAAAGTGTGTATTTCTGCCACTGTAGACCCTAATTTTGTGGTTAGTAGTGCTAGTTCTGTTGTAAGTGCTCTAGCCTCTTCTATGCTCATTCGTATCTCACGCTGCTGTGTTTTTTCTGCCGATGACACTCTTTGCATTAGTTTTTGTACTGTTGCTAGAGTTGTTGGAATATTATTTGTTGACACGAGATAGTACCTGTTTCATTTCCAAATCAGTCTTAAATGGACCTTGATATTCATAACGCTGTAGGGTAATTAGTTTAGGACAGAAACTCTTTACCCAGCCCTTTTCAAATCTAATTGTATAGTATCCTGCGCAGTACAAACTCTTTGAATCCTTGCTCTTTGTAAAAAGTGGAAGTTTCTTTTGTATATCATACATTGCATTGTGCGGAATTGTGCTGGTTGAAAATCCATGTACTTCTTTCGGATTTGAATCATCTGCTTCCTTAATAATTTTAGCAATAAAGAAGTTTTCACCAAACTCTTTTGTAATGCTTTTTTTATTATGATAAACTTTGATTCCTTGTTCATTTGAAAAAATAAATTGCGACATTTCATTTTTTCTAAGGGTTCCGACACGAACGCCTTCATCTTCCACAATCCAAAATTTTTCTTCAATAATGGGTTTTGCTTTTATGTATGTCATATTGTATACCTCGCATTTAATGGCTCTGCATATGCCTGAGCCTGATCGGAAATTTTCTTTAAATCATATAAATGACAGAATTTCATTAGTCTAATACCAACCTGACTAATATTCTTATCTGCTGTTGTTGCAGTTTCAATTGTATTTTTAATAATATCTTTTATCTCTTTTGGTTGTGCTGAAAGATCAATAAGCGTTCTATTTCGTTCATAGTCTTCAAGAACACGATGCTCAACACCATTATGATCAGTCCAGCGTTGTAACATTAAGTTGTTCCAATTAAATCCTTTTGTTTGTCTATCTGCAAACGCTTCAACTAGTCCTACCTTGTTCTTTGTACCTTTCTTACGTACACCCGGATACGCAGAGAACACATTGTCACTTGTGTCGCCACGCATACATTTTTCAAACAACATCCATTCTGGATCCACTTCCTTAGGCTGTTTAGTTTTCTTGTCAATCACTAGTTCGCCTTTCTTGTCAAAGAAACCTTCGTGTGTTGTTGTTACTTCTTGCACACCGTTATACAATCTTACATTCGGTGCAACCAACTGTTGGAAATCAGTGTCCGTACTAATAACCACGTGTTCACTATCTGGATGCTGTTGTATCCAACCTGCAATCAAATCATCTGCTTCTAGTTGTGGGTGTTGTAACACAGTACAATTAGTTTTTTCACTCACAAATTCTTTGAACGTATCAAATGCTTCCCAGAATACAGTTTCTTCATCTTGCTGTTTTTCTGTAAGAGCATCTCTAGCATCCTGCCTATTACGCTTGTAAGGCTCATAGTGATCCTTGCGCCAACTGCGTCCTTCCAAACAGAACACAACGTGTGTTCCATTAAAATCCTGCCAAGCCTTCTTAATGCTGTTTAGTGTGATATGAAAAGCCATACCTAACTTAATATCAGCATCTCCATTTATTACATGCCTCGCACGAAAGAACGTGTTCGCAGTATCTACTATTATATGACACATTTTACTCATTTTGCCTTTTTAATTACATCTGGATCTATACTTCCAGTGTCTAGTGGTCCTCCATAGTCACCATCGACTACAACGTTTGCACAAAGTTCACGGAACCAACGATCAACAATTTCTTCATCCTTATCGCCATCAACTCCATAACCCTGTTGTTTTAATTGTACTATAAAATGTTCATTCCAGTCAAGTTCAAAAAAGCCATTTCGGACATTTTCCTTGTTTACGTGTGTGTTTAGCACACCCACCCAAGGTTCCTTTTTCATCGTTGCCTTTTCTTTTTCGGTCAGTCCAGGCTTAGATTCTTCTGGTTCCTGTTGCTTTTTAGCAAACAGTTTTTTTATAAAGTCCATATTCATTCCTTATGTTCCGATAGCATTACCAAACAAGTATACGTGTACTCTTGCGGCTACATTGTATCCTCTTTGAAATGCCATCTTTGCAACAGCACCTGCTGTTGCTGTTTGTTCTTCTTCTCTAGCACCAACAGGCATAACCCATACAGGATAATCAACCTCTTGTGCCTTAAACTGTGAGATAACTTCTTCCATTTCATCCCACTGCTGTTGTTCGGAACCAACAACAAATTTAAGTTGTCCTCTGTCAGACAACCAAAAATATTCTGCTACTGTCTCAGGCTTAATTGCTTTCTTTGCCTTTTCACCTGCTACACTCCATAGTTTAGGAGATACACTAAAGAACAATTCAATATCTTTATCTGCTTCTTTAGTCCAATAGTCTTTAAATTCTTGTGTTAGTGCTTGTGTTCCATTAGTTTCAAATGTAACACTGGCTGGCATATTATTCATGCGTTTAAACTCTCGCATGATACCAATGAATGCTTCTTGTCCATGCTTCATCAAAGGCTCACCGCCTGTTACACAGAAGTGCTGTCTTTGTCCTGTCACAGGATGTAAAAACAAACCTTCTGGATTACTGTCTGTCTTGATAGTATCAATAATCTGTTGTGCTAGTTCTACAGCAGTCTTTTGTCCCATTAGATGCTTAAACTTCTTTGACCAAGTGTAACTGCTATCACAACCTTTATCCCATACAGGTAAGTCCTCAACACGCTTCACGGTGCTTGTGTCAAATTTTTCAAATGGCAAATCATAAGTGTCAGGATTGGTAGGATCAATCTGTCCAAAGCCATTACACTGTAGATTACATAAGAAAAAACGTATCCAAGCAGTGGGCACACCTGTGTAGTGTCCTTCACCTTGAATGCTGTGAAAGATTTCGCTGTAATAGTATTTCTTGTCAGTTGCTATCGTCATTGTGTTTATTATACGCTTTCTCTTGCTCGTTGTCAACCTTTTTAGACAGCGAAAACGTGCCATTAAAGTTGTCACTCCAAACCAAATCATCGCCAATATCCCAGCCCATTTGGTTCAATAGTTCTGTGGGTAAGGGAAGAACCAGATCACCAGTGTCCGGATCTTCCTCGACTTTTACTGTGTGTTTCAAAACCTTCTCCTTAGAAATACTTTTCAAGGACTTCTAACTGATCATGATATTCTGCAATAATCTTTAATTCCTTTTCGATTGCTTCCAAAATATCAGGATGCTCGCCAACGCCTGCCGCATTCTTAAGATACACTTCGACGTTCATTGCGTGTTTTGCAATGTGTCCTTTGGCGTGTTCTTTGATTGCTTCAATTGCGTTTTCGCGATTGTATTCTCTACCTAGTGCCATTGTTTTCTCCTTTTAACATCCAGAACTGCCGTATACAACATCTTCAATGTCTAGTTGTAATGGGTCAGTTTCATTCTTTTTATAATTTCCCTTTTCGGGTATCACGTGGCGAACACCGCCTCGTGGATCTTCCATATCGCCAGTTCGGCGAGGAATTAGGTGAACGTGCGACCACATGACTGTCTGTCCTGCGGCTTCGCCGATGTTCTGTCCGATATTATAGGCATCGCAATATCCCTTTTGGATCCAATCATAGCCCCATGCATAAGCAGCCTTATAGCATTTTGCTAGATGTTCCCAATCTTCTACCTTGGGCACAAACAGAATGTGTCCTTCGGTAACAGGATAGCCATCCTTAAAAACCGTAAATTCTTTTGTGTCAATTAATACGTCCGTCCAAGGAACGTCCTTAAATTCCATTACTCTACCTCAATCTCCGCAATGTGTTCATCAAATTCCTCAAAACCATACCATGCCTTGAAGTCCTCTGCAAAATCCTCATCCTTCTTTGCCCAAGTCCAAATAGCGTCCTGCTGATCCTGAGGAAGGTTATTAAAGTCTGCTCGGAAGTAGCCAGCCTGTTCGTATGATGCTTCCTCACGCATTTCTTCTGCACGACCCCAATCTTCCTCATCATCACTATCACCCAGTTCGTCAGCCTCAACCCAACTATCCCAAGCCATTGAGTGTGCTTCTTCATTTAGATTGCTAATGATGCTATAAGCCTCATCCTTAGTCATTGTCATTCATATACTCCTTCTTGTACCATTCTGCAAAATCTGGATTGTCATTAAAAATTGCAACTATATCTGCTGTAGGAACTTGCTCTGTTTTAATACATGTTGCTAGTGATTCCCAATCTTCTTTTTTGTATTTTACTGTTACTGCCATTAAAACCCCCTACCTCTGTTTATTTGATATACCCTAGGACCTGGTGTTGTAAACTCAAATCCCATTTTGTTACCAACATAGACTCTTCCATTATATTCCATGTGAATCTTGTTTGTTGCTAACCAAATATCTAAAAACTGTTTTTCTTCAAATCTTTCAACTTCTGCTTCTGCTACTTTGTCATTGTCAGTGCAGGTTACTGTGCAGGTTTTGTCGTATTCTGTTGGCATTAGTATTCTCCTACATTTTCCCAAGGATAAACCAACCAACAGTCTTCCTCAGCCTTGTTAACTTCATCACAGTAGTATGACACACCGTCAAATTCACTTGATAAATTTTCTGTTAATACTGCGAAGCGAACATTGTCGCCCCAAATTTGATCCCACACGGGCGAGTTAGGTAGGCAACTGCTACGCCAATCTTCTTTGATCCAATTAAATGTTGCACCTGTGTCATTGATATCATCTATAATTAAAATATTTTTGCCTTCTGGATTGTGTTTAAACTGTCCCATCTCTGGAGCATAATTGCCATCTTCATCATAACCATAGGCATCCTCACTCATCCAGGCATTAGACTCGCTGCCATGTCCGCTGTCATCACGCAAACTAACCTTGAGTGCTTCACAGCGTATACCAGTCATGTTTGAAATGATTGTTGCGGGAACATTACCGCCACGTGTAATGCCTACAATGTAGTCTGGTTTCCAGTTATCCTTATACATCTGTGTGACAATATTTACACACATTTTCTCCACGTCCTGCCAGGAGTAGTAAACTTTTTTAACCATTTTGTGCCTCCAGCGAAAAATCAATTTTCTTTATATTTGCCCAACGAAAACTTCTCCAACCTTTGGCGTTTACATCCCACACATTACATACTTTGTCGCTATCTACTTCACGAACTTTTTTCTTACTAAGTTCGTCTGTTTTTGTTGGCGGAGGAATAATACCTTCTTGCAATGTGCAAGTCATTACTCTTTCATCCCCATTTACTTTAGAAAAGGTAACAACAACTTCTTGTTCTTTCAGTAAAGTTCGTAACCAATCTTTACTTTCTTGTGTTTCAAACTCTTTATGTGTTTCTTGCATCTAAATATTCCTCATTGTGTATCCACTTGTAGCCTCGTTCTTCAATGGTATCTCCACCGTTCCAAGGAAGGAAGCCCCATTCCTTCTTTTTCTTGCCCATGAAGAATAAACTCCAACATGGAATCTCGTTGCCGTTTTCATCTTTCTCAAGTTCTAGCCAATGCAAATCATCTGCTGAACGCATACGGAAATGTCCTGGCCCCCGCCATACTCTTGTGGTTCCGACTACACCACCTGTAGTTTCGTTCTTGAGAGGAATGTGTTCCCAGTATCCGCCCTTTAGGATAAGTGTTGCATAGTTCCAGGGATGATCGTGTAGCACGGGCTCATCACCTATCATTACCTTGTGTAGTGTAATGTTAAATGGAAAACGCTTTCTGTCCTTTAAAAAAACGTAATAACGATCAAGATAAGGAATCTTGCCGTCTCTATCGTATATGGTTCGCTTGCGTCCCAGTTTATCAAGCAGTTTCAACAACATCTATGCCTCTTTCTTTTAAATAGCGTTTCAGTTCTTTATCAGTTGGCTGAACACCATAGTTTTGTTTGAAAAATATCTCGTAACTGTCACTGCCGTATTTTCCAATTCCATATAACATAGTAGCATCATTTCCGTCCCATGTCAAGTACTGTTTTGACATGTTTCTTAGTGCTTTTTCACGCCTATTATAAAAACCCAATTCTCTTATTACATCTATTACTTCTTGCGTGGTGCTTTTTAGGAACTTTCGTGGAGTATTCCATTTGGCGAGGAAGTTTGGAAGCACCCTCTTTACCTGCACTCTATCAGTTTGATTAAGCATGATTACACCAACCATGTGCTGCCATGCTCCGTCAATCTGTTGTTGCACCATTAGATCCTCAGAGAGGACGGTTCCAGGGATGAACTTTTTCATAGATTTCTTTCACTCTCTTATTATACTCGTCTTCATTAACTGCAAGATTGTTTAGGTGCTGTTTCCAAATCCTTTTCATATCTTCCGATATGTTTGGATCAGCAAGAACAAGTTTTAGTGAATTGCTACGCTTCTGCTGTAGTTCTTCCGAATAAGGTCCCATAATCTATTCCTTTCATTGGACAATGCTTCCTGCTCAGCCTTACCTTGTGAGGAGTAAGGTTATGCAGTTCGGTCATGTCAATTAGTTTCACACCACGCAAATTATACATCAGTGCTTCGTTGGGTGTTAGAATCTTGATGTCCTTCTGCGTCTTCTGTGGTTGAACGGCATACACCCTTTCCTCATTAAGGTTCATTATACTAACTCCTCTGCAATGCCCAGTATCTCAGCCGCAGCAAGAGCGAGGGCAAGTAATACTATTGAACCTGTATAGACTGCAACCAAACAACCTATCAGGCGCAGGCCGCTTTTAATTAAACTTACATAAAAATGTCCCATGCCCGGATCCTTGGCTGCTGGAACATATACTCTTTCTGGTATTGGCATTTTTGATCTCCTTATCTTGGTGCAAACTCTTGTTGCAATTTAATATTGTCCATGAACTCTTTCTTGGTTCCTGGATCATCCTTGAAACTACCTTCCAACACAGTTGTCTGCGTTAGACTGCTGTGTGCCATGATGCCTCTATTCTCACAACAACCATGCGTTGCTTGGATATACACACCAATGTTCTTTGAATTCGTTGCCTTCTTGATTTCACGTGCAATGTCATTGCACAGTTCTTCCTGTAAGGTTCCACGTCTAGCACACCACTGTGCGATACGTGTGTATTTGCTAAGTCCAATTACTTTACCATTAGGAATGATCCCAATGTATGCTACACCTGTTACTGGTTGATGATGATGCGAACAAACACTTTTTAATTCACTTCTTACAACAAGCATACCAGTGTAAGCATCTTCACCTTCATTAGGAAATGCAGTTGCGTGTGGAATCTTATCATAACGTCCTTGCATTAGTTCGTTATAATACATTTTAGCAAGTCGTTTCGCTGTTCCGTGACTGTTAGGATCACTGTCACGATCAATTAAAAGTGCGTCTAAAACACCTTCAAACTTTTCTGCGGCTTCGTCGATTAGTTTTTCTTTTTCACCAGCATAGATGAATTCACTAATATTATCACCCGCCCAATAACGCCTGTTAGCGTCTTTAATTCTGCGTGTTACTTCTTCGTATTTTTTCAATCTGTTTCTCCGATGTTAAGGCAGTGGATTGCCATTGTTGTTATTTTAAAACCTTTAGTAGATTTCCGCAACCGAAATAATCTCCATTCAGTTTATACACCTGTTTATTTAGGCTTACGAGATAATCTTCATAATTTTCCATATAATCAACAATCTTGTCCATTACTTGCTTTTTGTGCTTCTTGTAAGATTCCATTGATTCAGTCCATTCCGAAGGATACTTGAACTTGTCAAGTGCCATCTCTGTATAACTTAATCTATCTGGAACCATGGGCAATGCTCCTACCAGAGCACCCTCATACCAACTAATGCCCAGCGTTTCTTGTAGGTTGGCACTAAACACAAGTTTCGCTTCTCCCAGCAGGTTGTGGTATTCGTTCTTTGTTAAAGGCCTTTCCTGGCACACTACAAAGTTATATTGTGGTAGCGATTCTTTTAGATCCTGAAATATTGGAAGTTGCTTTTCTGGAGCAACTCTGTGCGGAAATAGTATTGTGTTCTTTTTGGTCATGCCCTTATACATTGTAAGAACGTTATCCATGTATTCGAATGGCCACCCAGTTCTTATTGCTTTGGATTTATCTAATTCTGGGAATGATTCAAAGAACATATTAATGTGGAAATCGCTTGCAAAAAAATTATGATTAAAGCATTCATACATGCTTCTTTCAGCATTTCTTACCCAAGGCTTATCGCCTATCAGTCTACCAAGGAAATCAGCAGGATCATAAGAACCAGCATGCCAAAGGCCACCGATTGTAATGTTAATGCCCAGTAGCTCAGCCATGTATTTAAGTTGAATAACAGTTGGGTTCCAAGCATCCGTATATAAGAAATAATCTCCTTCATTTACCTCTCCCTTGCAGAATGCTTCCGCTATCTGCATCAATTGATTTGATTTATAAACATTAGTACCGCCAAAGTTGAGGAACGCTCCAGGCGTTGTTGCCTGAGGCGTGTCCCCACCATTAACTATACGCACAGTATGGCCGTGGGCCTTTAGCAGTTTGGGAAACTCAGTCTTCCACTGTTTTGTGTAGCGTGTTTCTACTGCTTCAAGATCAACTAGCCATATATTCATTAGTGCTTGGTCCTTTTATTACGTTTATTGCGATTACTTCTTGTAAACGCTCTCCATACATAACTGGAGTTGTTATACAAATCCTTTTCATTAAAAGGATAAAAGTTACCGCGGTTGTCGAGATTAAATCGACAAAAGTCTTTGAATTTTTCCAGATCGTGGAAAACTTTATCGTAGGCTTTACGATTAAACTGAATAGCCATTTTCTAATCCTCTTATCTAGCATACTCAATGTGAGCACCGTTCTCTCCATCTTCACTTACGTCAATGTGGACTTCACGGCCTGGGTGTTTAGCAATAATCTGATTGTATAGATCATCGCAAATCATTTCACAACTCTTATAATCTAGTTCAAGTGTCTTCTCCTCATACAGTTTTTCTAACCAACGTTTGAATTGAATAAACTCAATATCTCTGTCGTTGTGTGTTACAGTGATACCGACTTTGAAGTGGAATATGTGTCTGTGGGGATAACCCAAGAACGAAACATCATATTCATCACCTGTTGCAAGATTGGGATCATCCAATGCCGCAGGATACTTGTGGATACCTTCTTTTCTAAAAGTTACCCAAATCATTCTCTTTGCTGTATTCATAATACGTCTGTGATTGTCTTCTGCCATTGCTTCTTTCATCATGTTATCAGTTATGCTCATAGTATAGCACCTTCCTTGTTATTTGTCATCCTTAATCTTATCGTTTTTGTAATCATCCCAGACTGTGAATTTTGAACGATCCATTAAGTCATGCAGGCTGTGGCACCACACGCCTGGATTAGTTGCTTCAAAATCCTTGTCGTCAATTTTGAGCATTGTGTTATAGTTCCATTGTTTGATATACGGGATTGGAACCCTAATTTGTGGAATAAATTTTTCATCTTCTACCAAAGGACCTTCAAGAAACTCCTCAGCAGCATCTAATGGTATATCCAAACTGCACCAATATCCATTATCAAGAAATGGTTGAATCATTTTTTCCCACTCTGAATAGTAATCATATGCTGATGATTTTGATTGATTTGGGTTAAAACTGTGATTAGCACCAAAGAAGATGTGTTCGTTATCTTCTATGTAATCTCTAATTATGCTAGGACTATTAAGACCAGTAACAAATAATGTTCGCATCCCATAAGCAGGAGTTTTTTCGACTTCCACACCCGTAAAGAATGTAATGTTAGTTGCACTACCAGTTTCATAATCACGTTTCATTATGCGTGTTCCTTCTCCAACCTTTCAATTTCATCTTTCATCTTAAGACGATCACGTTTCATTTCGGAAATTTCTTCGTCTTTAAACTTACCAGTCTTTTCCATTGTATCGATCTTCTTATTTAGATATTGGTGTGTTTCTCTTAACCATTTGAGTCTTTGCGTATAGTCACCCATACTATGCCTCCTGTAGTTGTTGTTCGAGTTTGTCCAATTCTCCATCTTCTCTATCATCTGCCCAAGGCGTTTTCTCTTCTCCACTTTCATCTACCTCCACAAACATCCTGTTAAATTCGTTAGTAACACCACCACGCAATCTTGCACCTTCCAAGTTCTTAAGGAATGGATCTGCTTCCTTAATCATAGCAAATGCTTCATCCTTTGTCTTACACTCAAATAGTTCTTCTATGAATCTATCAAAGTATAGGATGTTACGTGGTACCCATTCAGAGTATTCATCACTCTTATCTGCGTCCTTGACTTTTCTCCAGCGTCTCCAGTCTGGACGATGATTCTGTAATTCTATGTCCATCAAGTTGTTTGCTCTCTGCACCGCAACAATGTGACAGTATACATTATGTGCCATCATAAGTGCATAACCAAATGAATCCCAACTAGTCTTTCCTTCCTTGCCTATCTTGTTCAGCATTCCTGGAGCATAGTGGCATATGTCCGCGATGCTAAGGCGTCTGCCAATTTCGCTTTCGAACGGGAAAGGAATATCATGCCGTTTGGCAAGACTCTTATTATCAGGGGCCTTGTCCATAATAACTGACCAACGTTTACTACTGTGTTGGGCATTAGTATATACCAACCCGTGTGCTGTAGCGATGAAAGGACTTGCGCAGTCGAAACTGATTGTAAAATTTTCATTGATGTGTTTGCGTACCTGTCGTTGAATTGAAGTAAGATAGCAGGACCAATCAAGTTGTGCCGTGCCCAGGAAGTGCATCCAGTCCTTGCCTTCTAGCATGCCATCAAACTTCATTGTCATTAATCTGCGTAGTGTAATGGGCATTTTGCACATATTAGCACCACCCATTGCCCAACCTTCGCAAGCCTTGTCTCCCCATACTTTAGGATCGGAGAATTCTTTGACACCCTCATACCACTGTTCAGCAGTATGCCAGTCAGATCCTTGTAGTACGTTTAGAAACTTAGTTTGTCCAAGTCTGCGTTCTAACCAATACTTGTTGTTAAATCTTGTCTTATCCAAGCAGTCCTCAAAACTCTTTAGTCCTGTCTTGGGTGAGTGAATGTGATCACATGCCCAAGTCGGAACATCAAGTAGCATTGACCAATCTGCTGTGAGCTCAAGCCAATTAAGAATATCATCTCTTGTCTTATTAGCGGCAGGACCTTCAAAGTTTAGCCAGTCAAATTTAAGAACACCCTTACCAACCTGATAACCACCTGAGTCACCAAGTATCATTGTTTTGCTTCGATCACGCTCTTGCACCATACTATCCATCTTAATAGTCTTGTCCAAGTTTAATTGTGCGTGTCCTGCAGAATACAAACCATACTTGTATGTAAAGTATCCTTCTTCTTCATTGAGGAAGTTCATTCCCTCAATGCCTCTATCAAAACCCTGTGGAATTCTATCCTTTGAAATAAACTCCTCATATCTTTGTTTTGATATGTATGTTGAAAAGAAACAACTAATAGCAGGCAAATACACTGCGTAGTCTTTCTGTAATGGTGTTAGGTTGACTGGTTTTTTCATAACTTTATTTAGGCCGCCTGTGCTGGAATGATATATTTGTATTTTGCCAATCCACTATCTAACTCAATCTGAATGGCCCCTTCGTTCGAAATACTCATCTTAGTATTGTTTACATCAGCAATCTTAAGAATGCTTAGGATGCTTGCAACAGGCCAAGTCCAGCCTCTATCTAGTTTACCTTCGACATTAGTAGCAAACACAAACTCACCACCGTGTGTTGAAGCATCACCAAAGATAAACTTTAGGTTACCGTCCTCAGTCTTTGCTAAAAATGTTGGATGTTCTGCATTAGCACCTGCTTGGAAACTGAATCTCTGAACTGCCGCCAGTGTAGGAACAACTTCTACGTCCCAGTTAACACCACGGAACTTCACAGTTTTCATTTTCTCGTTAATGATTTCCTGATTCATAAAACGATAGTCGTTTTTAAAATCACCATCAGCATTTTCAAAATGAATGCCCACCGGAATAGTAGCACCATTTCTTTCTGCATTTGTGATACTAATCTTTGCTTCTTTTTGATACTCAGTACCATCAAGTAAGTATTTTAATTTTTGTAGTTGTGGCATACCAAATGTGCCAAGCATATCCGGATAAGGATTATGCGTATCTGCTTCCATGATAACTGATCTGTCATCAGCCATTGAAAACATACCTGTTTTGTCTTCTTCGCCAGTAACCTTCACAGTAGTTAGAAAGCCTAAGTTCTGTGTATGGCTGACGATGTCTTGTAAGATGTCTTTCATTGAATTCTCCTTGTTCTTACATTATATTTAGGTTTTGTATAAAACACAAGCATTTTTTTACTCAAAATCAAATAATTTATTAAAGTTATTATCATTGCGAGTCTGGCTTATATCCCATTCCAAAACACCAATTAGGTTTCTGAGTTTTTCATCGATTACCGTATTTTCCATAGTTGCATCATCGAATGGTAACTCCTTAAACCATTCCGGTAGTCTTAATTCGTCTACCGGATACGCAACTGATGTATACCCCATTGGGTTATCCTTTACCTTACAAACGATAACCTTTGCACCGTCCGTAATGCTCATTGAATACTTGTCTCCATGCATACGCTTGAGCGTGTTCCAATTGATACTTGCCCTTACGTGACCTGGCATGTTAGCCTTGCCCTGTTTCTTTTCCTTGGCTTCGTATTCAGTAATTTTATTTGCACGTTTTGGAGAACCTTTCTCCCAACCTGGTCGTGCCTTAAATTCAGTTCGGAATTCCGTTATGTAGTCAAGCACACGTTCCTTTTCCTGTCCTTCCAATACCTGTTCCAATACCTTGCTTAAGAAGTCTTGGATTACGACAGGAGTATCCGAACGCTTGAGATCAAGGCCCATTGCCTTAATTTTTCCGCTCTTGCCTTCTGTGTCCGTTCTAAAACCTTCAATGTCATAGTAAAGAACAGCATAGCGTTTCTTTGTAATAAACAAACCTTTACTCGCAACAATTTCTCTAGCAGCCGCAATAACTTCTGAACGCTTCTTAGGACAATGGAATGCATCATTCATAAACTTACCAAATGTTGCATTTGTAGTTTCGCCAATAGTATCATAAAGTTCAACTACACTATCTTTAGTCCACGGAATGGTTCTTGCTTCGATATCTTTCTTGAGTGTGCTATATGCACTAAAGTATGTGGAATCTGTATCACCATACACAATTGCTTTACCTGTGTGATCATACTCTCCAGTTACAATTTCATTGATCTTAGCAGCCATGTGTTTCGTAATAGAACGTCCTGTTAGCGTTACAGATTGCCCTATTCTATTATCAAAAAATCTGCAACCAGGATTTAGGATCGCACCGTACAAACTGTTAAGTAGAATCTTTTTAACCAACTGTCGCTTGGCCCAGTATTCTTCCTCAATATTGTTTCCTGCTGTCTGGCTTTCCTTTTGCTTGGCTTGCATTTCCTTACGTTCCTTATACCAACGTGCAAGCAAGCCAGGTATTACACCTTCTTTTTCGTATGTAAAGATTGTACCATTAGCACTGAGCATCCAAGGTTGGTTGCTATCGTAAATAAGATCATAAACCTGTTTGGCACTTAATGTATCACTGTCTCCATTTTCCCAGTCAATCGTAATTTCTCTGCCAATTTCCTTTTCCATGACTGAACTATATTCAACTGATCCAAACATGCCTTCCCATGCTGCCGCAAAGGACTTTCCCTTTGCCATTTGTGATTCAATGTGTGCTTTTGTTCCATCCTGACGAAGTTGACCAACAACGGTTTCTGGACCCATGTTCAATGCACGAATCACTGATGGATACAGTGAATTCAAGTCAACTGACCCAATCCATTCGTGAATGCCTTTCTTAGGATATGCAACATAAGCACCTGCGGCTGGCTCTGAACCTGGCTCACGTTTCACTCTGTTAGGAACTATCATGCCACGCCTATGTGCTTCGTTGATAATGCCCTGTTCTGTAACAGCAACGGCACCCATTGTTGTTGAAATGAGGACTGTGTTTTCATGTGCAATTGTATTTGCTAAATCAATAAATTTAAGTTTCTTATCGAGTTTGTCAAGCAGTGCTGTGTCCTGCCTGTTATATTCAATGAACTTGCGGAAGTCGTTGTTGTATAGCGCATCAAGACTACCCTCGTACACTGTCTTTCTTTCACCTACTTCAAGTTCGCCGATAGCGTCTAGTCTATATGTGTGTCTTTCTTCATAGTTATATTTTCTATATAACTCTAAACTATCCACATGCACACGACCAATTAAATCATATGTCTGTGATTCCTTGCCAAATTTTTCGTATGTTCTTTTCTTAGGATACTGATTCCATAAGCAGAAACGCCTTGTATCTTCCTTACTTAATACTTTAGTTACACGGTTGACTGTGTATGGAATATCATAACCTTCTGAGTTCCATCCACTTAGTACATCTGCATCCTGTATCAAATCAAGAAATGCATCCAACATGTCTGCTTCGTTTTCATACAGTATTGTATTTGGAATTCCTTCAATAGCCTTTTGTGCTTCTTCCATTGAAAGGGTTTTTGGAGGAATGGCTAAACAGATTAATTCTTCCATCCACTGCAAGTGAACCGCTATTGAAGTAATAGGCATGAATGCATCTTCTGGTGATGCATATCCACGCTCTGGGTCAAAGTCGACCTCAATATCGAAAAACGCAACATTTAGTTTGGGTGCGTCAATATTAAGATAGTTGTCTTCTAAACAACGATAGATAGGATTAATATCGCTTTCGTATAATTTTTTATTAGAATGTATCGCAAGTTCCTTGCGAAGTTCCTTGATGTTCTTTGCTGTTACACGCTGTAAGGAATCTCCATATATGGAAGTGTGCTTTCCTCTAGTGTCCTTGTAATAGAATATGTGTCTTGGTTGATATTCGCGGAATTCTCTCTTGCCGTTCTTTCTTTCGACAATGCGAATTAAGTCTTCATTTCGATCATAGAATGCATCTACGTAACTCATCTTTTCTCCTTACATGCCATTTTCGGCTGGCAAATACCAAACTGTCCTTTTGTGGCGGACAATACCTTCTTCACTATTATATATCCTTATAGGACATCATGCAAGATAAAACAGGGCAATGCCTCCTAAACCTACCAAGGTTAAAACACCATTGGTAACAATGAGTGCAGGCTCCTTCCACATGAATGAAACTATCAACCAAACTACACCGCCCGCGGCTAACAGTGCTGGTCCAAGTGGATACAAATTAGGAAACGTTGCATTAACAAATGTTCCTATGATTAGTATAACGGTTGCCGTCCATTTAAGTATCGAGTCTGTCTTCATCTGTTGCCTCAGTTTCTTCTTCTACAACATCATCCGGCGGTAACATGGAAATTCCACCTCTATCAAACCATCTGCCATCATCCGTAACGAAGCAGTATGATTTAAAGTTATTACCGTCTATGCCTTGTTTAATTAATTGTTTCTTTTTAATGTTACCCTTGTATTCTGTATAATCTGCCTGTATTAATCTTAGTTGCCCAAAAGGATTGCCATAAATTCTATCTACTGGCTCACCATTTAGTCCTATGTGGTTTGAAACCACGGTGTACTTATTTGATTCCATTCTGCTTGTCTATTGCTTCTTTAATGTGCTGTAATTCTTTTGGAACTTTCCAGCCAAACACTCTTGCAAGATGCACTCCGCTGTTAGCATATTGCTCATCCTTGGCACCTTTCTTCATTCCAAATCCGTATCCACCCTTTGTCTTGGTATGGATTTTTGGATCATACTGCGATGTTTCTGAGTAGTTCGTCATTTCTCTGTTCTGCCTTTTTGTAAGTCCGTTGTTCTTGGTTCTCTTTCTTGGCATTAAACCCTGTATTCAAACCACAGTCTATCTTCTAGTATCTTGTGGATTTTTTTCTGTGTTTGGGTTAACCCCTTAAAATTTTTTTTATTGTTTAATTTTTCGTACCAATTTTCCAGTTCGTTGTAACTTAGATTCTGTACTATTTGTTTGATATTTCTTAGCATATGTTATTATAATAACACAGGACTGGGTGTTTGTCAAGAGGGATTTTTAACTTCTTCTGCCTTTCCCTTTTTAGCACACAGTGGGCAGGTGTATTCCCTGCTATCAATTTTGAATTTATCTTCCATGGTGGGCATGGTCCAGTAGAATCCACAACCGTTGCAGGTAATGTGCCAAATTGTTTCCTTTTGGGTCTTGAACATTACCACCAACCTGATGCTATTCCAAAACCAAACACATTAACAATGCTGAAATAGAAAGTGAGCAGCATTACCCATGCAGCCCCTCGTCTGTATGCAGCATAGCACTGTGTAATGCTGCCGATGAAAAAATTAGGATATACTATGAGCATGTTTGGGTCACGTGCATTGAATGCCAGCGTTAGGCTTGCACCCACAGTGAATACGAAACTTACGAGTTCAAATGCAAATGCAATCTTATCGCTACGATAACTATTGATCCAAAAGGATTTTATTTGCTCCAAACTATTCACCACTAGGTGTTTTGTCGTCTGGAAGATTTTTTGTAATGCCCAGGATGCCTTCAATGTCTGCCCATTCTTCCTCGTGCTTGGCCCAATCACCCTTGTGTGCAATCTTGATTGCTTTGTTGATTGTGCTTGGCTTGATCTGTAGTTCCTCTGCGACAGCCTTTACGGTGTCCTTTAGTCCTTCGTTTAGATCCTCCACTTCGCGAAGAACATTTGATCCTTCACTAATTAGTCTTTCTAGTTTTGCTTTTTCTTCTGGTCCATAATTTCTTGACATATTTTTCTCCTAATTTTGTGTTATTATACACTGTTTAATTTATGTTGTCAATGTTTAGTTGTAAAATTTCCAACCATTCTGTGACACCATGTCCATTATGAATTGTTTTTCTTTCACGTAATCGTGTTGTCCCTTGTTTCTTTTTTCATAGAATGTCTTGGTTTCCTTAAAGTCAAAACCAAAAATATATACTTCTTTGTTACTCAAATCGTGTAAATGGTATAAAATTTGTATCCCAGTTGACGGCGGCGCACACAATTCTTCCTCGAGTCGCAATGATTGTGATAATGGTAATTTTAATATTTTAGTATTAAATGTTACCTTCTTAATCTTGTACTCCAATTCTTTCTTAGTAGGTGTGAATATGAGAGTGTGGAATTTGGGTGTTTCCTTATTGTATTTCTCAAATGTGTTTATTTCGCTTGAAGCCAAATAGTCCCATCTTGATCCCTGGCACTCAGAATTAATTATATCAGCCCTATTAAATCTAATTGTAGGATACAAATCAATCACATGTCCGTTTTTATTTGAAAAAATGCTTTCAGCATTTCCAACCACAGAAATTGGATTTGTTAAAATTTCGTTCATCAAGGTATTTAAGTCACAAAAAAAGCCGGCAGTTGATTACCGGCTTTTGTTTATTCTAAATTACTTGCCGCAGTTTGGACCGCAGTTACAGTCTGAACCACAGTTGCCTTTGCAGGCACAGTCCGGACCACAGTTGCAGTCCTTGCCTTCGTTCAAGCCTTTTTCAACAACATCATACATTTCAAAACGGCCACCGTTTCTTTCGTATAGCATTGCTGCAAAAATTTCTTGTTTGCTTGTTTCTTCTACTTTCGAAACAGCAACTCTGTTTGCCCATGTCCAAAGAACATCGTCCATAGGATCGATAGCCTGCTGTCCGCCACTTTCTTTAACCATCTTATACATGTCAACAAATGACATCTTAGGTTCCACCGATTCCTTGACAGTTTCTTTTTTCTTTTTATTTTCTTTGGCTTCGTCCATTTCTTTATCGTCTGAAGTTTTGCCTTTCTTCTTGTCCAGCATTTTTTTGAATGCTGCTTTCTGTTTAGCAGATTGTGCTTCTACAATTTCACCATCCATATCTACAAACGAAACAGACTCATTCTTTTTCTTCTTGTATTCTTCCATACAAGACTCAATCATTTCTTTTAATTTTTCTTGATCGCAGCCTGAATATTCCTTGCAAATTGCTGACTTGCTCATGCCCTTACCGCACATCATCAAAATGCTTTTCTTGCTAGGAAGTTTTTGTTTCTTCTCTGCTTTGATAACTTGTTCTGCTTCTTTTACAGGCTCTTTCTTTTTCTTAGCATCTTTTGCAGCCTTCTTCATAGGCTCTTTCTTGTCGCCATCTTTATCCATATCAAGAAAGTCCGGTTTTGCTGCTTCTTTTACTTTTGAATCTTTTTTCGCCTCGGTAACTACTTCTTTAGCACCCAGCGAGATTCCTGTTGATTCCGCCAGTGTTGAGTAATGCTCTAGATCTTGACCTGGCGTAGTCGGATCTAATTCGCGCATCTTTTTAATTATATTTCTAAAGTCCATCGTAGTTTCCTTTGTATAGTAAGTATTTATCTTCTTACCGGGTTCTCTCCAAATATACTGTTCTTCATATCCAGCGCATTTTTGGCTGTTCCGCGTGCAGTTTTAGGCTGATTTACCTTGGGTTGTGGTGGTGCTTTTGTGCCTGACTTTCCACCCCAGGGATCACCCGTATAGCTCTTCTTGCCTCGTGCTTTTCCTGGGCTTAAATGTGGTGCTGCTACACTTGCAATATTGCCTGAACTAGTAGCACCTGCTGTGGCACTTTCTTCCATTCCTGCTAGTTTAATAATGTCCAGCAAGTCTAGGTGTTCGTTAGTATCCTTATCCAGTGCTTTCTTACGCTTAATTAATTCTTTCTGTAGTTCTGGATCCTTTGCTGTGTTTGGATCCGCCTGTAGATCCTGTAGTGCTTTCTTCTTGGCAAAGTAGTCTTCCTTGTCACGTGTTGGTGTGTATTGGCTTTCATCCTTTACATCATCATGAAAAGGACTATACTTTTTGTATAGTTCTCTGTCTGGATCCACCTTATCGCCTAGGCGTCTAATCTCTGCTGCTTCTGCAGAACCTCTTTTCCATACTGAGTGATCGTCCGAATAATCATAAGTCCAATCGTGGCTCTTAAGCATTTTGATGTATTCTTCCATTTCTGGGCTATCTGAATACTTGATCTTGTTGGCTAGTTTTTCTTTATCAGCAGCATCAACAGCAGCCTTTTCCTTAGCCTTATCGTCACTGTCAACTTTGGATAGGATATCACGCATCTTATCGTTCATAGAGCCTAGTGTGCTAGGATCTGCTTCTGTGAATAATTCGTTCAATTTCATACTACTATTTAGCCCTTCTTGCGTCCGCTTTTCATATTTGCGCACCAGTGATACATCTTGGCTTTTTCTCCCGATGCATTTTTAGCACGTTTGCGTAAACTTGTTACACTTCCGTTGCAACTTGCACCTGAACGTTTTACACGCCCTGGACGGCTCTTGCCCTTCTTCTTACCATCAGCAAAGTTTTCAACTACTTCGAATATTCTCATTTCTTCTTGCGTCCTGCGCAGTGTGCCTTTTGACTAAATCCTTTTGGGTTGGAGCAGTTGATGCTTTTCTTGTATTTGGCACTCCACTTTTCTTCTATGTAATTTCTCATAAGGCTTTGGAAACTTTCTTCTATCTCTGCCTTTAGTTTTTTGGCAGTCCTCTCAAACTTGTGATCCTTGTGCTTGAACCCTATGCCTCCGGCACTTTCCCACGCTGCAATATTAACACCATAATCGTCTATAAGGATATTAGGTGTGCCGTCGGGGGTTGTCGCATACTTCGCCTTATCCTTGGTTATGATGACTTCAGTTGGTGGGAAGAAGTCTAGATTCTTTTCAATCCATTCGCGCTTGTGTGGTTCCGATTTTGGATCATTTGCTAGTGGTGAACTTAGAATCTTGTAGTTTCCTTTAACCTGTTTAATAATGCTTAATAATTTT
>Ga0208428_1000225_pt1 | contig 29193 bp, 36 predicted proteins | sample DEB08_DNA_11_FD_184535 | JGI IMG/M metagenome (GOLD analysis project Ga0208428, IMG submission 184535) | Aqueous microbial communities from the Delaware River and Bay under freshwater to marine salinity gradient to study organic matter... | ecosystem: Environmental > Aquatic > Marine > Coastal ... | reverse complement strand
ACATTGCTGAAGGCAAAAAACACCCGGATTGGTATACTCACGAAGAACTGGCTTTAATAGTACAACGTTACATAGGAAATAATATGTCAAAAGCATTTGAATTTAGGCTATTGAAAGACAAATTACTTACTCAGAATACTGACACACTTCCCAAAGAGTATATGGCAAGCGATATACACAAACTGGACAAAGAGTTTATTAACCAGTGGTTAAAACGTCATAAGGTACCTGTTAAGGTCATGCAAGTTGATGAGTTTGATGATGGTGATGCCGCATACAAGTTACTGATGCGTACAACTCATCCACAGTATAAAGACGGTGAAAGAATAGTAGATGAAAACTTTGCTGACGGCAAAGTGAAAGGCAAGAGTAGACCCGGCCGAGTAAAGAAGGCAGGAGCCAGTTGCAAAGGCTCAGTGAGTAGTCTCCGTGCAAAAGCAAAAAAATACAGCGGTGAACGTGGTAAAATGTATCACTGGTGTGCCAACATGAAGGGCGGAAGGAATAAATAGTATTATGCTTATTAAAGATATTATAAACGAAACAATGGCAGGCGCAATAGCAGGTGTTGCTATGCCCATGGGCAAAATGATCAAACGCAAAAATCCATCTGTGTTTCCTAAAAAGAAAAAAAACGAAGATGCTACAGGTAAACAAGAGGACGAGTTCCACAAGAAGTTAGACAAATTGGTTCATAAAACATTTGGTCACAGCAGTGACGAAAAGAAAAAGAAGAAGAAAACTAACGAAATCAGTGATTTTAAGAAACGCGAACTTGAATATGAATTACGCAATGAAAAAAATAATTATGCTGTAAAAATAAACGGCAAAGTATGGAAAGTTGTTGCTTCTAGAAGTCAAGCTCAAAAAATGGTTAGAACTCTGCAAAACAGAGGTAAAGATGCTAGTTTTGTTGAAACAGGAATGCCATTAAGCGAAGGTGCCAGCAGAGAAAAAGCAGTAGAAATATTAGTTGCATTAGTTAAAGAAAGAGGCTTAGACAACTTTGCAAACAAAGATGAAATAGAATCATACATGGCAGATAACATGCCAGCATTTTATCAAGGCAGAGATACAGGTAAAGCAATAGAAGATGCTGTAGCAAAACTAGACATAGATGAAGGCAAAAGCCCACACAAAAAAGGCACTAAAAAATACAAAGCACATATGGCCGCAATGCATGCCGGTGGTTAATCATGAGAGCAGTTAAGTGTAAAGATGGTATATTAAGTTTTATCAACAGAGATGAAACCCGTCTTTTCAATAAAATAGATTTTGAACAGTTTTGTCCGATAAGTAAATTTGACGAAAGAACTCGATACATGGCTGAAGACATGTACTGTAGAAATATACTACAAAAGGTCAGAAAAAATGATGTTATTGGCTTCAAGATCTACCCACAAAAAAGTAAAATTGAATAAAAGAGTTATAAGCAAAAAATTAGACAACATTGCAAAAAATGTTGCTAAACGTGGTGTCTTTGTAATTTCATACAATGAAAGTACTGGTATGTTTGAGATTATAGAGGCTGTTACAAAAAGGGTAGTATTGACACACCTTCCTAATAAAAACCTTGCTAACGTGCTCTGTGTGCGTCTAAACCAGCAAAAATTACATCAGACGACAATTAGAGAAGGACATTTATTTAGACGTCCTCAAACAATAATTAACAAATATGTTGATCTCAAAAACGAATGCATGTTTTATAGACACACCATGAAAACTACAAAAGATGATTTTCGCTTTGAATCCACTCGCCACAGGTTGATTGAAAGTGTTCTCAGACAAAAACATGCTCTACAGCAAGTAAAGAATCTATTCTAAGTCCTTTTACAATTTTCAATAAAATGATAAATAAGTACTATTACAGTTATGAATAGGAAACCACTATGTTATTAAATCAATTAAATCCAACACCTAACGTTAAGTTAGGCAAAATTACTAAAATGTTGGGCGAAGAGTTTGGTGTTTCTTTCAAGAAGTCATTTTTGCCAAAAAGAAAATTACTTGAACTTAAAGAAACTGCTAATTTGGCTGTAGTCAAACTTCGCAACAGCAATAAAAAGTTTCAACTAGAACCTGAGTACGCAAAGTTCTTGGGTATCAGAGATGCCATTGACACTATGTTATTGGAAGGTATGTATGCTGAGTCTCCAAAGTATATGGAAATGAAAGGCATGATCAGTGACAGTGTTCGCACATTAATGGACAGCGGCTACACTATGGACGAAGCATGTGGTGAATGCATGAATCGTTATAGAATGGATAATCGTTTTGCATATGACGATGATCACATCAAGCACATTATTATCAAAGCGGCAAAAGATTATATGGACGAGTGTGGAAGTGGTTCAATTATGTCAAGTGTTGAGAACCAAGCAGATACTGAACTTAACGAACGTCTATTAGCAGAACTTGCTAAAGAGATTGGTATCGAAATGGTAGACACTAGCAGTTATGACGCTATTGAAGAAAAGTTAGGCTTATTTGCAGAAGTATCAGGTAAAAGCAGAGACGCAGTGGTTGGTTTCCTTAATGGTCTCGACGAAGATGCTATGGTAAATGGTATTCAAATGTTTGGTCGCAAAATTGCAGAAAGAAAATTAAATGATAGCATTCAATACATGCACAAACTTAAAGCAGATGGTAAGAGCATAGAAGAAATTGCAAAAGAACTTGGCATGAAACCAGAAGAAGTTAAAGATGCAATGAGTAAAACTGAGTCCGTAAAAGAAAATAAACAAGACAAAGTCAAAGAAGCATTTGACAGCATGTTTGATGATATCTTAAGTGAAATGATTGCTGAAGAAGTAAACGTCGAAGAAGCAGAAGTTGTTATGGCTGTACGTGCATTAGCAGATGATATTCAAGATCAAGTAGAAAGACTAGGTCGTATGATGAACGAAGACTTACCTGCTATTGCTGATCAAGTACGTGGCGAAATGGGTGCTGATAAAGCACTTAGTTTCTCTGATAACATCAACGGATTATTATCACAACATCTTGAAGCAAGTAAAGCAATTAAAGCAGGATTTGATCAAGCAGTTGCAGAACTATCTGGTGATGCTATGCCGGCAGATGGAGCATTAGGCGACACTGGTGAATTAGGTGGTGACATGGATTCAGACTTAGGGTTAAATGAGCCGCAAGATGATCTAGAAGATAACATTCCTGCAAGTGCTGGCCCTGAAGAAGAACCATTAGGTAGAGCAGAAATTTAATGCTAATTCGCGAAGTTACATTGTTGGATTATGCCAGCAAAGCCTGGGACGACGAAGTAGAAGATGCAATAGAAGATCTACTTTCGTCTGAGGTTATGACTCGCATGGATGCTAAAGAAATACCAACTGAAATGTTTCGCGATTTATTAGCAAAGAATGGATTTTTAATAGACTTAGACACACTAGTAAAAAAGGTACGTGACTCTGGATTTGCAAGTAGTGCAGATCATGAAAAAATTGTACCCGCAGATGAATTAAGTGGTGATGTTGAGACCGATTCTGAACCATCAGTTGATGTTGGTAAAATGGCAGGTGATCAAGCATTAGGTGACATTAAGGCGTAAACTATGGCAAGTATATTTACAAATGCTAAAGATGCAAGAATAGATACAAGAAATAATATTACTATTCATGGCGAAGTTCGCAGTATAGAAACTGCAATTTTAGCAAATGTGTCTGCTGGTGTGCTTTATGCAAATGTATCGTCTGGTACCACAATGACTGATAGCAATGCTTATTACAAAGCATACTTTAGTATTACAAATGATGCCGCAAAGGTAGATCAATTAAACTACGTCAAAAAATATTTCACAGATTTAGGTTATGGAGTAAACATCAAGCAAAATGATACTCAAACTATAATCTGGAATATATCTTGGTAATCAATAATTACATAAAACAGTATCTATAACTACTATATATTATTAGTGGTTGATAAATTATTATGAGTAAAATAGACGTGTGGTTCGGCGATAGTTGGGTCATCGGTACAGGATTGTACGATGAGATTTTTCAACAGGATAAGTCTATGACGCCTGAACTTCATTACCAGCGATTAAAACAAACAAAACAATTTCCTAATTTAACCAGAGATTGGTCTCATCCAGAATATTCATTTGCAAGTTTAACAAGCAAAAGCAGAGACGTTGATTTTATAAACTATGCTTTCCCTGGTGGTTCTATGGAATTTCAATTGTACAACATGACAAAATTCTTCAAAGAAGTTTATCAGCCTGATGTAGAATACACATTTTTCTTTTGTGTAAGTGGAACTACTAGAGCATTTTTTATAGATGATATTGAGTATAAACATTATCATGTACATCCTAATGGCCAATTAAGCAAAGAAAGCAATCATAATTTTTTAACAGATAAATGGGACACACCATTTTTCTTTGAGTACAATAACACTAGAGTGCTTAATCAGGTAATATTTCTTTGTAAAAATTACAATATAAAATTACATCTCATACAGACTTGGGAGCAGTTCACACCATCAAAACACATAGATGTTTTTGATTTATCAACCAAATATCTGCTCCCAGGCACTTTATTCAAAGAAACATTTGGTGTAGAAGCATATGAAATTTGGTATACTGATAATGAAATTAAAAACAAATATATAAATGATTACCATGTAAATTTATTAGGTCATAAAAAACTGCATGAAAAATTGATGGAGTTACTAGATGAAAACTAATCATTTATTTTTTGGAGATAGTTGGGTTATAGGTTCTGAACTATATAAGGAAGAAACATTGCGAAGACCAAAGAATGGTAGGAACGTAGAAACATTTGCTAGTGCCTTTCTTTCTCTAAAATATGTTCCTAATGCTACATTTGGTTATAACATGCCTAATTTTGTTTTTGGGAGAAAATTCAGTGATATGTTAAATGCTAAACATTGGAATTTTGGCTTCAGTGGCGGCAGTATTTCTTTTTCATTGTATAATTTATATGAGTGGATACAACAATATCCAGCAGAGTTAGTGCATAACAATATAGTGTTTTTAGGTACAACAGCACAAAGCAGAGACTATGCAAGAACAGATGAAGATCATTGCCACTATCATCAAAATATAAATAGGCATGCAGAAAATCATAAAGTGTATTTCAAAAACAAACTTAAACCTGTATACCCATTCAGTGAATACGAGACAACTAAAACAATAAATGAAATGTACCTTCTTTGCAAAACACATAATATAAAATTTTATATTTTTAATGTGTGGGGACCAATACACATCAATGAGGAAATAAACCTAGTGCCAGATGAGTGTTGGCTTACCGAAAAAACAAATGCACTTTTTGATTTGACAACAGGAACAAATTTTGTTGATATATTGGGTATGCCAGTAACAAAAGGCACAACCGAAAATGAATATGAGTCTATAGAATTTGTAGTTGACAAAAGCCATCCTGCACATAAAGAATATATACACCCTTGTCAATTCCACCCTAACTTACATTGCCATGAACAAATGGCTAACAAACTTTTGGAGATTTTTAATGCTAGTTGAAAAATACAAATACCCTGAACTAAGGCGTATACAAACTAAACAGGGCAGACAGTATGTTGATGAGTCTGAAAAACCTGTACCAAGTGTAACCACTATCTTAAGCGATACAGGAGATAAGACTGCTCTTATAGCCTGGCGTAAACGTGTCGGTGAAGAAGAAGCAAACCGCATAAGCAGAGAAAGTGCAGGACTCGGAACCAAAGTACATAATGCCTTAGAAAAATATGTTCTAGGTGAAGCATGGGAAATAACTGGTAATAATCTCATCAGCATTATGGCAAAGCAAATGGTTGATAAAATGGTCAGAGATGGCATGAGTCAAATTGATGAACTTTGGGGTGTTGAAGTAGGTCTTATCAGCGAAGGGCTTTATGCTGGCACCAGTGATGCTATTGGAATGTGGAATGGCAAACCTGCAATTATTGATTTCAAGACCGCTAAAAAAATCAAAAAACGTGAATGGATTGAAGACTATTTCATGCAAGGTTGTGCTTATGCATTAGCACACAATGAAATGTTTGATAGCAAAATTAAACAAGTTGCTATACTCATGGTAGACAGAGAAGGTCAATATAAAGATTTTGTGATTGAAGGCGATGAATTTGATCACTATTGCGAACTATGGGGCAAACGTCTGCTAGAATATTATTCACAAAAGTGATAAATACTGTTAAGCAATTGGAGACTTAGCAGTGGCAGAAAACGACAAAACTATAGTATCTAGAATACAACACAGAAGAGGACTTAAACAAGATCTCCCACAACCTTTACGACCTGGTGAAATTGGCCTAGCGGTTGATAGTAAGCAAGTTTATATTGGTCATGATCCTAACAATCCTAACTCTGTTGATCTCAGTACTACTAGTTATATTGAAAATACTGTAAGTGGCAGAGACCATGTAATTAGTATTGCAAACAATAATATTATTGCATTCACTGTTCCTTTTTACTTTATTAAAAAAGGAGAATTTGATGGTACACAATTTTCTGATTCTGTTGAAGCAAAAGAAGTTCGTTCACTTTTAACTGGTTTAGATTCGGGCGATAAAACAGAATTCTATAATATGAGTTCTCAGTTTCCTGTATTCAGCACAGAAACTACAAACAGTGTACATTTACTAGCAAATGCTGATGTAAATGGTTCAGATACATTTGTAGTAAACAATGCAGGTAATCCAGCAGACTTTGACGGCATACGTATTGGTGATTTTGTAAATGGTACAGAAATCAGCGGCAATCAAGTTAAAGTTCTTAATATTGTAAATGATGGATTTAATAATTACACAATTACTCTTAACCAAGCACAAACTCTAACCCAGAACTCCAACATAGAATTTATACCTAACAGCATTGTAAATAATTACAACACTGATACTTTTAAGAGCACAGATGTTATTGTGAGGAAGAATGGTATTAAACTTATACCAGAATCAAATTCTTCTATTTTAACTGTGCCTAGTGCAAATGCTGATTACGTATTAAATGCAAGTAATATTACTTCTACAGGTTATCATACACTGACTCTTAGAACTGCACCTAGTGTAACAGATGATGTGTCTCTTTGCTATTACAGCAATGCAAATGTAAACTTGGCACTAACTGGTGTTAACGGAAACATATCCGCTACCAATCAAGCAAACAGTTTTTATGATGCTTACAGCATTCCTTATTACAGAAGAATACCAGAACAAAACATCAGAGTAAGCACTAGTTCGGGTACTGGATTTTTTGCATTAGAAAATAGACATATTGCAGTATTTGCAGACGGTGCAAACATTTCAAGCACCACAGGACTTACACTTGGTTCTTTTGTTATAGGCAGAGAAGATCAATATTACGATGCTGACGTTACAGGTAATACAAGTACAAATTTTGGCAGTACTAGTACTCCAGAAAGATATACTGTAGATTTTGATAATGCAAACTTCAATGACATATTCAGTGTTGATGGCGGAACGTACAGATACAACAAAGCAAAAATAACAACACCTAATGTAAATGATTATCTCAATAATAAAATGTTTGACGTAGCAACTATAGACAGTACTGCTAAAACATTAGATATTAACATACCAAAGTCATCATGGCAATTAGTGAGATTTGGTACTGCTAATTTAATTACTAGTCAAGCAGGTGAAACAAATGTATCAGTTATAGGTTCTGATAGTAAGTTTGTAGAAGGATTAGCAACAGGGCATTTTGTGCGTATGGTTAATTCTGCTGGAGATTTACACGATTCTATTTTTGAGGTACAATCAATAGATTCACTTAATAACTCATTTGTAATTGAAATACAAAATGGTATACTTGGTGGTAACACTGCAACTATGTCAGCAAACATTGCTAACGTAGGATTTATTGACCATGGTATAGGAAGTGCAAACGTAGATACTGGTTTTACACTTTTAGTTCCTGATAATGAATTCACAAGTTTAGTTTCAAGTGTTGTAATTACAACTGATAATGATGGAACAATAGTAAACACTACTTCAACAATTGACGCAGATCAAACAACAGCAAATACTGTGTTTGTTACTAATGGGGCAATGAAATCAGGTTCCTCAGCCCAAATAGGTTCTAATGGTGAATTGATGCCAGTACTTGGGGCAAGTTACACAGGTACAACTAAAGCGGCTCCTGTGTTGTCAATTGATTTATCGAGTGCAAGTAGTATACAAGACGCTATTGTTATAGTAAATAGATCATTAGTACAAACAACAAGTGGTGGTGCTAATACAAGTATTTTCCCAACAATGAATTGGAGTATACAGGAAGATAACAGTCTCAATAAATTATATGTTTCTCAGAGACCTAGTTTATCAAGTGTGTCAGCAGGTGGTATTTCTTTCTCATTATATGAGGACAAAACAGTACCAACATTAAGTGTATTAGGTTTGTCACCAGGCACATATGATAGAGCAAATAATACTGTTAGGGCAAAATTAGAAACATGGCTAGATGGTTTAGTCAAAGACAGAGATGTTAATATGTTTGTTGATGTGTTTAGTGGTGGTCCTCTATATGCAAGTGGATTAACACATATTAATAATAACTTAGCAGATTCATTTGATTTAGTTATAGATACAACATACAATGAAATAACTTTTGCTACCAGAGAAGAAGCAGGTTTCTACAATGAGTTAACAAATAAGATTTACAATCAGAGTCCAATAGACAGAGAAACTGATACATCTGATGGTACAAAAGGATTGCTAAATCTAAAAACCAATTTAGAACTACAAACCAGAGAAGCCGCGGCCTTTGGTGAAACAACCACAACATACAATTCATTAACTATTGAGCCAATTTTATTAAGTGATGGTGCTAATGCTAAATTGTTTGGTATTGGTGTTGGTGTATTTAATAGTTTTGTATTAGATTATACTTTAACAGAAAAGGCAGGTTCTGCAAACAAGTACATGAGAATAGGAACAATGACTGTTACTGCAAGAACTGATTTTTCAGATCCAGCAAATGCAGTTGTGTTAAATGATACATTCTCAAGCAGTTATGAAATCTCATCAAGTGATCCTATTGTAGAACCACAATTTGAAGCAGTATTAAATGGTGACGAAGTAGAACTTAGACTACAAAATCAAATCGTAGATCCAAGTGTTACACCATTTACATATACAGCACACAATATTGGTGCAGAGTTAAGATTAAAATATATTATTAGACGTTGGTCAAGTACATCATAAATGTTTTTACCCACACATTCAAGCTCTGACAGATTAAGAGTTTGGAGACAGTACAGAGAAAATTTTCCATCTGATGGCACTATAGAAAAAGTGTTAGTAGACTTCGCTAAGATAAAAATACTACCCCGCTACTTAGATTATTATAGTAATAAATGGCCTTCTGTGTTTGAAATAGTCAATGAGGGTTATTTTTGCCAAACAGGTGTGAGCCTAATAATGGCAAACACACTTAAAAATTTGCAACTCATAAACTGCGATCAAATGCTTTTCAGAGGCATAAGTAATCATATAACAGGAGTGGATGGAGCAGTATTTTTCCATGATGGTTACTGCTACAATTTCTTACCCGAAGAGGTTGTTACTGAACAATATGCTTTAGATAACTGTACAGTATTTGCTTCATATAATATAGCACTAGATAACTAAACCACTTGACAAGATAAGTATAGTAGTATAAAATACAACTGTATATTCAACTGGTACACACAAGGAAACACATGTCAAAACACATACAGATCACTAAGAGAGATGGAAGGAAAGAAGATCTCGAACTTGAAAAATTACACAAAGTTGTTTTTCATGCATGTGATGGAATTACAGGTGTAAGTCCCTCAGAAGTAGAAATAAAAAGCCACATTCAATTCTATAGTGGTATTACAAGTAGCGATATTCAAGAAACACTGATTAAAAGTGCCGCTGACTTAATTTCTGATGAAGCACCTAATTATCAGTTTGTTGCTGGTAGGCTAATTAATTATCATTTACGTAAAATGGTGTACGGTACATTTACACCGCCGTGTTTGTGTGACATCATACAAGACAACATTGACAGAGGTTTCTATGACAAAGAAATCCTTGAGAAATATACAAAAGAAGAAATTGACGAACTTAGTGATTACATAGTTCATGGACGTGACGAAAACCTCACGTATGCGGCTATGGAACAATTCCGTGGCAAGTATCTTGTGCAGAACAGAGCAACAGGTGAAATTTTTGAAACACCTCAAGTTGCATACATGTTGATTTCGGCAACACTGTTTAGCGATTATCCTGCAGAAACAAGATTACAAACTGTTAAGGATTATTATGATGCAATCAGTTTACATTACATTTCTTTGCCTACTCCTGTTATGGCTGGTGTACGAACTCCGCAACGCCAATTCAGTTCCTGCGTTCTCATCGAAAGCGATGATAGCCTTGATAGCATTAATGCTACTACCAGTAGTATTGTTAAGTATGTAAGTCAGAAAGCAGGCATTGGCATAGGAGCAGGCAGTATTAGAGCAATTGGTTCACCTATTAGAACCGGTGATGCAACACACACAGGTGTTATTCCTTTTTACAAGTTATTTCAAAGTGCTGTAAAAAGTTGTAGCCAAGGTGGTGTAAGAGGCGGAGCCGCTACACTATACTACCCTATTTGGCACTATGAAATTGAGGACATGCTGGTACTAAAGAACAACAAAGGCACAGAAGAAAATCGTGTACGTCATATGGACTATGGTGTGCAGTTTAACAAACTGATGTATGAGAGACTGCTCAGTGGCGGCGACATCACATTGTTTTCTCCGCATGATGTGCCGGGATTATATGACGCATTCTACGCAAACCAAGACAAGTTCAAAGAAATATACGAAACAGCAGAACGCAATACACGCCTACGCAAAAAAACTATCAAAGCAATTGACTTGTTTAGTGCATTTGTACAGGAACGTAAAGATACAGGTCGTGTGTACTTGATGAATGTTGACCATGCTAATACTCACAGCAGTTTTGATGAGAGTGTTGCACCTGTTAAAATGAGTAACTTATGTTGCGAAATTGACTTACCAACTACTCCTTTGGAAAGTGTAAATGATCCTAATGGTGAAATAGCATTGTGTACTTTAAGTGCAATCAATTGGGGCAAGATAAAGACTGTACAAGACTTCCAGAAGCCTTGCGAACTTGCTGTAAGAGGCTTAGACGCACTCTTAGACTACCAAAAGTACCCTGTATTGGCGGCACAATTAGCAACAGAAAAGAGACGTCCACTGGGCATTGGTATTATCAACTTTGCATTTTGGTTAGCAAAAAATGATACTAATTATCAAAATCCTAATTTGGAACTTGTCGACGAGTGGGCAGAAGCATGGAGTTACTACTTGATTAAAGCCAGTGCTGATCTTGCAGTTGAAAAAGGTGCTATACCAGGCATTGCAGAAACAAAATATGGAAAGGGTATTACACCTAACCAAACATACAAGAAAGAAGTAGACGAACTTATTAAGCACAAAGAACGCATGGATTGGAAAGGTTTGCGTAAGCAGTTAGCAGAAACTGGCATTAGGAATTCAACACTAATGGCACTTATGCCTGCAGAAACTTCTGCACAGATTAGTAATAGCACAAACGGTATTGAACCGCCACGCAGTTATGTTAGCATTAAGCAAAGCAAACATGGTGTGTTAAAGCAGGTTGTACCACAGTATGCTAAACTCAAAAACAAGTATGACTTACTGTGGGATCAAAAGTCACCAGAAGGTTACTTGAAAATTTGTGCTGTATTACAAAAGTATATCGACCAAGGTATTTCGGTAAATACTTCTTATAATCCAGAACACTATGAAGACGAAAAAATTCCAATGAGTGTTCTACTACAACACGTCATCATGTTTTACAAGTATGGCGGAAAACAACTTTACTATAATAATACATACGATGGACAGGGAGAAGTTGACATCGATAAGTTTGATGCCCCATTGCCCCAGTCAGAAATCACAGACGATGAGGATTGCGATAGTTGCAAAATTTAACAATGACAGTATTCAATGCTAAAAAAAGAGATCACACAAAAAACAAAATGTTTTTTGATGGCGGCGTCAACCTGCAACGTTATGACACATTGAAGTACAGACAGTTTGATAAACTAACTGACAAGCAGTTGGGTTTCTTTTGGCGACCAGAAGAAGTTGATATCAGCAAAGACAGCAAAGATTTCAAAGATCTCACTGAGCATGAACAACACATTTTTACTAGTAATTTGAAACGACAAATATTGTTAGACAGTGTTCAGGGTCGTTCACCTAATTTAGCATTATTGCCAATTGTGAGTTTACCAGAACTGGAAACATGGATTGAAACATGGGCATTCAGTGAAACAATCCACAGTAGAAGTTACACGCACATTATTAGAAACATTTATGCAGACCCTAGTAAAGTGTTTGATGAACTATTAGACGTTAATGAGATTGTGCAATGCAGTGACAGTATCAGCAAGTATTATGATAACCTCATAGATATGAATGATCCAGAGGACAAAGAATACGGCAGTTACGAGCATAAAAAAGCATTGTGGTTAGCACTAATGGCAGTAAATATACTAGAAGGTGTACGTTTTTATGTTTCATTTGCTTGTAGTTGGGCATTTGCCGAATTAAAGAAAATGGAAGGTAATGCCAAGATAATTAAATTGATAGCCAGAGATGAAAATGTACATTTGGCTAGTACTCAACAGATGCTGAAGTTTTTGCCACAAGACGATAAAGACTTTGCAAAAATCAAAGCAGAATGTGAGAATGAATGCATTGAAATGTTTATGAGTGCAATCAGAGAAGAAAAGAATTGGGCAGAGTATTTGTTCAAAGATGGTTCAATGATTGGCTTGAATGCACAACTTCTCAAAGAGTATGTAGAATGGATTGGTGCAAAACGTATGAGAGCAGTTGGATTAACTGCACCGTATAGTGTAAGTGCAAGTAACCCGCTACCTTGGACGCAAAAGTGGATCTCAGGTGGCGAAGTACAAGTTGCACCGCAAGAAACAGAAATTAGCAGTTATGTTATTGGTGGTACTAAACAAGACGTAACTGAAGACACATTTAAGGGACTGAGTTTATAATGTTAACAATATATTCTAAAAACAACTGCGGTTATTGTGTACAAGCAAAAAACCTATTAAAAAATATTGATATTGAATTTGAAGAAGTAAACATCGAAGAAGATGCAGATCAAATGCAATTCATTTTATCTGAAGGACACAGAACAATGCCTCAAATTTACAAAGATGGTAAACTTTTTGTAGAAGGCGGCTATCAAGGATTAAAATCTCTGAGTGCTGATGAGATAAAAGAAAAAATCAATGGTATAGACACATCTAACTTAGGCTCAATCTAATGTACAACATAAATGAAATGATTGGTAAAATTATTACCATTCGAACCAATAACGGTCAAGAAATTATTTGTAAACTTAATGGTGTTGATGAAGATAAAAAGTTTTTGACTGTTGATAGACCCAAAGTGGTTTTTGTTAACCAAGAAGATGTTGTACTATTACCATTCTTATTGACATCACCATCACAAGAATTAATTCTTAGTACTAAAGAAATTTTTACTGTAGCAAAAAGTTTAGAATTAACTGCAAACGATTATAAAGATATGATCGAGCAAGAAATTGCCATGGAAGCTCAAGAATCAGAAAAATCTGAAGATAAATAATATTTATGGGAGCACCAATTGCAAGATTAGGAGATTTAGTAACTCTAGGAGTCATAGTTGGCCCTGGTGCTATACCTGTTTTTGGTGTTAATGTAAATGGTATTCCTGTTAGTCTTTTAGGTGATGCAGTATCATCACATGGTGAGCCACCTCATACTACAGCATTTATTGCACAAGGTGCACCGAGAGTAAAAGTCAAAGGATTACCACCTGCACACCTTGGCGCTCTAGCCACATGTGGACACCCTGTATCAGTAGGGTCACCTAATACATTTGTTGGATTAGTTTAAGAAAATACTTTATCTATTTCAACGTCTTTGATGTAATCTTCATCAAACTTTTTAGCAAACCATAATACCTTTTGTGCAAACAAATTGTGTGTTACGGCATCAGTTTTGCAAGTTTCTGTAGATACGTCCCAATCGGGAGAAAGCATTTGTGAAAACATTGTGTATTCTTCGTGACTTTTGAATACATGTCCAGATACAGAAATATAAAAATTTTCTGTTACAGATTCATTGTATTCTTCCTCAAAGTCTTCAAAATAGTCTTCGTTTGGAATGTAAGTTGAAACCAAAGGCTTTTCTAAAATACTTCTACCTTCAGGACTTGTTAAGAAAGTTCTTAATGATGTATGATTTTCAGTATTGCGTTGAACTTCAACTGGTTCTACGTCACCAAACTCTTCAAGTTCTGCAGTCCAATAGCCAGGGCCTTTGAAGTCTGTGTTAACATCTTCGGGCATAACATCGTATAACCATTCGCCCATTTGATCAATGATAGCACTACCTACAGCATCTTTAGCAATACCTGGTGTTAGTTTTAGGAAGATATCTTTCTTGTGACAATATTTGATAATATCAGGAATCTGATGTTTGTTGTGTTCGTATACATAAAATTCGATTAATTTATTATTGCAACTTTCAATAAACGAATCTATTTTACTCCACTTTGCTCTAAGAAAAACTTTGCCACACATGTCGTCAACACCGTCTAAAAGAACATGTATATAAGCACCAGTTTTATTAATGGCTTCGATTTTATCTTCGCCTGCCATACCGTAAGTTGTTATAATAAGTTTTTCGCCTAAGTCTGAAGCAAGTTCTGCAATATCTTCCCATTGCATAGAATCACCATATACTGATTTTGCGTATACAGATTCTCCTTCTTTGATATTAGAAATAATTTTTCTTACATCATCTATATCTAATTCCAAATTTGGATAAGAACGTTTGCCCCATCTATGCTGAAACCATTGGCCTTGTGAACCAACTGCATTAAAGACATTGTTTTTGGTTGTTAAATCAACTTCCATAAAAAACCTCATTATAATTTACTGTTGCTAGTATTTATAATGAGGTTTTATATTGTTAAAAAGTTTTTGATTAGTTCTTAAACGATGGTTTACTTGACGGTGCAACCTGATAGTTTACAACTTCGTCATATTCGTTATTTGAATTATCATAGTAGTAAGAACTTATGTTTCCGTCACTACTACCATCTACTTCGTTTGCATTTGTTGTATACAATCCAACACTGTATTCTTCAACAACAATAACGTTTTGAGAAGAGTCAGCCTCATCTTGTATAACAGTTCCTTTTACAGCAAAGATATATACACCTGGTGATAAGTTAGCAGTACAATCTTCGTGTCCACTATTAATACTTACAACACCAGTAGCACCGTTGAATTCAATCCATGGTGGTAAAGGAGCAAAATCTAATACTGCAACATTTGCTGTTGCTGTAGAAGTAATACCTAAATCAACAGTTACGTTTGAACCACGTTGTACGTTTGCAATTCTACCTGATTGTGTACTAAACAATGTAGGAATTTGATTACTTACAGTAGTTACCATTGACTTGTAAACATCATCATAGTTAACATTTGCATTGTCGTATGTTAAATCGTTAACACCCCACATGTGACCTTCTGCTAAGAATCTCTCTTTGAGCTCTGGCGCACTTAATGCTGTATCACGTTGTGCATATCCTGCAATAGCACCTGACGCAATACCTGCCGCTAAACTAGTACCACTTGAAGTATTATAGTTAGATACATTGGCATGATCTGCTACACTAATATCAACTGCTAGTGCAAAACAATCTAATTGAGCACCGTAATTAACAAAACCGGAACCACCTGATGTAGTAGGACCATTTGTAAATGTTGTTACTTCGTTACTGCTGTTAAATGCACCTACAGTTATTGCAAAATTATTACCTGCTGGTGAAAACTGATTTACATCTTCGCCTGTGTTACCTGCTGATGCAACAACAATCATGTTGTTTTGATTCATTTGTTGAATTTTTGCATCAACAAAGTTATTTTGACTAATTACCCATGGAGTACAGACAATTTTAATTTTAGTATTGTCGTTACTTTGGTGATAGTTATATACTGCATCTAAACTGCTAATAATCTCTCCTATAGTGACATTACCGTCAGTTGCGTTAAACAGTTTAACATTGTGTACTTGAGCGCCTGGAGCCGCACCAATATTACCACCTGCAATTAAACTGCCTACAGCAGTACCGTGTCCTACCTCGTCATCATAGTTGGAAATGTTTGCGTCACCGCTAAAGTTTGTCCATAAGTTGGAAATGTTTGCACTTACAAACTCTTGGTGAGTTGCATCTATTCCTGTGTCAATCAAGAAAACATCTACACCTGCACCGTTTTGTACATTTTGATATGTGATATTTCCTTGCGGATCTTGCGTATAGTTCAAGTGTGCTAAACTAAACGTAGCACCCTGAGGTGAAATCTGTGTTGATAATGTTGAGTATTCTTGCTGACTGATATTACCAATACTGTTAAGTTGTTCCGGTGTTGCTTCAATTTCGTAAGTTAAAGGTAAACTATACGTTGTATAAATAGATGCACCCGTATCAGTAATGGCTGTTGCTCCAGCCGCATTATCAGCATATACGTCACTATCTAACGATATTAAATATTTTGCCATTGTATTTGCTCCAGTAATGTCCTAATAGTGTGGATATTTCTAATAAGTATTTATCATATTTTACTAGAATAAATACATTGAATGGTTACAAACACTCTATCTATTGGCTCTCCTGAAACTTTTTTCTTTGATTTTTCAGAGGGCATATCCAATATTCACATAGAAGAACCAAACAATTATGACATCCAGCATCACTTTCAAAAAGCCCTAGAACCTTATAAAAATAAACCAATTACACTGTTACTCAGCGGCGGGCTTGATAGTCAATTTGCGTTTAATGTTTTTAATCGATATTGTGAAGATGTCAAGTGTGTAACATTTAGATTTATGTGGGACGACAGTGTGGTCAACCCTGGCGATGTAGTATCTAGTAAAATATTTGCTGACCATATGGGTGCTGACCACACATACGTTGATTTTGATTTGCGTGATTTTATTGAGGATAATCACGTACTTGATTTCAGTAAACAATATTATTTTAACAGTCCACAAATTGCAACTCATGCTAAATGTATTTCAAGTATTTCTAATGATAGTACATTTGTTATAGGAGGTGAGGTTCCAATTTTTGGTTACTTTAATGGACAGTGTTTTCCACCAGGATACAAATCAAAGAAAGGTGTTACTGGTATGAGAATTGAACAAGACAAAGATCTCTATAAAAGGCGTTATGTGCCGTGGCTAAATTTTGCTAAACAAAATAATATCGATCTCATAGTTGATCCTATGTTTATGTCAAGGGAAATTTTATTTTTATCCTATTATCATAACATGAGAGTGCTTAAAAAATACAATGAATTGCCATACATGATCAACGATAAAAAGTTTAGATATGATATCTATGATTACAAAATAAAATATTATAAAGCATTTGATTGGGCCGAATACAAAATTCCATTTAGAAAAGAAACTGGTTTTGAATTATTACGCATACACTATATGAAACAAAAAGGTGACCTGGATGAATTTAATAAAAGGTATCGAGTTCCCCTTTGGAGACATAACGAAAGAACAGAATGGTATAACAAAAGACAATATCAACTTGCACCAAAATATAATAACTTTGAAAGTATTATGGAAACATTTAATAATTTTGTTAATGGTAAGGATATTAAAAACTCAAACAGTATAGTTGCAGACATATGATTCATTTTTACTTCACAGGCCAACTACGCCAAAAACGACAATTAGAACAGTTTGGTCAGAATGTTCTAAATGATATATGCGGAGATATCAATCATGATGTTGACATAGAAGTAAGATCTGAAAAACATTTAGATGGTGCTATGGGTTATTGTCATGGAGATGATGAATCAATTATAATTGAATTAGCCAGAGGTACTAATGTAGGTTACGAATATGAGAAGCATGACTTTGATGAAATAGTTGTAACCTTTGCACACGAATTAGTTCATGCAAAACAACTAATGGAAGGCAATGTTTTTGAATGTAGGAAAAACCAGAAGGGCAGAGATCAACGTGAAGTTGAGGCGTACGGATTAGAATACAAACTAGTCAGACGTTACTGGAACCCAAACTAATTTAACACCTCTACGATCGAGTTCATTACGACACTTTTGTTTAATTTTTGGTTTCTGACCTTTATTGATGTAATCAATAAGTTCTTCAGTCGATGTGTTCTTGATGTAGAAATGCTCAGTTTTAGTTCCTCGTCCTTTTACGAATGTTGTTTGTGAGGGCTTAAATTTTATAGGCATTTCTCTCCTTGTTGATGTTCTATTTATCGACTTAAAGCATTACTTAATAATCTTATTGGTAACAGATAAATATGATTATAGTAATTTTGTAAAGGAAAAAAATTATATGTCCAATAAAACACCATATGAGATTAGACTTGATCTAGTTCGTGAGGCAAGAGAAATCCTTCAGGCTAGAGCTAAGAATCCTGAGGACATGCCTACCACTGAAGACGTGCTAAAAGAAGCAGAACGTCTCAACGAATTTGTATCCAAAAGACCCAACGAAAGGTAATCACTTTTTATAAATAATTTTCGGAATGCTCGTATAGCTCAGCAGGTAGAGCAACTGATTTGTAATCAGTAGGTCGTTGGTTCGATTCCGACTACGAGCTCCACAGTGGGGCCGTAGCTCAGTTGGGAGAGCGTCTGGTTTGCATCCAGAAGGTCGCAGGTTCGACCCCTGTCGGCTCCACCATGATAGGTTTAGTATGAAAAAAACCAAGATAAAAAACACACCTGTTTTTATTATAGATAATGCTATACCAAGTAAGATTCTTACAAACATCAAATTATATCTTCCAACTATAACATTTTCAAACAGTTATAAAGAATTTGAGCAATCAAAATATGTTCATTTTCATTGTCCTCAATCACAAGGAAACTTACAACAAAAATTCTCACTACAAAATTGGTTTACAAACTATATTACAGAATATGAATCACGTGCAACATTAAGACACCAAGTAAGTGCAACTATACCTTGTTTTGCTAAAGGCAGTACTGTACAACAACACAAAGATTTTACAGCAGTTAACGAAGATACATTTTATATATCAACAACATTATTTCTCAATGAACAAGACAACGACAAAAATTCAGGATTGTTTATAGAGGATGAATATATACAAAACCAATTTAATAGATTGATAATATACGGTGGACACCTTAATCACAAAGTTCGAGTACCTGACAATGATTGTTTGAGATTAACACTTGACATTCATTTATCTAATGCTACAATAGAAACTAACCAAACTTATGAAAATAATTTGGTCACGTTCATTAAATAAGTAGACGCGGATATAGTATAACGGTTATTATGAGACCTTGCCAAGGTTTAGATTCGAGTTCGATTCTCGATATCCGCTCCAGAACGGAGAGGTGGCTGAGTGGTCGAAAGCGGCACCCTGCTAAGGTGTTATACGGGTAACTGTATCGAGGGTTCGAATCCCTCTCTCTCCGCCACTTTACTAATTGAGGTTAGCAGTAACTTACTAAGTATAGATATAAAATAGGATATATAAATGGCGGCTAAAAAAAGCAAACCTAAAAAACAACAAGCAAAAACACAACCACCTAAAAATGACGATGCAGTAATGCACAAATTGCTTGATCAAAAGATCGAGATTCCAGTAGGATTGTTAAGACAAAAACATATTTTTATTGCTACACCTTGCTATGGCGGCCAAATTGGCGAACCATATTTTAGAAGTATGATGAGACTTGCTATCCTTTTTGGCAAGTACGATATTCCTTACACTGTTAGCACACTGGCAAATGAAAGTTTAGTCACACGTGGACGTAACACACTGACCAGTTTCTTTATGGAAAATAAACAAGCAACACATTTATTTTTTGTTGATGCAGATATTGAATTCAACCCTGAAGATATGTTGCGTATGGTTGCATATGACAAACCTGTGGTTGTTGGAGCATATCCCAAAAAAGCAATTAATTGGGACAGCATTATTGGAGCCGCTCGAGCAAATGAGGATGAAAATGCAAACACTATCGAAGGACACAGTTCTAATTATGTAGTAAACTTCGACTTCATGAAAAACCAAGAAGGTAATACAACCACACAAGTACAAATTACAGATAATTTAGTCAAGTTAAAAGATGCTGGCACAGGCTTTATGTGTATTAAAAAAGATACAGTTCAAAAAATGTTTGATGCACATCCAGAATTAAAATACAAAAATGATATTAATGTAGATAATAAATTTGAACCATACATGTATGCATTGTTTGACACAATGATTGATCCTGAAAGCAAACGTTACTTGAGTGAGGATTATACATTCTGTAGACTGTGGCAAAATATGGGCGGCGAAGTTTATCTCGATCCACGTACAGCACTTAACCATGTTGGACATTACACATTCAGAGGAAATATCAGAAAATTATTTACAGGAAATCCTAGATAATGGATGATACAATTATAACTTTACTTTTACCTACAAGAGGTAGAACTGACGTACTCAAAAAAAGTTTAGAGTCATTGGTATCTAAAGCAAGTCATACTAAACGCATTGAAATTATATTAGGCTTAGATGATGATGACGATAAAGTAAAAAAATATATAGAAGATGAGATAGCACCATACTTACGTGAAAACAAAATTGAGTGTCGAGCAAATATATTTCAACCTCTTGGTTATGAAAATTTACACACTTATGTAAACACACTTGCTCAAAATGCAACTGGTGAATGGTTGTTCTTTTGGAATGATGATGCACTAATGTTAACAGAGGGGTGGGACGAAGTAATCACTTCATATAATGGACAATTCAAATTGCTTGGTCCAAAAGATAATCACAATGGTCATCCGTATGCTATACTACCTATTGTTCCTAAAGATTGGTTTAGACTAATGGATCATCTCAGTCAAAATGCACAAAACGATGCTTGGCTAAGTCATATTGCATATATGCTGGACATCTTTGAAAGAATTGATGTAGAAATTTTACATGATAGAGCAGACCTCACTGGCAACAACGATGATGAAACATTTAAGAATCGCAAGTACATGGAAGGCAATCCAGACGATCCCAGAGATTTTGGACACCCTGATATGCAAAATCAAAGAGTGCGTAGTGCATATAAAATTGCTTGGTTCTTAGAACGCATTGGACAAAAAAGCCAATGGTGGGAAGATGTCAAAGCAGGAATACAAGATCCATTTGCTAAAATGCAGTGGGGAGAAGATGTAAAAGGTGCTGGTCAATTACATTCTATAAACACAGACAAACCAAAATTTGACGACGACGAAAAATTAGTTTTGTAAGCATGTCCAGAATAGTTGCTTACGGTGATAGTTTTACAGTTGGTCAAGGCTTAAATCCAAACGATCCCTGTCCTGAAATACCCGATGAAAACAGTTGGCCCTATTTGCTAGGTAACTCACACAGCATACCTGCATCAAATAGAGCAGGAATTGGTATTGGAAATAAAACTATCTGGCATGTAATTTGTAATGCCGAACATAAAGAAGATGACATAGTTATTATTTGTTGGTCGTTTCCAGCCAGGTTTGCCGTAGTTACAGATGAGTACGATTACACAATTTATCCTGAAAGTAAAACACTAGATGATTCAAGTGTTAATCTGTTTCGATGTGATATGCACACTATTGGTCCTTGGCATGAGGATGATTATGTATTAAACTTTTATGAGAATTTGCACACAGATAACAATTCCTATATAGATACATTATTGTATATGAATCATGCAGATATGTATTTGAAATCATTGGGTATTAAACATGTTATACACACAGGTGTACCTTTAGTTCCACAATTTGAACTTATAAGCGAAGTACCAATTAGAGGAAAGAACACACAATATGATACATATTGTTTACCACATTGGAATAAAATAAAAATGCCATTCACTATGACTGGTGCGTTGCTAAAATTTGGAGAAGCACCCGATGGGCATTTATCTCTTAAAGCACACAAGTATTTTGCTACACAACTGTTGACAATATTACCTTTTTAGCATATAATATACTTTTTAATATAAATCTGAGTATAATATGGCTACACATGCAATGATCGATATAGAAACATTAGGCACAGAACCTGATTGCGTTGTGTTAAGTGTTGGTGCTTGTAAGTTTGATCCTTTTACAAATGTAGAACCACACACTAGAACATTGTGGCGTCCAAGTGCTGATGAGCAAATGAATGCAGGTCGTAGTGTATTAGAAAGCACTCTTGAGTGGTGGGCTAAATTACCCAAACATATTCAAGACGAAGCATTCAGCGAAGAAGGCCGTATACCATTAGATCAGTTTTTCAAAGACTTAAATAAATGGCTATGGGACGTAGATAAAATATGGTGTCAAGGACCACAATTTGATATGGTAATATTAGAAAATTTATACAAGCAGTTTGATCATCATAGACGTTGGGCGTTTTGGCAAGTGCAAGACTGCAGAACTATTTTTAACATGATGCCTGCAGATCCACGCAAAGCCATACAACAGGATTTACATGATGCAAGTGCAGATGCATTTTTTCAAGCAGTTTGTGTACAGCAAACATTTGCACATTTTGGAGTACAAGAAAGATGACAGAACATTCAGAAAAAGTTGAAAGACAACGATTGTTATTAGAAGCAGAAGAATGGGCAGAGGGTATTAAAGATATCCATATACATTCAATAAGTAGTATGTGGTATGATGATAAACCTGAAGACACTGCAAACAACAAAAACGTAACTGACACTACATTCAATAGTGGTCTTATCAAAAGAGAACAAGATGGTAAAGTTCTCAGATACTTTGGTGAACAACTTAAAGGTGATGAACTTATTAATGAGTATCAAAAGAAGTGTCAGCCTACTAGTTCTCAAAGATTAATGCTGTAAAGTAGGTCTGTAAAAACTTTTTTACATTCGCTGTTATTCACTGTTTGCTGATAGTTGTGTTGTAAAACATCAGTGTTTTTGTTTACCCAGGCATGCTTTTCGGCATCTGTGAGTGCATATAAGCGTCTTACAGCACTTTTAATTTCTTCAACAGCACAATACAACCTCTTTTCTAAGTCGTTTTCACTATCCCAACTTAAATCAAACCAGTCTTCGTAAGTCTTATAACCTGCTAATTTTAGATCACTATTTGCATTTACATTGCCAATAATTAGTTGAGGCATCCTGCATAACATTGGTTTAATTACTTTTTCTGTGTAAACTGTGCTATTATGATGTGTTTCTGCTGTAACACTAAACAAACAATCTCTGTGTATGTGTTCTAAAGAATTGAGAAATTGCACACTACTCAATGGCTGATCAATTTCGTGTACGTTTGGAAATGAAATCAAACCGTATTGGGATAGATTATTTTTTTCAAGCATATCTAACAATAACTTTCTGTGTATTCTATTTTTCCTCATCAAACAAGCAAATATTTTATTGTATGTTGCAGGCTTTTCATAATGATCAAAGTTTGAATTATTAAAATGTGTCATTATGTGCCAGTAAGAAGTGCTAACTACATTTAGTGTTTTATATGCACTTTCCTTTATATAACGTTCAGTATCATACATATTTCCTGTTATGTAAACAATATTCTCTAATGGAAAGCCGTATTTTATTGCTTCGCTTTCTATGGCCATGGGAATATTATACATGTCATGTGGCCATGCTTCACTAAAGTTATTGAACACAATTATCACCTGTTTGTTTTTTAACATTTGCAATACAGCAGGTGATATTGCTGAAAAATAGTTTGAGTACTTGTGATTCCAAACGCCTAAGAAAAATTGCAATGTTGGCAATTTTGTATAACCTTTTTTGGGTTTTGTAAATAAGTCTTTGTAATGAGTTGGTTGATTGATATCTTTTTGCTCTAAAGGCAAAATACTGGACTTTGAGATTGTTTGCAATTCATAATTACCCTCGCCTATTATAGGATATAAGAATTGCTCAAATGACAAACCATTCAATGCAATATCGAATGTTCTCAAAGATTCATTTGAAGCATCTTTGCCTATCTCCCATTTGTTCATAACTGATTTATGTGCTCTGCTAATTTTGCAAATTGATTTTCTAAATACTGTGATTGCTTCATGTTATTGAAATTGTGTTCTAGTACATTCATATTTTTTGTACTCCAACTAATACGTTCTGCTACTGACATATTTTCAAGTAATTTGCACACACGTTGTACTTCGTTAACATAGCATTTAATTCTTTTATTATCATTTGGCTCATTGTCCCAACTTAGATCAAACCAATCTTCATATGTTTTATAACCGTACTCTTTGATTTTTGTGTTTGAACCAGCACCACCTAATATCAATACAGGCATTTTGTGATACATTGGTCTATATGTTTTTTCAGTTATAAAGAATTGATCAATCCATGTTTCCACAGTTGCATGAAAATATGTATTTGCTATCATATCAGAGTAAGGTGCTAGGTAACCTTTGCCTTTGTAAGGGTCATGTGATATTTCACTTCCGTGTGTAGCATCCATATTATAATCTATCCACAGTGGTAAAATTTCATCTAGTGTGTTGCATTCAGACTCTGTAAAAAAATGTCTGTAACTATCGGGCATACTCATATGTGAAATCATGCCATACTTAATACAATCTGCCTTGTGCATTTCCAAAAGCATTTTAGTTCTAAATATCTTAAGGCTGTGTAATCTACGCATTGGGCAAACAAATAATTTTTCTTGCTTGTTGGTTTGCAAAAATTCTAAGCGATTTACACTTTCATTATATTTTTTACGCATATAATAATCAAACACAGGCAAATGTAAAATGTATGCAGGTGTATTTCTAATAGATGCTTCGTTATGCTTACCACTCAAATAAACCACTTGATTACCAGGTATACCTAACTCACCTAGTGCATTAACCACACCTTTACACACATCTAAATTATCATGATAATTTTCTCCAGAAAAATCTATAATTACTGCACCCTTAGAAAACACAACTTGTCTTATTTCTTGTTTGGTCCATATATCAGTAAAATCAAATTTTGGCACATAGGTTGTACCATCATGAGGATTATAATCTAATGCATCGTAGTCTTTTTGTCTTATCAAACAATGATATAGTATAGGCTTTTTAATATGTATTGTGTCTATTACACTGCCGTACATTGCAGTTATGTTTCTGTTCAAATTATCTGGCATGCTGTTATTTACTACAATAAATACCTTTACAGAGCATATATAGGTTGACAATATGATGTTTTACCTGTATATTAGTTCTTCAATGTACAGTGGTATCATGCATTGTTGAATTACTTTCAAAGTGTTTCGCTAAGGAATACTTTGAAGAGTAGTTTATAAACAACAAGAGGATACGATCATGAACGTAGTAAAACTATTGTTTGTGTTAACCGCCACTGTATTAGTATCTGCCTGTGCCAATTCTGGTGCTAGGTCTGATTACTATCTCGCAGTTCAACAGGCGGCACAAGCAAATGCCTCAGCAACAGAAGCACGATATAGGGCATTAGCCACTATCGCAAATTCTGGTGATGCGGCTTCAAAAGCAGTGGCCACGATGGCTATTGCAATGAGCAAGGATGCTACAATTGCACCACAATATATTGAGTCAGATGCACTCAGTTGGGCCAAAGTACTTGCAACACCGGTTGCAACACTTGGTGGATTGTGGATTCAATCTGATGTGGCTAAGAATTCATCAAACAATGCACGTGAAATCCAAATGGCAAGTTTTGCATCTAACGAAGCAATTCAGTTAGGACAGCAAAACATGGTTACTAGTCTAGGTTCATCCTGGGCAGAAGGCGCCGCGGCCAGTGGTCAACAACTAGTTGATTTGGGTGTTGCAGGGTTTGGCGCTCTCAATACAGCAGGTGACCAAACAGTTGCATTAGGTACAGCAGGTTTAACAACTGCTGGCACTATTGCTACAGCAGGATTCACTGCTAATGAAAACATTGCAACAACAGGTTTCAATGCAACTACCACAGTGGCTGGCTATGGCTTTGCAACTGCTGACAGCATTGCTACAACTGGTTTTACCACAGTTGATAGTGTTGCTACAACTGGTATGGAAGGCATGGCTACACTTGGCCTTGCTGGTATGACTAATCTCAACGAAGTTAGTCAATACGGCATGACCACTATTGGTGCAGTAGCAACAACTGGTATGACCAACATGACCACCATCTCTGGTGCAGGCATGGATGGTATTCAAGCAATGGGTTCGGCAGGTATGACCAACCTCACCACACTTGGTACACATGGTATCGATGCTGTGGGCACAGTTGGTACAACTGGCATGAACTTGCTTGATGCACAAGGTACTAATTACAGCACAATTATTGCTGACATGCAAAACACTATTGATTTGCTTGGTGCAGAATTGGCTGATCCAATTACTTGTAGTCCAAATGCAGACGGCTTATTTGTTTGCCAATAAAGCATAATCAAAGGGCGGCAACGCCCTTTTTTTCTGGTTGACAAGATTGCAATATCGTGTATAATAGTTGTATATTTAATTAAAAGGTAGGAGTTTGTATGTTAAATATTAGAATTTTAGGAATGCAAAAAGAGCCAACAGGCTTACAGAAAGGTCATGAAATCCATGACTTCCAATACAGAACCAGAGATGTTGAAGCATTTGAAAAAGGCAAAAAACTTGTTGAAGAGTTTGTTGCTAATTTAGATTTTGTTCCAGCAGATGATGAGTTCTACATCATTGATGATCCAATGCAAATCACTTTAGGTGAATATGAAGATACTGGTAAATTTCCAGGCATGAACACTTTGGTATTGCAACTTGAGAAATTAGGTTTCTTTGCTAAATCAGTAAACTACAGAGTTGCTGAATACAATCCAGAGTTTGCTAGAGAGTTCAACAGAGCGGTTAGCAATGATGAAAATATCAAAGAAGATGGTTCAATAGACTGGAACTTTGTTGATGCTGATCTTTATGGTGCTGAGCATAGACCTAATTGTGATAAAGAGTATTATGCTCAATACGAAAGTCTTGCTATCCAATACGATTTATCAAATGGGGTAATTGCTTAATGGATTTATATACAATATTTGGCATTTCCTATGTTGTAGGAACAGTGTTTGGACTTTGGGTTGGCTTCAAATATGGTGTTAAAAAAGGTGCAGATGTCACCATTGAAACACTAATGATAGCCAAATTCTTGCTGTTCAAACGTCATCCTGACGGTGAAGTTGAGTTCATTAGACCAAAAAATCCAGCAGAAATCCAGCAAAATCAATAGGTTACATGCCCTTAAAACGGTTGACAAATCCTCAAAATTTGCTATACTATATACATAGTTAGGAATTAGGAGTTGTAAATGATTTTAGAAAATACCGTAAAAATTGCAGGTGAGACAGTAAACAAAGAACGTTTTGGTCTTGCTAGTAGCAATCCTGATCACAGGACTTTCACAGGTGATGTTCTTTTCACCAGCCAGAAAGGCAACAATTTTTCAAAGAGCATCGAAGAGAAGTTTGAAGATACTGCTCAAGTAGATGGCCTGACTGTTTGGAAATCAAACGGTGCTATTCCCTTTGCAGACATGCTGTTGGACTTTGTGCAGATTGGTGCTATCACTTTTGAGCAGGCTGAGTTCTCAGTATTGCAACGACAGAAAGACGAATCAGCATCATTAGACTCTCTTTACAGAGCAGAGGATGGTAATATTTATTTAGGCGAAGGTGCTCTTGATTATCGCAATGAGCGTCTTGCAAAGTTAGGAGCATAATGGCACAAAAATATATAATAACAGACATTGATGGTGTTGTCCTAGATTGGGAAGAAGGTTTCTCAGTTTGGATGGAACACCATGGTCACGAGAAGGTAGAAGGCTACCAATTCAAATATAACATAGGTGACAGGTACGGAATGACCTATGAGCAAGGTAGCAAAATGGTAAAGCAATTCAATGAAAGTGCGGCAATAGGATTTCTTCCTCCACTTAGAGATGCACAATACTTTATTAAAAAACTGCACGAGCAACACAGATACAAGTTTGTTGCACTCACAAGTTTAAGCCTAGATCCATATGCAAAGGCACTTAGAGAAAGAAATCTCAAAAAACTAATGGGCGATGCATTTGAAAGAGTAATTTGTTTGGACACAGGTGCAGACAAAGATGAGGATCTCAAAGAACTGGCCAGCAAAAAGAAATATGCAAATTGCTTTTGGATTGAGGACAAACCAGAAAATATGCATGCTGGCGTAAGAGCAGGGTTTAAAGGTATTCTCATGGAGCATGGTCATAACATGAATATTAAAGTTGATGGCTTTGTTGCAAAAAATTGGGAAGGTATTTACAATTATATTATTGGTCAAGAAGGTATTACCTCATATGAAAGATGATCTCATTTTTAGTGGTCGTGAAGCACTTGCTATGGCAGTAGCAGTTGATAGAGCACTAGGTGGAAAATACATCAAAAAACATGATCTAGACTATGATCAAAAAGATCAACGTACTAACTTTAGTACGTTTATCGGTTTAGCAAAAAATCAACCACATGCTAAAAATATTTCTGTCACTGATGATGATTACAGTAAAGCAGATGAAATTATAGAATATTTTGAGGGCTTGATCTTTAAAGCAATGGAACGTAATCTAACCGATTACGAGAAAAAAATCACTGAAATTATCAAAGCAACCGATTTGAATCTTAGGGGCGGAGATAATCGTGTTCCTATTATTCCTAGTTTACCTAATGTGTACAGGAATAATAAAAAACACGACAGTTGGGGTGATGAAGAGCGTTCATTGCGTCAAGTTTCAGAATTTGAAGGGGAACTTCGTAAAAGAGGCGAGTTCTCTGGTGTAGTTAAGCATGTTCGAGAAATGCGTAGAACTAACAGTCTATTGGTAATTGTGCTCACTGATAACAATAACATTGTCAAATTCTTTTACGATATGTTCAGGGATTCTGATATTAAAAATAAACTACAAGAAGGTAAGCATGTAAAACTTACTGGCTTTGTAAAATCCCATGAGGTCTCTAAGTACAGCAAATGCCAGGAGACGTTTTTAAATAGAGTCAATACCATTCAAGAAGATAAATAG
>Ga0208428_1000223_pt1 | contig 29328 bp, 58 predicted proteins | sample DEB08_DNA_11_FD_184535 | JGI IMG/M metagenome (GOLD analysis project Ga0208428, IMG submission 184535) | Aqueous microbial communities from the Delaware River and Bay under freshwater to marine salinity gradient to study organic matter... | ecosystem: Environmental > Aquatic > Marine > Coastal ... | reverse complement strand
CCCACTGATAAGTTGCGCCGAATGCTTTGCGGTCGGTGATGGTGGTGAACATGGTGTCTGTGTGGTTGACCCCTACAGTATAAGGGCAGAGCGGGGATCGTTGCCGATCCCCTTGTGCATCTTAACCAACTGTCACAATGCTATTTGTTTTTTTCTTTGCTGTACCGTGAGCAGGGAAAGCAACAACAACTGTGCGGTCGGGATTAGAACAAATGCCGCAAGTTGCACATGTAACATTGTCATGAATTTTGGCAGGGCAGACTACAACTTTGCGACCGTTGGTTGTTGTAAAGAATCGGCGGGATTCTTCAGAGTTAATAACAGCAACAGCAGGGATTCCGTGCTTTGTCATAACAGAATCCGCCACATCCACTGACTCACAAGATGCGCTAATAGTGAACCCTTTGCTGTTTGCTTCTTTGATAATTTCAAGGTTGTGATCATTCAAAAGGTGGTGAGTGTAGGTGTAACCTTTACGTCCTCGGTTTGCCACCAATAGTGCCCGAAGATCTTCGAGGTTAATGTTACCCTCCGCGTCTGCAGGGAGATCTCCTGAGACATTATGCCGCCAGATTTGACCTCTGGCAATCTTCCTAACCTTTGATAAAAACTCAGACCAGAGTAATCCCGTTTCGGAAACTTTACGCCAGTTGGCACCTTGAAAGTGAAACTTAGCATAGCAAACATCTTTGAGTGGGCAGGTGGAAGGGCAGGATTTAGGTTCGGTGGTGCTGGCAGGGATCGCACCCAGTTGGGCGTTGCTGCTGCTGGGGTTGAAGGTGACTCGCATCGTGGTTGGTTGCGACTGAAGTAATGATGCCCCAGATTCCTGCCCAGCACAACCACCTTTGTGCCACCTCTAGAACTGGCACAGAACCCTCCCATAAACACCTAGAACCCTCTAGAATATAAGAAATCAGAAGAGGGGAGGGGTATCCCTGTAGACGACAATCCATCGCCACGCCGCCTGCCATAAAATAATAATAACAAATTGTTAAAAAAAAGGATCCCGCACCACCAGGATCCTTAAACACCAACCCACTATGCTATGATATTGCGATCTCTCTTGTTGGGTGACTTTGAGTAGCAGTGGAGGCAAACCCCTTCCTCCTTGTGATCAGTGTAGCATCCAGTGGGGATCGTTGTCAACACTAACCCAGAAATGATTCCTCTTGTTTTGTGATGTGAGGAACATCATACCATCTCGTTGTTGTTCGATGATGCACATCTCGTTATTGTTCATGAGATTTGCAAATCTGTTCTTTGCTTTAGACGAGATTGGTTTGACTTTAATTGTGTTCATGATGTGTATCTCGACGAGATCTAATGTAATGGATACAATGGTCTCGTCGAGATTGAGTGTGCCAGTATGAGAACTGGCACATCTCGACTAGACTTCTAGACTAGATCAGGCAGCGACCTTTTGAAGGGTCTCAGACTTGATCTGTTGGTTCACGAAACGACCAACGGATTCCTGCTTGCTCATGATATCGCTCAGGGCGGTCACGAAAGCAGTGACATCATTCACAGTGTAGTCGTAAGCACGACCACCAGTGAAGGTGATGGTAGCAGTGTTATCGTCAACAGAGATGTTTTCGATAGCAGAGGAACCAGTGATTGCGAATTGCATAATTAAGAAATTGAATGAAGGAAAAGTGAAGTGTTTTGAGTGGGATGCTTCACCCCCACTTGATGAAATCAGTTTAGGATGGTCTCAGCAGTGTGTCAAGACCCTTGTGCCACTTCGGCATCTGGCAGGAGACTGATCAAAGTATCCTCATCATAAAGATCTTTGATCTCTTCGATCATCTCATCCTCGGTGCAATCCTGGTATGCATCGAGTAGAAGATCGTATGCCATTTGTGCCAGACTGTCTACATCCATGCCATCGATGATATGGTTGGCATAGTTCTCTTTGAGAGTGAAGAGTTCAGATTCGTTCATCTCAGAAGTCCTCGTTGGAGTTGAGTGCTTGGTTGAAGTCTAGCACATGATCCTGCATTTCGGGAATGTCAAAGATCTCACCAGGCATATCCATGATCTCATGCCAGAGATCAGTGTCAATGGTGTCGAAGTCGTTCATGGGTGTGGTTTGAACTTGTGCCAAGTATAAGACGGAAGAGCAGTGGTGTCAATACCCAGTAGACAGTTCTCAAAGTGGCACATCATTCTCAATAAGGATGGTCTTATTGAGAATCAATAGACATCTGCCATTTCTTTTATGGTAACATTGATCCTTTCATCCCCCTCTAGTTGCAGGAGGTCTTTCCAATCCAGATCTTCCAGATCCAAATCATCATAACACTCAATGTCTAATGTGACACTTACAATACGTTTCTGTGCGTACATGAGAGTCTCGTGTGATGTGTGCTTATTCTACCATGCATAATGCTTGTATGCAAGCTCATCATAATCACATGAATCTCGCTCATAATCATCGTCACACTCATATGAATCTTGTATGTCATATGATTGCATATGATACTCTACCATCTCGTCGAGTTCATATGCATAAAACTCGTTGCTAAATGATTCGATCTCGTAGTCGTCGTACATGATTCTCGTCGAGATTTGGTGGTCTTCTATTTTACAGATATCTCGACGAGATGTCAACTATAAGAATAATTGTGAGTCTCGACGAGATTCATAAAATCTCATAATAATATATAGCATTCTTATGTTAAAATTGTGTGGGTCTGTGAACATTTTCGCCGGGTGCTTGACTTTTGTGCGCGGGTGTGATAGAGTGCAGGCCAAACTCACAAGACCCAGAGGGGTTTATAAGAGGTATATAAAAGGTTTATAAGAAATATAAACACAAGATCTCAGAAGTTTATAATATCTATTCTCAATAATTATTGCAATTGAGAATCATTAAAAAAAACAGTATAATAGTTTTAAATCAATATATATACAAAATAAACAAATATATTTTAATTTAAGAATGGCATACATTTACAGCATTACAAATAAGGTGAATGGTAAGCAATATATCGGTAAAACAAGTAAACTCAATCCATATGATAGATGGAAAGAACACATCAGAAATGCCAGATTAAAAGAGAATACAGTAGCACATAGTTCTATTCATACTATGCCTATTATTAGAGCAATTAATAAGTATGGTAGTGATAACTTTAAGTTTAGAATATTAGAAGAATGTTCTGATGATAATGTAAATGAAAGAGAGAAGCATTACATCGCAAAATATAATACTTGTGATGGTGAAGGATACAACTGCACCTATGGTGGAGAAGGTATATCTAAACCATCAAAGTATTGGTCTAAACATCCTGCCAGTCGTGCCGTCAGTTGTTATACCTTAGAGGGTGTTTATATCTGTGACTATGATACTGTTGGTGTAGCAGCATTAGAAACATTAGGGCATAATCCTTCTAAGGGTGAAAGAAATTGTATTAAAGTGTGTTGTCAAGGTAAGGTATTTCAATCATATAATTATAGATGGACTTGGAAAGGTGAGAAATTAAAAGAATGGAAAGATAAACAAATTAGACTAAGACTTGGTGTTTATGGATATACTAAAGATGGTGAGTATAAAGAGTGGAATAGTCAGGCAGACTGTGCAGAATTCATAACAGGAAATAGAAAGAATAACAATAGTGTGTATCACTCATTAAAAAGTCCCCGTAAAAATAAACTACAGTGTAAGGGTTGGTATCTATTCCATAAAAAAGGTAAGATCATTCCTTTCGATAAGATTACCTTTGCCACCAAAAGAAATACCACGGAACATTATAAGAAAGCATCTGCAATCAGTGCTGCCAAAAGAAAGAAACCTGTAAAAGGTATTAACATTCATACTGGTGAAACAATTACCTTCAATAGCATTAGTGAGGCATCATTTTATTTCAAAGGTGAAGGTGATTACAGTGGTTCATCAAATATCCATCAGAATATCAAAAATAGAGAGAATGGTGAATACTGGAAATGGGCATTTGATCACAAGTGGAGTTACATTTAATACGCTACCATTTATCCATAGGGCATTCACTACCACTAAACCTAACCTTATACTTCATATAACATCCACACTGACTACAACGACTACTCCTAGGAAGAAAGTATTCACACTTTTTACAAGTATCCAATCTCTTCTTTTGTTCTTCCTCAGTCAACAACAATGGTTTATCAGAACTAATATCAATAGCACTCTTTACGACTTCAAATGTAAACTTCGATAAGTTCTTTGCTTGTTCCTTAATTGAAGGAAGTTCCTTTTCTGAATCAGACATCAATAACCTCCAAGATAATACCATCCAGTGATAACATACTTATTCCCTTCCAATACCATTCCTCCTCGATGCGTATGAGTATAACCTGCTGGCCATAACAATAACTTACCCTTCTCTGGTTGTTCTCTACGTTTATAATACAAGAACTCAGTTTCTCCTCCTTGGAAATCATCATTCAAATAGACCATCCATACAATCAGTCTACGACAATGTTCTAGGTTTGAGTTTTCATCATGCCAGACATGATAACCTCCACCAGGAGGAGTTTTTTGCACCTTTTGAACAATAGAATACATTGGCACATCAGTCAATGTTCCAAATACCCTTTGATACTCTTCTAGGCACTCGTTCAATGGATCATATAACGTCTTTAATGGATCATATGATAATGATGGTCCCATTGAGTGTAAATCAAATGCCCAATCGAATCTTCCTGCATTTGAGTTTGGAAACTGAGTATCTTCACAATAGACATCATTAATCGACTGATAATAATCAAATGTTCGAATAATATCATCACAGAACTCATCAGAATAGATACCAGAATAAGATCCAATGAATTGTGAATATTCACCCTTCAGTTTCGTATTTTCGTATGATGTGTTCATAATCGGGATACTTTTGGATAATTGTTGCCTTAAGTCTTTCATAGTGTGTATGATTCCATTCTTCATCATTTGAGATCCACTTCTCTAATGGGCAATCACCCCAGGGATCTTTGATCTTGTGTGGCAAATAACATCTACAATAACGACATCCTTCTTCAACCTCATCAAAGTGTTCACAAGATTGGCACATTTCCCATCGTTGTTTCTGACACTGTGATGATGCACTAAATGATCCTTCCTCTATTTCGGCAAGAAAGAATTCATCCAAAAACTTAAAAACTAAATTACGTAACATCTTAAATTATACCACGCTTTTTTATATATTGCTAATTGGTCCTCTGAGAGTATTATCGGTATAATAACTGATTCTAGTATTTCTTTTGAAAACTGCTTTTCCGGCAGATTTTGCCGATGGTTGACCAAAATCTCCACCTGGATTTCCGGGATTGCCAGGATTACCAGTGGAATTGTTGCTATTTACTGCACAGCTAGTCGTGATACCAGCATTACCTTTATTTGCCTTGTGTGGTGCCACGGTTAAGGCAATATTTCGATTTGACCATCCTCTTCCTTTTCCTCCTCCACCAGCATTGCCACCTTCGGCGGCGCCGGTATTAAAATTAGATCTTCCTGCACAATATGATGTATTACCATTACCACAATGATATCCAGTCATATTAGTTGAATTCCATCCTTGACCACTTCTCCATCCACCACCACGACAACGAGTTCTTTGACCATTTGGATTCATTGCATAACGATAAACATCAGTTAAATTATCAGTATCGACACAACTACCATTGGTTGTATAGGTTTCTACATTATAGCACGCTAAACTAGATCCACTGTTTCCCCTATTTCCAGAAGATCCACCACCACCACCTGACCAAATCTTACCATATGATCGAACTTCTACGGCACGGTTCGTATAAGTATTGTTCACATATAATGCATCACCACCATTCTGATTAACTTCACCACCCTGACCATAAATTGCACCGTTCTGGTCGATCTCAATCTCTAAATTATATAAATTACCACTGAATTGTAATGCCGCAGTATTAGCATTATCGGAATAAACATTTCCGGTGATATCAAAAACTTTCTTTACGTTCCTTGAAAGATTATTGTTCCATACACTAGTATTAGTATCAGAATAACTTAATTGATTGTCATCACCACTTTGTGTCACCAAATAGGCACTGATCGTATCTCTTAATGAGTCTACACTCCAGTTATTACCTGTTGAAACACTTGCATTCTCTACTGCATCAGGAACAAGAGTCGTAATTGTATTATCATCATTCCAGTCAACATTAGCATCATCATTCTTTAGATATTTGCTCGCCTTGATATTTGTCGAACCACCACCAAACTCTGTACGAATTTGTGAGAATGATATGGGATTACCTGCTCCTGCAGTAAAATGAGATGTCTTAGTAATGTTCGTTGCCATGAAAATATGACTTTTTTTGTTATTTATGATTCGACTGGCACTTCTCCATATCCATACTTAATTGCAATCGTAAAGCGATGACGATCCCGAAATGTCGTGGCACGATGTAGAATCATTCCATCAAACATCACTAATCGATTCGGAATGGGTGAAACTCCATAAATGTTACCATCTAAATGAAACTGCGTCTCTCCACCATCTTGCACATCCCAATTCACATCACTTGCATAATATAAAAATGTCAATCCCTTTCCATCGACATGAAAATAAGGATTCTCATTTGGTGCAAAACAATTGACATACATTCGATAAAACGACATTTCCTTTAAAAGAGAACACTTCTCTTTAAGTTTAGTCTTGAACATATCAAAAATTTCATCTCTTGCCTGCACCTGACTGATCATACCAGTCGGTGGTAAACCATAATCATCCCTCTCACCATAAACATAAAGGCAAGAAAGACAATGTTCTATAACTTTCAGGTGCTCTTCGGCACTTAGAAAGTTATCATCATACTTGATCATTCCATTCATTTCCATAAGATAATAACCTCAGATTAAATGCTACAGTAATACGTGGATTGTCTGGTGTCGGTTCTGATTTATCGACGTGATGCACCAGATAAGACGGAAATATCAATAAATCACCCTCTTTGATGCTAGGATTCCATCGATCACTATAGTAATTAGAATCCATCTCAAATGAATGTGCTCTCAGTGCCGCTAACGGATCATGAAATGTCGTCGAAACATGCACCGTCTCATCAAATTTCAAATAATGAATACAAGAATAATGCACTGGAGGAATAAATGGTGACGGAGAAATATGATGATGTTCCTCTTGATATTCTCCATCTATGTAGTAATTAAACCATATGTCTTCTAATGAAAAATTGACCTCTCGGTCAAATACGGATCTTACATACTTTGCATAGATCTCATGTATTTTCTCAGACTCAAAAACTTTATGATTTAATTCATCCTGATCAAATGATGTCGTCAACTTATCAGTCAACCAACCATCAGGTATTGGAAGATTCGTCTCTTCATAACATTTCTGAATGGAAGATAAAATCTCTCTCTGAATTACAGAGTTTTCCCGAATGTTTATATGATACAAATGAATCGGGAACAATAACTTGCTATAATGGTTTCTCATCCGTATAAATCAATGTCTCTATATCTCTGTGACTTATATTCATTTACATCATTCCCACGACTCTTGATGTATTCAAGTTCTTGCCAATTCTCAGGAAAACACAATACGCAGCAATGAGTCTTTTTATGAATTGGGCAATGTTTGATGTTCTCTTCATCCTTAGACTTCACACCAATCTCAATGGTAATGTAAGATGAATCAACGAAATAAACCCAACCCTCGGTGGTTCTACCCAGAGAATCCTTCCACTTGACATAATCATTGAGTTTTGGTATATATCCCATATTTAAGATTCACGAATCACTTTGAAACAATTTGGATTGTAACCTTCGGCAATGAGTGAATTGATGTAATCTTTACACTCTTGCTTGGTCATTCCCGTTTTGAACACTTCTGGTTCCGACGTTGTGTCATATTCTAATCGATACTTAGGTTCCATGATTGTTATGTTACAAATACATCTAAGATACCAGACTCATATTCATCTGCCAACCGAAGTTTAGTGGCATTAATAATATTTGGCATCAGTTTATCTATGTGAGTATTGTCATAGTCTAATTGATTTTCATCAGTTAGAATGTCGAATGCTTCGGCATCACTACCGGCAATCAATGAGACCAATCCACCATACTCAGAAGAGGGGAATGGCACCCAATAGTCAACAAGGTAGAGAAATTTGTCTTTGGAGTTCATAATAGATCGAAATAAGTTTAGAGATCATGAATCGTTCGTATTCATTGCCTTCAATCAATTTGAGAATGTTCTCAACCTGATTTAGGGCGAGAATTAGTTTTGTCTTGTCATTCACAGAAATTCATCCATCAAATAATCAACAGTGATTTCCATCTTTGCGGCAGTATTCTCAACAAATTGGTCTAGAATTTCAGGAGCATCTTCCCGAATAACATTATACCACACATACCAGAGTTCGGGATTCGTTGCCGGAGTGATTGTCATTTCAGAAAGATGGTTCAATGAAAGGTTCATAGGTCAGTTTGACATTTGAATGATCAAGTTTTTTGTATTCTTGGTAGAGTCGATCATACAATGATGACATACTACCACATTCTCTGTTGATTTGCACTTCTTCACCAAATTCAATCATTTCGATTGCATTGAGAAGAATACTTATTTCATTGACATTCAGGTTAATGTCAATATCAGTCTTGGTCATTTTGCCTCCAATAGGTCATATTATCTATCAGCACATCAGAGGAGAGTAATCCGAACCAGAATACTCTTCACAACGACATTCGTAAGCAATACGCTTCAACAACTCAATATCATATGCTTCAATGCTTCTGAGGATTTGACGGCGAAGTTGTGCAGTTTGAGTGTCGTCGGTGATCATACTTCCAGGAGTGAGAGTTGGATGTGGTCGCAGCAAGAGTCATCATCTTGCAAATCTAACATGTCTGTGTCAACATGTTTGAAGAGTTTGTCGAAGAGAAAATCGACAAACTCTTTATTATCAGCAGTAGACGGGAGAGTAGTCATTACCTTTGTATTCTTCAAGGTTGAAGTCAGAAACAGTAGCACCGTTGGCAATGTAGTTGTTCACATCATACACCATGTCAGATTTAGTGCGAGTGCTGAAGGAAGTCATCTGCTGAGAGAGTTCTTCAGTGGGGTGCCAGATCACACGCTTGACGTAACGCTTGCCAGTGCCAACAGGGAAGAAGTCGATCTGGGTGGCAGAAGTGAGGAGTCGCATGGGTTGCTTTGTTTGATGAACTTATTATAGAGCGCACAGACGGTTTGGGAATGCCTGCTGTGCCACTTGCTCAACTGGCATATTCATCTTGTCTGTCAGATACATCACGAATAACCTTTCTTCTTCCTCCCGTGCCTCAATTTCATGTGGTTGATACCAATACTCCCAATTCTCCACTGGTGTTTTACAATAACACAATTTTCCGTATCGGTGCCGCAGGGAACCACGTATCCACTGTGCCATGTGTGTCAGTTCATGCAAAAGAGTTCTGATGTAAGTATCCCGATCCATGTGAGTATCCAATTCGATCAGGAAGTGCCGTGGGCGATAAGACTCACCGACCACATCACAATAACCTTGAACATTTTCACGTTTGAGACCACGGTGAACAACTTCAACCGCGATCTTATGGCGTGGGAAGAACTGATTCAAAAACCAAGAGGTAACATCCTCACAGGTGATTTTAGGATAACCGTATCCACTAATGTAGAGAATAGACATGTGCCCCAGTGAAGAAACCAGACAAAACTTGAAATGAAAATGAGTTTATGCGTTGCAGTCATGTTTCATTCCCATCAGTTTACCATAAATCTTGGCATAGAACATCTGAATCGGTTTTTCGATGTCATTGGTAATTTGTTCCTTTACAAGTTCCATCAGTGCTTCAACTTCTTTTACAGTCAGGTCGGCATCTACATTGTGTTCGGTTACTTTCATGCCCAGGCACTCATAAACTCATCCATACTGAATATCTCATCAGTACCAGTTTCTTCTACCAACTCATCATAAGACATTTCTTTCAGCATCTCCAGGTATTCTTCGGGAGTTGCATCTTCATCGGGGTCAAAATCATCATGGCAGAGAAACACATACTCATTGTAGAGTGCGTCAATCAATTGTTCTTTAGAAACGCTCATTTTTTGAAACCACGAACAATAATATTCTTGATGAAGTTAAAGATGAAGTAGCATCCAAACACTTTTATCCAGGCAACTTGAAAACCAACAAGATAGGTAAGTGCTAACCAAATAATAGTTGGGGCAATAAAGAGAATGAGAATGTTGGCGATGATTTCACCAAGTTTTTTACCTGCTTCCTGGGCATCAGCAATTACTCTCTCTTCAGGAGTCATTTTCATCCGATTGAGAGATTCGATTACTTGTTCTGGAGTGAGATTGTCATTCATGGTCATTTTCCTTGTTGAGATGATTAAACCAGGGGGAAAAGAGTGCTAGTGCTGCCCAAACAACACTAGCAAGGATGATAGTAACGTATATCATCGGGCATACAAGTAAGAACCTGCCCAATCAGCATTTTCCAGCAACCACTCACGCTGCTCGATCAATCGCAGGTCATAACGAACACCTTTGGCAGGAGACTTCCAGGAAGCAGACTTATACACTTCGCCAGACTTACGATCAACGAAGGCATGAACACTACGGGAACCGTTAGCATCCATGATAATCTTGTGATACTTACGACCACTCTCAATATAGAACTTATACTCGGGAGCAGGGCGACCAGCAATAGAACCATGATTGCGCTGCTTGAAGTTATCCATCAGAGAATCACAGAGCATCAGAGACCACTTGCGAACATTCAGTTCGATAGTGTTACGGGCGTCCTGCTGGGCAGCGTAGTCAGCGAAGGTGGTAGTCATGGGTGGTTCCCTTGTGTATGGATACATTGTAGGGCATCCTGGATGGGTTTCAGGATGCCCTGTGACACTTATGCAACCGGACCAGCAGGGATCTCAACCTTTTCAGGTTGCTTATCATCTTCCCACTGATTCATCTTCGTGCAAACCCATTTATTATTAACACTAAAGATATAAGCATACTCTTCATTGTTTTCCTTTTTCAAGAAATCAAAAATATCATCATCATAACGAGGAGCATTGTCTTCGATAGATTCTCCTCGTGAAGTGTAATACAGGGGACCAACTTCTGGCAAGGTTTCATTGCTCCAACCAGCATTGGTATGAAGTGCGGAGATGTTACCTCCATCAATCAAATCACGCACCTTTTCTACGGTGTCATAATGATCACGCAGAATGCGACCATTGAATTCGGGATATCCATCCCAATGACAGTAAACAGAAACGATGCTGTTGTTCTTGAGTTGGATTCCGATGCGGGAACGAGTGCCCATGGGTGTCTCTCGATTACCTAGTTATTATAGGGCATAAAAAAGGGGCGTTGCCGCCCCAGTGTGCCAGTTCTTAAACTGGATCAGTCATCATAAACTCTACACTCAGAAGCATCAGGATGTGTGTCACAATACAACTCAAGTGGAGTAGGGTCGTGTGACTCGCCAGGATGGTTTTCTTTATATGCTTTCAGTGCTTCCAATTCTTCTTCTGTATGTCGGCGCGACTGTGGTGAAATAGTCGGATCACTCAGAAGTTCCTCATCTTTCTGAATGTGCTTGTCGATGTTTTCCATAGTTTTGTAACAGGATAATACTTATTTATTTTGTTCTCTCATTTTTTGAACAAGATATTCAGCAAATGCTTCCATTCTGTCAGGATGAATTGCACGAATATCGGAATGTTCTAAGGCAATAGTAATACTTTCCACTTCATTTTGAGTCAGTTTTTTGCCTTGTAATGGGAGAGTCATGGCATTTTTGCGATGTGTTCAAATTCTAACATTAGAATTCAATACTATCTAGAAATTTAATGTTTTCTTTGGGATTACTCTCCAAAATTAAAGAATGACCCAAAAGATCCACTGCTTCCCTCATCACGATTTTCAAGTTTATCTAGAATAGAATCAGTGGATTGCATTGACTCAATACGTGAGATCAAGTCTGCAATTACAGAGCAAACCATCGGTCTCTCTTGCCTAGCAGCAAATGCGAGAGCATTTCGAAGACTTGCTTCTGCTTCATTTAATGATTCTTGAACCGATTTTGATAATGCCATAATTAAGTTCCTGGTGTCCATCCATAACCGCCTTCTTTGCGGATTTCTTCTATTTCCATCCTGTGTTGAGCATCAAGTTGTGCTCGTTTGTTATAATATTCTGCTTCACGCAGATTGTATTCACGACACTTCTCTTTATTCTCAGCAGCATCGCACATTGCATTCATTTCTTCTTCAGTGTACTGCTTGTGCTCTTCGGGATAATAATGCTCTTCCCAAGACTCCCAGAAATCGTGCCAATCTTTTCTTTTTGTCTTTGGGAACTTTTCACCAGGGGCAGTATAATCCCGTGGTTCATTGTTTCCACCACCAAAGTCAACTTCACGATTTCCTTTCAGAAGGGAAAGAAGTTCTACACTCTTAGTGTAATACTTTTTGTGATAATCTACACTTTCACCCACACACTTTATAATAGTGTCATAGATGTCTTGTGGTGTGAGATCCTCACAATTCACAGCATCATTCACCCAGTTATCAAGTTGTTCAAGAGAATACTTCTTGTAAGAAAAATCAGAGCTCAGGGGATTTGAGGTCATCGAGGTAGTCCTGTACTGCTTGCTGCACTATAACCTGAATTTCCTTCTGTGTCAACCCATTCAACCAAGACCATTTTGAGTCTTGTGGATCCCAATCCATTGTGAAGGAACCATCTTCATTTTGTGAGATTTTCAGACTATCATTAGCAGTCATCACAATTCTCCTCTTTGTGCTTCTTACGAATTTTTTTCAACTCTTTCAACTCTTCTTTAATTCTCTTATATGCAGTTTCAGAGTCAATCTTATCACCCATTTCGAGGGCAATAATAATATCTGTTCTTGTTCCAAAATGTGCTAATGCTTTCTCAAAGCAATCCAAATCTTCATACATCTGTTTTATTCTCCGCTAGGATATCTATGCGAGCGTCTAATGAGTTCCAACACTCATAGAGTGCATTAGATTGCCCAACCATCTCTTGCTCGATGAGTTTGATGCGTTCTTCTAGTTGTTCTACTTTTTCGGCAAGAGTTTCGAGTGGAGATGGTTCTTGTATCCCCCACTTTCTAAAAAACCAATAAGGATCTTGTTTCACAGTTTCCCTCCTACTGTGCCATCATAAGATTTAGTATCACTAAAACCTTCTTGTTTGCCTTTAAGATAAAAACGAGTCGCAGTAATACACGCCTGTTCAGTTAATGCGGAGACTAGACCATTACCATCTTTATCTTTACTGTGCCAAAGAAAACGTGCCTTTTCAACAGTGAAGACATCATCAATCAGTTTCTTGTCCGTCATTATGTTTGTTAAATCCAAAAGGTCCTTCTTTTTCTTCCAGTGCTAGTTTGAGTGCTACATTACCGACTGCTTCCATTACTTTCAGAATGTCTTCTGGTTTAGCGTCTTCACCCAATTCTTTGGCAACATACCAATACTTGGGCCAGAATGTTTCTCCTGCCTTTTGATAGTCTTCAAGTGTCAACAACTTCATTTTTCGCTAGTATCATAATTTGTTTTATCATCTTCATTTTTTAGACGACGCATATCATCATGAAGACGTTTGATTGCTTCTGTTACTTCAGGAGTTTCTTCCCAAGTCCATACATCTCCAGTTTTTCCAGTAAACGTGCGTTGTGTCATTTCTTTAAGTGCTCCAATACTTTGGCGAAGTGCATATCGCCGTGAATGTAACCTCCAACGATTATACCAGCAACACAGAGCATTAGCAAGCCCAGCACTACCAGATTCATCACCAGGGATTTCTTAGTCATTTAAAAGTTCTTCAATTGCCAGTAGAGTTTCGTAAGGAATCCATGCTGGTTCTTCATTTTTGAACTGAACCTGAACCTCTCTAACTTTCCTTTCAAGAAACTTAGAATACGAAACTCTAGTGTTCTTTACATAAGAGATGGGATTACTCATTTTCATACTTATAACCAAGTTTGATGTCTTTTTTCTTGAGTTTGTAACGATCGATGTGCTTTTTACGATGCTCCTCACATTGGAAGTGACAGATTCTTGTTTCTTTTCCATCCTTAAACTCTAATCTATAAGGAAATGACTCGGATGGATAAAGTTCTTCTTGAGACTTTTGCTTTTTTTTCACAGTTCTTTGAACATATTTGCAGTTACCTCTTGTTGTTTCATATGGAGTTTCACATAACACTTGCATATCTTTTTGATGAGATCAATATCATCAATTGTATCAATTTCTCTTGAGATTTTTTCATACTCAAACATTTTTGAGGGTTTTTCAAGTGTTATGTCGGATGGATCCATTTTTGAATGATACTGTAAACTACTATTTACTCCGTCTTGTTTTATTTTGAAACAAACGGAGTTGAACCATCCTATTTTATGATAGAGTTTTATCTTTGTATGTTGAGAATGAACATCAACTTTTTCTACAACATACTCTTTACCAACAATCAAAAATGAACGAGGATCATCATTATTGCCCCAGTCGATTTGTTCTTGAGAACATCCAATATACTCTACAATATCATTCCTTTGTATCATGAATCATATTCTCCAAAAATGTGAGTCTACGAAATTCTGAGTATGCGGCATCTGCGCGATCAGCAAGAATATCACAAATGTCATTCATGATGACCTGATTATCCACATAGTCATCAATATACTTATCCAGTGCCTCTTTAAGGTATCTCTTACGATGCCACTCTGGAGAATAAGGTTTGTAATCCATGATAACGTGTTTGTGTGATCGTATTATAGCACTAAGGATTGTTCCTGTCAATGCCAAGTTTTTGAAGATAATCAATCCACCATTGCGGATCCCTATTCATCTTCCATCTGGGAACAGGAAGATTATGAAGCAAATACCATTCTTTAATCGCTTCATCGATAATCTGTGCGGTCTCCATATTCTTCTTCCTCTTCATCAACGTCTGCATATGCATTTGCCACATATGGTCCGTGTGGTTTGAGTGATTCTTCTCTGACATAAGTTTGTTCTTCGTTGACGGCAGCAATCCACAAACTCAACTTCATAATAATCCATATCATTGCCAGTGGTAAAAAACAAGCAACAAGGATTAAAGGTTTCATTCTTCAATCTCCCAACACTTTTGGAAACGGTTTCTTAATTCATTTAGTTTGTTTTGTTCCTGAACTTGAAGAATGTAACCATTTATTTCCTTTTCCTCACTTGTCAACTCCATACGATGTTTGAGTTTAATATCAATAAGACGTACCATATCCATATAGTATTCTGGGTTCTTACTGACAAACTCATCGTAGGTCATTCAAACATTCCCTGCTCTTTCATGAATTGAAGTGTTTCTTTCATACTACCGATGTGCTTGTATCCAAGGTTAATTTGTGGATATTCGGCATCTTTACCAAACTCAGATTCAAATCCTCTTTGAGTAAAATGTTCATTGAGTTTGTATTCAAGAAATTCACCACCAAGAGATTGGAGAAGCATTGCCATTCTCTCACATTCTTGACTTCCGTTAGAATAAATTACCGCAGTCATTTTTCCTCCGTATATTCAATGACAATCTGTTTAGAAACATTTCCTCTACTGTCAAGGATTGTTTTTGTTACAAGTTTGCCCCCAACTTCATCAGCAATTTGATGAAGTTGCCACCAGGGAATACTCTTTTCCCTTTTACCTTCTACCATTTTTCTTTGTTCGTCATCCCAAATATAGTTATGAATTTTACCATTTTTGTCAATGACTTGATAATCAACTTCAGTCATTGTCAAATTTCCTGTAAACTTCTAAAAGTTTCCCCATTAACTCCCTAGAACAATCATATTCAAGTAAAGTATCATCTTCATCATTCATATCTGAAGTGGTCATCAGGTTTAGTAGAAGTTCTGCTTCTTCTTTAGATAGTGTAATGTTCATTTTAGTAATAATTTCAGTCACGTTGTCTCCAATCATCAGGGCGGTCTTCATTAAACCAATCTACAATCTCATCAGCACTACCAAATCCAGTGCGGTGATTTGAAGGATCAGGATCACCCAATCCCATAATGTTCATAAAATCATCAAGACTACCTTCAACCATGTCAGGATTAGCGGCACGGCGTCTTGCTTTTTTAAGCATTTCACGGGCAGTGGTATTTGCTTTACCTAACTTCTCTGCCCAAATCATGTCTTCAAGTTTAACCTCCTCACCATTTGCAATACATTTACAAATAAACTCCAATCGGAGTCTGTATTGTGTAGATAGCATAGACTCAGGTCTCTTTGTCTTTATTTATTTGTGCCATCACATCCTCCGCTAGTTTAAGAGAACGACGGTATATAAGATATTTTACCACAGGATTGCGTGGATTATGCGAAAACCACCACCACTGGCGTTGAATATATGCTTTTGCTAACCTTGTGACATAATAAAATGCAGCGGCAACGCTCTCATCTGTGGATATAAAGTATAATGCAGAGGCAAATACTATCAACCACAGATATTGAGAATTCATCAGTTGAACTCCTGATTTCTGCGTTGATCTAGATAAGTGATAATTTCTTCACGCCACTCCATCAACTCATTAAAGCACTTTTGATTGTGAGCACATTGACGCAGTTCTGAATCTGGTTTCAAAACACTTTCATAGAACAAACCAAGTGCATCACGACGTTTTTCGTGCTTCTCAGTCATAGAAACTCCTCTAATGTGGATGTTGTTTTGATTTTAGATTGTTTTTTAATATAATCAAGTGCTTGTTTATATGTCTTTACATCATGCACTTGTCTACCGTTATGTATAATAGCAAATCCCTTTTTGTTACCTGCCCAGGGAATTGCTGCCCACATTCCATCATTGGTAACATATCCTTCAGGATCTCCAGTCTTTGGATCTAAAACTCCGGGGCGGTCAACAAAAGGTTTGAGAAACTTCTTAGACAAAGATACCTCCAACTGCTTGAATTCTTTCCTGAGCAAGTTTAGCATAGTCGGGATTCAATTCAAATCCGATATACTTTCGATCATTAAGTTTGGCAACTTCACCAGTGGTTCCAGATCCCATGAAAGGATCAATAACGATACCACCCTCAGGGCAACATGAAAGAATAGGTTTAGTGATCAAGTCAGGAGGATACACAGCAAAGTGAGCACCTTTATATGTGGTAGATGCTACATCCCAGACTGAAAACTCTGGTCTCATTGGGCACTTACCAGATGCAACCAATTGTTCATAATTAAAATCTTTGGAGATTCCACTTTCCTCACGCATTCTGGCATAATGCTTGTCTTGACTAGCAGAAGAAAGAGAAAAACCCTCTTTCTCACTGGCATTGGCATCTTTACGTTTGTCAACATTGTTTTTGGAGAACATTCGACGAATGCTAATCTCTGCCTGTGGCACAAGAATTGCATCACGATTGAAATAATAGTTCTTAACGTCTTTCACAAACCAAAAGAACTTCTCATGATTGCTCCAAAACCGATCTTTAGATGAAATTGGTTGTGGATTTGGTTTGTTCCAGATAATTTCATTCCGAAGATGCCATCCACGATCAGACATGGCAATCTCAAAACGACTAGGAACCTGAAGAAGTCTCTTCTTATCATATGTGTCGGCAATGTTGACCCAACAGGATCCTGTCGGTTTCATGATACGATAAACTTCGTCAAAGACTTTGCAGAGATTCTCCACAAAGTCAGTGACGGTGTTTTCAACTCCAATCTGACCACTGTTTTTGTAGTCACGAAGATTGTAGTATGGTGGAGATGTAACACACATATCTACAGAAGAATCAGGAATCTTTTGCAGATTGGTGATATTGTCTCCAACGTGAATAATGTTACTTTCTAAGTGCATGTGTTTCATAAGGAAACAGTTTGAAGAACTGCTTTTTAGTTACTTTTCCTTCCTTAATTATACCACGTTCTTGAAGACTAAGAACTTCATCAACAGTAACCTCATGAAATTTTGGCGGTGTTCGAAACCGATCACGAAGATCGCAGAAAACATAAGAGTCGAGAGCATTCAACTTTTTGTCATGATCTTCTTGACAAAAGAATCTACCTTTGCCTGTGGCAGTGGAGGGAGAGAAATAAACATACTGCGTTTTACAGATGTTTCTAACCTCAATAAGTTGATTGACTCGTTCTTTGACAATCACGTCATAAGGCATCTGCTTACCTTTGACACGTTCACCTCCAAGAAGTTTGGCAACAATTGCCTCTGCTAAGAAGGAAGTTGTGCTTCCACTGATGCTGTCAATCCACTCTTCAAGATCAATGCCGTACCCATCGGCAATTTGTTGGGGGTTTGCATTCCATTCCATGTTTTAATAATCAGAATTTGGCGTTGACACTTACGACAGTTGCACCAGGATTGCGTGCGAGTGCCGTTCGCTTTGCATCTTGATAGTCACGGGCATGAACAGTTTCGTAGAAAACTTTGCCAGCGACATAGAGCTTGACTTCGCAGATCATTGGGGATTTCCCTTGATTACTTTTGTATTATAGGGCAGAGTGAGGCAGAGTCGAGGGTAGAGTGTGCCAGTTTTAACGCCGGATCACACTCACCGCTGCCTCTCCCTGCACAAACACAGTATCTACCACAGACTCGACACTTTTGGCAGTGCTGATACCCACTTTGTCATAAACAGGAACACAGACAAGACCATACGTCTTCTCAGCACCACCTAGACGGATCACACGCCCTATTGACTGACTAATTCCGACATAATCCATGTTACGCATAAACAAGACCGCTTCAAGACCATTTACGTTGATACCTTCAGAAAGGATGCTGTGATGTAAAATGATGAATTTCTTCTCAGGATCCTTACCCCAGGCATTTAAAGTGTCAAAGAACTCTTTCCTGTCAACCTTTTGACCATCAATATATGCACCAGTCTTTGACGTGATATACATGCAAGAGTATCCACGATTCTGAATTTGCATGTAAAAATCAGACTCTGCCAACAGTTTTACAATTTGTCTTGTAGAACGTGCAGCAATCAGAATTTTATTCAATGAATTATCGTCAATAGTATGAAGAAGATTCTGGCAATCAGATAGTTTTGCATCTCCTGTAGGCAATTCTTTGATGGAAACCTTTGGAGGGAGAATATAACCTTCTTCTACCAACTTTGTGGCAGGAACATTACAAATAACCTTACCATAAACCTCAGTATCATTCATACCTGGTTTGAAAACAGAAACAGAATGCTTAGGAGTAGCAGTGAAGAAATAGCACCGACTAGCATCAGAAGCAAAGTGCTCCGTAGCAGGGAAAAAGTTACGTTTGATTGAGTTATGCGCTTCATCAAAATAAATTGTGTCAACATCAATGTTTGCTTCTTGAATACGATGCAGTGAGTGATACGTGGTGAAGATAATGCAAGACTCTTTTGCAGATCTTGCAGTGTTATTGAACAATGCAATCTCTTTAGACTTGGTAGTTCTAAAGTAATGAGTTTCACCACTGTGAACATGCATCACATGATTCCAGGTGCCTGAAAGAATATCCATAAACTCTTTGCACAATTGCTGTGCAAGTAGAATACGTGGGGCAACAACAACAGTTGTCGTGCTACCCATTGACTTGTGTCGATCTATGGCATCTTGAATCATACACATAGTCTTCCCACCACCAGTTGGAATGATTACTTGACCTTTGGTATTGGAAAGCATTGCATCACATGCTTTTTTCTGATGAGGGCGGAGAATGATGGTCATGTGGTGCTTGATTCAATAAAGTCATTATAGCAGAAAAGGGGCACCTAATGGCACCCCTGTGACGATTCTTAAAGTGGCTTAGACTCTCATCTTCAACCCAGACAAAGGTAGTCTACATGTATTCAGGAGTCTTGTCAAGTATCAGACTTGAAGTATCATTACACTGTAACTTTGTGTGTTGGCATTAGAAGGACTAAACGTAATTCTAAATCCCGTTGTTGTTTTTTGTGCTTCTGGAACAGTGTAAGATTCTGTGATACTTCCAGCAGAAACCATTACTGTATAGTCTGCAGATTGCAATGCATTACTGAATGAGAAAATTGCATTAGTGAGATTATTTGTCAATGAAAGATTATATCCATCAGAAGAAACTAAACTTCCACTATCAACAGTGGCAAATGCAACTACAGGACTCAGGTTTCTGAATGATGTGGCACTATTTCTGATTTGGATATTGTCTGTTGTAGAATTATAAACTATTGCACCAGGAACAACTCCATTAGGAGTTACTTTGTTCGCTGTAGCATATCCAGGTGCAGAAGGTGTGTTCCATAAAGTTGCTACGTCATCAAGTTCAGACTGTGTAAGTGTAGGGGGAATCAAATAAGAATTCATTGCGGTCGAAGTGACACCCATGTCAATAAGACCTCTTGCATAATATGTGTTGATACCGACTTTAGTTAAGTATCCATTACCACCTGCTAACAAGTTAGGTGTTGTGATCCCACCATTCGTGGTTCCAAATCCTACCGTAGCAGCTCCAATTGTCGGAACAAGTAACACATTCTCTGTGATTAGAGATGTTGCACCAGACTCTATTTGGAAATTGCCATAATCAATAAACGGAACAACTGCACCATAGTCAATGGGAGAACTTGGAATCACTCTATCATCAGTATGAACAGATGCATCTGCTTTAGTTGTAAGTGCAAAAGTTCCTTTTGTATAAAAACCTGTTTGAGAATATAAAGATCCTTCAATATATGCACCTAAATTTGAAGGTCCTGTTACAAATCCAGTATCACTTGTGGTTCCAATTCCAATTGTTCCTCCGACATATAACTTAGAGTTCATCGTAACACCTTGACCAACGGTTAATTGATCTGCAATATTCAAATTCTTAAATGTGCTAATTCCAGAAATTGTATTGAAATTTTGTGTATCTGGCATTGGAATAGAACTTCCATCACCAAATGTAACCTCAAATAGCCCAGAACCAATGGTCATGATACCGGAGACTTTCGCATCGTTAGATACGAACATGTCACCGCCGACTTCAAAATTTCGAGTCAGAGTGTTTGCACCACGATTTACACCTACTTTTCCATCATATGTAACCTCAAGAAGTTTCGTATTATCATATCTGACAGAAAAACCTTGGGTGTCTCCTGCTCCAACTCCGTTGTGGAGATTGATACGAATCTCTCCAGTGCTGTTATTATTAAGTTCTAAACGACCAGTTGCAACATTATAAACTAATTCTCCACTACTATTCGAAAAATCAGTTGTGCTCCCAATTCCTACCGAAGCATTCGTTTTACTCTTAACGCTAAGATCAACGTCGCCACTCAATTTTTGAATTAAAATAGAATCAAATGTTCCAACACCAACATTAGCATTTGTGATGGTTGCATTAGTAATAGTTGCAGTTGTAATTCCTGCTTCTGTTGCGGTTACAATACCAACAAACTTAGTTGCGGTTATGATACCACTTGTATTTGCACTAAATGATGTCGATAATGTTGATGCAAAAGAAACATTTGCAGTTCCATCAAATGAAATAACAGAAGACTCTAAGTCACCAGTAATTGAAAAATTTCTTGAGTTTTCTAGTTTTGTTGCCGTAGATGCAACACCAGTCAAATCTCCGGTAATATCACCAACTATATCTCCGTAGAACGTTGTTGCTGAAACAATACCGCTGGCAAAGATATCGCCATTGGTCATTCCAATTCCAGTAGAAGTTAATGGATTTTCTTCTATCTGGAAGATATAATCTGGATTAGCAGTTTTAATTCCAACAGGTCCGAATGTATGAATTCCAGTGCTACTTGCAGTTGTTATCCATGCAGTAAATCCATATCCAATTAGATTACTTACCGCAGGAGAGTTGCCAACCTGAAGTTGTGCAGTCGTAAGAATTCCCGTATTTACAAGATCAGTGGTTGTTAAAACACCGACTGTCGCAATACCTGCATATAAAGTATCAGTCGTCGTCAATCCAATCGTTTTCGTTACTCCATAAACACGAAGAGCACCACTAGAATTTCCGTAAATATCTAAGAATTCCTGTGGTCGAGTTGTTCCAATTCCAACTCGACCTGCAGAATCTACTACAAAGTTATCATTATCAACCTGAACACCATTACGAAAATTGAATCGTTTACTATAATTTGCCATCTCTTATAGTTTTAAAGTTATTTATCCTGTAGTCTCTGTTCAAGTGCCTCAACTTTACCAGAGAGTTCCTTAACTGCCTCTATAAGCAGAGGAACAAGTTTTTCATAATGAACTGCCAAGTATCCATTATCTCTTGTTGTGACCAATCCTGGGAGACCCAGAGCCTCAACTTCTTGTGCAATTACACCAGTTTCACTTCCTTCTTTAGTAGTATTCTCGTTCCAGTCAAATGTATATCCACCAAGAGAAAGAACCTTTGCGAGAGGATCATCGATGGAGGTTACATTATCCTTCAGTCTTTCATCAGAAGTATAGAATGCGGTAATATCTCCATCAACCTGAAGTTCTCCACCAATTGTAACTCCAGTTCCAGTAGTTGTTAATCTGGTTACATCATTATAAAAAAGTCTTACGCCATCGGTATCATTACATGTAATAGATCTCTTAGCAAGATTTGAATCTGTTCTAAGGTAGATAGTTCCGGATTCAGATTCAATGTAAAGATTTCCATTTCCAACATCCCGAATATAACTGTCGCCATATGGATCGCCGCTTCCAGCCGCACCATGGAAAATTTCTAAATCATTACTATTTCCAAAAGATAATTTCTTATCATCGGGGAGGAACATACTTCCTCCGACGTTCACATTCTTAGCAACACCAACACCACCACTAAGAACCAATGATCCACTAGAAGTGCTATTTGATTGTGTGATATTTTTAATTCTTAAGACACCAGATACTGTGGCATTATCTTTGATTCTAATTTCTTTATCGAAATTAACAGGGCCATCAAACTGTGATAGAATCTGCTGAGAGTCTCCACCCTCAACAACAATTCTTTCTTTAATCGTAACTTCATCAAAGATTGCACTCAATCTTGCAGGATCTGCACCAGTGATTGTTGGAATTGGAGTATCAAATGATGTCTCTTCACCAGTTGCAGATGACTTCTTGGTGTTACCAATATAGAAGTCACCTCTGTTGTTCATACCAGTGTAAACAACAATACCAGAACTTCTTTCCTGTGCCTGAGATAAGAACTCTTCTTTTTCAGTCAGTGTTCTGTTCTGAACTTGTGGAAGACCCGTAGAATAGTTACCAGGGCCATATCCAAGGTATTCAAACGTATGACCAGAAGCACGAATGATTGAAGGTCTACGGAATTCAACTGGAAGTGGATTAATCTTCTTAACTAATGACCCAGAATCATGTGACTTAACTTGTGTTGCCAGTGCCCCACGAATGACGACAAGTTTATTAGTTCCAAAGAATGTTGATGATGCAACCCTCATAATCTCATCTTCAATCTGAATATAAGATCCCAGAGGGAATCTACTCATTGTCGAAATACCAGCATTTGGATGTGATACTGGAATGTGAGTTGTTGTGATACCTACAGAAGCAGTAGTATTCAGAACGTCTCCACCATAGAAAGTATTTCCTCTTGAGGCAACACCTTCATTACTTGCATCAGATATTCCAGAGTTAGCGGAGAGGAAGTGCTTGAGAATGTGTGCTGATCCTGTAAGTTCAGTGGTTGTTTTTGCAGTGAAAACAGTTGGCGATGTTCCTGATGCAACAATAAAGTCTCCCAAATTATTCGAGTTGGCATCAATAACTTTAAATTTGTTGCCTGCCACAAGACCATGTGGATCTGAGCATGTAAATGTTGTTATCTCCGATGCAAATGATGTTGTGCTAACTGGAATTGATGGGCCAGTATTGATTACAATTTGACCAGCAATTACACTTGGATCACCTGTTGTTCTACCGATTGAGATTGAATCTTTGTCAGGAATTGTATTGATCCGATAGTATGCATCTGCAACTGTGGAAATGCCCGTAATTTGAACGACATCACCAACATTTCTAATTATTCCACCAGCAGCAAGAGTGATATAAGCATCATTCGAACCACCTATAGTATTAGTATCAAAATACAGAGTATTTCCAGAAGCATATCCAGATCCTGTTGATTGAATTTCAAAGGCACTGATTGCTCCAGATCCTGCTGATCCAGTCAATGTTACTTTTGCCGTTGCACCATCCCATGATCCTGAAGGTTCACCAGTCAGAAGTTTTACATTATAATAAGTTCCTGCTGCATTTCTGTTGCTAGTTCCTGCAGTTAAGGTTCCTTCAATAACGCCATTGAAACCATGATTTCTTGCAAAGGAAACTGTTGATATTCCACCAGAGAGTGGTAAAACAGAATCTACAACTAAATTTTTAGTTAACTTAACAATAAGATGATTAGCAGTATCTCTTGTAATACTTCCTTTCAGATCACTGGTATGAACATCACCAATCGGTGACGAAAGTGCATATGAGGTTGCATTGGTTGGAGAATCATTCGGATTATCTCTATCAAGTTGTGGATAAAGATCCGTAACATTTTGACTGTATTTTAAATCAGTAAATTCAGTTGTAATTCCAACATCTGCTCTAAGTGCATAAACGTGATATACACCATCTTGCTGATTTTGAATGTATTCATCAATAATTTCATTTCTATAAACATAGAAATTACTCTGAATATTATTCCTTTCGTATCTTGGAAGAGATAATGTTCTAGTGTTTGTATCATTGGTTCCACCAGAACCAGGTTTTGTGATATTGGTGTTGACATATGTAAATTCCATATTGTTGGAACTTACGGATTTAACGGAGAAAGATCCGTTGTATCCAGAATTGAATGCACCTGCGGCATTACTTGTGTCAGTTACATTTCTGATAATGATATGATCACCAACATTTAAATTATGAGGTAATTCGGTAATTACAGTAGACTCTTGTGGATTTGCTCCACTATTATGAGTGCAAGTTGAGATAAATCTTGGATTTCTTTCAAACTCATAATCTGTAATATCAATGTCTGTTAGCGTAAAGTCACTAACATCTCTGGCATTTGTCGTGCTAGATTCTTGAATGATAAATCCTGCTTCAGGAGTTTTTCCATTTGTAAGTTCTTTTGGAATTACAACCCTGAACTTATAGATTTTTTCATCCAAACTTCTTGGATCTGGATTTCTGACAAAGAAGGTAGGTTCAGTCTGCCCAGATTCAAATGCAGATGCACCTAAAGTATTCAATTGTGAGTAAATTGTATTGCTGGAATTGACATTTACATACCAACGACCCGGAGTAGAATCCCACTGAACTGGGTGACCAATCTCTCCTGCAATCTTATCAGTAACTCTACTTTGAACTCTTAACTTTGTTCCACCATAAATTGTAATTGCCTGCCCGTTATCAGCATCTGTTTTTGTTGATGCGAGTTTTATCTTTTCGGTATTTGGTGAGGGAAGTGCAATTGCATAATATACAACATGAGGAATTATATTTTCTGGATAGTTTGCATCATCACTAATGATGACGACCTTTTCACCAGTTTGAATGCCGTGGTTGACACCCAAATCCAGCATACTAGAAGTTACTGAATTTACAGTCCTTTCTTTATAGGAACTTTCAGTGGTTCCTGGAATTAAAATATTTGCAGAATAATCAGAATTATTAATGGTAACAAATAATTTATCATCAACCTTTGCACCTATGCGATACCCCTGCGTCAGAACCAGTGGGGGATTATCTTCTGATTCAAATCCTGCAAGGTAAAGTCTATCAGAACTTGCATTTGCATTTAAACTTGTATTGGTGGTAATACCAACATCAATGTTCAACCAGTCAATTGGTTCATCTTCAGATATAATTGATCTTGGCGTGAAGATATTTGTAATAAATGCCTTATTATCTTTGGCAAATGCTTCCTTTCGGAATCCATCAGAAATCAGTGATAACTGACCAAAGTTTGAGTTAGAGTTTGTGATTGATGCATCACCACCACTTTCACAAACAAAGTGCTTATTATATCCAATAGCAAAAACAGAAACAATCTGTAAGATTGCGTTTTGACTAATTTTAATGTGTGTTTGTTCCCATCCACTTCTATAAACTGCCTGAGAATCTAAGTGGTATACTTTTTGCGGATCTGTTTGACTTGATCCATTTGAAAGACTTGCACCCTCAACTTTTGAATAGGCAACTCCGTCATAAGATCTAGAAGTCTTATTATATTTTACAAATGCACGGTCATCTTTCTGGAGAGAAACACCAGTAAACTGTGCAACAACCATTGAACGGAATCCATCTGCCTTAGATCCGTCAGCGTGCATTCCGTTCATGCCATAAACAGAACGGAGAGAGATGTTAAAGATATAAGGAGATGCACCAGAGACAGTATCGGTCTCAATAGTTACGATTGCTCCAGAAGCATTTCCTGGAGTGGTTAGATTTGTTCTGAATACTGGGAGCAGATATGTGAAAGTTCTCGCATCCGTAACATTCTGAACTTTTGTCGAAATATTATAGTCTGCAGGAACAACACCATTGATTTTGATAGGAGTTCCTTCAGATAAACCGTGATCTGTTGTGGTGGTTACAGTTACTATATTGCTAGGGGTTCCACCAGATCCAGACTGAATTGAAGTAATATCAACTGGATCGGATGCAAATGCTCCAACGATTTCAAATTCTGGTCTTTGCTTTGCAAATGCATTAGGTTTTGCAGGATACTTATCATCAATAAGTCTATTTGGGCTTCCAGATCCAGAACCATATGCATTAGAAAGTTTTCCATAATACATATCAAGATCTGTCAGGGAATAATCCCCTGTGCTGTCAGATACTAAATTTACACCATCAGCGTATTCAAAGCAAGTAAGTTTGTGGTGTGAGAAAATTGGTTTAGATTTATTTCCAGAAGTAAAATCTTGTTTATCAGTATACACCAAACCGTTTTCATTTCCATCAAATAATGAAAACTGCCAGAAGTAACATGCGCCAGTGATTCTAAAGATTGCAGTTCCTTCTAAAGAATCATCTGTTGGGTTTGGAACATAAAGAGGTCTAATTTTAGTCTTTCTTAAATCAAGACCAACAATAGAGGTTCCTCTAGGTACAATAACACCACCATTAACACTATTAAATTTATAAAGAATATTATTTTCTTGCGTTAAGTCAAAATTAGTGTTTAAATTTAAATCAAGAGTAGTCACACTCGATGTTGTTCCAGAAGGAGAAACAATCTGTGTATCTCTAAGTCTAAATCCTGGTCTGTTATCAATATCATGATCACCAGGCATCAAAAGAATTGTGGTTCTCTCAACATGATCATTATTATTTCCTTTTACATAAGAAAATCTTGCTGATTCAATCAGTGCTCTTTGAATCGTTTTAAAAGGTCTGGCAAGAGAATTGCCAGTATTGTCAATACTATCAGTCGAATCTAAATCTGCTGGGCTAACATATAGTATGCGACCTTCTGTGTTCTTAATAAAGTTATCAAGTTTATTGAGTGGCATCTTATTATGATTCCTGGAACATTTCTATGTTTTATTTATCCCAGCAAATCTTCCTCATCTTCATAAAAACATTGTAAATCTTCAGGTAAAACTTCAGGATTTAATATATCTATGGAATCAAAACAAGGATGTGCTTGTTCCATTATCAAATAATTAGATCCTTTATATACATCATCAATTTCGTAACTTAAATTTTTATTTGCTTCATCTACAAGATCTCTATCATATAAATGACCATCAGGCATCTCATCAAATGTAAATGGAATGTCATTCAAAAAATACATTTTGACAATTATTTTTCCTTCGTTATACCAACAGTGTGTTGTGCTTACTGTGTATGACATAACATCTTGGTTTAATTGTATTTATGGATACTCCCTACAATTAAGATTCAATCTTCAGTGAGTGGTGGATAAGAAATAGTTCCATCGCCCAGTGCCATCTCTACATCATCCTCTAATGCCCAAGAATCTTCGCTTTCAAGGAATTCAACTACCTTATCCCACAATTCTGGATAAGGAAAGTTATCAATAAACATGCCCCAAGTTCCTTCAGACTCTCCACCCTGTTCAATATCACCGTCAGGTTCCCAAGTACAATACTCAATATTATTTCGATAGATTTCAAACAAGAAGTCAAACATAATTGACTGATCTTCTTGAGTGTGACAGTAAATTTTTAGATCATCCATGTTTTTTATGTTAATAATAGGAACGGAGAGACTTGAACTCTCACGGGCATAATGCCCAACAGATTTTAAGTCTGGTGCGTCTACCGATTCCGCCACGCTCCCAAGTTGTAGGTGGGTGAAGAGGGGATCGAACCCCCGACCGCCTCCGTGTAAAGGAGATGCTCTACCGCTGAGCTATTCACCCGATATGACAATCATAGCACAAATGCTACTGATTGCCAAGTGCTCCTTGCGTGGATCGAACACGCCTCAGGCGAATTATGAGTTCGCTGCATTCACCAGATTGCTAAAGGAGCAATAGGAGTACTGGGAGTTGAACCCAGACTACCCCGTTATAAGCAGGGCGCTCTAACCATTAAGCTATACTCCCAGATGATGAACTACGATGCTTCGTTATTATTCTCAGTGTATATTCGGAAAAGTTCATCATCATAAGGCATCATAACCGCTGCTCTTCCTTCTTCGTCTATGACACCAATGTGCTCTCCATTTTCCACACGTTCTAGGAGAGCATCAAAGTTATCTTCCCATTCTTTCACTGTGTAAACTTCCATAGTTAGTTTATTTATCATGCAATAGCAAGTTCCGCATACTCAATTTGATCTTCATCAAGGTTCGCAGTCACAACCTCAAGAACACTCATAAATTGATCAACAGTTTCACACTCAACAAACTTCTCATCACCTTGATCACTCAAGAGGAGGAAAGAACGAGAGCAGATGTCGATCACGATACCTTCGACGTACTCGGCAGTGTTGTTCATGGTCTTCTGTTGATTACCCCCATATTATAAGGGATTCTGAGGAAGGTGTCAACTGTGCCGGTCAAGAAACTGGTTAGAGGTTAAATCTGGATCGGACCTCCTCAAAATTAATATTAATTTCTTCTTGTGTCAATGCTCTGTTGTAAACTCTAAACAATGAGAGTTCCATTGGCATTTCATATGAATAATTAGAAATTGTTCCAGAACCATCATCAAAGTTTCTATTTTCGACTCTTTCTGTTCTGGTAGTATCATTCGTATATTCCCAGAAATTTGCTGACCAAGTTTTACCTGTGCTATACGTAGAAGAAGAAAAATGAAGAGGATTTGATCCATGAGTTGGATCAATTTCT
>Ga0208428_1000221_pt1 | contig 29523 bp, 48 predicted proteins | sample DEB08_DNA_11_FD_184535 | JGI IMG/M metagenome (GOLD analysis project Ga0208428, IMG submission 184535) | Aqueous microbial communities from the Delaware River and Bay under freshwater to marine salinity gradient to study organic matter... | ecosystem: Environmental > Aquatic > Marine > Coastal ... | reverse complement strand
ACCAGCGTTACTTGAACCACTAAACTTTTGATAGATTCTTTGTTCTATCATTTGTCTTTCCTCTGGGTTTGGTGTTCCATTATTAAAGTTGATTAACATACTAGGTGCTAATCCGTTCATAATGTTGTTTAAGTGGTAGTTGCTTATTTCTTCTTCTAATTCTGCGTATTGTAATCCACCTTGATAGTCTACACTAGAATAATACTTGTAACCAGCACGATAAGGCTTTACATATATTATTTCTATGTTTTCTTTACTCGTACCAAATACTGGTATTCTAGTTAGTACATCGTTACGTTTATAATTTGCCCAATCTGGGTGGTAGTAATACGCTTCTATTTCGCCTTTATCGTTACACTTTTCTGCCCTTAATGTTTCTACTGGCATATGCTCTACTTGTGCAACCTTACTCCTATCCTTAGAGTATATAACTTGCATAGCACAAGCACCCATTAACTTTAAATCAAAACACAACTTTCTAACGCAATCCTTATGAAATAAAGAAATCATTTGAGCGTATTGCTCTGGCTTTTTATTTGAATTGGTAGCATCTAACCCTCTACCGTAAATCATCTCGCTAACACCGTTTATAATAGCGTTATTTGTAGGACTACCATTGTATCTATCTATCAAATACTGAAAATAGTTGTTATCTTCTCCGTAGCTAACGAAATCTTGATTGGTCTTTTCGCTAATTACTGGACTTGTATAAGTTGATAGGTTTACTATTCTTAAATCGTTCATATTATAATGTAATCGTTATCGTAACTATCTTCGGTTGTATATTGGTTTAAGTTACCGTTAAAATATTCGTTGTTAGTTTGGTCTATACTCTGTGAAGTAACAAAAAACTTATCCTTATATATTGTTTCTGAATTGTATCTTAATTCTATCGTGCCATAATTGTTCTCTGGTACTCTTATTCCAATATTAGTCAATCTAAAAGTTATATAATTACCACTAATAGTTGTATCTATACTTGATGATACTTGAGTATTGGTAGTTTCGTTAGTTATAATTATATCTACCGTTGATTGAACAAAAGTTCTAGGTATAACATAAAAAATATTATCTCCAGTTGGTGTTACTATCTTCATACTAATATATCAATGTATTTTTGTTTTTTGTATAGATAACAAAAAAAAAGCTACCCATAAAGAGTAGCCTTAATTAATCAAACCAAACTAATAACCATTAAGCGTTAGGGTCTATTGGCGTTGTTGCACTTTCATCTGGTGCAGTTGCGAAGAAAGGTGGTGCAGTTTCTTGAGCAGTAGCTACAAGTGTAAACCCACTTAAATCCCCCATAGCAGCACCACTTACGATTGTACCACCAGTAATTTCAGCACCGTGTTCTTTACCGATTAAGAAATAGTTACCGTTGTAATCTTCTACTACATAGTGGGCTCTACCTCTATTTAATAATTTGATTTCCTCTTGAGTTGCTACATCAATAGTTGTTAATGTAACATTCAATGTAGTTTCATAAAAAGTTGTACCGTTCTCTCTCGATGAGTTTACGGCAGTTTCCAAACTTGAGTTACCTTTTATTTCGTATTTGAAAAATTCGGCACTACCATCGCTTGGTAACGTTATTGTTCCAGCAGAATCAGTTAACGCTGCAATAGCAGTAGAGTAATCTAAAATGAAAACATTTTTAAGACCACCTACCGAACTCTTACAAGGTAAACTTCTTCCTTTTGTGATTGCACAAGACATATATTTTTAGGTTTTAAATAAAAAAAGGTAGGCAGTTATGCCCACCCTTTTCTACATTAGTTAATTAATTATTAAGCAGTGTAATAAACGATATCTCCACCGATTCCAGTTTGAACACCAGCAGTATAACGCATTACGATTCTTACGTTATCAGAGCCATCTAAATCGCCCATATCAAGAACTTTAACAACGTTTCTATCATCTAGTAAACCAGTTCCGAAGAATAAGTTAGATTGTTGTGCTAATACTGCCTTGTTATCTCCAAGACCTTGTGCCACAAAGATATTGATACCCTCGAAAGTTAATGCACCACCGTTGTACCAAGTTGTTCCTTTGTTATCTACACCGTTTGCACCTACGTTAGTTGCGAAACCACCTAATGCACGAATGTATGCTCTTGCAATGTTGTTAGATACATAAAGCGTTAAATCTTCTTTACCTAAAATCTGTGTTGAAGCAGCATCTACAATCTTACCTAACTCATCGATTACGTTTGCAGCAGTTACCGTTGTACCAGTTACATCTACTACATCTGCATCAGCAGCTAATAAAGTAGTAAAACCATCGAAGTTACCCTCTCCAGCAGAACCACCCCAGATAGATTGTTCAGTAGCTTGAGCAACTTCAGCAGCTACTCTAGCGATTACGAAATCAGAAAATAATGGTGGTAAGCTATCGAAAGCAGAATATCCCATCTGTGCAGCCTCAAAATCTGCGTGGAGCTCTTTCTTGCAAATTTGCAAATTTACTTGTAATTCAGTAGGTTGTAACACTTTTTCAGTTAGTGTCATTGTTGAAGTAGTATCATCGAAATCACAATCAGCACTACGTACCAAGTTAGCGAAAGAACCTACTTTCATTGCAGCCTTAAACTTTACGTTAGGCAATATAGTTACTGCTCCAGCATCTAAAGTTGAAGCACTTAAAAGGGCAGCACCTAAGTACTTCCCAGCGAATTCTCCAGCGTATGAAGAAGTAATTGTTGGATTTGGCATTTTATTTTATTTTAGTTATTTAATTTATTTAAAACTCTATCAAGTACAGATGCTTTTCTATTTTTAGCATACTTAAACTCAACTTTTCTTTTAGCGTTAGCTTCTGGATTGTGTGTTAATGGCTCTACTGCTGGTTGTGATAGTTCTTCTTTAACTTGTTCTACAACTTCTTCTACAACCTCTTCAGCTACAACCTCAACTTGTTCTACCTCTTCAGATAGTTTCTCTTCTTCTTTAGGCTCTAACATAGCTTTGATTTCCTCAATCATTTCTTTAACCTCTGCTAGTTCCTCTTTAGTAGCATATCCCATTTCTTGTTTCTCTTCGTCTTTCTCTTCGTCTTTAGCTTCAACTTCCTCTTCTTCTTTAGCACCTATTTCTGCTATTTCTCCACCCTCGTTTACAACTAAGATTCTACCATCTTCTAACTGGTATTCTCCAGCTGGTACTGCTACTTTCTCATCATCTGAAATGATGAATACTTCTTGTCCTACCTCGAAACTTTCTGCTTCGATAATAGTACCGTTCTCTAAAGTTTGTTGCTCTAGCTTAACTTCCATTCCTAGAACTTGCTTTATAGAATTTAACATAGTTTTTGCTTCCATACTTATATATCAATTATTAAAAATTATTTGCATTTTTATATTTTACCTATTCCTTGAGCCCATAAACTACCATCGCAACATTTACGAGAGTATGTGTTTTTATCCTTGCATAAACAACCTCTCCTACTTGATTTAGGACTTGTTCTACTTGGTGTTATAAATTTATCTTTAGCCATCTATTTCTTTAAGTTTACTTATCGCCCAATTAATACCAGCACTTCCACCCCAAGAATCCCACATCAACTTACCACATCCCTCACTATAAGGTACGTCTTTATGTTGTTGGTGTCTTTTAAATGATGCCATTCTTGCTATCGTATCTCTGCTTATCTTTTCTCCGTTTGCGATTTGGTTTGCTCTTTTCTTACCAGTAGCTTCGCCACAACTTCCCCATCCATTCTCTTCTACCCATTTTAAGGCTCTCTTAGCATTATTTCTAGCACCTTGTGGATAATCGTTATATGATTCTAAATCTAACCTTTTTAAAACGCTCTTATAAGCCATTCTCAAGTATATCTATGATTTGTTTTATAAGTTTTTCATCTTCATCAAGTTCTTCTTCAATATTTTCTTTAGGTCTTTCCATCTTATCTGCAAAGTAACCTTCAATACTGAAACCTTTAACCTTGCCAGTCTTAACAAACTCATTCCAAACCTTATCGTTATTAACCTTAACACTTCCCATCCACGTTCCAATAGGTAAATCCATTCCATACTTTACGCTTTTATCGTGTACCTTATCTTCTACAATCCAACTTTCAACCAGGCTAAGTCCGTTTAATTCGTATTGGTGTTCTAAGGTTGAGTTGTTCTGGTTGCCTTGCATTAAATACTTTTGCGATGCTTTCTCTACCGTATCTTTTGAAAAGTATATGTAGTACTCATCTTCTCCACTTCGTCTGTATATAGGCTTGTTAGGTACTAATAAAGCACCCATTAGTATTCTCTTTTCTTTGTCTACCTCTGCAAGTTTTATTTCTTGGCTTTTTAATGCGATGAAATCTTCTTCTATTGCTGGGTTTTCAACTACGCTTATAGCTTCTATTCCTAGTTCGCTATTTTCGTCTAAAATAAGTTCAACTATTTTCATATTAGTATATCAATCTTTTAATATTTTTTGCATTTATCCAATACTAGCACCCTCAACTATATTTCTATCCATACTTTGTGCAGTTGTTACATCGTTTGCTACCACATACGCTTGTACTGGTTGTTGTTCTTGTTCTCCTATCGCTTCTGCTAATTGACTTGTACCACTTGCACCTACAATGTTAAATGCTGGTGGTATAGAAGTAGTACTTGGTGTAGTAGGTGCAGTTGGTGTTGATGCTACTGCTCCACTTGCTTTTGCTTTAGTTTTTGAAACTGCTTTTTTAACCGAACCTATAATAGAAATACCTTGTGCTATCGCAGCTGCTATTGTTATAATGTTTTGTGGGAAACCTATTTTAGAACTTTCTGATACGTTTTGTGCAGCATTAACACCAGCTTCTGAAACTGCTTGTGTTCCTTTAAAAGTTATACGCTTAACATCCATTAAAGTTTCCTTTAACGCTAGTGCTTGTTTTGCTATAAGTAAAGCCTTGCCAATGCCAGTTTCTGCATCTGCAAATTGACCAATAGCATCCAATACCATTTGCTTATCTTGTATCTTTTGTTTTTCTAATTGTCGTTCTTGCTCTGCTATTTGTTTTTCTTGTTCTAGCTTTTCTTTTTGAGCATCTAAATCTTCTTGAATAAATTGGGCATTAAGTTCTTTAAGTTGTTCATTATATACTCTTTCAGATTCTAATAATATAGCTTTTCTTTCAGCGTCATCAGATACTTGTTTATTTATTAGTTCTTTTTGTTCTTCGTATTGTTGTTTAAGTTCTTCACGTTCTACATCCCTTTCACTCTTACCAATTAATGCAAGTTCTTTTTGAATATCTTTTTGTTCTCTTAGTAAAGAATTAACGTTTGTTTGTTGCTCACTTCTAAAACCAGTTATTTGTGCTTCAATAGCTGCTTGTTCGTTTAAGGCTTCTAAATATGCCTTTTGTAGTTCTATGCTATTTTTATTCTTAGATAATTCAGCAGCAGCTGCAGCAACTTGTATTTCTGCATTTTTAAGCATTGCTTCTTCTTGCTTATCTAAAACTTTTGCTAAATCTTCGTTAGCTTTTATTCTATCCTCAATGCTTTTACTTTCATCATCTCGTATTTGCCTTAATTGTTCTGCTTGTCTGTCATACTCTTCAATTAATCCTTGATTTTTTACTGCTGCTAATTCAGCAGAGTTTGCTAAGTTTACATTTTCTTTAGCAGCCTTAATAGTTTCAGTTGCGTACTTTGATATAGCTTCTGTACTCTCTTCTACAAATGCTTTACCCTTATCAAATGAATCATTAACACCAGTTAATACATCTATTGATTCTTTACCAGCACTCTTAACATCTTCTAATGCACCAGCAAAATCTCCACTAAATACTTTTTTAACTGCACTTGATAAGAAACCAAGAGTTTTTAATGCACTATTAAACCTTTCTATAATATTTTCTTTAATAGCCTTACCAAATGCTTTTATATTATCTACTGGGTTTTCAAATATATCTTTAAAGAAATCAGATACCGTACCGAAGTTATCTATTATAAAGTTTACGAAATCATTAAAAGCTATACTCAATACTTCAAATGTAGTATTAAATAAATCTGCTACTTTTTGGTTTTGCATAAACACTTCCGATAACTTAGCTAAAGCACCAATTACCAAACCAATTCCAGCTGCCTTAATTGCAGTTCCTAAACCCTTAAAAGCCTTTGATACACCAGCTACACCTTTAGCACCTTTATCTGCACTCTTATCAAGTCCTTGTAAACCATCATCGATGTTTCCAATACTAGCTAATGCATCCCTATCCTCAACATTAATTTTAATATCTTTTTCTATCGCCATTTTATTTCTTGTTTAAGTGTTTTATAACCCTCTTTTAAAGTCAATGGTAGTTTGTACTTACCTTGTGCTATTCTTATATTCTCCGTTTCTCCTTTTGCGTAATTAAGCAAGTATAGTATATTCTCTATCATAGGTCGTTCAATAATTCCAAATCGCTCTTGCCATCTAGTAGGTTTATCTTTAAACTATTTATCTTGTATTGCTTACCGTTTATTATAATCTTATCTGCTACGCTTAACACTCTTATTATTCGTATCGGTAAGTATGCAGTTACTTTAGTGATTCTGTTCTTTTCGTTAAATGCACTTGTTATATAGTTTTTATAGTAACTCTCAAATAACGTATCTGTAAAAGTTGTATCAGCAGTATATTCGTTGTTCTCTAAGTAAAAGTTTATATTCTCTTTGCTAAATGCTGATGCATAAGAAACACTATTACTAGGTATGTTATATTGTGTTGTAGCACTATGCCCACCATTTTCTAAATATGATATTTCAGTAGCTGATGGTATTTTAATAGGATAAAATATTAACGGTTTACCTTTATAAGATTCACTATTATCATCTACACTATAACCCCATTGTATAGTAGTTATGTTTCCAGTTGTCGTGTCGTATATCCTTTCGAACTTCATCTGGCTAAATGGTGTTACAAGGTCATATATACCACCATCTAAATTTTCTTGGTTTGTGTATTCTTCCTTACCCCATTCCTTACCGAATAACTGATTGTGATTTGCAGCAAAAAAGGTTTTAGTATCTCCGTGAGTAAAGTTAATCTTTCGGTAAGGTAGGGCAATATTAACTTGGCTTGTGTTTATATCTACATATTTTGATATATCGTATGTTGTACCACCAGCATAAAAATCATCTAAGGTCTTAACTACTATAACATCGTTTTCTACATACGCAGTTAAATTAAACATCTTAAATAATCCACTAATAAAGTCTATAACTTTTATATCTGGTATCTGTTGCGTAATGTCAAATATAAAACTAGCATTGTAAGAATGCGTACCAGTATCATAAGTTTTAGTATATAAAGCATCTGGTTCGTATTGTATCTCCCATTCTATTTTAGAAAATACTATTGCATCTTCGCCTTGTATATAAATCGTAATTGGTAAACTACCAAAACTATAAGAAGTTAAATCTAGGGTTTGGTTGCCAGTAACATCCCCACTATTAAATATTTCTATACCACTTCTTTTTACCGATACTCTATATGTATCAGTACTTGTTGTTTCTAAAGTTAGTTCTTTGCTTGTATAAAACGATTCAGTACCATTTAAAGTAAGTTGCTCATTGTATTGTATTGCAGTAGCAGTATTACTATCAGTTTCGTTTGTAAAGCCATCTACAATGTTTTCTGTAAGACCACTAGGGTTTTCTACATTTCCTTTTTTACGGTGTAACCACATAAATAAATTATGGTAGTGGTCGTTACTATTATTAAAGAAATCACTACTAAAAGAAATACCGTAAAAACTTTCTATTTGTTTTAGTATTGCATCTAGTCTAATTGCATACTTTAATTCCGACCACAATACTCCGTGATGATGCGAAGTACCAGTACCAGATTCATACCACAAGTTACCAGTATCTTCTCCGTGTACGCCATCTTCATAATATAACCTTTGAGTATGCGTAATCAATGGTACTATAACATCATTGGTATTAGGGTTTAATTCTAAAAACGTTTTTATAGTTGTGTAATCGTATAGTTCATTATAAGTTGTTAAACTTGTGATAGCACTCAACTTATCATCGCCTAGTATATCTTTTAACTCTACCGTACTACCGAAGAACGTTATCTTATATGCGTATGGCTTATTGTTTTTTAAGTCTACACCCTCTAGCTTTATTTTACCTTTTTTATACGGTAGGTTGTTTAGTTCTATGTTGGCATCTTTTCTTATCCTGGCATCAAACCCATTTACAATATCGAAGTTGTAGTAGTGCTTAAATATCTTATTGTTGTTTCTACTAGCTGGTACGGTAAACGTTTTACTAAACGCAGTAAACACCTTTGCTATATCTCTTACCGATTTTATAGAATCAGTTATAGATACGCTTTCATCTTTAAATAGTTCTATTGGGTTACCCTCTATGTATAGTTGTATTACTTGCACTATCTTACGTTGTTTATTTTATCGTATGCGTAATCAAACTGAATTGTATAGTTTATTAGGTTATCGTTTAATACGGTCTTGTATTGTACGCTACTTGTTTTAGGTATTACTCCTAGTACTAATTCTTCATCTTCTATTTTAGTAATCCATACTTGCTCACTCATCAATAGTTCCTTAATTACATCGTTATAAGATTCATCTATGTAATCCGTGTTTAAGGTTATGCTTTCGTTTCCTACTTTCTGGAATTGTGCCTTTTGTGGATTGTAGGTGTTGTAACTTAGCGTATCGAAGTCTATTGTATTAGCTTTATACGTTTCGCCTTTGGTTGTTAGTTGCTCTGTTGATTTTAAGCTAAACCACACATCTTGTAATGCACCAAACTTATTTACGAATGTAATTTTATAAGGTGTAAATTTAGAGCAACCTAAAGTCTTTATTTTAAGTACCTCAACATCATCTGCACTTTCTACATATATTTCATCAGCTTCTAATATATCTAAGCTATTTAAAAATGATTGTAGGCAATCGCTATCCTCAAAAGTACCACTGTTGTTTAGTACCCTTTCTTCAAATGAATCTGCTACATTGTAGCTTATATCTATGTAGGTTATTTGCCCAGTTGTGCTAGTACTAGAACTTATTGGGTAACTTTGTAAGGTTTGACCGTTTAAAAGATATGTAACTTGTTCTACGTTTTCAGACCATACTGCTATTCTTGTTACGCCATCGTTTACCCTATGTACTACTTTATTAGATTGTAATAACGTTCCACTTAGTGCTGGGTTTATACCATCTTCAAAATATCCGTAACCCTCTACACCTAAAAAGCCATCAGTATTATCTGGTGTTATAGTTGTATCTCCAGTACCAGCAGTAACCGTAGGAATAGCATTTACCCAAACGCATTGACTATCATAACTACCATCAAACTCTATTTCTAGGTAATCTCTTATAAGTTCTGCTATCTCGAATACTACATAATCGTTTGTACTTAAAGGCTCTTTTGTTATTGTGTATCGTAACGTGCTAGGACTTACACTTGCGTTATCGGTAAACGTACCAGTATAAACGTATAGATTTAATTCTACCGAAGTCATACCAGTTTTTTCCACCTTAAAATAAAACGGACTTCTTAAATTTATCTTCCTCATTTGTTTATATTAACTTGTATTTGTTTTTCTATTCCTATTGCGTATGCTTCTACTAATTCATCTGGCAACCTCTTAAACGCTCTCTCAAATGGTTTGGTAAAAAACAAACTAGGTTTTATACCTTTAGTGTATATGCTTCTAGCTATTGCAAATTGAATACTTTTTCTAGTTAAGAACTTACCCTTGTTTCTTGGTGCTATTCCTTTTCTTACTATCCACTTATCTAGCTTACTAGGTGGTGGCATTTTATTCGTGTACTTGTAAGGTGTATTGTATTTCTTTTTAGTACCACTTACACCCCTATCTTGAAACTTACCGTAATCTTCCATTTCAAACGATAGGTTGTAACCTTTATTTGTTTTCTTTACATCACTACCAAGGCTATTATAAAGTTCCTTAGATGCGTTCTTATCGCCTTTGGTTAAGTTGCTTCGTGATTGTTGTATAACATACTTAGCGAAGTCTTGTAAGGCTTTCTGTATTTCCTTATCTGCTAACATATAGTTATATCGTTAGGTATTAATACATCAAAGGTTGCAGTCCACCCAGCTAGTTCGTTTTCAAACCTATCATAAAAAGGCTCACAAGTTATAGTGCCATCTAATTGGTACTTGTCTTGGAATAGCGTTCCCCTACTTAATACTTGTGTAAGTTTGTTTAGTACTGCTAACTGCGTGTTTAATATATCTTGCTCGTTGTCGTTTCCTCTGAATAAATCCGTTACTGGCTCTTTACTTACATCTACAACATCCATAGCCAATACCGAAACGTTAAACCTTATTACTTGTTCCTCTAGTATTGATTGGTTTATTATAATGTGGCTTAACGGAAATATAGTTTGTTTGTTTAAGTCTACCTTTGTAATATCTCCAGTAGTTACCGTATTAACATTTACATCTGCTAGTAACTGGTCTTTTATCGTTTCCGTGATTAAGTAGTAACCTCTTATACCTCTCATTTAAACTTGCTTTTAATTCTTTTAGATTCTAGTTCGTTTCTCTCTTTTTCAAATGTCAAGAATGTTAAACACTCGTGCATATTTAGTTTAGTGATATCCTTAAATCGTCTAACATCGTTTTGAGCGATGTGAACGAGTGATTGATACCACCCCCATTTTCTTCCGAAATTAGATACTGCATCATATTCTTTTCGTTCTTCAGTTTGGAAGAGTCCATCATAATCTGCGACAAGTCGATGCCTAAATGATAAAAAAAAAGTATAGAACTTATAACTGCATCCATTGGCATATTTAACATTCGTTCATACTTATCGCTATCATAGTCCTCTATTTGATACCTACCACTTCGTTTTATCTTTACTGGTCTGTAAAGTACATTCATTGCTCTATGTAGGTTTTTAGTATCGCCTATAAACGTATCTAAGTCTACATACTCGCCAAAGGTCATATCATCTAAATCTGGAATAAACCCAAACTCTACACCATCCATTTTAAATAGGTTTACCAGGCTAGGTTTGTTCTCTAGCATCTGTGTAAGTATTTGTATGATATCCTTTACATCGATAGCTTTCATCTGGTTTACATACTTCATAGGTACTTGGCAGAATATTTCTATCATTCTTCTTTCCACTACCTTAACATCTTCTACATCGTTTAGCTTGTAGAACTCTTGGTATTGCCCTAGTGTAATTTCGTTTAAACTATTAGGTATTACTATCTTCATATTTATATATCAATGTTTTTTAAAATTTTAGAATAAGGTACAAAAAAACCCCTACATTTCTGTAAGGGTGTTATAAGTGGTTGTTTTTAATTGTTTAATATTATATAAAGGCATAAAATGCTATCTTATAATCTATATTTCTATTATCTAAAGAGCCTGTATTTATCTAATTCTTTATTGTAGTATATGTATGCCATAACTATTTAAAACACTTGTTAAAAAATCTCTAATCATTTTCACTTCCTGCAAATCAAAAGTATGGTGGTATTCGTGTCTTTCCGTTTTTTTATCTGCTTTTAACCACATCATAATATCAATAACACGACCATCATTAATCATAGTCGGTTGTATTTCTATCTCATCTGATTCTTCAAATTGCTCTTTAATAATTCTTAAACTTTGTATCATTGTTCAATATTTTTTAGTGTTCATTGTCAATGAACATTGGTTGAGAATGAACGGGAGATTAATACCTCCCGTAGTTAGTGGCTTCTTCGTTATACTTTTCTTCAAAAGCATACGCCTCATCCTCGTCAGTGAATGTGCCAACAATCTCGTGGTCAGCATCTGCAATATCTGAATGGTCGCCTACAAAAGCGGTAGTGCCATCGAAAATAACTAAATAACTCATAGTAAAAGAGTAAACCCTGATTGGCGGGTCGCCATTGTTACATCATTGCAACAGTACAAATATAATACTTTTTTACTTATAAACAAATAATAAACAATTTATTTTTAATTTATTTTACCTAATCGCATATTTACCAAAGTTAGGTCTACTTAATATTGAATAGGTTGCGTATCTGGAAGCATCTATTAAATGGTCATTATTTTGTACTGGCTTATTTGTTAGTTTACCACTTCTGTCCTCTTGCCATTTATAGTTTCTAAACTCCATTATAAGATTATCACTATCACTCGTTAAATGTATCTTAAAACGCTTTAAAAGGTCTATACCAGCATTTATACTATCTCTACCTTTTAAACTCGGTTGCACGTTATGCCCCATCCTACGAAGTTCTGCTATTAATCTTGGTTCAGCTGCATCAAAGTAAATAGTATTCCTACCTACACCTACCAGCTTAAAGTGTTCGCTTAAATCCTTTGTAGTCATCATTGTTCTATAAAGGTGTTCTTTAATGTAAAGGTTGTGGTCTTTTCTATAAACGCTTACAAGTGTGCTAGGGTCATTAGTGTACCCAGCATCTGCACCGTAGGATATAAACTCTGCATCTTCTGGTATCTTATCGCATTCGTAATAGTTAAATATAGTTGCCTTGCTTATTCCCTTTTCTCCTAGTCCGTATATCTGCCAGTACTGCTCATCCGTTTCCCTTAAACGTTCTATCTCTTCTATTATAGAATTATCTAAAAAAGGATTGTCTTTATATGTGGTCTTATAGAACTCTACATCTTCTCTTGGTAGTACCTTATCGTATATCCAATGATACTCATCACTAGGGTTATAATCTAGTATTATCTTATCGGTTGTTCTGAATATAAGTTGTTGCCAGTCCTCGTACTCTAGTTCGTTTGCTTCATTGATAAATAAGAACTCACGTTTACGACCTCTTATCTTTTGTGCTTGGTCTAACGATATAAACTCTATTAAGTTGCCATCTAAGTTGTATTCACTATTAGACTTGTTATGGTTTTCTTCCCTATACTTGTTATGCTTTTTAAGTATCTCTATGAAATCACGCATAACTGAAGAGCGTAGTGCTGGGAATGTCTTACGACAAATAGTAATCGTTTTACCTTTGTTTACCTGGCAGTAGTTAAAAATAATATAGAGCAGAATGTTATAAGTCTTACCAGACCTAGTTCCACCTTGCTCTACTACTATCTTTGATTTGCTATCAAGTAAATGTTCAAATACTACATTTACATCTACGTTCAATTACCTATGGATTTTTATGTTAATCTCTTTATCTGTGGTATCGTGTTTTACTTCTCGCTTAGTTCCATTTAATCTATGTGCTTCTTCATCGTTTGCTATGAGTTTCATAAGTCCTATCTGCAAGGTTGCGTTATCGCTATCATACCACTTCTTACGCATCTCTATCTTCATATTAACCCTATTTTTATCTAGTTCGCTTTTTATAGCGTTACATTCTTGCAATTTATGGTCATAGAATGCACGTTTACTAAATCCTACATAAGCAAATATATCCCCAATGAAAATAAGGTTATGTTCTGTTATAGCTTTTAGTGATTGTTCTCTAAGGTCATCTGTGTTATATGCCATTGTGTATTTTTTGTGTTCGTATCTGTACGCTATTAATATATCAATGGTTTTTTATTTTTTAAATAGAACATACAATATAAATACTGCTACTACTAGTATTATTACTATATCTGCTTTTGGTATATCTCTTTTAAATTTCACGACAAGAAAGGGTTTTTAACTGGGTTTCTTAATTTAGGTGCTGATGTTTCTTCTATTTGGTTTTGTTTCTTTCTACTCTTTACAAGCAACAAGAACGGTTTTATTTTTGTTTCTATTAGTTCTTTTATTAGTTCGGTGTTTAAGTCTTTTAAATCGCCTAGTATTGCTTCTAGTGCAGTTTTAGTTTCCTTATCTACCATCAGTACCTTTTCTTTTATTTCTATTACCTCTAGCTTTCTAGCTGATAAATCGTATTCGTCTATTATTTCGTTACACTTTATCGCATCGTGATTGTAGATTCTATCTATTGAATGTATGTGGTAATGTACGTTATCGTGTTGCAGTTGTAGGCTATCTCCTATTTCTTGTAAACCGTACCCTAACTCTCTGGCTAGGTAACATAATACTTTTTTAGGATATACTATATGCCTTTTTCTACTTTTAGTTATTAGTTTTGTTCTATACTTATCGCTTACTACTTCTACTAATTTTCTTAGTTCCATATTATAATATTCCAGTTAAACAATAATTATCAAGGTCTGCGCCGAACACGAAGAACTTTTCGTATAAGTCTAATGCCTTTTCTACCTTTTCTTCTCCTTTGTAATAAAACTCTTCAGAGCATTCAAATATACCAATATCTAAACTTCCCTTATCTAATGCTATAAACTTAAATTGGTCATAGGTTTTATTAAACAACCTACAATACAAATAACATTGCACATCGTAACCATATCGTTGAGAACTATGATAAAAGTTATCTATACCACCACTTGTGGTTTTTAAATCTACTATCCTATCGTGAGCAATTACATCTGCCTTACCTCTAAATGGATATTTGTTATCTAAATATTCTATCTCGCCTATTGCTGGTACTTCAAACTCGCAATCTGTTATTAATTGTAATGCGTGTTCGTTCCTCAAGAATGCATCTGCTAAACGTTCTGCATCGTTCTTTTCTTTCATTGTAAATACCCTACCAAACTCTTCTTTAGCTTCCTTAAACTTCTTAGTGTTCTTTGATTGAACATCTATAAACCTTTGAGCAGTAAATACATCTGGCTCAAGTATTGCAGTATGGAATAACCAGCCATCTCGTAAAGGTTGTGAATCTGGACTACCATACTTTAATGAGTAGTAATATGTTTTAGGACTTGATAGAAGTTGTTTAAGGCTACTACTACTTAAAGCTAATTGGTTTAGTTCTCCGTAGTAGAAGTTATCATCACCCATCTTTTTTAGTAGTTCCTCTTTATCGTAGATATTACCATCTAGTAATTTAATCATCTTTGAATGTTTTATAAATTAAATAAAATGCTATTGCTAATACTATATATTCCATAGCATTAATAAATTAAATATGTTTAAGCCTATAACTATACAAGCTAATATTAGTACTGTATAAACTACTACTCTCATACTATATTCTTTACTTTTCATAATCTTAATTTTTTACAAATGTTCCGTTAATCATTTTACCTTTACGATCTGATATTTCATTATAAGCATCATTAATACAATTTTCTATAGTAACTCCTTCCATATAAGCTAAGTTAGTTAATACTACAACCATATCACCAATAGCATCATATATTTCAGCATCATCTCTTTTTAATAATGCTTGAGCTAATTCACCAGCCTCTTCCATTAATTTAATATATTGAGTATTAGAATCTCCTTTTTTGTATAAACCTCGTTCTTTGGCCCAATTTCTAATTTTATTAAAAATTATATATTGATCATTAATTTTTTTAGAATCCTCTAAAACTTCATAATAATTTTTTAGACTATTTGTATAAATATATCTTTCGTCATTATTTTGAGATTTATAATTATTTTTTAAAATAAATTTTTTTATTTCATCATCTACAGGTATTATAAAACCATCGTTTAATTCTATTACTACAGGTAGTATAAAATTATCTAGTTCTTTGTTAAATGTTTTTTTAAATGTAATAGTGTGATCCGTAACGTGTATCATTTTTTTTGTTTTTAAATTATTAATAGTTTCTTTGTATGTTCTTATATCTTTTTTATAACCTAGCTTATTTTGCCACTCTAATTCTAGGACAGACGCCTTGTCAATACAATTTGTTTTATCTAGTATCTCATAATCATAATACCCTTGCTGTTGTGTTATTCTTTTAAACGGGTTATTTGTGCAACCTACTTTTTTTCCCTTTATGTGGTAAGTATAATACATATTATTTTATTAATTCTGCTTTTATAAACTTATTGTGATTATAATCTATTAAAGAATAGTTTTTGTATTTACCTTGTAAAGTTGGAAGTTTATAAATATTTGCTTTATTGTATTCAATAACTTGAGACGTGTGCGATTCATAAATATGTGCGTCAGCTAAATTTAAACCTAAAATTGAAGGAATTAAATTACACTTATCAGCTATAGTTTTTAAAAATAAAGCACCCACTATTATATCGTATGGTAACCCCAAAAATAAATCAGAACTCCTAAAATGCATTGTCATATTTAACTTATCATTAACCCGCACAAAATTAAATTGAGTATAGCAGCAGGGGAGCGCTTGATCTTTTAAGTCTGTAGGATTCCAAAGTGTTATTAAAGCTCTACGCGAGTTATTTTTAATTTCATTTATAACATAATCTATTTGATCAAATAAGCCGTTAAAATGCTTTATTTGATACCCGTACACTTTACCTAAACTATTATTTGTAGCAAAATCATCCCACCAAAATATATTGTGTTTATGTAAAAACTCAAGGTCTGTACGCCCTTCATATATCCACTTAAACTCTGCTAATGCTTTTTTAAAAAATAACTTTTTACCGGTTAATACAGGAAAACCTTCTTTTAAATCTATATTTAAACATTTATTAAATTGTTTATATGTCTTAATTCCCGTACGATTTTCGCAAAGTTCCCCCTGCTTTAACGTTTCATTTAATAAAGTTTTATACTGCTTCTCAAATATACTACTCATAACCGTTATTTTTAAAGTTATCTAATGCGGCTATATATCCTACACAATCTAGCATTGTATCTTTTTTTGTATTGTATGCCATCCTTGATACTTTTAAAGCTATCATACATTTATAAAAATCTTCTGTAGTTATTTCTTTGTTACATAATTCAGATGCAACACAAGCAGCCTTAGCTATTGAATCATCAATATTGCCATACTGTCTTTCTTTTTCTTCTGCTCGATCAAATATAATTTTTTGAGCTTCTTTTAATATATTCATAACCCTAATTTTATTTTTAGTTTTAGTTGTTCTATTTGTAATTCTAATTTTTCTACTTGTGCATCTGATTTTCTGGCACGTTGTATGGCTCTATTCTTTTCTATTCGCATTTTGCTTAGTAGCTTTTTATTGATATCACATTCTATCTGTAAATGATTGTTGTGAGTGCCTATATGCTTCATAGCTTTAACGCAGTTCTTTAAATCGTTATTAGCGGGTTTGTTATCGTACCATTCTAATATCTTTTCTCCTAACCAATCAAAATATAATTGGTAGGATTGTCGTTGTAATACGTTCATAAGTTAAACGAAGTATTTAAGTTTAACTAATTCCCACCACGTTAGGTGCTGGTATTCTTTTTCTGTGAAGATATACACCCTACCGTTTATAGTTATAGCGTGTAATCCAGTTGCTAAAATCTTATGTTGTTTATTCATTATCGTAATTATAACAAGTTCTACTACAATATCCGTAATGTGATGCATCTGGTACACCACAACACTTACACTCTTCGTTTATATCGCTTTCGCCTATCGAATCTATTTGCTCGTAATAACTCATTCTACCATACCTATTAAGTCATCATATACTTTCATTCGTGCATTATGAATAACTATATCCATTTCACGTTCTAGGTCTTGTAGCTTTTTAGACAACCATACATTATCGGTTGCACTTGCGTAATCTTGTAATTGTTTTAGTGTTTGCATAATCTTTGTTTTAAATTATTAGCTTCATTGCTAACAATAACCAAATATAATAAAATATATTTAATAAACAAATAATAAACAAAATATTTTAATTGTCGTTTATAATCCTAGCATCTTCTTCTTTTAAAAGGTAGCAAGGTTTCTTTAAACGCTTCTTAGTCCATAGGGTAGTATCTGGGCAATACATTTCTTTTATCTTTAAATCGGTTATTTCGTTCAACCAGAATAGATAGTTGCCTTTAGGATCGTTCACGAAGTATAATGCTACCTTGCCAGTTTCTATAAGTTTATCGTACTTATACTTTTCTAGCATCTTGGTTTCATAATACGTTTTGCGAAACTTTATTTCTAATACACATTCGTGTCCTTTAGGTGTTATACCCTCTGCATCCCAGCTTTCGCAGTTCTCTCCAGTATGTGTTAGTTCCCACCCATCATTATTCAGTAGTGTTATCACTGCTTTCTCCCATTTGTGTATCTTCTTTATCATTGTTAAGTAGGTAATAAATTTGTATGGCTAGTTGCTCTATAACTTTTTCTTGTTGGGATAATCTTCGTTCTAGTTTGCTTATTCTGTGATTTAGGGTGTACTTTTTTTGTTTCATATCTTATCTAGTTCTGCTACTCTTTTACGATATATCGAACCATTACAAGTGCAAGGCTCATTGTATTTGTGTTTGTAGTATTTAGCGTGTAGAACATTTATTAGTTTAACGTACTTTTTAATTAACTTTGGTTTGTTAGCTATCTTAGTAAAAGGATATGCGTTCTCTTTAAACTCTTGCCAGTCTTTTAAATCTTGTTCTTCCATTACCAAAGGTCTATTTTATTCATATCTTTTCTTCTCTTATCGCAACCACAATCTTTACCTAGTAGTTTGCTTACTTTCTTAACCAGCCAATGTATGCCAGTATAATAAGTTATGTAGTATATTAAATCTCCTAACTTCATTTCTTAGTCTTTATTTTTATAACCTCGTAATCATTTTCTTTTAGTAGTTTAATTGCTTTTTTAATCTTTGCTTGTTGTTCTCTGTAATAGTGAAAAATTTCGTTTTCAAATGCGTTTAGTTTCATAATTTGTTTTTTAAGTGTTTAATTGTTTTTCTAAATGTGTTATACAATGAAGCATAACTAATATTTGATTCTCTTGAGAGCTCTGTAATTTTTTTACCTCCCATAATTATTTCAAATACTTTTCTATCGTACCAGTACAACTTTTCTAACTCTTTATCTAGGTTTTTCATAAGTTGCAATATATCGTATTTTTCTTCTTGCGATTCTTCTAACTCTTTTTCTGGCGTTCCTATCTCCTCTATGTACTGCATATTTATTTTATTCTTCTTTTTTATAAAGTTTAAGTACGTTCCTCTTAATTGTTTATAAATATAAAAGTAATTAACCTCGTTGCCATAGGTGGCATCTAAGCCATTATCTAGTAAACGGTCTAGTTTTATATAAACCTCTTGTACTATATCTTCTGAAAAGGCTGGATTGCATCCAAACGAATTTACAATAGATATCCATTGTTTATGTTTTTTGTAGGCTAAGTTTAGGAATTCGTATTTAGTCAAAACGGTACTTCTTGTTGTGTTACTTTACTTGGTTTTATTAAGTTGATGCCATCTATTTCAAACCCTACGTTGTTTAAAACGCTCTTTAGTCTAATAGGGTTGTCTAAGTTTGTAGGTCTTGCGCCAGTATCGGTGTCTTTTATTTTTCGTGTATGCAACATACTATACATCCAATCGCTCTCGTGCTGGGTGTATCTATGTATGCAATAGAAATTATCAGCACGGTTTCCGAACTTACCACCACCCTCTACATCGCTCATCATTGGTGGTTGTGGATGCCCAGCAAATTGGTGGCTATCTTTATGCCTACGCCTTAATGCTTCAGTTACACAATGCATATTCAACCATATACTTACTTCGTTTTCTTTGCAGAATATTCTTAACTCACTCGCAGCTTGATAATGGTACTCGTGTGAACTAATACCTTTTAGTACGTTTCTATCCATCTTTAATGAGTTGTAGGGATCTATCATAAAACCCTCATACTTCCAGGCATCTTTAACGTGCTTGGCTAAAGTTAATAATTCTCTATAAGTGTAAAGGTCATTACTATAAATAAATTTAAAATAGTTGTTTATGTAAGCACCTTGTTCACGCATAGTAAATTCATCTATCTGGTTTATCGGCATACCTAGTTTAAATTCTATTAACTTTCTTATTAATCCGTGTGGCTCGTTCTCGCTTGAGTAAACTAACCACTTTGTATTGTGTTTTAAAGTCTGCAAAAGCATTAAGTAAAGTACTGTTGTAGTTTTTCCGACATTAGAGTGCCCAATAAAAATGTCAAAACTATTTTTTTTAAAGCGCAGGTGTTCATCTAGTGTTATGTGGTCTAGTTTTTGTGCTTCCTTTACTTCTCCAGTTCTTACCTTGTTTAGTTTGCTTAGTTCTTTGTTAAAGTCTATTATCATTTTTTTGTTTAAATATATTAATTTTTTTATAACAACGTATAAAGTGCATTAAAACGCACCTTATACAAGCGTTAAAAAAAAGGGTGCTAAATTAATAACACCCTAGTTAATTAAAACGGTAAATCTTCTTTTTCTCTATCTGGTGCTTGTTCTTTAGCAGTTACTGGCTCACTCTTAAAAACTTTCCACGCTTGAAGAGAAGTATAGTACTTGCCTTGATACTCGTTAGTTCTAACATTGAAATCTACTTCAACATCTTTACCCTCTTTGTTGTACTTTAAGAACTCATCTACCTTATCGTTTCCGAATATATCGAAACAATATAAATTATTGTACTCTTCTTTAGTGTCTAATACAAATGATAATTTTTTCCATTCGCCTTTTGCACCTTGCCCAGTTTGTGTTGGTAATATCTTTGTTATACTACCTCTTACTTTTAAACTCATAGTTATTTAATTTTAATGTTTGTGTTTGATTTTTTAAATGATTCGGATTCATCTTCGCCAAATACTCCTAACTCGTAGAAGCCAGTTAATTTAAGTACTGCTCTTGACATTGCACGTTTCTCTGCCATTTCAGCAACATACCACGAAGTGCAATTACCATCTTTGTAACCCTCTCCTTTTAATGCACTACCAAAGGTTTCTATTGTTTTACCATCCTTTTCTGCAAGTGCTTTAAATACTGCGTAATTAGGCTCACACCTTACAACTTCATAATATATTACTATTTGTTCAATAGCTTGTATCTTATCAATACCTTGCCTAGTGATGATTGTGTAGAAATTCTGGTGCTTAAAAAAGTCCTCTCTCTCTAGCTTGTATTTCTTGTAGAGTTCCGTAAGTTTTGATTTGTTCATAATTAATACGTTTTAGTTTTGCGTTTTCTTCTTTTAGTTTATCTAATTCTTTTTCTAATGCTTCTATCCTAGCATTAAGAAAGTCTATTGTCATCTTATCTATCATAACTCATTGAAATAATTATAAGGACTATCTAAATTTCCAAATAAAAAATCCATTGATATTATAACACCATAAGGTATATGAATAACAAATTGGTATTCTTCTAATGCTTCTGCAATCTCTTGGCAGTAAAGTGGGTTTTCTGTGTCTTGTTCTAGTACAAGCCTAAACTCTGGTTTCAATCTATCGATTAGTTTCATAAATAAAAATTTTTTGTTTACCCAAAAGTAATAAAAAATATTTAATAAACAAATAATAAAAAAAAGGTGCTACAAATAAATGTAACACCCCTAAACAAAAAAAAGATTATGCAACTAAATTTATGGCAAATTTAAACTTTTAAAAGTTCTTTTACTAAATCTTCATACTTTGTTATTAACACCCCTAATTCGTAGTTATCTATCTTGTAAGTTTCTCTGGATTTCTTGTGCATTTCATCACTCGTTCCAGTACCATACTTTTTATCTAAATTAACTCCGAATAGATATTGCTCTCCATAACGAAATACATTACAACCAGCACATTGTACTTGGCAGTTAATTTCATCCCACCTAGTACTATAATGTTTCCTACTCTGGAAGTGTCCGTTTTGAAGTTTCTTATAGTGGTCTTTTTTACCACAAGTAAAACACTGAGCTATCTTGGCCTTTGCTTCTCTAAGCCTAATATAAACACTAAATATCTTATCTAACTTCTCTATTAGTTTTTTACGTTGCGTTTTTTTTGCCATTGAATAGAGTTCAGATATCTTATATTTATTATTTATATATTTTTATTAATTTATTTTATTAATTTATTTTTATTATTTTATTGTTGTTTAAAAACAACTAATAATACTATTAATAAATAATTCAAAGTTATATATTTATTTTTTAAAAAAAAAGAGAAATTTAAAAAAATTACTTTCTATGCTTTACAACCTTTTCTACCGTTCTAGCACCGAAGTAACCACCATACACTAATAAAAGTAGTGAAGAAAGTAAATCTATCCAGTTATCATCTATTTTAAAGCCTTGTATTGAACTATCTAATATAATGTATATAAATAGTGTAGCAGTTAAAAAAGCTAACGTTAAAGGTCTTATATTCTTACTTAACCAACTATCGCTTGACATATCATATTGCCAACGTTTAGTTACTTCTTGCATCTCTAACATATCGTACCTTAACTCTTCTAATAGGATTTGTTTATCTATTTCGCTTAACTTATCGCTTTCTTTTATTTTTTTAGATAGTTGTTTAAGGGAATCAATACCAGTTATGTTACCAGCTAGTTGTATAAGTTCTGGTGCTACTTCCTTACCTTGTTTTACTAACCACCTTAAAGCATCGCCTACTCTTGTAGTTCCGTTCTTATCTCTATACTTCGCCATTGATTTCTTTTCTAAATTCGTCTAGTACCTTTAAGTGTCTAAACCATTTTAATTGCTTATAAAATTCGTATAACTCATCTACATTATATATATCATACTCTTCGTGCAAGGAATATAAAAATATCTGAAACTCTCTTTCATCTGTTAATAAAGCAAGTTCTTCTTCAGTAAACTCTAAATCTCCTTTCATAGTTAACTCCTTAAATCCCACCTTGCTTCATTATATCTTATATCTAAATGCACAAAAGTATTATACCTACCAATACCATTGAAGTTTACACCTTGTAATACTGGGTTGTTTAATAGGTTTATAATTATTTTATAGGTCTGGTCTGCGTTAAAAGTATCTATTGTTATATCTACTGCCTTACCTAAAACGTGTTGCGAAGTATCTTTTGAACCTATACTACGGTTATGGTTTATACACCTATAAGCACTATTGATTCTTACTGGCACACCAACGTAATCTCTTACTACTTGTAGTTGAGTAGCTACCTTTTTTACGTTTTCGTAAACATCGCCAGGCATAGTACAACCACACCTACAATCAAACTCACTTTTTTTAAAGTTTCTTGTCATTCTTTTTATAGGTTTCATATATCTTGATAACCGTATATATAATAGATACCAATAACAATAATATTTTAAGGCTATTCTCTATATCCGTAAAGCTAATAATAAACGTTAATCCGTTAAATATTCCTAATTTCAAATCTTCAATGCTCATATTTTGTTTTCTAATGTTTCGTATCTGGTTTCCCAATTATAAAAACAAAAATTAATAAAATCTTTTCTTAAATCCTTTCTTTTTACCATTCTCAAAAAAAGGTCTATTTCTTTTTCTGCTGGTACTACACCAGCCTTATCACACTTAATGCAAAATTCGTATAATAATCCTATCACTTCTTAATAAATTTTAATGCTTGTTTTTTATAATCGTAGTGAACAACAATAAAGTAAATACCTTGTTTTAGATCTCTTACATCTACTCTTTTGGTATCTCCTTTTTTTATAAATTCTCCACTTACGTTATAAACCTCATAGCAATCTAAACTTGTTATTTCTATATTTAAAAATTCATTGGTAGGATTTGGGTGCAATCTTACTTTTTCTTCTACTTCTACTTCTGGAATACTTAATTGCTGGTATTCTATAATATTTGAACTTTCGCATTTGTATATAATATATTCCGAATCTAAAACATCTATATAATCGCCATAATTCGTTACACAACCGTAAACTTTTATAGTGGCATCTAAAACCTCTAAAGTATTACCGTTTAGTTCTAGGTTACCATCTACATCTACAACCTTATAATTAGCTTCATAACAACCATTACCTATTGACCAGCTTCTATCCATATTTTCTAGTATGCTAGTAGCGTTCCAATCACTATGCAACTGAATCAATAAGAACGGTAGTAGTTTAATCATTATTTCTTTTTGCTCTTCCTACTAAAAAATCAAATGTAAAAGTAGCTACTATTCCACCACCTACGGTATATCCTAAATCTTCCCAATCAAATTTATTATTAGACTTTGTGCTATCTGATAACTCTTTTATAGTACCTACAATTATTGGTGTTAATATACCTACTATTTTAGACTTTTTACGGTCTTTAGTTTGTCCGTATGTTACAATATAAGATACACCACCTAAATACATTCCACCAGCACCGTGCATCTGCTTATCTAAAGGTATTGTATTTTCGTTTACAAATAACCAACCTACATCTTGTGCGTTACTTAATAAAGGTAGTATTAAAAGTATAAATATTAGTTTTCTCATATCGTTGTTAATTCTTCTAGTTCACTATCTGATAATGCTTTGTCGTATATTTTAAGGTCTTTAGTTCTACCATAAAAAGACGATCCTCCTCCTGCTTGAGCAAAATTCAAGGCAGTTAATACTCCTTCAGGTATTGAGCCAACGTAAGTATCTGTGTCTACTTGCGAGCCATTTACCCAAAAAGATATAACATTATTACCCCATACAACTGCAATTTTTTTATTAGTGGACAAAGTACCTCCTCCTGTTAAAGTTGTTTGAACATCACTTACTCTTATAGACCCTCTTGCGTCACTTCCAAATTGATAGTATAAAGATAATCTGTTTGTAATATTTCCTTGACTTAATTCAGCTATAATCACAGTTGAATCCACATCACTACTACCTTCCCAATATAAAACACCTTCTAAACTATTAGCTGATACTACACCATCTACACAAGATTCTGCACTTCTTGTAACTGCAGTTCCATTAGTAGGTATATAAGATGTAGCGTAAGGTAATGCTTCTCCTTGACAACCCCATACCTCTATATCGTATATGTTTGTTGAAGCACCTCTCATATCAATATAAAAATAAGTGCTTCCTGTTGTAGAAGTTAAGCTATTTGTTTGTACTCTTTGCCAATTTTCATCAATAGCAAATACGTTGTTTGTGTTGCTATTATGTGATGTTAATTGTATATTACCACTACCACTTACAGCTCTTACATATAGACTTCTCGTTTCTCCACTCGTAGCTCCTGTCATAGCGTTAGTTTGTAATACCGAACTACTATTTCCTTGTATTCTTGTTGAGTTTTGTGTACCATCAGGACTTGTTCCGTAGTTAGGTGTTATAGTTGGAGAACCTACTTTTAACCAACTACTATCACTAAAATCCTCACTATAAGGAATTAAATTAGTACTCTGTGGCTCAAGTAAGAAAGAGCCTTTATCTGTTGTAGTGTATGCAGTAATTTTCTTGATAGATATACTATTTAATGTAAAAGGGTTATCTGTTAAAGATGTTGGAGCATATAACCTTTGTATAAAACCATCAACACCTGTTACAGTAGTTACAAACTTAGTTATTCCATTAGGGAAGTCCGTATACTCAAATAGTATTGTTTGTGCATTACCACTTGAAACTCTGAAATTAGCGTTACCACTTGAAATAGTTACATCTACAGTTACTTCATATTGCTCCCCTACAACAACATCAAAATCATCTGTGCTAATGAAACCTGCTGTAATATCATCAAAAAACCACTTACCATTAACTAAACTCCAACCGCCACTACCATATGTTATATTACTATAATCAATTAACTCATTTCCTAAAACAGGTACATCAAATGTAGAGCCTGTATAGTCTATTCTTGGTATATCGTCTTCTAATACTTCTTTGATTACTATGTTGTCTATTGTAGCAGTTGCACTTGTTGTTTGTATAGATAAGGTTGTATTATCATCAGCAACAACATCAAAAGGAGATGTGTAATTTGTATAAGACGCAGTACCAGCTTTAACTCTTACGCTTCCACTTTCTAAATCTAATGAAACACGGTATTTTTTGCCTATTGTGAAAACTGATAGCTGAGTTAAAATACCACCATAGGCTACATCATCATAAGTTCCTTTACCATCTTCTATACTCCAACCGGTACCTTTAACCCAATCATTATTAGGGTCTACTTGCTTAACTGATACGTTGTCTATTGAACCCTTAATCGTATCTCTTAAAGTAAACTGAAAGATTAAACTTTGTGTAGATGCTGATTTAAAATAGTGTATAAGTTCGCCTGTCTGATGTGTAGAAGTAATTGTTTCTATCACAGTAGATAAAGGACTGTTTCGTAATGTTATATCAAAATCGTCTATTCCACTTTCTTTGACAGTATCTAAACTAATTTTATATATTTTATTTGCAGATACGTTAAAGCTATCGCTTGTAAAAACTTGTGTGCCACCACTTATATTTTCAATTTCTAATTTATTATCTACAACGCTAAAGTAATCAACAGGAAAAGATGCGTTATTATTCCATCCATTTGCACCATTGCTAAAATCACCATTAGTTACAAGTTCTGAACCTAACTCTTCAAAGTCTCCATTTCTTACCAAATCACTACCTAAGTCTGTTACCGTTTCTATTAAACCAAACTCATTAACTCTTGTAGCAAACGAACTACGAGTGAATGTAAAGTCATCACTTATAGTAGCGAAGTTTAATGCAAAACTAGGTATTGCACTTACTAAATCTGCATATATCTTACCCCAGTTTATAGTGTTTGTTACTACGCCTATCCCCCAAGCAGTTTTCTCATATATTTTACCCCAATTTATTGTATTTGCCATTATATCTTATTTTCTAAATAACTTACTCCAAAAAACGAATGCACTCCATCGCTATTTAAGTCTATTTCGTATGTTGCCCAACCATAAGGATTTGTTTCTTGATCTTGCCATAATACGTCAACGTGAAACTTATCACTATATACTGGCTCTACTATTACGTTACCCTCTTCGTCCCATTCGCCTTTTACTATTGGTATATGTCCTAATATAGAAAAGGTATGTCTGTTATCTCCTAAAGCATCTATTTTACTTGTTGCTTGTGCTTGGTCGTTAAACTCGTATTTACCTACTTTTATCATTGTGTTAATTTTATTGTTTCGTTTAAAGATAATGCTACGTTATAATATCTGAAATCATTTACCCTACCAGCAAACTCATTCGTAGTACCGTATACCGTAAAATCTATTTGTGTTAAACCACTAGCGTCATATCTACCATCGTCTAACCTATCTATTTCTACTCCATTTACAACGATACTAGCACCAGTATTAGTAGAAGTAAAACATACTTTTAAATGGTCTATTACTTCTATATTATAATCATAAGAACTAAGTATTGAGCCACTTTGATAAAGTTGAAAGTTTAATTGGTTTTCGTTTCTTTGAGTAATAAGTATTCTATTGTTAGAACCACCATCATTTATACTTACACCTCTATTATCTCCTAAATCAGATTTATTATAGTCTAAAAATAAAGTCCAATCGTCTGAAGTTATTTCTGGTTGTAAAACCATAGATTCATACATTAAATCTCTACTTCGTGTTACGCTTGTGGCTTCAGTAGGGATATAGCTTGTAGCGTATGTTAGATTTTCTATCTGCCCACCCCAAGCATATATCTGCACTTCTTCACTAGGATTTGTGCATCTTATTTGCAGTCCTTGGCTTGTTTGTAAAGGTGTTAAATTTTCCACCGTATATCTTACCCATTGATTAGTTAAAGTAAATGTAGTTCCTATGTTTCCTTGTGATGCGTTATTCTTAAAATCTAATCTTATTTGTTCCCCACCTTTTACACCTTTCATATAAATTGATAAAGAATAATTAGAAGATGTAGAAACGGTTGCGTTATTAGTAACTATTCCGTCTGCACCACTATAAAAAGTTATTCTTTGAGCGTTTGCTTCTCCACTTGGACTTATAAAACTATTTTCTACTAAAGGTGTAGTACCACCACTAAATTTCTTCCAATCTAAATCAGTTAAATCTTGGCTATAAGTTACTAGGTTGCTAGATTGTGGCTCTAAAAGTAATTGTGGGCAATTTACGTTTGTGTAATCTAGTCTGGGTACGTTAGATACTACTTCTTCTACTAAACCATCTTTGTTTACTCTAGTTGCTGAACTAGGTCTGTTAAAATTAAAATCCCCACGACCACTTGCTGGTAATATAGAATATACTAAACCACTTTTATATGCACTAGGAATTAAAGCTACCGTTGGATTCATTATTTACTTTTAGATATTTTTTTAACTTAACTACGTTCTTCTTTTTAGGCTTATAAAACCCATCCGTTGAACGTTGTATCTGTGTCTGGGTTAATGTCATCGTTACTATTTGAATTATACTCTGGAAATAAATTATCGTTAAAACAAATATAGTCTACAAACCTAGTTGTATAATATTGTGCAAATTCTCTTTCTTTTGCTACTAAATAATCTACCTCGTTCTTGTCTACGTTCTGTGCATTCTCGCTAGTATGCTTAAATACTCCACCGTTCTTTACTTGATACGCAGCGAAAGGTAAATAGTCCATCATTGCATAATGGATTAACATAGGTTGTATATAAGTGTTTACCAATGTTAAATAATCGCCAGTTAAAGTACCATTTATAATATCATCGCTTATTCTATTGTATAAGTCCGTACCTAAATAGTTTCTAACGTGTATTTCTTGAGCAATCTTAATAAATTGTATATACTTATCAATGTCTACGTTTCCATCAATAATAGTATTTCTTACTATATCCTCTCTTTTTATAAATAATGCAGTAGCCATATCTTATCCTTTGTAATTTGGGTGGTGTCCGTTATTTGGCATATCCTTTGGTGCTATCCTAGACTTATTATATTCCTCTCCTTTAGGTATGTAGCTTTTAGGTATCTTGTTTACCTCTTCGCTACTTGCTAATGATTTATCCTCTCTATAAGTACCATCGGTTTTCTTCTTTAATCTGTAAAGGTTTTCATTCCAAAAATGCCCACAATTAACCCCACCTTTAAATTTAAAAAGTGAGTAGTTTTGTCCTTTATGCCCGAATGATTTATTTACACCTTGAAAACTAGCCTGGTCTATATCTTCCTTACGGTAAACAACACCTCTGCCAGTTCTACTCATCATACTCTTGCAGAACTTCCTAGAATTACCACTACTATACTTTTCAGCATACTCATAACGTACCTTATAATAAGACTTATCTAAACTACTTTTAGCACTAGGTTTAGATTTAATAAAATCTGCTAACTTTTCTAAGCTAGTTTTCTTTTCTTTAATTAATCTATTTGCCCAATCCTCTACACTTTCGTTATCTTCTGAATATTCCCTTTTTTCTACAAGTTCCCATTCTTCACTTATTGGCTCTCCCTCTAATATGTTTAACATTTCATCATCATCAAATCCCTCTGGCTCGTTAGATAACTTAACACCAGTTTCCTCTTCCTTAGTTTCTTCATCCTCTACGTTCTCTAAATCTGTAAATTCTAAAGGTTGAAGCGTTTTAAAGTATAAATTAAGGCTGATTGAGTTGTAAGCTAGTATAGAATCAAACGCATCTATTAAAAGCGTCTGAAACGGTCTAATAACCATATTATCCATTAATATACTAGCAGTCTTTAACTCGTCTGCATTGTTACCTAAACCAGTATTGTCTTTTATGCCTAATAACATAGGACTTACTACCCTATGTGCTACCATTATCTTTTTAGAACTTTCATCCGATAAGAATTGGTATTGTTGGTGTGCTTCGCTTAGTTGTACTGGCTCTATACTCGCAGCACTTTCTGAATTATCGTTAAATGCTAGGATAAACTTAC
>Ga0208428_1000220_pt1 | contig 29594 bp, 30 predicted proteins | sample DEB08_DNA_11_FD_184535 | JGI IMG/M metagenome (GOLD analysis project Ga0208428, IMG submission 184535) | Aqueous microbial communities from the Delaware River and Bay under freshwater to marine salinity gradient to study organic matter... | ecosystem: Environmental > Aquatic > Marine > Coastal ... | reverse complement strand
TTTCTAATTCACAATAATGAATTATTTTTTCTAAATCTTGTATGCCATTTTTATTTTTATAACGACACACATACTTTATAACGTTTCCCTGAAAAAAGGAAAGGTCATTCTTAGAAATAAATTCATATGGTTGAATGTGAAAGTTTTTATAGTGATTCCCGCCTATCTGCTTATCTTGTGGAAATGCGGTTTCAAATATATCTTTACTTGTCATTTGTATTTCCTTTCTTAAAATCTTTAGTTAATTCTTCAAGTACTTCTTTTAGAGTTCCTCCGTAAGTAAAGATTTCTCTATTTTTTGTATAAGTAACAAAATAATGATTGTTTTTTTCTTTTTCTATGCTTTTTATATTGATCATAGTTCGTAGCCCTTTCTTGTTATCCTTGCTTTTAGTTTATATAAATTGTTACGTGCTCTTGTTATACCCACGTACCAAACTCTATGTTCTTCATCTTGTTTATCTTGGCTTCTTTTTATTGCCTTGATAATTTTATCTCCAATATCTAAACATAGAATTACATTATCTTGTTCACCACCTTTTATCGCATGTATAGTGGACAGCCATATTCTTGCAGGTTTTTCTAAATCTTCTTTATTTTCTATTAGTTGTAATAAATATTCTTTATCTTCATCTTTAGCTAATCTAAATGCATTGAACCAATTTTCTTTTGGATTCCATTTAACTTCACCTGTAAAATCTTTTATATCTTTTATTTCTTCTTCTGTTAAAATCTTTCCTTTACACCATAATGTATAATTATTTGATGCACTATGCATTCTGACTTTAATACTTTTACCTCTATTACTTTCAAAATATAAACCTTTCTCTATTAACTGATCTTGTATTTTTAACAATCTAGATATTGTTCTAGTTAATATTAACCATTTACCAGTTGATAAATCTATTTCATCTATATTATTTATTTCTTCACATTTACCTTTAAAATTTCTAGGGTAATATTGCTTTAATTTTCTTAGACCAACTATATTATTTATAGGTACAATAGATTGTTCTTGTACTGCTTTAGATATTCGTTTAGAATACTTGAGAATTTTTTCTTTCGCAGGTTCATTTATGAATCTTTTTACATCAGCTCCAGCCCATGCAAATATAGCTTGATCATCATCACCAGCTAAATAAATATCTTTAGTTTTTGTTTTTAAAATATCATATAACTTCCATTGTAGAGGTGATAGATCTTGAGCTTCATCAATAAATATAACATCAAATTCTGGAACTTTACTAGGATTATCAATCAACATTTGTATCATGTCATTAAAATCTAATAGTTTCTTTTTGTTTTTATATTCTTTTAAATTATCTTTTATATGTTTTAGTTGTTGCCAATCTACATTCTTAGGATCATGTTCCTCTAAATCAAATTCTTCTCTTACAGTTGTGCATCTATTTATTGCTTTATGTATGATTTGAAAATAAGGATTATCACAAGTTAGATAATGTGATTCTTCTTTGTTATATCTATCATAATACTTTACTTGTAAGTTTAACATCTTACCAAACTCTTCGTAATGATATGGCTGCATAACATCTTCTTTATTTACATTTAAACACTCAAAACCTAATGAATGTAATGTCTTAAAATAAATTAATTTTTTATTTTCTGCTGGCATTCTTTCTTTTGCTTCTAATGCTGCTTTTTTTGTAAATGCAAAGTAGCCTATTTTATTAAGTGGTACACCTTTTCTTACATATGCTTTGGCTCTAGATATTAATTTATATGTCTTACCTGTACCTGGAGGACCATAGTATTTATAAATCATACTACTTCGTCTTCACTTTCTATTTCTATTTTTTCATCAATATCTTCTGGTTCTTCAAAAATAAATAATGGTATCCTTGCTGCTTTTACAGGTTTGAAATAATTACCATCACTATCTTTACCAGGAAATCTTTTTGTTTTACCAAACAATGCTCTTTTTTCTTCATCTGAATTTTCGTGATCAAACAATTCATTAGATATCATGTAAGAAGTTTTTTGTGCATCATACTTCCATTCTTCATTTTTTAATTTGTCAAAGAATTTATCAAACACAAACCATGCAAACTTAGATTCAACTAAAGGTCTACCACTTTGAAAAGATGAATGACTTGTTGCTTGTGCTCCATAGATATGTTTCTGTAATAATTTCTTTAATACTTCTAGTGGACTCGTACCTTCTGCAGGTTCTATGATTTCTATTTTATCTTTTGGTGTACTTAATAATTTAATTATATTTTCAAAATCCTGTTTCTTGATACTTGGTGCCATAACATGTGCTTGTTCAAACATTGTATTTTTAAATTCTTGTTGATTAGTTAATTTGTAAGTATTTTTAATATGTAACTGAACTGTTTCACCATCTTCATCTTCAACAGTTACTTTCCATTCTGGATTAGGTTTATAGTTTATCTTTTGTAAATTACTTAATAGAGGATAACTAGGTTTATTGTCTGATAATACACCATGTTTTCTTTTTACACATACTGCTTTCATACATACATCTGCAATTAATGGATCAGTACAAGTAAAACCTTTATTTTGTTTTTCCCAACTACTAATCTTCTTTTTAATATGATCATCTGTCCAATGTTCATCAAAAGAAAAATACTTTCTACCTGCTTGTAAAACCATTTTTTGCCAACTGTCTGCATATTTCTTTTTAGCAAACACCATATAATTATATAAAAATCTATCTCTACCATCAGTAAAAGTCATCTGCTCTTTAGTTAGTTTCTGTAAACATGGTGGTCCATCTTGAAATTCTTCACCACCACCTCTTAGTTCTTGATTAATTAAATCTTCTCTTACATTTTTAAAATTTTTAGGATCAACTAAATTTAGTTTAACTACTTCCATAAAAGTTTGAAATGGCATTAACGTTCCATCTAAGTTTAATGCTTTTCTATCTTCACCATTGTAAGGTAAGTTAATGAAGTTTCCATTTGATAACGTTCCATCAATAGATCTTAATTGTGTTTGTTTAGGAAATATTTCTGTAGCTTGTGGTAGTTTAAATACAAATAATAATTCTTCTAAAAAGTTTCTTATCTCTTTTGCTTTTACCAATCGAGTAGTGAACACATATAAATGTAGTCCACCACTCTTAGATAGGATAGGGATGATTGGTAATTTCTTTTCTTGAATTACTTCAAGATAGAATTTTCTGTTTATTGGATATTGGTCAACATCTATTGCACCAAATCTTGCCATACCTTCATCAGTACATGGTTGTATACCAATTGACTTTAAACCTTTGATATGGTCTTCGTAATCTTGATCTGTAACTGGACTTTTAGTCCATTCATGTTTCCATTTCTTTTTGCCTGTTTCCGGATCTACATATCCTTCATCTATTTTACAGACACCATAACTTCTTTTTAAACCACTAAAATATTCTATGTACTCTTTCATATATTCCTATCCATTTAATTTTTAAGGAGGGCCAGTCTCCCGGCCCTTACCTTTTCTTGCAAGTATTCCTTTAAGGAATTAGATAATATCTTCTGACTTTGTTTGTTCAACTTTCTCATACTTAGGTTTATTAAACCCAGCTGATACTTGTTTTTGAAACTCTTGAGCCGCAGTATATGCTGCTGCATCATATGAATCAGATACATCTAACATTCTAACCAAAGATGGTTTATAAATATGCCAGTTTTTATCTCCAGCACTTTTTTCTACAGTTTTTAATTTAAAAATTGCAGAGTATGCTGCCGGTTGAAAAGAACCTTTATCATCTGACATTCTTAAATTAGAAATAAGATTATTAAGTTCTCTTGCCGGTGTAAGATTAGATGATCTCATTGTGATCACTGCTTTTCTTGGCTCATTATTTACCATTGCAAGTACAAAAAAGTACATAGTTTTCTCAACATAGTTACCATTTGATAATCTATATTTGATACCTCTAATTTCCTCTTGTGCATCTGCAGGTGGTGTTAAATGAGTTCCAACTGGTGCTGATGGACCATCACCTTTTTCCTGCCATTCTGGATATCTAGTTTGTGAATGTGCAACTATAATATCCAAACCTTTATTTCCATCTACTAGTTTTCCAAAACTATTAGAATATATCATTCCAGGTTGTGCTCCTTCAACATGCTTAGCATTTCTTGAATTACACTCTGGTGATAGTTGGTGTAAGATTTTTAGAATCGGTGTTGATACGTCATCTGATTTAATTTCCTCTGCACCTTTACCTGAATCGGCTCTAAGGTTTACAGCGGATAGTGCGCCTGCACTATTCTTTTTTACTATTTCTTTTTCCATAGTAATTTACTCCTTAATTGTTATTAGTTTATTTTTTAGTAGTAACGCTCGTACTATTTTTTTCATACGAACTAAATAGATCAGAAGGAATATCTTGACCTTTGTCTTTTATTTCCTTCATCACTACAGAGAGTGAAGCAGAGTGAACCTTCTCATCTTGAGTCGGTTCAAACCCCTGCTCCCTCGCAAGACCGGCATATTTGACAGCCTTGTTATCTTCGCCCTGGCCAAATGTTACTGTAATATTATTTTTTACAATATCACCTAAGCCATTGTCTCGAAGCCATTGTATCGCTTCAGCTTTTTTATCAGCTTTTATTGAAGCAAAAAACCTATTCTTAACAGATAGTTCTGAACCATCTTTTAACTTTAAGGTTTTTAAATTCATCTTGTCCATTAGTTGAGGAATAGTAAATCCACTAATGTAATCGTGTTGTGATTTTAATTCTTTTAATTTTATTTCTGCTGCTAGTACTTGTGCACCAACAGATTTTAATTGTTCTATTGCTTCTGATAATTCAGTCGGATCAATTATGTCCGTTTGATCAGGAGCATCTTGTCTTAAATTAATATTCATATAATTCCTTTCGTAAAAGGTATATATAGGAGAATTTTATATTGTCAACTAGTTTTGAAAAATATTTATTTCGATTGGATAATAAGTTTTTTCCTGTCTGTCCCATTTTAACAACTTATATTTTCCGTTAGTCATATCAGAAACTATTGAACATGTCACTCCAATAATTGCAGGGTCACCTGATAATAATAAGTAATCATCGGTTGTAAAACTTTTTAATTTATCTCTTATTTGAAAAATTAATGGACCAGGTGAAAAAATCATTTGAGCTTTTGCAGGAAGCATTACCGTAATTTCGCCATATTTTTGTGCACCCATTACATTATACTTGGGTTGACCTGTTTCTCTATCTACAGGAATGTCTTGTACTAAATATACTTTGCTCATTGACTTTTATACTTTTATAAACTATATACACTTTTAGAAAGAAAAAGCAAATTATGAACTATAAATTTAAAACTAAGCCATACGAACATCAATTAGATGCGTTAGAATCTTCTTGGAATAAAGAAGTATTTGCCTATTTTATGGAAATGGGTACAGGAAAATCAAAGGTATTACTAGATAATGCAGCCATTTTATATGATAAAGGTGAGATAAACGCATTGTTATTAATTGCACCAAAAGGTGTATATAAAAATTGGTACGATTCTGAAATACCGGATCATTTGCCAGATCATGTTGATAGAAAAATTGTTCTTTGGAAAACATCTGACAAAAGTATTAAACAGAAAAAATTATTAAATACTTTATTTGAAAAAGGTTCTGATCTTCGTATTTTAATTATGAATGTAGAATCATTTAGTTCAGGCAATGGTTCTGATTTTGCATATAAATTTTTAGCAGCACATCCTAAATCAATGGTTGCTATTGATGAAGCAACTACAATTAAAACACCTACATCAAATAGAACTAAAAATATTTTATCATTAAGTAAACATTGTAAGTATAGAAGAATACTTACAGGATCACCGGTAACTAAATCGCCTTTAGATTTATATAGTCAATGTCAATTTTTAGATCCTTGGTTATTGGATCATCAATCTTATTATACATTTAGAGCAAGATATTCTGTGTGTAAAAAGATACAAGTTAATGGTCGTCAAGTAGAAATAGTTGTTGGTTATAGAAATCTTGGTGAGCTATCAGAAAAGATAAAAGGTTTTTCTAAAAGAATATTAAAAGAAGATTGCTTAGATTTACCAGAAAAAACTTATGTCAAGCATTATGTTGAACTTACAAAAGAGCAGCAAAAAGTTTATCAACAAATGAAAAAAGAAGCAATAGCTTTTTTAGATAATAAAATGCAATCATCTGCTACTGTTATGACTCAATTAATGAGACTTCATCAAATAACTTGTGGACATTTTACTGCAGATGATGGTACCATAAAAGATTTACCTTGTGCACGCTTAACAGAATTAATGAACATTTTAGAAAATGTTGAGGGTAAAACTATTATATGGTCACATTATACTTATGATGTAAAAAGAATTATAAAAGAAATACAAAAAGTATATGGTGAAGAATCTGTTGTAGATTATTTTGGTGAAACAGATACTGATGCTAGATCAAAAAATATTAAAAAATTTCAAAACGATGATAAGTGTAGATTTTTCGTAGGTACCACACATACCGGCGGATATGGTATTACACTCACCGCCGGTAGTAATATGGTTTATTTCTCTAATGGTTATGATTTAGAGAAGCGTCAACAATCAGAAGCAAGAATTGATCGTATAGGTCAAACTAAAAAGATGACTTATATTGACATCATGGCTCAAGATACAATTGACGAAAGAATAGTTAAAGCTCTCCGTAATAAAGTAAACATCGCAAATACAATTATGGATGAAGACTTTAGAGAGTGGATTTAATCTATTTTTATTTGTTTTGGTTTTTTAGATTCAGGTGGATTATACTCTAATTCAACATTGAGCATACCATCTGCTAATTTACCACCTTTACATTCAACATAATCTGCTAATTGAAATTGTCTCTTAAACGATCTCTTAGCAATACCTTGATGTACATAGTTAGATAAATCTTCTTTTGATTTACCTTCTATGATTAGTACGCCATCTTTTACTTCAACAGATACCTCATCTTTTTTGTATCCTGCTAAAGCAAGTTCAATAACATACTTACCTTCAGATGCTTTTCTTATGTTGTAGTGTGGGAAACCAGAATTGATTGATGTAAGATAGTCGAATCTATCAAACATATCTTCAAAACCGATTGCGTTATTTAGGAATGTACTTAGATTTGTCATATTAACCTCCATGTTAGACAGTTTATTTATAGGCCCTCCTAAAGCGACCTGGGGTTAATATAATTATTTTTTTAATTAATTCAAGAATAGATTAAATAATCCTGTTAGGGTCAGGATTGTTGTAAATGCACCACCAATAATCCAATATAAAAGACGATCTGTTTTCTTTTCAACGTCTTCTATTTTAGAATTTACTTTTTCAATATCTCTATGTAAATGATTGATGTCTTTTTTCACGCCTTCTATGTGTCCATATAGTGCCATTAAATGTTCCCCTGTATCTTCTGGATGTTTACCGTTAGCCATTAGAATGTGACCCCCGCCACATAAAGACCCCAATAGTGTGAAACTACCTGACCGCCCAAATAATTCATTATACTAAACCTCTGTTTCTTAAAGTTATTTGTTTTTCCTCTTCTGATAATAACGCATTTTCTGTTGCAGTCAAACCTTGATTCATGACCCCTGGTGCCTGAACCGCTGCTGTTTGTACTACTTCTTGTGCAGGCATTGGTGTAGGAGGTAATGCAGATTGACCTTCAGGTTCTGTATCAGGTAAAAAATCTTGTAAATCTATATCCCAGTCTTGATATAAATTTAATCTATACATTCTATCTTCCATTTGACCTAGAGTACTTTCTGCTTGTTCAAATACATTAGGCACTCCAGCATCTTTAGATAGGTCTTCAAATCTTTCGATAATATTTTTAGATGGATAATAAGGTTTAAATCTATTTGAAGTCAATTCATTATATACTGAACCTAGTCCACGTTTGTCAAAGATTTCATAAATTTTATCATCTTTCAATCCTAATGTTTTTGCATTATCAATAGTTTTTAACATTTTCTTTTTAACTTCAAACATCTGTCGGTTAGCTGTAAAAAATCTATCAATAACGTCAGAAGGTGTTTTCATATCTGTTGGATCTATTTCTTTTGTAAATAAACCTCTAGAATCAGAAATACCTTTTTGATATTCAAATAATTTAAATCCTAAAGATTTTTCTGGATCAACTTTAATTGGTCTAAAACCAAATATACCTGCAAGCTCATAAGGTATTTCATATATTTCACCACCTTTTCCAGCTTCACCGGTAAATGCTTTTTTAGTTCTTTGAAAAGGTTGTGTTGTAGGTAATAAAGTTTTTGATAAATGTTGCATGATGATTGCAATTTTTTCTGAATCAGGTGTCTGATCATTATATAATTTTTTACCTTCTCTAGTCATTCCTTCTCTAGCAAATATATCCATAAATGCTTCTGTATAAATAGATTCAGATATAAATGGTGATGCAGTTTCTCCCGCTGCTCTTGCTATTCCTTCAACAAAACCTTTTAATAATATTTCTTCGTCTTCAATACCTTGTTGAATATTTCTTAAAACTGATTGAAAAGGTCTAGTTAAAGTATCATAAACATTATTTTGTGACCAGTTAATATAATATAATTCATCTGTTTCCGGATCTCTCATATATATTTTTTGAGAATTTTCTGCCCATGGTGCAACAAAATCATTTGCAGCATCTGCTTCGTCATTACCTACACCAAAGATAGCTTGAGATCCTTTAATTAATCCATATGGAATTGCGCCCATTGCTACCGTAGTACCTATCAATCTTTTCATTGCCAGTGCTTTCATAGGGTTTTTACTAGTAATAGGATTAATTGAACCGGTAATTGGATCTTTTAAATCTTTCATAATTTGTCTAAAAATACCTGTACCTGTTCTAAAAATTTCTGAAGGCCATGACATAAAGTTACCAAAAGGAGACATACGAGCTGCTCTTACAAACTCACCAACCTTAGCATAGTTTGGAATAGTATCTTGTACTATTTGTGCTACTTCTTTTTTAAGTGCATCATCAGACATTTTAATACCTGCTTTTTTATAGGCATTACCCCTTTGAAGTAATTGAGTTTCATAACCTACAATTTTCCAAATATCATCCTCTGCAACATATAAATCTTGCATAAACTTAGCACCTTTTTTAATTCCTCTTGACACTTTTTTACCTAAAGTATTAATCATAGGTTTTAAAATACTGTCTGTTGCAATATTACCTTCACCAAAACGAACGTCTTTCATTAAGTTTCTTAGATCACCTAATCTTACGTTAGTATTAGTAATACCAAGTTCTAAATATTCTCTGTATTTTTCTTGCGATATGGGTTTTCTAGGTCCACCAACTTGAACACTACCAAATGCCTGATTCATTGCTTTACCAAAACCAGGTCCAACAGTTCCATTCGCTAATGCAAATGCACTAGAACTTAAAAAGTTTCTAATGTGTGTTGGTATAGATAAAATTGTTTTGGCATATTGCGCACCTGCTTTAGGTGTTAATAATAAATTACGCCAAGCCCATGAAAAAGTTTTACCTACAGCACCTTGTCCTTCAGCTTCTCCTCGCATCCAGTTTTGAATATTACTAACATTGGTAAATCCTTCTGCAATTTCTCTAGTTGTATAAGTGCCTGCAAGTCTATTAATTAAAACTCCATCTTTAAAATAATCTTTTACATAATCATCCATTTTAACAACATCAGCTTCTGGACCAAAAGCTCTCTTAGCTGCTAATGGACTATCATGAAAAAATCCTCTTTGACCTAATGGAGTATCTGATTTCACAGCATCTTTCATAACTTGATCGGTATCTAATATTTCATCAAACAATTGATTTTTTCTTGCAACAGTAGATAATCTATTCATACCTTCAAAGATAGAATGTCTTGCATCATTTATTTCACCAAATAATTCTCTAAATACTTTAGAACCTTTACCAATAACTTGAATTTCTTTTTTACCACCAGGTAAATCTTTTGTAAGTGTTTGTGAAAATGTTTTTAAACCATACGCATCATCAGCTGCTTTAGATAAATTTTGATATGCAAATGTAGGTAAAGTGTCTTTGGATGGATCCATCTTTCTAACTTGTTTAATAATATCATTAACCATACCTTCTGCTTCTAAATCTGTAATTGGATTATTGTTTTTAGCTGCATATCTCATAAATAGTTTTTTTGTTTGATCTACAGCTTCTTTAGTTGGTTTATACTTAGAAAAGAATCCTGCTTCTGCATCTTCAAATATTTCAAATGTATTACCAATATAGTTTTTAACTCGGTTACCCATGATTTGTCTCAAATCTCTTGTAACACCTGTAGGTAAGTCTACTTTTGCTCCTGGTCCAGATGCGGTAATCTCTAATAAATTATTAAACTCTCCCCTTGTTTTGTTTAATGTTTTTAAAATACTTTCAGAAACCTCCACTCCATTTTTTCTACCCATTCTTTTGATAATAGTTTTTTCTATTTGATTAGAAAGGTTAGAATCTAAAGGTGCTCTTAGGTCTCCTTCAAATAAGGTATCATCTAAAAGTTTTAAAAAATTTTTTCTTTCTTCCACACTAGATGCATTAAAGAATTTTCTAAATTCAGGAAATACTTTGTTGACATCTTTATCAATTCTTGCAACCATTTCTTCAGAAAAATTGGTATCTCTCATCTGTCTTGCTTGTTGAGTTTGTTTAGCTAAAGCAATTTCTTGTGGTTTAGTTCCTCTAAATCTAAATGCAGAAGCTAATTTATCTAATCCTCTTTCTATCTTAGAATTACTGTAAGCAAGCTCTTTACCTCTTTTTGCTAAAGTTTTTGCACCTGCTCCTACTCCATAAACAAAAGGTGTCAATAGTAAAGACTCAGATCCAAACTTAACTCTATTTAATAATTTTCTACTTGCATCATCTGATGGATCAGATTCAACATCTCTATCTAATTCAGTAGGACCTGCTTCAAATAAATCACCAAAAGTTCCTATTTTTTCTACATCAGCAACTAACGTTTCACCTGCTGCACCTCCTACGACAATAGCTCCAAACCTTTGTGTTTTAGATAAATCATTTAATTGTTTTGCTTTTTCTATTCCTTTTTTAGTATTGGCAGATTTAAAACTTGCATACTTACCAGCTCTTTTTGCTTTTAATGCTTTTGTTGCAAGTTTAGTTGCAAGCTTTGCCCCCGCAGCTCCTGGAATACCTATTTGTACAAAAGCTTCTGTTAATCTTCCAATAGCTCTTTGTTCAGCTAATTCTTCAAATGGATTTATTTTATCAAAAAATTGTTCAACAGATGCGGCTGTATTTGTACCTGCACCTAAATCAATTAGTTCTGCTCCTAAAGATACAACTCCTTCAGGTACTTTTATTAAACCAGATGCTAACCCTGCTACGAAAGCAGTTGCACCAGAAACTTCGTTATCGTCTTCTGCATCAGGTGTTAATGTAATTTCACCATAGTTAAGTTGATTTATATCTTCGTAATTATCTTCTTGCTTGTTTTCTTTTTTTGGAACAATCCCTTTTAGTGTAGGGTTGTTTTTAGGATCGTATGGATCAAAAGCCATTTCGCCTCCTATTGATCTATTTCTATTTCTTTATAACCCGAATATGGATCTAGTGTTACAAAATCTAATCTACCTTGACCTTCACCAACTCTTTTTTTCCATTGGCCCAAAGTTGCATCATAAAAAATTTGTCCAACTTGAACATTACTTAAATCAGGAACATATTGACTTACACCTTTTTTACCCACATCAACATAATCAATATCAATTAAATTACCTTTTAAATTTGATGGAGCTTGCATGATAAAATCCGTTGTTTTTCTAGATATATCATCTGCTTTAGCACCTTTAAATTTAGAAATAATTCTAGCTTCTGCAGCATCTACTAAGTTATCTCTCATTTTTTCAACTTGAGTTTCATAAAGTTGTGCAGCATATATATCTTTGTTTTGTGCTCTCATTTTAGCAATTCTCTCTTCTCTTTCACTTTCAATATCTAATATCTCACCTTCTAAAGCTAGTTTCTTTTCGAACTGACCTTTTTCAGCTAAACCTTGAAATAATTGTGAGGTAGGATCTTTTAATGCAGTTGAAACATCGGCAAATAGGCCTCCACCTGTTTGAGGTTGTGATGTTAAATTCATACCACCCTGTATTAAAAATTGTGATACTGGATCAATAGCACTACTTGGATATTCTGCTGCGACTCTAGCAAGTCTTTCTCTTGCCGAACCTTCTGAATAATTTTCTCTAATACCAGACATAATGCCTTCACCGACATTACCACCTTTTCTAAACATTGGTCTTCTAAATACTCTACTCATTATGAATTTGTTTTACCTATATTAATTTGAGGTGGATTAAACGCTCTCACTAATCCTGCAAGTGTAGATCCAACTCCTAGTGCTGTTGATATTGGACTAGGGGATGGAGTCATTGTTTGTGTAGTTTGTCCAGGGTATCCTGCTATTAAACTTGTAACTCCTGCACCATATTGTTGTGCAGCTTGCATTGGTTGTTGTAATTGTTGTTGAGCGAGTTGTTGTTGAGCTTGTAATTCAGCTTGTCTTTGCGCTTGTACACCTGCACCTAAACTACTTAAACTAGCAATATCTTGACCCATAAATGCTTGTTGAGCTTGACCTAAACCTAACTGTTGTTGATATTGTTGTGCAGCTAAATTTTGTGCTTGACCAAAACCTTGTTGTAATAATTGTGCTTGTAATGCAGCTCTGTTTCTAGCAGATTGTGCACCGTATTCCGCTTCTGCAACACCTTGTCTTGCTCCACCAAATGCACCTGCTTGATAAGCTGCTTGTCCGATTGCTGGCAAACCTTTTTGTGCTTGAATATCAAATTCTTGTAAAGTTGTATCAATAACATCTTGTTGATACGGAGACATATAAGCTTGATAAGCTGTAGGTCCGGTAGCAGCTCCTGCCGCTTGTAAATAAGGTTGATATGCTCCAATTCCACCAGTTAATGTTTTAATAGCTTGTTGCTGTAATGGATCCATTCCAGCCACAAATTGTGGACCATATACTTTTGAAAGATCAGCTGTTTTAAATTGACCTGTTGCAGTTGCAAGATCACCTAAATATGTTTTACCAGCAGCTTCTATAAACGCTGGTGGTAATATTCTTGATTCTGATACAGCCATTAAACTCTTCCTCCATTTTCTAATTTTTTCATCATGTCATACATACGTTGAGCACCTTTATTGACATCGCCATCACCCATTCCTCTTACAGCATCTGCTGTAAACACGAATTCATTATTTGATAACATTGCAGGAATGTCATCTGCCTTTTCTTTTACACCAACTGGAGGAATAAATCCACCACTATCTCTAAGGTCTAATTCTGTTATACCTGCTGGATTTTGGTTCAATGGCAATCCTTCAATCCCTGATGCCTGAATCGCGTTATCTTCTGGTTTATTTCCATAAGCGTAACCCATTCTACCTCCATAAGCTACCATATTTCTGTCTTCTTCATCTTCTTCAGAATTTAAATTCATGAATATTTCAGGATTATTTTTTACAAATTTAGCTAACATTCCTCCCGTTCCATTAATTGAAGGGGATAAAACTTTTTTACTTTGAGATACTGGTTTAAAAATTTCAGGGTTTTCTTTAACAAATTTAGAAACAAGGCTACCCATGCCGTAACCCATTCTACCCCCATTAGCCTTACCTTGTGTCTGTTGTATTTGATTTACTTGTGCTTCAGTTAAACCTGTTATAGATGATATGGTACTAACATCTGCACCCATTTTAATCATTGTTTGAGCCTGTTTAACTTTTTTAGGATCTATCATTCCCATTTCTGTAGTGCCTTCTCCATATTGAGCTCTACCACCATTATTAAATCCTACACTTCTTAAATATTCTCCATACGCTTCACCTTGTTTTTCAGGATCAGTGTATGGATTTTTAAGATCAAAGATAATTGGATTTAATGGCATTGGGTATTTTTTTTCAAAAATAAAATCACCATTTATGTCTACTTTTCTATATCCTTCTGGTGTTGCTCCTCCTACTTGATAATTATAAAGATCATCTGGTTTATATTCATATCCATATATGTCATATATTTGTTCTTTACTTGGTAAAGTTGAATAAAGTGGATCCATTGTAGTTAATTTTGTTAATTGTTCCGGAGTTAATCCATATGGGTTTAAAGTTTGTGTAGTCGCTGCTGATGTTGCAGCTGGTGCTGGTGCTGGTGTAGAGGTTGCAGTTGTTCCTGGAAGTGGTTGTGATAAATACTGTTGTACTTTTTCATATAAAGGATTTGAACCTTGTTGAAAACCTAGTCTATCAGTTCCATAAGTTTTATCTTCTGTTCCATAAATAACATTTTCTGCAGAAGGTTTGTTGGTTTGATATTTAAATAAATCATAAACTCCTTTTAATGCAGCTATTTGAGGTAAACTACTAAAAATACCTCCTAAAATTCCAGTTTGAGCAGCACCTTTTTTAGCTATTTCTTTAAGTGCAATATTTTTAGCAATTTGTTTTGCTGGTTCTGTTATGACACTATAATCATAATCACTCATTTTAGATTCAGGAATTTCTGTAGGTGCTTGAGGTGTCATTATTGGTTGAAAAGGATCTCTTAAACCTTCTAAATCATCCAAAGGTTTAAGATCTGGTCTTCTCCAATCCGCTTCTACAATGGGTGCATTTTCTGGATATAATATGCCCCAAGGTGCTGCTTTACTTACGTCACCAGGAACAATGGATGCACCAATATCATCATAACGTGATCCAACGCCAGTACGAAAATCAAACTTTTTATAAGGGTCATAGTTGAGTTCAGTATTTGTAGCTAATTCACCATCTTGAAAACCTATTCTACCACCATCAGCTCTATACTCTGCAGTATTTATTTGTACAAAATTTTCTACCTCTTGAGGTTTAGCTTTTGGATTTAAAGCTGAATAGTATTCTCTTAAATATGTTTTCAATGCTTCTGGATTTTGTTTCACTTCTTCAATTTGTTCATCACTCATTCCTTGTTGAGTCATGTATCCGGCAAGACCACTTATTGCTGCAGCGCCTAAAGGAAGCTTATTATTATCTATAAATTTACCTAATTTAGTTTGATCTGCAAAAGCTGAAAGTCCAACACCTTTTCCAAATTGAAACATTTTACCACCTGATCCTAAAATTCCTTTAGTAGCAACTTCTCTGCCACCAGGAGTCATAACGCCTTGACCTAATAAAAATTGTCCAGGTCTACTCATTTTAAATGAATTAGATAAATTTTGACCCATTGGTGTTTTTTCTAAAAATGTAGGTACTGCAGCTAAAGCTAAATCAACAGGACTAATTCTACCTGTTTGTTTTGCTGTCCCTAATAAGTATGCGGCCTCTCTATATCCCGGTGGCAAGAAAGGTGAAGCCACTCTCATAATACCTGCAATTTCTTTAGGGACTATTTTCTTAGCTATTTTTGTTACTGGACTTGTAACTTTTTTTGCAAATTTTTTTAAAGAACTTCCCCAACCATATTTTTCTCTAGGTGTAACACTCATGATGCCTCCACCCATACGAAGTTGTCTTTCCATTTGTGATCTTGAAATTGGCATTATTCTGATGCTGCTCCTAATGGTGGCATCGCAGCCACTTTAATTTTTAATGATCTAGTTATATCTTCTTTTACAGTAGCTGTCGATGGGTTTGAAATATCATCTTCTGCTTCTTTATCTGAATTATATTCGTAATTAGTTTTTGTGTTTCTTAATACAACTTCAGTTTCACATTTAACCACTGGTACTTTTTTACCATTTATGATTGTGTAATTTACTTCTGCTTCTTCTTTGAATGCCATATTACTCCTATGATCCTGCGTCTGCTATATAAACTCTACTAACTTCTAGTAAAGCCGCTGTTCCACTTATACCAGAAATATCAGTAGTTTCAATCCTCAATTCATCTGATTCTTCTAATACCACAGACCCTTTTAATACATTACAGATAGTAGGACCTGTAATCTCAGCATGTGCTATTAGATACTCTGTTGTAGCAGAACTATCATAAATATACACTTTTACAGTCTTATTTCCACCTGTATTTGTTAATTGTATTGTTTGAAATATAGCTCTAGCTTCAGTTGGACAAGTAAATATTGTTTCTGGACTTGTCCCAGTTGGTTCATAAAATGCGTTTTTATATACGTTTGCCATTAATATCCATCCTGTACTAATAATAAATCAAATGAAGCAGAAGCAGAAGAGGTAGAACTCGCCTTTCCAGAAACATAAATATCTGATTTTTGAGGTATTACATTGATTGCATTAAATATAACAGTTGTCTGTCCGCCTCTAACATCTAAAAATTGTTTTGTTTGAAACCCTGCATTAGCAATAGTATTATCTCGTTGTATAAATTTAAATTCCATTTCTTGGTCTTTACCAGATGATATATTCATTGATAGTAAATAACCAGTATAACCCGCAGGTATAGTGTATAGTGTCATAAGTGTTTGTCCATTACCGGCAGTTATAGTTGCAGCAACATCTGATCCCCCTGTATAAGTTACAGATATATTTCCAATATTATTTCCAGATGTTCCTGCTGTTTCAACAGACATTCTAAATACTCTTAAAAAAGTTTGTGTGGTTGTAACTGTAGTTGTTCCATCCATGTCAACAGTTTCTTCAACTAAATTATAAGAACTATCTAAACCTTGTATTTTCAAAGTTCTAGCACCTGTTCCCGCTACATCGTCATTAGTATCATCACTTACTACATCAACAGTAACAGCTGTAGATTGCCAAGGATAGTCGTCTCCTGTTTCCCAAATAGTTTCAAAAGCACCTGATCCAATAGAACTATTATATCCAAATTTATTAACCATAGAGTAACCGGGAACTTTACCTTGCTGTACAGCTAAATAAAATGGAATGTCATCAACTGTACTTCCACCTGTTACTGGATTGACATTATTACAAGACATTAACAATCCCCTCCATTATTACCACCTTTAAACCAAGCATATCGTTCACTATCTTCTTTCAAATCTTGTAAGTATGTAGAATTTAATTGTTCAACAATCAAATTAATTGCTCTATTAATTTGTTTCTGGTTAGAAACATCATATTCTTCTTTTGGTTCTGGTATTCTTACTACTATTTTAGCCATTATCGTCTACCATCAGGTTGTATATCAATTTTGAAAGTGCCAAATCTCCAAGATTGACTAATACCATCATTTTCTATTTTAATATTAACAAACCTTCCTCTGGCTCTTGTATCTTTTTTATCAGTAGTCGGTGTAATTGTAAAGGGACTCAACGCAGTTGCAGTGCTAGATTGTTGAGGATATCTTTTGACTGCTAAAGTAATTTTACAGTTTCCCTGTAAATCTTTAAAATCAGGTACAAAACGTCTTACTGCTAAAAATACTTCACCCGCAACAGAAGGTCCTGTTGGTTGACCTTGAGCACTTTGTTGTCTTTGTTGTAAATCAAAATCATAGGACTGTACATAAGATTTAATAGTAGTTGTGGTACCATCTGGATTTATTTGATCAGTACCTACTTCATGTTCAAATAATGTAGTTTGTCCTAAACCATTTTGACCTATAATCACTGGAAAAGTACCTGACTCAGTACTATCAAATTTAGTTGCAATTGGATTAGGGTAAATTGTAGAATCAATCCAAGAAGTTCTTGCTTCTGTTCCTGTATACCAAACACCACCTTTCATTTGTTCTCCATAATTAAATACTACATATTGATCGTTAAAATCAGAATTTTGTGATGGATAATACCAAGTTACTTCTGTAAATTGATTATTTAATCCTGCATAAATTTGTTGACCTTTTGTAGTATCTGCTTCATCATAGACATAATCTTCAACTGAACAAGGTAATGATTTAACAGTACCATCGAACATAAAGAAACCATTATTAGACATCCAAAACGCAACACCATCTATTTCAACAGCTGCATTTTTACCAATCAATCCACAGTTTGTACCTACTTGTTCAAATCCAAATGTAAAAGGTGCACCTACAAATCTCATAGTATATAAGGCATTATCCGTCCAAACGAGAATTGTTTCTTTTGCTTTTAATGCTCCAACAATTTTAGTTCCATCTTGTAATCTTTGTGAACCAGCAGTATTGACTGCAGTGGGTGTATATAAATTTATATTTTCTTGATCTGAAAATCTTACAAACATATTATCTTGAGTAGTGGTATCTCCTATAATCGTTTCTGTTCCTAAATGAATTAAATGACGTGTTGTAGGAGATACAAGTGTTATTCTTGATGCAGTTGGATTATTAGTTGTTTCAAATGCAAATGTCGTTGTAGATGCTCTAGTTACCAGTCTTGCAGCGTCTCCTGCATTCCATGTAAATGTTTTTCCATTTGCAATCGTTGCAACTAATACTTGACCATAATTACTTAAACTCCAGAGGCCTGGTTCCAGACTCACGTCTGAGGCTAAAGCAGCCTCGCCCCAGGCACCACTGCCCCAGGTATCAATACCCCAACCATAACCATACGATTGTTCTGCTGGACCCACTTGTTCGTAAGGTATCACATCTATACTTCCACCAGTGCTTACTGTTGCTGTTGCATTAGTTGATTGAGTAATAGTAAATTCTGTTGCAGATACAATACTAGTTACTTGAAACAGTTTATCTTCAAAGTCTGCATCTGTAAAACCAGTTCCTGCAGGTAAAGTTACATTATCAAGTAATACAATATCTCCTGCTGATAAACCATGATTAGATCCGGTTGTAATATTACAAATAGCTGATGCGTCTGTTGTTGCAATAGTTGCAGAAGCTAATGTCGCTTTTAATGGTGTGATGTCATACAATTGACCTTCAAAATAAATTAATAAAAACTTATCTGTTCCTATTGCAACATATCTATTTCCATCTAAATCAACAAATGCAAATTCACTTCTTGCAACTCCAACGATGGTATCAGTAACAAGTGATGACCAACCACCAACTTTTTCTGGAAGTCCATATCTAAATCTTACATTATCAGAATCTACCCAACGAAACTCTGCGCCTGCTGAGGTATCCTGTTTATCTATTCCAGGTAAAACTTTAAAATCAATTAGAGCCATTGTTTAGCTCCTTATATGTTGTCTTTATATATCCAGCCTCTTGTTGCATTAACATACACTAATGTAAATGCCGCTGAGTTTGTAGATACAGTTAAGTCAGAAGCCGATCCTAAAATATTAGAACTGTTTCTACCAATTGTTAAATTGTTTGATGCAAGGTTATTACCACTATCTATAAAATGAACTTCATCACCAACCGATGGAGATGCTGGTAAATTAATCGTAACCGGTGTACCTATACCTCCTCCTGATGTATCAACAAGAACTTGATCACCATTAACTGTAGTATAAGTTGCTCCTGGTGTAACATAACCTTTAGTTTGTAGTTTACCGGTAATATTCGTTCCATCAGAATATAACACAGTTGTTGATCCAATTGGTAAAGTTAAACCTGTTCCTGAAACTGTTTTAACTGTTAATGTATATAAAGAAGAAGATCGGTCCGTTGCATCTTCAACTATAAAAACTCTCTCAGCAGAGTCTGGCATTGTTACAATTCTATCTGCAGTTAAGATACCTGTAAATTTGTAATATAAATTTTTACCATTTGATGTTGCATAATTAGCTAATGATAATGCGACATCACTTGACCCTACATTTAAAGATAAATATCCTGATGCTGCTTGTTCTAAAATTTGTAAGTTTGTATTTGTAATAGTTCCCCATGTACCTGATTTTTCACCGGTAGTAATGAGTTCTAATTTTAAATCATTTGACGTACTTGATGCCATTTATTCTCCTATGGGTTATCTGGATCTATTGGAATCCAAATACCAGTTGCTCCTGGAATTATTGGGTTCCATGATATCACATCTATGGTGTTAGTTGCAAGGTTAAATTTATTACCAGTTACAGGGACAGTTGTTACTAGATTTATTGTTGTATTACCAATTGCTACATTTATTTGAGCACCAGTAGCATTAACTACAATGTTAGTAATTCCAACTCCTGCAAAAGGTGCTGATGAAAATGAAGTTGTTCCAAAAAACATAATTAGCCTCTACTCGTTTGTACAGGGACCCAAGTTTGATTTGCACCTGGTACAATACCATCCCATTTTTTAACGTTTACCATACTTGTTCCAATTTCTAAACTACTTCCTGCTGGAAGTACTGTAGCATTCGCTTGAATGGTAACTGTTCCAGTAGATAAATTCTGTCTATTGGTTGTAACAATAGCAGTTGCGTTTGCTTTAGTTGTAACATTGCCAACGGTAATATCAACTCTTTTACCAGTAACTGAAACGTTTGCTTTTGCAACGATGGTAACATCCCCGGTATCTGTATTAATTCTTGATCCAGTAGGCAAGACATTTGCTGTAGCAGTTGTGGTAACTATTCCAGTATCAGTATTAATTCTTGATCCAACGACATTGTATTTAAATGCAAAAGTAACTGTTCCAGTTGCTTCATTAATCTGTGATCCTGTTGGTAAAATATTTGCATTACCAACTAACGATACATCACCTGTGTCAAAGTTTAATTGATTACCGGATACTCCAACAACGTCTGCTACATTGACAGTACCTGTATTGAAATTAAATTGATTACCCGTAACTGCAAAGTTAGCATCTGCAACAACGGTTACATTCCCGGTTGCAAAAGTAAATGCTTCACCCGTCGGTGATGCTGTTTGATTGATTCTTACAACTAAATTACCAATTGAAAAATTGTTCTGTATTCCTGTTGGTAGAACAATTGCTTTACCAATAGTTGTAACGGTATTATTCGATTGATTAATCTGTGAACCTAATACATTAACTAATGCATTTGGATTAAACCCTACATCCGAGAAGGGTGCTGCAGCAAAGGAAGTTGCACCAAAAAACACGGCTACCTCGCCGTTGCTGGGATGTTATTTGTTCCGACTAGAGGATTTTCTGCAAATGCCGTATAGATGTATGTATCTCCTGAACCATTAACTTCATTATTAGTTGAAAGAAGTTTAAAACCATTACTTAAAATATCTAAAGGATAATTAGAAGCTGATGTTTCAGTATCACTTGTATTTGGTCTTAAACTTTTATTATCTCCATTATATCCATTTCTTTTGTTATCAAACATATACCAAGAAACTGCTCCATTAGTAATATTTTTGAACATAACAAACGCAGATTTAAATCCTGTATAAACAAATGTTCCATCTGTACTTCCATTACCTGTGTACTGTCCCATAGCTGAGAATCCCTTTTTGGGTGCAAAACAATATGCCACATAGGTTAAACCACTACCATTTGCGGCTACATTAGAACCTAAAGTAATAACAGAATTTGTAGGTGCTGTATCGTTCAAAATTGCAGGACTATTTACCCTTGCATCAGTTGTGTCTAATCTGATAAAATAATCTTCTGGTGCTGTAGCATCTATTCCTTTGTGATAACAATACCAACCATAAGCCGAACTTCTACTTTTAATTATAATAAATGATGGTGTAGTTCCAAGTCCATGACCAATCGTTGCACCAGCAGAACCATTACCTGTATAAGTTACAATACTAAATCCACTTGTAGTGTTTGCTGAAACTGTTGATGTGATACTTCCATCTGTGTTTGATGCAGTTCCATTAGCACCTAACCAGTTCCATGATACAATATTATTTCCACTACCATTATTTCCAGTATCAGTTCCAACAGTAAATCCATCAGAATTAAAAGAAGTTAATCCTTGTGCTTGTGTGCTTTCTGCATTACTTGTATTTGAAAATATTACTTTAGTAGCACCTCTTACTGCATCTTGTAACCAATGCCAATCAATTGAGTTTCTATTTTTAATCCAAGTAAAATCAGGTTGAAAGCCAACACCTGTTATAGATTGTGATGCACCTGTACCTACAAAAAGTTTAGTATTAAAATAATCTGTTGGTTTATTAATCTGTGCCATTAATCATACTCCTGTGCATTAATTGATTTAGTACATAATGCTTTATACCCTGTAGGAACTGCATATTCAAAGATACCGATTCCATCATCTGGGTTTTCTGGTGATGATACAGCAGTTGTTCCGAAATATCCATTACCAAAATTTGCTTGAATTACTGCACTATAATATCCTGCATAAATTGCTGTACCATTAGCATAATCACTAGATAAAATAAAAGCATTAGTGCCATTAGCTGGGTCGCCAGAATTTAACCATGTACCATTTTTTCCAAACCAACCGTAACCATTTTCCATATCAAGCGCTAACATTACAATATCTCCAGAAGTACGAGAAAAACCAGAGTTACTTCCTCCTGTAACAGAAGCAGTAGTTGATGATGCACCTTGATAATTTCTTATTGTTGAAACATTATTTAACCAAGTAATATTGTTTGATTTTTCATACATTCTTCCTGTACCATCTGTAAAACTGTCAATGGTTACAAATCCTATATTATCATATACAAGACTTGTGACTTTTATTTCTGCATACCATTTACCTTTTTGTGGTACAATAGTTGTAACTGTTGAATCCCAATTTAAAGTACCACCACCCATCTGTAAGTTTCCCGCAGATAAAGTTATTGGACTTTTAATAAGTCTATTCCATGTTGCAAAAACATTACTAGGGGTATCAATCGTTTGTGTCATTGTACCATTAACTGTGAAGTTGTTTGCATTACCTGAACTATCTGTTCCCATAGCACCACTATTTTCAAACTTTAAAAAGAATCCATTTGTACCATAAGTAACTGATGGTGCAGTTTTAGGTTTCCATATTCCTGTTGTTGCATCTGTTTCGCCAAAAGTTGATGCGTCATAAGCTGTTCCGTCTATGAAATGGAAGTGTGCCATATAGCCGTCAATAAAATTACCACCATTAATAGCACCTATTTGAGTTACTCCACCTGTACTACCAGATGTACCATTCCATCTTAAATCTGTATTTTGTGCTGGATATGTTTCTGTGCTAAATGATGTTTCCTGTACTCCATTAACATATAATTTTACTCTATCTGATGCTGTAGCTTGTGTAGTATCTATTTCCCACACTATATGATACCATGCTGATACATCTCTAAAAACTCTATCAGTAATTAAATGTAAAACTGGTGTTCCAGAAGTATCAGTTGAATACATTCTAAAAACATCTGTAGTAGCAGCAAATCTCATATCTGCTTGAAAGCCAGTGCCACCATCGAAGATACTCATTGGATATTGATTTGTACTTAAATTACTTCTTTTAATCCAAAATGAAAAGGTCATGGTTTTTCTGTTTCCAGCAGAACCATAAGTTTTACTTAAATATGTACTAGCCATTAGTTAAATTGCCCCGCATTGTTAATTGAAACTGTTACTGTAATAGAGAAAGCTCTATCTGCAGTTTGAGCTTCTGCATCTGTTGCTCTTATTGTAAAGTTATACGTTGTCTCTGAAGTATCACTTCCTGATTCTGTTCCAGTGATTGCTCCAGTTGAACTGTTTAAACTACCACCTGTTGGTAAAGCTCCAGATACAATAGAATACGTTACAGCACTATCAGATGTAGCAGTAACTGTAAAGCTGATTGATCCACCTTGTGCAACAGAACCTAAACTACCTGCAGCGGTACTCCATGTTGGAGCATCAGAAACCGTTAGTAAAGCAGTTGAAGATCGTCCTGCTAATCCATCAGGATTCTCGACTCTAATGTAATAATTACCATCGGTTGCTAAAGTAAAAGCTGCTGTAATAGATGTTGCACTGTTAAAGGTTACGGTATCTGCTGTAAAGATTGCACCTGTAGTTGAAATAGCATTCACCACTGCACCATTTACGAAATTTGTTCCAGTAATCGTTACTGACGTTTGAGTGTTTTCTATAGCAGAAGGTGAAATAGATGTAACGGTTGGTAAAGTAATAGCAGTTACCGATTCACCATTTACTAATAACGTTGGGACCGATAAAGTAGCACCACCTGCAACCGCAACCGTTTGGCCTGATTGACCTACGGTTACTGTACCAGCAGATTCTTGAATGATGTCATTACCATCTTGATCTTGTACTGTGTCTACTTTTAATATACCCATTATGATACCGTTAATAAAGTTGATGCAGATCGTCCTGCAAAACCTGTGTTATTCTCTACTCTAATATAATATGTGCCTGCAATCAATGTAAAATTACAAGTCAAAGAACTAGAACTATTGTAAGTGACTGTATCTGCAGTATTTATGGCCCCAGTTGAACTAATTGCTTCAACGACCGGTGTTGCAATGAATCCGGATCCAGTAATACTAATTGATGTTTGAACGCCAGCTGATGCAGTAGTTGGACTGATACTGGATACCGTTGGAAATATTCTTCCCGTAACCGATTGACCATTGACTAATAATGAGTCTGCTGTCATCGTTGCACCTGCTGGAATGGTGACCGTATTCCCAGATGCAGCCATGGTTACTGTTCCACTTGACTCATTGATGATATTAGATCCACTACTATTTTGGATAGTGTTGTTTTTTAGAATACTTGTCACGAGTTACCTCGCTGTTGCTGGGTTATCTCCCACTAAAGGTTCTTCGGCAAATGCCATGTAGATGTAGGTTGAGCCAGAAGCATTAACTTTTGCTCCTGTTTCTCTAGCTTTAAAACCATTAGATAAAATATCTATTGGACTATCTAATTGTTCTGCAGCAGTTAAATTAGGCATTAATCTATTATTTTCTGCATTATAACCAGCTCTTTTATTATCGCAAATAAACCAATTTTCTCCAGCAGCATTTGTTTGTTTTATTATAACGAAAGCTGGTTTAAATCCTAAATAAGTAAATGTACCATCAGCATTTCCATTACCTGTGTAACTGCCAAACTTACTAAATCCTTTTTTCTCTGCGAAGCAGTAGGCGACATAGTCATAATTTCCACTTGTAATATTACCACCACCTAGTGTTATTAAAGTAGAAGTTGGTGCAGTATCATTCCAAGGTGAACTACTATCAGTAACTGCATTTGTTAGGTCTAGGTACATTAGTTTATCTTGTGGCGTTGCGTCCATCTTATGGTGATACACAGCCCAACTTTGGGTTACCTGTGTTCTGTTTTTAAGTATTATACAAGCAGGAACAGCACCCAACCCATGACCTATAGTAGCACCAGCACTACCATTACCTGTATAAGTTACAATACTAAATCCACTTGTTGTGTTTGCTGAAACTGTTGATGTGATACTTCCATCTGTGTTTGATACACCTGTTCCACCAGCTAACCAGTTCCATGATGCGTAAGTTCCACTACTTTGATTAACTCCAGCATCAGTTTCTACTGTGTAACCATCACTATCAAATGAAGTTAAAGTTGTTGATAAAGTTGATTCTGCATCAGTAGAGTTACTATGTAATTTTTTTGTTGCACCTCTAATACTATCAAATATATAATGAAACCTAATTGTATCTCTTTGTTTAATCCAAACCCAATCTGGTTGAAAACCAACTCCTGTAATAGATTGTGTTGCACCTGTACCTGTATAAAGTTTAGTATTAAAATAATCAGAAGGTTTTTTAATTGTAGTGTAAGCCATTATAAATTTAATCCTTTGGTTGATAAAGCAGTATAACCTGTTGGAACATCATATTCAAATATTCCATTACCACTTGCGTTAGTTCCTGCACTAGCTACTGCTGTAGTTCCGAAGTAGCCATTACCGAAGTTAAGACTTACAGTAGAATTATAAACAGAAAAACCAATACAATAAGTTGTTCCTCCTAATGTTAGACCACCAGTTCCAGTAGCACCACTTGTAGGGTCGCCACTATTTTGGAAAACACCATTTTTAGAAAAATATACAAACTTATTATCCATGTCTAAAGCACAACCAATAATATCTCCTGTTGTATAACTTGAACCATAAGAAGATATAGTAGCGTTACTATAAACATTACCATTATAATAATAACCTCTGCCATTAACAGAAGTTCCAACATAAGATGGTGACCATATGTTTACTAAATCCATATCTTCAACACCAAAGAACATACCAACTGCAACAAAGGTATCTACTTTCATTTCTGCATACCATTTACCTTGCGTAACAGCTATAGTTGAGCCACTTGATTTCCAAGATGCACCATTACTAACAGTAAGATTCCCATTTGAATAAGTAGTTAATGATGGTATTAAACTATTTCCTACTGAAAAAACATTTGAAGGATTATCTTCAGTATTCGTTAATGTACCACCTGCAACTGTCCAGTTATTACTATTACCAGATTGGTCAGTAACACTATTACCATTTTTTAAAATAAAGAAACCATTAGTTCCATAAGTAACTGATGGAGAAGTTTTAATTTTCCAAACACCATTGGCATCATATTCTCCAAATGCTGTAGCATCATAAGCTGTTCCATCTATAAAATTAATGTGTGACATTGAGCCTTGAAAATAATCTCCACTTTCACCGTCATATCCCATATTGTGTTCATATGAACTATTATTAACTATACCACTATAATTTTGTGGTGGATAACCACCTCCTTCTGCTGTTAGAGATTGTTGAGTCCCATTAATATATACTTTTATTCTATTTGATGCTGTTGCTTGTGTTGTATCTACTGCAACAACTATATGATACCAAGCTGAAAAATCTCTTAAAACTGCATCTGTTTGAGCCCTATAAGCTGTGCCGTTTTCTAAGTGAACATTTAGGTTATTACTACCATCTAAATATATTTTAGTATTAAGTGAAGCACTACTGTAAGCACCAAAAAACCATGCCTGTCCTATTTTATTTAATTTTACCCAACCACTCCAAGTCCAAGTTGTTGTATTTGTTGTACTTGCAGGTGTTCTTGATACATATGTATTAGCCATTAGTTAAACTGTGCGCCTCCTGTTGCACCATATGATGATGTCAAACTAAATTGTCTATCTGCTGTTTGACCTTCAGCATCGGTTGCTCTTAATGTAAATGTATATGTTGTTGCAGTGGTACTTGCACCACCGAAATCGGTTGTAGTGATTTCTCCAGTTGAACTGTTTAATGAACAGTTTGCCTGTGCTGCATTAGTTAATACATTTGTTGTCTCTGAATAGGTTATAGCAGAATCTGACGTTGCTGCAACTGTTGCAACGGTCCCTGAAAAATCTCCTGCAATCGTACCAAGATCACCTGCTGCAGTAGTCCAAGTCGGTGCATCGGATACGGTTAATACTGCTGTTGAGGATCGAACGGCTAGACCGTCATTGTTTTCAATTCTAATATAATAAGTTCCATCTGTTGTTAATGTAAAATTACAAGTTAAAGATGTTGAGTTATTAAATGTTACACTGTCTGCTGGTACAATTAAACCTGTTGTACTTTGTGCTTCAACAGTTGGGATTGATACAAAATTACTTCCTGTAATTGTAATCGATGTTTGAGCGTTAGTAATGGTATCTGGTGAAATAGATGTAAACGTTGGATTTTGTAAAGCTGTGATTGCTTCACCGTTTAATGTAATTGAATTTGATGCAGTAATACTATTTGCAGAAATGTCTCCTGCAGTAGTAATCGTGTCTCCGGCATCTCCAACAGTAAACGTGGTTCCTGTTCTAGGGGATATTTTATTTACTTTTACTTCACTCATATTATTCTACTAAATCCCATGTTTGATTTGTTTCATTCCAAGTATAAATTTGACCATCTGTAGGATAAGCAACTGGTGCTTCCCAAAGACAAGTTGTTTCGTTTAATGTCCAAGATGGATAAGGTTTAGGTGGAATAAAAGCATCTCTAGTTTGATCATATTTCCAACCTTTACCAGCATGATTTTTTCTAAATGGTGTACCACCTAATATATGTACTCCGCCTCTTGTATTATAAGAGGTTTGTTTCCAAATATCATTTGATTTATAAAAATCATTTAAAAAATCTATTCCAGCTTGTTCAGTAGTTGCAACATTGTTATTTACTACATCTACTTGAATAACTTTATTTCCTACTCCTAATTTTGCAAAATGTGCCATAATAATTACCTATGCTGTATAAGTTCCATTTCCTGTAAATTTAATAATTGTATCTGTTCCATCTGTTGTAACAGTTGGAGAACCAGTTGTTGTGCCAGAGTATTTTGCGGTTGGTACTCTTAAAATAACTATACCACTTCCTCCAGTACTACGATTAGTGTTATATCCACCACCGCCTCCGCCTCCGCCAAGACCATCTGTACCATCTCCAGGAGCTGTAAAATCTCTACCACCAGAACCACCGCCACCTAAACTTCCAGGTGTACCAGCACCAGAAGCACCAACAGTTCCAGTTCCACCACCAGCATAATAAGTATTAGTTCCAGTTATCGCATTTTGTAATCCAGTTCCACCAGCTCCACCAGCACCACCAGAACCATTACCACCAGCAGCACCAGCACCGCCGCCACCACCACCTGGATAATTTGGAGAATTAAGACCAATACCACCATCATTTCCTTGACCAGAAGTACCAGCTCCTCCACCACTAGCACCAGCAGAATAACCTCCGCCACCACCAGAGCCTCCAGCTAAACCAGCACTAGTAGTATAACCACCACCTCCGCCTCCAAAGGCTGTAATCGTTGAAATTCCATCACCTGATAAAGTACTATTTGCACCAGTGTTACCAACTACACCTTGACCGACTGCTGCACCTCCAGCACCAACTACTGCTGTATATACAGAACCTATACTAAGTGAAAGTGTGCTACTTCCATAATTAGATAACATACCTCCAGCACCGCCTCCTCCATCTCCGCCACCAGAGCCTCCTCCACCGACAATTAAATATTCTATTGGAACAGTTTGTTTATTTATAGTGGTATTTTCGTCAGTAGGTATCCAACCTTTTGTTGAGCCAGAATAAACAATTCTAATTGCTTGTCCACTAACATTAAAAACAGCATTTCCAGTTCCACCTTGAAAATTTAAACTGTTAGGATTTATTGTAACATTATTCGTTCCCCAAGTTCTTGCATAGTCTACAAATTCTATTGTATCTCCAACACTTGCTGATGCTGGAAGTGTAACAGTACAGGCATTTGAAGTCGTATCAATCCAATAACCATTACCAGCAACAGCGCTTAAAGTTGTTCCAGTAACAATTGTTGATTGCCAAGATGTACCTGTTTCAATTGTTGTAGATCCTCCTAAAGATACAGAAGATCCATTAATAGTAATAGATGAATTTGTTAATTTGTCGTTAGTAATTGAACCTGCTAATTTTGCATTTGTAACTGAACCATCAGCTAGAGTTAAAGTACCGCTAGATGCATCAAATGTTGCACCTGCTGGGATAGTAATCGTATCACCAGATTCACCAAGAGTAACCTGTGTGCCAGATTGAGGTGCTATAGTATCGACTTCTAATTTACTCATTATATAATCACCAATGTTCCTGTTACAATTTGTGTTCCAGTAATAGTTACTGGTCCTGCTAAAACTCCAGAATCTAATGTTTGATCATCAGATAGAGTTGAATTATGTGTTACCACAAATGTTGTTGCGGTCATACCTGCTGACGGTGTTCTTGATGCTGGCAAAGTACAGAATACAGTTTTTGTTCCTGCAGAAAAATTAACCAATGCATCAGAGTTTGATGAAGAAATAATAGTGTCTCTTGATAAAGTATCTG
>Ga0208428_1000217_pt1 | contig 29659 bp, 43 predicted proteins | sample DEB08_DNA_11_FD_184535 | JGI IMG/M metagenome (GOLD analysis project Ga0208428, IMG submission 184535) | Aqueous microbial communities from the Delaware River and Bay under freshwater to marine salinity gradient to study organic matter... | ecosystem: Environmental > Aquatic > Marine > Coastal ... | reverse complement strand
GTCGCGCGTTACCCGCTGGGCTTGCCTGTAGGTAGGACCCGTCATCGCCGCGCAGTGCGCTTGGCCTGTGCAAAACGCTTATTGAACGCCGGACGAAAGGCTGACCGGGCAGAGCTTCTCGCGTCCTCATAAAACGGGAATCGTTTGCGGATAAAGACACTTGGCTCAAGGATGTACAAAACCCGCTGCCGCTTGTTCTTACCGCGCCCCACATTTTCAGCGATAACCTGCTGGCCACCGCGCAGTTTTGTCTTGAACCCTTTGGCGTTCAGCAGATTGCGCGGCTGCTTTGCTTTCGACACACGCCCACTGACCAGCCTTTTTATTTCGCGGGTCGGGATCGCAATGTTCTGCCCTCTTGCTGTCTTGGTGCCGCCCGTTGCCTGCCTGACCATATAGTCGCGGCCCAACACATCGCTGACGGTTGCAACGAGGTTTGTTTTCTTGGCAGGGCCAACGCGGAACATCGCACGCGGGAATCTTTTGTTCCTGACGGTGAAGCTGCGCGGATAGGTTTCGTTGACGATCTTGTCACGCACTTGGAACGCCGTGTCGGTCAAAGCCCGCGCCATCGCAAACGGCACTTGTTTCTTGTGCATCGATGCCATCGCCCTTTGCACCATCGACAGATTGGTTTTGATGTTCATCTGCATTACTGCATCATCCCTTCATCCAGTTCCAATATGACGACCGTGCCGCCGGTTTCCCGTGCATCAAAGATGATGCCGTTACATTCTTCGCAGTTAATGGTGCCGCTGTTTTCCCACACGATGCCGCGCGTTTCCTCGCCGCATAAGTGGCACGTCACCCAATCCTCAAAGAATGTAACCGCACGATCTGTCATTCCGCTTTCGATACCTCACCGCCGCAGGCGGCATAGCCTGCGACATCAACCCAGCCATCCTCTGCGTCCGGGTCATACGATAATCGTGCCAGCTTTAGCCCGATCATGCAAAGCGCCACTTGCTGTGGCGTGACCGGCCTGCCCAACACCGACGACCAGATCAGGGCTGCACGGTTAAAGTTTTCGGCGACCGTGCCATATTCTTTGCCGCGATCCCTCACCGTGTCTTTGGCCTGTTCCAAAAAATCGAACCGATCAATCATACTTGTAATCCTTTTCCTGTATATCGACGACCTTCATGCCGCACGCGATGCAAAGCCACACAACACGGGCAACCGTCCATTTGTGCATCTTCATCTTCACCTGACAGCGCGGACACTGCCCCAGCTTCAACCTGTCCGCAAACTTACCGTCGCCCTGTTCAATCATGTCGCCCCTCAAAACGGAATCTCGTCATCCAGATCAACCAGCTTCGGCTTAATCGATTCAATCGTTGCGCCGGGGAATGTTTCCTTGATCTGGCCAATCACCGGCTTTTTATCCTGCAAGCTGGTGATGATCTGTGCAACCTCTTCGGCACTATACACGACCAGATCACGGTTTTCCCGCTTTACCTTCGACACTTCCCAGCTTGTGCGCGTGATTGCCAGGACCTTGCCATCGGGCATTGCCGTCTCAATGTAATCGCCGGTCAACGGTTCGGCCCCGCGTTCGATGGCGGCAGCTTCCAGCGCCGCGATGCCACGCAGCGTCACATCAACCTGATGGTCAACGTCGTGCCGGTCATCGATGGCCTTGTTCAGCTTTGCCATCTGCTGATCAAACCTTTCGCGCAACTTGGTGCCGACCAGCCACTGCAAACGGTCGACGCCCCATTTCGCCTCATACCGCGACACGACATCATCGTATCTGTGCAGCGCATCCTGCATCCGGCGTTCAGCTAATTCTGTCGGCGCATAATATGCCCGACTTGGTTTCTGCGGTCTTTTAACCATTTCATTCCCCTTCTGGCTGTGGTTCGGTTCGGTACGGTACGGCCCCTTAAGGGGGGCCGAACCGAACGTACCGGTCCGGCGGTTCGGTTCGGAGGTTCGGAGGTTCGGAGTTTTTACTGTAAGTCTTTGTTAATCCAGCAAAGCCCTTCGGCGATTATTACGAACCCATCCTCCAGCAGTTTATTCCTTGCATCTGACTTGGTTGACTTGGCTGCGTCCGGGCAATCGCGGCTGTGCGCGTCGTGCCAAGCGGTCACAGATACCTTTTCGCCGCGTTCCGCGCATAGGTTTCGCAGCGACTTCAGCGCCAGCTTTTGTGCGCTTGATAGCCGCTTCGGATGCTTTGCTTTCGCCTTATGCTCAGTCGGCACCAGCACCGCGCTGCTATCTTCCAGCAGGGCAATCGGCAGCAGTTCAAAGTGCATCGGTTCAATGCCCTCTGAATCCTTCTGCTTTTCCATCTTGATCGTGGCCAGCCCTTCGCCGCCTGTCATGCCGATTACCGTATCCGCACCGCCAAGGACCGCCGACGACCCGCGCACTGATCTGCCAGCATCCTTACCGCTATGCGCCACCGCCAGCACAGCCACACCGCAGCGGCGCTGTATCTCGTTGCACTGTTCGATCAGCAGGCCGGTATCTGTCGCGCTGTTTTCATCGTTGCCGGTGGCGGCTAGGGTCCGGGCCAGCGTGTCGATCACGATCAGCCGGAACGGCACATCGAAGGATTCGATAGTTTCGATCAGCGCGTCCAGCCCCTCCTGTTCAAGCATCTTCACAGTTTGTGGAATAACGTGAAAATCTGTGATGTCCTGTTTCTTGTTGTGAAGCATCCACGCTTTCACCCTGCGCCCCATTCCAGCCACACCTTCACCGGCTATATATAGAACGCCGCCTTTCTTTGTTTCCCTGCCGTGCCATTCATCGCCATATGCGATGGCCAGCGACATATCGATCGACAGAAACGACTTGCCGATCCCCGGCGCACCATAGATCACGCTGAAGCCGTGCGCCGTGATCATATCATCGACCAGCCAGTCGACCGGCGGCATGTTGATCAGCTGGTTCATATCCAGCGTTTGCAGGGCATTGCTTTCGGGCTTTACGTCTTCCGGTTCGCGGTCGATGACCGATGCTGTCTTGCACATCTGGATCAGATCATTGATCGTCATGCCCATTGCGAACCAGTCGGCAACGTCGCCCTTTTCCGGCAGACCGGGCAGCGACACGCGTTTGATCTGCTTGGCGACACTGTAAAGCTGATTGATCACCACGTTCGCGTGATTTTGCCCGGCCTCGTCGTTGTCCGGCAGCACGATGACGTTGCGCCCCTCGAACCATTTGTTGATCGCCGGTTTCCAGTTTTTTGCGCCGCCGTGATTGGTGGTTGCCACCAGCCCGTGCATGCCAAGGATGTTGGCGCATTTCTCGCCTTCCACAACAAAGATCGGCATTTCAGGTTGCAGCAGTATCTGATCCAGCCGGTATGGCACCGGCTCGACGCCCTGCATATTATACAGCCAGCCACCTTTGCCATCCGGCCTGCGCTGCTTGAACGTCTTGGACGCGCCTTTCTGCCAGCGCTCCACCTGATAGATCACCTCGCCGTTGTCGTCGCAATAATCGAAACGCGCCACCAGCTTTTGTGCCGGTGTAAGCGCTGTCTGTGATTGCTTTGGAATGCCGAAGTCGGTTTCTAGGATGTCGGCCACGCTGGCCAGCGTCGTGCCATAGTGGCGCTCAACCAAATCCACCAGACCGCCGCCCTCGTTGGATTCGTGATCGAACCACAATCCGCGTTTTGTGTCGATGGATAGACTGCCGTGATTGCCGTATCGCCATTCGGTGCCGCGCTTGCTGGTCGGCTCACCTAGCAGCTTCAAGGCAACCGTTTCTATATGTGCAGATAAATTGTTCATTGCTCTTCCCCAAGCACTTCCCCGTTGTTTGTAGGGGCGGCACAGGATGGGGAAGTATCCTGCGCCGCCCCATCCACGCTAGAACAGGTCGCTGCCTGCGCTTGTGGTGGCTGGAGGTGCCGAAGGCGGCGCGACAGGCTCTGTCGTGGCTGCTGGCGCGGTTGCGGCACCAGCAGTCATATAATCGGGTCGCGCGACCCATTTGGCAATCGTCCATTTCGGGATGCGCCACGCTGACGTGCTGCCATCGGCACGTTTGTTTTCGACGCGCTCTGATCCGCTGACTTCCACCACCGGCATCATGCCGGGATTTGCAGCCTTGCCAGCTTCCCAAGCCTTATACAGCGGCACCATCGCCTGATTATAGACGTTGCTGCTTGTGGTGCTTAACTCGCGCAGCCCGACAGTCGGATTGCCCAGTTGCACCCGGAATCCCCACTTGTACATCGGCTTGCCCATATCATCGAAGACTTGTGGCAAATCCGGCTTCGGTTCGCCAGCCTTGACCATTATGAAATCCGGTGCCGGGTTGTAAGTGATCCAGCCCATTTCAATATTGTCGAAGTCCATCGCGAATTGCGTCGGATAAGTGATTTCTGCGTCGACAGACCTCCACTGCCCGTTTTCGTTTACGCGATCGCTGGTCCGCATCGACCCGTCCATCGCACTAAATTTAATCAGCGGTATGCGATCCCCACCGCCGCCGCCGCCAGTTGATTCATATTCCAACATCGTTTTTTCCTCGTTTCACGTTTTAGGATTGTGGCTGATCACTGTCAGCCGGGAGATCGGATAATAGGCGCAAACATCCAAATCCTGCGGATCATTTCTGTCTGTCCTACCACCCGGATGAACCGTGAAGTCGGCAGCAAAGTCTAGCTTCGCCAGCGCATCACGGTACAACAAGATCAGATGCGCCGGCAGGCCGGTCGCTTCTGTTAAAAGCCGTGCGTGCATCACCTTTGATAGCGATATCATCACGGTCGGATATGTGTGCAAATCACATTTGCGTGCTTTGACTTCGGCGAACCCGATGGGTTGCCCACTGCGGCGCAATAGCCAGTCCAGCCGGTACTGCACCGGCAGCTTATAGACTTCGACGCCAATGTTGGCCAGCGCATCTGCGACCAGCTTTTCGTTCTGGATATCAGCGTGGGTTTCGTATTGTTGGCGCATGTGCCAGAACCTCCCTGATCAGCGTCATAGCCGTGCGCGTGTCCATTTCCACGGCATAAGACCAATCCAGTTCGGTGTCGTCGGATACGCCCCGGAAGTTTAACGGCTGGCCCAATCGCGTTATAAGCGCCGCTGGTAAGCGCCAGCGCCAGTCCATCCGGTCATAGCGCCAGACCAACAGCGGCCACTTGTGCGCCGCCGTGGCAGCTTTGCAGCACTGATCCCACCACGCCCCGCGCGGTGTCTCGCCGCCCTTAGCATAGCGCTTGACCTCAATGACAAGCGGGAAATCCATATCGACGCAAAGCAGATCGCCACGGTCGGCTGATCTGTATTGCTCCAGATCGCGCTTGAACGCCAGCCCTAGCTGGTCATGCAGGATCGCAGCCACTTCGCGTTCCCCGCCGCTGCCCTTCGCCCTACTGTTTGCCATCGGCTTCCCTTTCGCGCACTAGGCGATCCAGTTCGCGCCCAAGGATATCATCAGCAAGCGCCGCCAGACTGCGGTGCGGTGAATCATCCAGCATCGCCTTCAGCTTGTCGACAGTGCTTTGCCGCAGCCGGAAATGAACCTGTTTTGTGACTGACAATTTTTTTCACCTTTTTTGCATTTAGTGGTTGAATACCACAGTGGTATCTATATATTCAATATAACAAAAGTTTGTCACACCGAAGGGAGACACCGATGACCACACTGCTTGAAAAGATTGACCGCTTCTCTGTAGAGGTGATTTGGCAGGAAGACCGCAAGGCGTCTGTCGATCTGGGCGTTGTTCTTGATTGCCTTTATCAAGACATGCCAGACCCTGCCGACGATGCACATGCAGCTTCAAGCCTGATCAACACGATTTGTGATGATCGTCCGCTGCTTGAGCCTTGGATCGACACCATCATCGCAGAAATCAAAAAGGCGGCGGCCTAACGGCCCCGCCCCAACCGGGAGATCAGGAGATGACTGCAATGACTTTTTTCCGCTTCGCTTCAGATACGCCGTACATCGGCAGCGCCTTCTGGGATGGCCACAAGCGCTACGGTCGCGAGGAATGCCCAAGGTGTAGCGGTACCGGCTTCATTGAATATTTCGCACACAACGAAAGCGGTCGCTGCTTCCAGTGCCAAGGCGACAAGGTTCTGTCGTTTCGCCTATACGACGAAAAGCAGAACGCCGCGCAGCTTCGCCGCATCGCCAAGCAGCAGCAGTCTGATGCCGTGCGTGCGCTGGTCAACAGCGAGATCACAGCGCTGCACAACATCAAGGGCTGCGTCCGGCACGGCCTGCGTCAGATCGAACGCCTGCGTGCAAACGCTGCCAGCGGTTACATCGGCGAGATCGGCGACCGTATTGAGCGCGATGTCACCCTTGTGTTTGTCATCGGCTTCGATGGCTTTTACGGCACAACGTGGATCAACGTGATGCGCGACGGTGACAACAATGTGATCGCATACAAGGGATCGCGCTGCCTTGGCGAAAAGGGCGATGCCTTCAAGATCAAAGGCACTGTCAAAGATCACGCCCTTTACAAAGGCACAAAGCAGACAGTTATCAACCGACCAAAGGTGGTGGCCTAACGGCCCCGCCCCAACCATCGAAGGGAGACAGACAGATGGCAATACCAAACGTAGTTTTGAACGATGAAGAGATCGACTTGATCAATAACCTGATCCGTGCATATCGCTCCGCTTATGCTTACGACGAAAAGGACGGCCCAAAGACAACACACGGTCGGCTGAAGCGTTTGGAACGCAAGATGGAAGCGGCTTTGACACATCTCGACACAGAGTTTGTGTGATGCGTAGCCTGCTGGTCATCATCACCCTTTCAGCATCGGCGTGTTCATACACGCCGGTCGCTGATCTCCGCGCATCCGGCGATGCCGCGCAGCTTTACCAGCGCGACGTTTCCGAATGCCGTCAACTGATCAAGGAAGCCAGATCGATCTGGCACAAGCCCTTGATCGGGCCCGACCCGTGGCTGGACAAGTGTCTTGCCGGTCGCGGCCATAGCATCATAGGAGGTTAAGATGCGAAACCAACTGATCGCCGATTTCGTCGGCATGATGATCATCTGCGTTCTGGCCATTGTGTTCGGCACAAACGCAGTCACCGATAACTATAACATCTGGGCGCTGATGGCCCAGTTCGGAGGAGCAAGCTAATGTCGAAAAACTACATCATTACGCTGGAATGCAGCAAGGACGCGCTGGCAGAATTGATCGCCACCGGCCTAGAACGCCACGCCACGATCACCAAAGTGGAAGCGGCTGTTGAACAGGAGCCTGCGCCGCAGCCAGAGCCACGGCCAGTGCATCGGGTCACGGTTCAGGCCCGACCCAAAAGAGCGCCGGAGCCTGTTCTGCGCGGGGCGTATTATCCGGGGCCACGGTCGCGGATCAGCAGCCCGAAAAAGGTGTCGGGTTGGGATATCTATCAGGTTGTTGTCGATTGCTTCCATCCGCAGAAAACATTTAGATCGCGGGATTTGCGGGAAGAATGCAAACGCGCTGGCTTTGATGTCTCGCAAAATTCTGCGTCGGCGCATCTGGCGCGGTTCCGCGAAGCTGATCTTGTTAAAAAGGTTGGCGGCAACAGGATGAACGGCTTTGTGCATACCGTCTGCCCGGTCGTGACACGCAGCGAATTCGAAAGGAGACGCTAAGATGGTCGGCAAGTTAACCAGAGACGACATGCTGTCAGCGTCAATCATACCGGTCGTGTTGAACGCATCACCGTACCGCACGCGCAACAGCCTGCTGGATGAATTCATGCGGCGCGACAAGGGCGAAGCGATTGATGACTTCAACCCCGGCGAAGCTGCGTGGTGGGGCAACCACCTCGAACACACCATCGGCGCAGTCGCTGCACAGCGGCTGAAGCTGACCGATCTGCAACTGGAATTCGACGCAGCGTTCGAACATCCCGATCTGCCGCTGGCTGCATCGATTGACGGGCTGGCGAACGGCGATGGCATCGTGGAATCCGACCCGGCGCGTGGCATCTATGTCATCAACGCACAAAGGATCGACATCACCGGCCCCGGCCTGTTGGAGATCAAGAACACCAGCGCATCGCCGGAAAGCGAACCGGCGCGGTTTCGCGGACCGTTGCAGGGACAGGCGCAGTTAATGTGCCACCCGACCGCGAAATGGCTGGCAGTGTGCGTCCTGTATCAAGGCACGGAATTGCGGATATTCCTGTATCACCACGACAAAGTGATGCAGCAGCAGATCCGCGATGCGGTGCTGGATTTCGAGCGCCGCCGGAAAGAGCGTGACTTCTATCCTTGGTCGAACCTGAATGACGCGGTGCTTTGCCATAGTACCACCGACATGAAGCTGCCGACGTTGCAGATCGACCCAGAAAACACCGAAGTGCAGATTGCGCTGGAACACCTAGTGCATGCCCGGCGCGAAATCGCAGGCCATCAAGAGGATATCGACAACGCGATGATCGATCTGATGGCATTTATGGGCGATCATGAAACGGCAATCGGCACAGTCGGCAACGAGCGCATCATGCTGAAATGGCCGATGCGTAAATTCAAAGCGCAGCCGGAGCGCGTCGTTCCGGCGAAAGATGCACGCAGTGTGCGCCAGAAAACCCTAAGCATTAAGGAGATCGACCAATGACAGCCCTTTCAGCACAGCAGCAGCGCGTCTATGACGAAATAGCTAGGTGCCAGCGGGAGGAAGGCTATACGCCCACCCTGCGGCTTCTAGGCGAAGCAATGGCTATCAGCCAGTTCACCGCCGCCAAGCATATAAATAAGATCATCGACAAGGGAAGGGCTAGACGAATCAACAGCCGTCACATAGAGTTATCTTGATGGACCGTTTTGGTTTCATTGATTCCTCCCTTTAGACTGCCCCCGGCCCTAAAAAGCCGGGGGTCTTTTTTTATTTGGAAAGCCCTTTTGTCTTTTCGAAGGTTCTAAGGCCACCCAAGCCCAGCATACCCATCAGGACAGTCAGCAGCGACGACATATCGAACGTCGGCAAGTCAGGCAGGGCGATGCCAGCATAAGCGCAGACAAAGATCGTCAGCGGTGCCAGTACGAAATGCCACGCCAGTGCCACGCCGCACGTCCAACCGACGAAAGGACGCCAGCCAGCGACAAACACGCTGCGGTGCTGCGCTTCTGCCTTGTTGATCTCAAGTTGACCCTTGGCAAGTTCCTGCGCGTGGTTCTGCGCCATTGTGGCGACTTCATGCGCCAGCTTCGCCTTCTGGTCCTTGTCTTCGATAAACTTGTCCAGCAGGCCCGTAACGGGGCCAATCAATGCCTGTATCATTCCATAACCTCCATATCAATATCGGTCCCGAAGCATAACATATCCTTGTTGACCGGCATTCTTTCTTCCCAGTTGATGTATGTGCCTGCGACGTGACATTCAGCCATCGTGTCATGCGCCGACAGGATATGCGACGTGATCTTCCCATCGACATCCATAATGACCATCAGCAGCAACCACTTCATTTCGTTTCGCTCCCCATCCAAACGGCGAACGCCCCCGTGGCGGCACCGACTATCGTGCTGACAAACGCGGTCTGCTGCGTCGTGGCTTCGGCCCCCAAGGCCATAAACCAGTCGCACACGTTCCACGCCATCAGCGTAAACATCAACATCATCAGACGTGGCAGCAGCTTCCATTTAAGGATGCGCTCCATCGTCAATTCAGCCATCGGCTAAATCCCTGATGCGCTTGACCAGCCTTTTAGCGCGGTTCGGCGTCTGATCGTGCCAGCGGGAATCCACCATCTCATCGGCGGCATCGTTCCAGCGGCGCTCATCAATGGCAGCTTTCATTTTGCGGAATTTCGAAAAACGCGGCCTGCCAAGCTGGAAGCACATATTGGCGATCACAAGCTGCGCCTCTTCCGGCAATTCCTCAAAGTCAGGATATATCATCCGGCAGTCTTCAATCGTCACCATAATGTCCAGTGCGAACAACTGGCGCACGCGCTCTTCTGTGATGACGGTGCCGACCGGCTGGTTGTATTCCGGGTCATCCTGCGTCAGAAGATGACCGATGCCCATCGTCGGCAGACCAAGATGGTCTAGGTAAATTTCCATCTTGCAGCCTTCATCTGCGGCGATTTCTTCGCGCAACCTATCTTTGTTCATTTCTCGTTTCCTTCACGATTTCGACGGCGCGTTGCCAGCTAGATTCTTCCAGACCGTATTTGTCATAAAACTCCGGGCTGCGCCGTTCCGATAATTTGTTGATGCTAGATGCCGCCGCAAAATAGACGCGGCGCTGATCAATAGCAACACGGGCAAGGATATCATAAACGCGCTGATCTGGACGGGTCTTTTTATCCCGGCCCGATCCAAGCTGATGATGGTAGGTTAGTGCGCCGCGATCACGCTGCTTTCGCAGTCGGGCGCTTTTGACTTGCACGCGCATGAAGTCATTGCCCTGCCACGCGATCACGTCAACGCCATCCATCGGCGCGTGGCCTGCCTTCCATCCTAAATCCAATATCGCACTAAGCGTGATGAACTCCCCCATCAGGCCCGTGGTTGTGGCTGATCCTGTCACGCTGCCCCTTTATTGCTGGCCCTTCAAGAACGTCACAAACAGATAGAGCAATCCAGCGCCGATGATCAGGATCGCTGGCAGCACGGTCCATAAAATGATGGCATCGCGCACCTTGGCACGGCGCTCCAGTTCATCTTTTTGAATCTGCCGCTGGTGTGCGATCTCAGCTTGCAGCCGTTCCCACGCGCCGGGCTTGCCGTAAATCTGGAAGATCGACCGCATTTCTTTGCGAAGCGAATCCAGTTCCTCCTTGCGGAAAAACTCATCTATGCCAGATTGTTCGGCCCCGGTCATCTTGCTGAACAGGCTTTTTTTCTTCCGCGCCGCGCCGAAGTTTAGTTGCGCCTCAGCCTTCGCATAGCGCGATATCGGGCCCGAAAGTGACGACAGGTCTTTTCCCGCCTTGATGGAGCCACTGATGGCCCCTGCGGCGCTGCTGATCATGCTGAAAGCTGAAATGGGATCGATCATTATCGCCTCGCCAGCATCACGATTGCGACGACCAGCAGCGCGGTCTGAATAACATCGATCATCGGCACCTGTATCATATCAGTAGACCCTTTCGCTGCCTTCAATGATTTCGCGTGGTAGGCAATACGTCGTTATCTTGTCGCCCTGCCGGGCCAGTCTGGTGCTGTAGTACAAGCAATCATCGACCGACCGAAAGCATAGATCATCGCTGATGCGCTTTTCCTCTAAGAAGACATACAGGCAAAAGACGCTGACCATCTCCACATCAGTCGCGCCCCGTCAGCCGCTTCACAGTCTGCGTTTCCCATAAGCGCACAAGGATATAAAATCCGGTGATGACCGCGACGATATCCGGGGCCATCCCCATCCAAGCGGCAGCAGTGCCTGTTCCCGCCGCAACATCAAGTGCGATTTTCTGCTCTTCGGGCATCAGCTTGCAGTGTAACCCTGACCAGCAGTGATGGCTGCATTAACCGCTGTCATGTCTTCGCTGCCCCAGTCATCCTTTGCAACCATCAGTTCGAGGTGTTCGACATTGCGGTCAACACAGTCCTGCCTGTCCGCTGCATCGTCATCTGCCATAGTGTCGCCAGCGATTACCGCATTGATAAGGTCAACGGAATGACCCATAGCCATATAGTCTTGTGCAAGTTCTTCTGTTGTTCTAGCCATTATTCTGCCTCCAGTGTAGCTATACGAGCCTCAAGTTCTTGGATGGTTGCCACGAGTAGCGGTACCAGCTTTGACTGGTCAATGCCCTGATAGACTGCGTTGCCGTCAGCATCCACCTCATCCCTTGTCCCTGTGATTGCCTCTGGAACAATGTCCTGAACCTCATGTGCAAGGAAGCCATCAACAGTTGTGTCGGCATCCGCAATGAAGTTAAAGCGAACAGGGTTAAGTTGCTTCAGGCGTTCAGTTGCGCCTGTCATATCAACTACGTTCTCTTTGAGGCGGTAGTCGGATGATGTAATAAATCCTGTGGTAGTTCCATTTGTTTGTATTCCACCAACAATTCCATTCGGATTGTTAAATCTATAATGATATGTCGCGCTTGTGGTGGATGCTGTTGTATTGACGATGCTACTGCCGTCAATATACATACGAGGATTACCATCGCCATCCGACAGCACAATGTTGTTGTCGGATGTGCGGATGTCTACGCCACCTTGATTGCCGTTGTAGCGGCCAAGAATGGTGTTCTTGGAGCCTGTAGTTATTGTACTGCCAGAGTTTTCCCCTAAAAATGTGTTGTTTGTAGCGGTGGTCAGTGCATAGCCACTGTCTCTTCCGACACTAACATTTCTTGCGCCTGTGGTCTGGGAAAATAGGGCGTTTATACCGGCTGCTACACTTTTCGAGCCAGTAGTGTTGTTGGCTAAAGCCTGAGAACCTATAGCAGTATGCAAGTCGCCAGTGGTGTTAAGGACAAGTGCGCTGCGTCCAACGGCAGTGTTGTTAGACGCAGTGTTTGAATCCAAAGCACCAGTTCCAATAGCTGTATTTTCATTGCCCGCAGTGTTAAGGCGTAGCGTATTCAAGCCTAGTGACACATTGTTTGAGCCAGTAATGTTTGAACCCTGTGCGCCGAACCCCAAAGCAACATTGCTTGCGCCAGTGGTGTTTGCGGTCAGTGCCGCATAACCTACCGCCGTATTGTTCGATGCGGTGGTGTTTGCAAAAAGGGAATTAACTCCCGCTGCGACATTACTTGCTCCCGTACTATTTGAATAAAGGGCTTGGTAGCCATAAGCACTATTTCCGTCTGCTGTTGTATTACTCGATAAAGCGTTAACACCAAAAGCGGAGTTAAAGTCTCCTGTTGTATTAGCATCAAGAGCAAGCGAACCGACAGTCGTGTTTGCTGCACCGCTAGTGTTTGCAGTCATTGCGTTTGAGCCAACGGCAGTGTTGTTTGCACCGGATAGTGAACCGTCATCTAGCGCAGTGTTGCCCAACGCTACGTTGCCGGAGCCTGTCGGGTAGTTGCCGTCCAGCTTGATCGTGCCGCCGTCTACGCTGACATTGCCAGCGACGGTCAGCGTGCCATTAATCGTCAGCGCCTCGATGTTGTCGGCAGACTGATCCAGTGTAAGCAGGCTGATCCACGCATCATTATCTTCATTGCGAATTTTGAGGATGTTGTTCGCCGTGTCATACCACAACTGATTCGCGTATGTGGTTGATGGCGCACTTGCGCCGGAATTAGACGACCCCAAGGCTTTCAGCGCCAGATTCAAGTCTGCGCGGGTTGCCGGGAATCCCTGATTGGCAATATCTAAATCGTGTTGGCTCATGCTGCGACCTCACCATATCCTTTTGCGACGTAATCAAACGTCCTGTCGACCGCCGCGTTGCTGGAGTTATAGAACGTAATCGTGAATCCCGTGGCGCTCTTAGCTGTTATAGCATAATAATCGCCGCTGTTTAAGTTTTGCGCTGCAATGCCGACGCCCTGCAATAATTTGAAGGCTGGCGAAAACGTGATCGCCTTGGCACCGGCACCCGATGCGATGTCAGCTTCGCTCACAACGCGGTCAGGCATATCGACTTGCACCGACATCGCCGTCACCTCTGGCGTGGCTTGCTCATCTGTGCTGGTCAAGATAGCGCGGAAGCGCAAAGCACGCGCCTTGTAATCCCCGACAAAGAACGTGCGGAAGTCTGACCAGCTTGGCGATCCGGCTGGATCATCACTGGTGACGCTGACTTGCAATTCGACATTAGTATCATCAAACGCCTGCGCGTCACCATCGAACGTGCCGACCGCGTCGTCAAATAATCCTTCTCGGCTATCGAACAAAACAACATAATCGCGGCGCTGCACCGTCAGATTCGCTGTGACCCGGCTGGTGAAGACTGCGCCCAGATCGATATAGTTATCGAAATCATATGTGCCGCTTGTGCCGGTGTTGCCGCCAGCACCATCAAACAGACCCGGCGCATCATCGAAATTGCCAGTAAGATCATCGAAGTTGATCGCTGATTTCAGCTTCAGTACGTTATCAGTCGCAATGACGCCCGACTTTGTGCCGGGGAATGTCGGATGCTGCGTTGATGTCACAACATCGTTCAGCCCTTTCACCTCTTCAATAATGGCGACTTGGCTGGTCGCATTGGTAGATGCGTTGCCCAGCTTGTCGACCGCCTTGATGAAGTAGGTGCCGGTCATTGCTGGCACGATCACAGTGTTCGCAGGACGTGATACTTTCGGCGCTAGATCGATGCTGTTGCTATAGGTTGCGCCGGTTGTTTCGCGTGCGTGCCTGACGTGATAGTGCGACAGATCGGCATCTGTGACCGGCGTCCAGCTAAGGTGCGCCTCTGTGTTGATGATGTTGACGCTGAAATTGGTTACATCCTGCGGCGGCGCAGTCTTGCCGACGATTTGATGCTGGCCTGTGGCGAATGGCGATTGCACGCCGATCCGATTGATGATACGCGCCCGGATGTCATACGTCGCGGAATCTTCAACGTCTATCAATTCAAACTTATTGCCGGACCCGACGCCCATCGATGTATATTCTGTCTCTGTTGTTTTCTTGGCCTGCACTTCAAAGTTTTTCGCATAGATCGATGGCGACTGCACATCCACGACTAGCACCGATATCGCGGTCTGGTTCAGCGCACGCACTTCATCGGTCGCAGTGAATGACGGCGCAACCAAGTTAAACGGATCGGGCAGCGTCGTGTTGTCTTGCTGGAACACCGCCTCTTCAGCGGTCCAGCTATAAACGGCGCTATTCGTTTCGACCAGTTGGCAGTCGACCGACACTTCATCGGCCCCGAAATTCAGCGCCCAGCTTTGCACCTCGAACACCTTGCTGGAAAAGCCCAGACGGCTATTCGTCAGCATCAGCGTGTCGCCTACTTCAAACTGGAACGCCGTCAGCTTGAATTTCGCCGCAACCGATATCTTCTGCCGATTCTTAAACAGCGCGATCTTGGCCAGCCGCTGCGCTGTGGCGCTGCTTTGCGTAAATGGCAGGGCAAAATCCAAATATGATCTGTCGCCGCCGTCTTCGGTTTCGAACGTGCTGCTGGTGATCGGTGGATAATCTGTCGCCTGATAATTGCTTTCCGGGCTGATGAATTGACCCTTGACCGCGTTGTAAGCATCCCGGCGGCTGATGGCTGTATCGATCTGCATCGCCCCGGCAAGATCATCCTCGTCCAGCGTCACAGACGGCGTGACATACGCGCCAGCCTTCAGCGACCATTTGCCGTTGCTATAGTACAGCGTTCCGGCAAGGCATGTCAGCATCTGCTCCAGATTGCTTTTCGGTGTGTTGGCGGTATCGACGACGCCGTTGAACGTATATCGCTTTTCTGTGCCGCCAGCGGCCAGCGTGACATCCTCGTCGCAGATGTTCGCAGCCGCTGTGAAAGATGTGTCGTTGATCTCGCTTGATGTGACCCCAAGCCCGTATTCGGTATCAGTCAGATAATCCCTGATCACCAGCGCCGGGTTGTTGCTGTATGCAGTGCTGCTGGTGCGTGGATCATAGATTTTGCGCCCCTTGACCAGCGCAGACACATTCGGCGCACCGTTCGGATAGTCGTCATCAGCAGCTTTGATCAGCCGCAGTGCGACGTATGCAATATCTGTCAGAGTTGCGTCGATTGGATATGCGAAATTATTGTTGATGACTGTGGCGACGGTTTGGCTTGATGTGCCGGTAAATTTTTGGATCGTGCCGTTGCCAGATGCCAACGGTGATGGGCCTGTGATGTTGCCGCTGCCGTCCAGAGTTACAGCTTCCCCGTTGAAATATACCGTCGTGATTTCTTCTATTTCACCGACAGACAACAAGACAATCATGCCAAGTTCATCTTCGTCTGAATTCGTACCTATAAACGAAAACGGGCCACCGACACGGGTTTCGCCATAAACGATTTTGCGACTGGCGTTCGATTGTCGGCTGGTGACGGTATGCGACTGCGCGAAACTGCCGCCAATGTTCGGGATCGATGGCTTAGGCGAAAGCGCCTGTATAGCAAAATTGATCACCGCCGCTTTGATAAACGTGCCGACGACAAACGCAGTCGTGATCGCTGTTGCGGCTGATGCTGTTGCGACCGTGACTGCTGTGGTTACTGCTGCTGCGACTATTGCTGGCGGCATCGGTTACACTTTCCAAGCACGTTTGACCGCATCACGCGGCAAGAAAACTAGACCATCTTTACCCATCGCGGCGACTTTATCACCGACGATCAATGATAACGCATCACCGTCTGGTGTGTCTATCAGCCCGACATCCCCGCGACCGGCTTGCTGTGGCGGCACTTCGAGCAAGCGCTGCGCCACGTTTTCAGCCAGATCGCCATTGCCTAACCGGCGCAACAACCGCACCGATCCTTTCGGGCTTTCATAGTTACCGACGTAATCAGCGAATCTGCTATCGCCGCACATCGCCTTTTCGCCCAACGCGCAGAACATAGCGCAATCATAGCGCCCCCACTTGAAAGGCTTGTGTCGCCATTCTTCGACATGCGCTGCTAGGCGATCAGGCCAGTCATCTAGGCGCGCCATTCGAACGTCGCCTCTTGCAGCGAGTTGATGAAATCAAGGCCGCTGTCATCGGAATCAATCAGCTTCTGGTCTTCGGCTGTATATCTGCGGACGCGGGGACGTTCCAGATCGATCAGGCGGCTTTCTGCTGTCAGCGCAATCGTGCAAGTGTCGCCGCTTTCTTGCAGCGTCATCACATCCATCCGACCGCTGAATGCCTCATAGGCTGCGACGGTGCCGCTGCTGATCGTGCCGACATACACTTTGCAGTTACGGTTCTGATAGTTTTCTGTCAGCGCCAACGATAGCAATGACGACGGGATGCCTGACAAAACCAGATTCAGACCCTTTGCCGATATCTCGCCGCTTTCTTCGATGGCTGAAATCGACATCAGATCGCCGCTGCCGGTATATGTGTTGCTGTCGACCGTCAGATCGCCATAGCCATTCCATAGGCGCGTTGTGCCGCTATCGAACGCCAGTTCGACCGCAACAAATGCAGTAAGGCTGGCATCTGAAAAGCCGGATGGGACACCTGATCTGCTCATAATGCTTCAACCGCAGAAAAGGTGATTGCATAGAATCCATCATTGCTGATCGACCAGCTTGCATCATTCTGCGCCAGCCGGAAAAGACCCTTTGCGCCGCTCACCACAACCGTCGCATCATTGGCGGGACTGGATCGCAGATCGGGCCAAAGGTTCAGCGTGGCCTCGCCGCTGCCGTTGCTGTTTACATCTTCCAGCACTTTATACAAACGCGATGTTGCGCCCGTGCCAAGCTGGATATAATCGCCAGCCTTCAGATAGCCCGTCGCCGACGCTGGCAGGCCATCGATGTTCAGATCACTGCCGGTCTGCGATGCGCCGTTGACGACCGGCGTTCCCGGCGTGCTGCTGGCTGATCCACGCGGCGTGGCAGCATTAGGGTCGCCGACTAGAAACGTGCCAAACTGGCCACGCAGGCGCAGCAGAAAGCTGTTCCAGTATTCGGCGTCAGATCGCTTCACAGGCGGGATGTTGATCGTCGCAGACCATCTGGCCCCAGCGTGCCGAACCACTTGCTGTGAGCGCGTGAAAGGGCTTTCTGTGACCGATACAGTGTCGCTGGCGACAAGCTGCACTTGTGCGATGCCGGTCTGCGTCGGAAATGCCAGCGGATAACTCTCAGCCATATCAGCCCCCGAATGCCGTGGCGAAACCGCCACCGCGTCTGCGCGTATCTAGTACCGCTGCCGTCGTTGCGTTTTGGATTTGCGGCAGCATGTTCAGCACTTCGGCGCGTACTGTATCACTGACGCCTGTCGACAGGTTGATGGTCTGGTTGACCGTTACACCGCCGCCGCCCATTTGGTGATTTGGCACGATGCCGCCATTGCGGTTCGGCACAAATAGTTCCGGCCCACGTTCGCCGACCATATACGGCCTGTTTGCGGTGACAGGTCCACCAGCGGCCTGTGGTGCTGGCAAAAATCCCGGCAGTGCTTCCGCTATCGGCCCAATAATTGCTTTGCGAATCTGCATCCTAAGAATATCAGCAATAATAGACCGGGCCATTGCCTTGAAGGCATCTTTGGCTGATTTGGTCTGCATGATCACGTCGACAAGACTATCCTCAAGGCTTTGCAGGCCATTCAAGGCGACATCTGCCATCGCCCTTTGTGTATCCTTTGCCTCTTCAGCCAGCTTTTTCAGCGCATCGGCAAAGGTTGTGACTTTCGGCGTGCCTTCATCGAAGGTGCCAAGCAAAGCGGAAAGCTGTTCATCTAATTCCTTTGTGCTGCCAATGTTGACATCGTTTGCCTTGGTCAGCCTTTCGATTGAAGCAATCTCAGCATCTAATCCGGGCAGAAGGTCATCAATGCCTTTTTTGAAGCCGGGGAATACATTGTCGATCATCTGGATCGCTTGATCTGTCGCCTCTTTCAGAGTGTCAACAAGATCGTCCAACTTTCCCATCAACTGCGCGATGATGACAACGGTGACGGCGCTGCCAAGCGTCAGCAATTTTGTGCCAGCCCTAAACAGTGCCATCGCCTTGGACGCCGTCATAAGAGACGCAGCAAAACGTAGCATCGCCACGGCCTGTCCTAAAATCATGCGTGCGAACACCGCAGAGGTTATGACGATTAATGATTTTCTAAGGAAATCCAGATTGCGCGAAACAAAGTCAGCCGCGTTGCCCATCTTTGTGAAGATAACCGGAATCAAGTTAACACCGCCGGTTAGGAATCGGCCTATCGCCTGCGCCAGACCATCGCTGTTTTTGGCGGTAATGCTGAAAAACTTGGCTAGATTGACCAGCGCTTCATTAAATCCAGCCTCGCCAATAGCCTTTTTGAACATATCAAAGCTGTCGCCAAGATTGCTGAAAGCACCGTTTAGCGTCTTGGATTGCTTTTCAATCGCGCCGCTGAATTCAGTTTCGCCAAGATCGACAAGGAAACCAGATATCGCCGCCGCTGACTTTGTGACTTCTGTTTCGACGCCCTTAAATGTGAAAACGACTTTGTCGCCCTCACTTCTGGCCTTCAGACCAAATTCCTTCAGGCGCTCAAATTCACCGACAGCAGCATCCGCAGCCGCTTCGACAAACTGATCCAGCGTTTTGCCGGTTCCCGACGCAATGTTGCCGAACGCAGTTAAAGATCGGATGCTAGGGTTGATGCCACGCGCGACCAGCTTGTTGAACCCGCTGACAACCTCGCGCAGTGCGAACGGTGTCGTCGCCGCAAACTGCTGCAAAATATCGAACGCCTTTTCAGCCTTTTCGGTCGACCCCAAAAATGTCGAAAGGCTGGCCTCTAGGCTTTGGAATTCGCGGTTGGTTTCAATGGTGGATTTGACAAGTAAACCGAAGCCAGTGGCCCCTGCAAGGGCAGCAACTGCGTTCTGCACGTTAAAGACCGCATTTTTAACGCGGCCCAGACCAATGTTTATTGATCGAAATGCTTGGCCAGTTTTATCGACAGCACCAATTCTAATTTTAAGATTTGGATCGGCCATCTTGTGTCATCCTAAAATAAGCAAACCATTCATTGATCTCAGAAAGCGACAACTCTTCGATTTCGGCCTGCGTTTTGTTCAAACGATCCGCCAACGCCATAACATTGAAGCGCAGCGGATCGTCCTTTAGTTTTTTTCCGCGTCCTCAAGAGATTCGATTTCGCCGAACATATTGGCAGCAATTTCCGAAATCACGGTGACACTTTCAGCCATCAGATAGACTTTATCCTCCAGCGTGAAAAGTCTGTTTCCATCCTCGTCGCCAGCTTTCAGAATAATCAGATCAACCATTCCATCGATCGTCATATTGCTTAGAAAGTCTTTGTGCTTTTTCTGTATTTTATTCAGATCACCGGCTGTGATCGGATAAACATACATTTTCAGCGGCGTGTCACCCTCGCCCCATTCTGGCACTTGGATGACGCGCGGCTGCTTTGAACGACGTTCGGAAATCTTTTTGCCAAGCGACATTAGCTGACGGTTCCTTCAGTCAGGCCACCAGTGATCTGCATTGAATAAGTGCCTGTGACCATACCATCAGCAGATGCACTAATATCCTTGCCGGTGATCAGCGCGGTGCCAGACAGCTTGTGATCGCCGCTGGTGTTACCTTCCATCTGGAAGTTGACAGTCACCGATGCGCCGACATCAAAGGTCGCTTGACCATTGCTGTCAGTATCATCGAAATAGCACTCAACCGTTGCGGTCGCATCCTTGAAGCTGGCCACATACGTTTTTGCAGCGTCACCCATTGTGGTATCTTCGATCACGTCAGCGGTTTCGTTGACGGTGAAAGAAATAATTTCAGCAACAGCGTTTGATCCGCTCAACACCGTGCCTTCGTTACCTTTGAAAGTTGCCATTTTGATCTCCTCTTAGGCGGCAGTTTCAACATCATTTTCGGCGGTGCGATATTGCACCGACACGGTGAAGCGACCAACGGCCACCGGCTGTTCGCCGTCGCCCGAAAAATCCACTTCAAACGCTGTGACTTGCAAATCCTTCGACTTGCTGCCCAGCGTCACATCTGCCGCCAAAGCCTCCTCGACTTGAACGGCAATAGTGTCCAGCGTGTTATCATAATTAGCAGTCGCACTGACATATGCCTCCACACTGACTTCCAGAACGCGGTTAATCGACCGCGCCATTGTTAATGTATCAAACTCCACGGCTTCTGACCGTGTAAAAATGCAAAGACCCGGCAGCTTGGTGGTTTCAAGCGGATAGATGCGCGACCGAAACACATTAGTCCCGGTCGTTGTCAACCCTGTCAACGCGGTCACGATTGCATCGCGTATCTGTTGCCGGACGTGCGCCATTAATCTTTTTCCAATACCAGCATCGTCATTCCGGTGCCGTCATCCTGCACGATGCGGATGGTGTAGTTTACCCCACCCACAACCAAGGCATCGCCCTCAGCGGCGCTTGAAACGTCAGCAGTGCGGCAATGAAAGCGCGGCTGCTGCAATGCCACGCCTACGCCGCCGCCTGCGTCGACTTCGATGAAGTCGTTGTCGAAAATGCCGTTGACCGTGCTGGCAGAACCGCCAGATGGCGTATATGTTGCTGCCGAACCGAAGTCATCGACATCAACAAACACGGCGCGGTCATCGGCAGATTCAACAGCCATTAGGCATCCTCTGGCGTTTCGATTTCGCCAGCATCTGCGGCGCGATCAAATAGCTTCTTTTTCGGGCGGCCTGCCTTTTTGACTGGCTCCGCAAATCCACGCGCGATCAGCTTTTCAGCGATACGCTCATCCATATCATGTTCTTCCCCAGCAAACATATTCCCCACTGTGCCGGTATAGCACTTTTCCAGAATCTTAATCTTCATTCAAACCTCCAATGGTAAATGGTGGCCGGGGATGTCCCGGCCACCAAACAAGTTAGGCTGTCGACACTTCGTCGGTCTTAGCGAACGATGCGCCGTTGCGGATAGCGATATCGATATCCTGATGCAGAATGATGCGAGTCGTACCAGCAAGGCCGCCGGTTGTCTCATCGATCATAATGTCTGCGCCGCCAAACAGGCCGACGATCAACTGCGAGAAATCGCCGAAGATCAGGGCTGATGCGTCTGTGCCGCCGTCGCCCGGATTCAGGTTCGATGGAACGTTGCTGGTAAACTCAGCGCGGTATCCATAGATGCTGTTCCACGGGTCGTTCAGAAGCATGATGCTGTCTGTTGATGATACCTTGACAGTGTTGGCCATCTTCGCCTTGACCTTCGGGTTGGACAACCAACCCAGAGTCTGTGCGTTGATGATGCCGTCAGCGTCTTCAACAGTCTTCACCAGATCGGTCAAGTCTGCCCAAGTCAGCGCAGCCACATCTGTGTCAGCAGAGATGTCGACATTGCCGACGTCGCCGTTGTTCAGAATGCCTGTTGGCTGACCGCCGGAACCAGAACCGCTGATCGCAGCTGATTCGATCAGATCGGCTGCTGCACGCAGCAGATCGTCCTGAACAATCTGGTCAAGGGCTGGCACGCTCTCTTTGAGAGCAAGACGGCTGATGTCAACATATGCGCCCATCGTGCGCGGCTGAAGCGTAACGCCTGCGTCAGTCTGTGACTGATCCGCAACAGCGCCCAACTCTTCAACGAATGCCGCAGTGGCACCGGCTGAAAACTTAGGCATTTTGATGCGGTTAGTCAGGCCACCCATAAAGGTGACGCCCAGATTTGCCATCACTTGCTTTGCACGCAGGGCTTCGATGAACATATCACCGCGATGAACGGTCGGGATAAAGTTATCGACGACGTTCTCATCACCGACTGCACCAGTTGCAGCGGTTGCCATTGCGCCAGCACGCCAAGCGAAATCTGGCACATATACACCACGCGCTGCGCGGCCTGTACGGCGCTGGACTTCGTCAGACATTTCACGCTCAAAACCAGCGTCAGACCAGTCGTTAGTGGCCTGTGCGCGGATCATGCGTGCAAGTGAATATTCGCGCTGCTCTTTGATTGGGGCATCAACAACGTGCGCTGGTGTTTCCAGCGGCTTGTTGGCAATGACTTCAAGCAATTCGCCACGGAATTCGTCAACGGAAACGCCGCGACCAATGGCATCTTCGCCAAGATCAGCACGGCTGTGCTTCCGGGCCAAAGTCATAATCTCTTTGGCGCTTTTCTGCGCGGCCTTGGCGGCTTCCGCCCGTACCGCGTCAAGATCAATATCAGACATTTCGTCTTTCCTTTCTTCGATCTTTGGGGTTGCGTGTAAAGGTTCGGAAATAGACCGACCAACGCCCACCAGACTTGACTGGTCCGCAGGAATTGAAACGATTGAAATTTCCATTGGTGTGGTGGAGACGCGGACAATGTCCTCGCCATCATCTTCACGTTCAACGCGGCCATCCACCCGATAACCGACGCTGATGTTTTGCCGGATACCATCCGACACATCGTTGAACACTTCCGAAGCCAGATCACCTCTTCCGAAGCGAACCACGGCACGCAGACGACGTGCCTCTTCATCCAGTTCAACAGATTTAATGACGCCAATCTGGCGTTCCATATCGTGATCTAGCAGCAACGGTGCGCGGCCAGAATTCAAAAAATCAAGATTCATGCTTTCGCGCTGGTGATCGATGACCTCCATCCCGAAAGACCGTTTGACCGGCTCTTCGGATGAAACACCGACGCGCACTGTGCGCTCGTCTGCATCGATGGCCTTGTCATCCATACCCATCGCACGCATGACCAGATCAGAACGGTCAAAGCGCTCATCTTCATCATCATCGTGATAAGGGCGCTCGTCCATTTCGTCTTTGTCGCCGTTTTCTTCGACTTCCATCATCGACTTGCCGAAGGTGATGATATACGCATCATCGGTTTCTTCGACGTTTTGAATGTGTCGCTCTTCCACGATATCACCTCTTTCTTTGTCGTCGGATTGTACATCAGTTTTTAGCGGATGGCCATCGGGCAGCAGATCGGTGTCAAACTTGCCCGACTGGAATTTACCTGTCCTGACCGCTTTCAAAAAAACATTCACGCGTGCCATCGCCCATTGCTCCGGGCTGCTGACACTAGGGCGAACGCTGCCGGGATTAGTTTTATATGCGCCGATCCCGCGCTTATATACCGCCGCCAACATCCGCAACGTGACGCGCTTGCCCTTTTTGTCGCCGTGCTTTTCGTTGTGTTCATCAACCTTGTTCTGCAAAGCCGTCAGCGTTTTTTCGGAAAAATCATCTTTCAGCGCACGCGAATCTTCACTATCGATGCGATCCATAATCCGGTCTTTTTCATTGGCCCACGCCCTGCCGGGCGACCCGCCCCACAAAGCATGCGCGATCCGGCCAGCAGACGGATAGCCATTCTCGCCGGGCCTGAATCCTTCTGCCTCTTCATCCACTTCATGTCGGGCAAAAAATGAAACCATCCGGCGCACTGTGCGGGGCGATAACTCATCACGATTCACAAGCTGCCGCGCACGCGCAACACCGACCGCTGTACCGCCGCGACCGTGTTCTTTGCGCCAATCCAGACCGCGCTGCGCCTCTTCGGCCATTGTCTGCGTCGGACGCAGATCGATGTCTTCGCCCTTATACTTCGCCATCGTCACCGCCTTCGACTATAGGTTCGGCAGGCAATTTGGTGCCGAACGGCTCAAACGCCATCGACAGGCCAAACTGTTCGGCCACCTCTTTATCACGCGCAATCTGGCTGAATGTTTCTTCAACATCCCGGCCATAGTTTGCAGCCACGTCCTGCATCGACAGAACGCCGTTTTGCAGGCCAACGACTGCCGCGTTGATCTCTTTCAGTGGGTCGACCCAGTTCCAGCCACGGCCACGGAAATACGCGTTGTCGCTGAATTTATCATATTTGCTGGCTGGCAACGGAATGCCGCCGAAATCCATAGCGTTCGACAGCCACGATCTAAACACCGGCTCCATAAAGTGTTCGATCATAAACATATGCAGCGCGCGATAACCGTCGCGCTCATCAAGTGCGCCCTGCCGGATCGATGAATAATTCACCGACGACAAATCGTTCGACAGGCTGGCATAACTGACGTTCAAACCGGATGCCACGCCGCGCAGCATCGCGTTTTCGAATTCCGCATAGCCCGTGTTCGGATGTTTTGGGTCGAACATCTCCAGACCGAAGCCAGCCGGAAGCTGGTGAAAGCTGCCCGGTTCGACATCGATGACCGGCTGAAAATCGTTTTCATAGCCTTCGCCCACAAAGTCATCGCCCGATGGCGTTGTCAGGATGCCCATCTTCGATGCGCCGATCCGGGCGGCAATGACTTCAGCTTCGCGGAAAGCATGCAAGTGCTTCAGCGCTGACATCGCCGCAACCATAAACGGTTCGCCGCGCGTTTGGTGCGTGCGGGTCGGCATGTAAATGTGAATGATTTCCTCAGCCGGGACGCGCGTGTGCTTCTGCGAATGCGATGCGTGATAGTATTTATCGCCGGGGTGCGATGACAGGACATAATATGCAACCGGTCTATGCGCCGGGTCCATCTCAATTCCCATCCTGATCTGGTTGCCGTTGTTCAGCTTTTCGTTTTTCTTTTCATCGATCAAATCGGCTTCGATGAATTGCAACGCAAAGCCGTCACGGTATTTCGGCCCGTTCAGTTTGCGAATAAACACCTCGCCATCACGCGCCAGCGTTTCAATGACTAGACGCTGGCAGTCATACCACGACATCCGGCCATCAGCGGTCGGCGTGCCAAGTCGGCCCCAACGCTTCCACGCATTTTCGATGATGGTGTTGCCAGCCGCATCCAGACTGCCATCATCGTTGCGTGCCTTCACTTGCAAGTGGAAGCCGTGATCGCCGACGACGTTTGTTTTCAGCAGATTCACATAGCGCCGCGCAAATTCATTGTCGCGCACCAATTCGCGGCTGCGGTTCCGCATGACTTCCAGCGTGAAACGCAACTCGCTGTCAGCGCTATTGCCCGATTGTGTAAAGTCTCCGAACAGTCGACCGGCACGCGCTGCTGCATAGCTGCGTTTTTTCAAAGGCTTTACGGTTTCTTCATCGCGCTTCAGAAAGTCAAACAAGCCCATCTCTAAAACCTCACTTTGATCGTGCCGCCGTGGGCGCGACCATTGCGAACGTGATCCTCCCTATGTTCAAACGCCACTTCGCGTCGATAATGATCACGCCATTGCACCAGTTCATCCGGCGGGATTTTTGAAAGGGATCGACCGTTGATAGAATAAGACAGAACGTCAGCGTCAGCACGTCCTTGCAAAACCGTTTCAATCTTGTCCAGCATGATGTGCGCGTGGCTTCGCGGGTCAACATTGTTATCCAGATCAGTGATGATATGCCACGATCCGGTTTGTGTGACGATGCGCTCACTATCGCTGCTGCGCGTGATTTCTAACTGCCAATGGTGATCACCGATATCGAACGACGCGCTGGCTGTGCTGGTGATTGTGAATAAATAATCGTTGCCATCAGCCGTGCCGGTGACTTGAAACTCATGCGTGCCGCCGCCAGAGGTTAGGCGGCTGACATATTTGACGGCATATGCGGTTGACGGATAATCGCTGCCAAGATTCTTTTTTCGCCACGTTACGCGATCACCGACAACAATCTGATCAGGTTCTATCGTTGGCGCATTATCGGTGTCGAACAAATTAGCCATTAGCGCCACCCATTAACAAAATCGCCGCGCCTTTGTGGGCGGCGCAGCGGTGTATTTTTCGGCACGTCTTCATCTTGCCGAACCGATTGCGATGCACGATCTGCCAGTGTGTCGAGGTTTAGGTTTAGTATAGCCAATGCCCCCGTCGCATACACACGGCAGTCTAATGCCTCATTACGGGTCCGCGTCTTGATAAACTCCCGGCGCGGAAACCCTTTGTGGAATTTTGTCACGATCTTTTCCGACGCGGCAAGCTGCTTGAAATACTCATCAGGCCGGTCGTTTGGAAAGTGACAGAACCCCGGACCTTCTGATTGTATCTGAAGTCGGGAGAAAATTAAAGATTTGATATTGTCAACGCCCAGCGTAAACAATCTGATCTTGCCGATGTTGTTTCTGGACGGCCTCGACACTATCGGGCGACTTTCCCCAGCCATACCTTTGATAGCGAAAACGCGCTTGCCTTCACGCGGTCGCACAAAGTCATAGACGGCTTTTGTATAGTGACCGCCGGAGTCGATGCAGGCTGATCTGATTTGCAGCACACGCCCGTCTTCGGTGTCATATTTCGTCGCCAGATGCGCGTCTAAATCCTGCCATAGTTGCGGCGTCGATGGATCGCCGTATAGCGTAGTATAATCAAGCGACCAGCTTTCTTCTGATCGGCCCCATCCCACAATCTCGACTTCGATCCGGTCGTCCTGCACATCGATGCCAGCGGTCACGACGACAACGCCGCTGTCGACGCGCGGCCCAAATTCTTCGGCGCGTTGTGCAACGTCGTAATCGTCAACGGTTTCGCCTTCGTCTTCAAAGCATTCTGCCAGCGTAGTATTCACAAAAACGCGCAAAGTGTCGGGCAACGCTTTGGCGTTTAGAAAATCCTGCGCTATATCGCCCAGCGGCGTCCAAGGCGAATACAGGCCGGACAAATGGAACCCGGCGGTCCCGTTGAATGGCTCCGCTGCAATCCATTCACCGCCTTTAATCGCGCGGTATCGCTTGGCATCATCCCACGCGCAGCCGCATTCCTCGCAAATATACTCAGCCGTCTCCGGGCGATCCTTTTGCCAATGTACATTTGACCATTTCAAAGTCTGGCTGTGACCGCAATCCGGGCAAGGCACATGATAATATCGTTGATCGCTTTGGCTGAAAGCCGTTTCAATACGCGATGCCCCTTTGTTTGTTGGCGTGGAAACCATCACGATTTTGCGGTTGTGCGTAAATGTTTTTGTCCGGGCGATGCCCAAATTGATCGGGTCGCCCTCTGATCCGGCGCTTGGCGGATATCTATCCACCTCATCAAAGAAAACAGAACGCACCGGGCGCGATGCAAGACCGGCGGCACTGTTTGCACCAACGATGGCCAGATATCCACCGGGAAATGATTTCTGATATAGCGTGTTACCGCTATCACGCGACCGGGCATCTGCCACCTTGCCCTTTAGGGCTGGCGTATCACGCAGCATCGGTGCCAGCCGGTCATTCGACCACATCTTTGCCATTTCCAGCGTCGGCTGCACGATCAGCATAGGCGACGGGCTTTGATCGATGAAATATCCGACCGCGTTGTTGATGATTTCTGTCTTGCCGATCTGCGCCCCGGTCATAAATACCACGCGCTCAACGGTCGGATCGGATATGGCCTGCATCATCCCGCGCTGATACGGCGCACGATCTGTCGACCAGAAGCCCGGTTCTGCCGATGCCTCTGGAGACAGTCTGCGATAAAGATCAGCCCATTCGTCAATCGACAGATTTGGAGGTGGCTGCATTGCCGCCAGAATTTTCTGGCTGATCTTCGCCACTGTCGGATGACCGGATAGGGTTAACGACTTTGACTTTGACATCTGCTATTTCCTGCAACGAATCAAAAATGTGATCCTTCAATATGCTTTTCACTTCGACTAGCTTTTCAGCGGCGTAGACTTCCGGCGCAACGCGCTGTGGAAACGCCAGCAGCTTCTGGCGCATATTCTGCGCCACTTCCATCCACGCCGCCTCTACATCTGCGGACGGGATAAGCTGCTCTTCGATCTGCGCTTTTTCCATCTCAGCCATATCGGCTTTGACTTTGGTCAGCCGCGTGCGGTGCGTGTTGTAATCATCGCCGCTAACGTCAGCACGCAGACCGCGCTCTCGCAAATATTTGATATAGCCGCGAACCACCGGGACCAGTTCATATCTGCCGCGTTCTTTACGCGGGATCACGCCTTCATTCACCAGTTGCGTTACACGCTGCGGCGTTAAATCCAGCAGCTTTGAGATGGTATCTAGCGGAAAGGTTTGATCAGACATCGGATTGCCCTAATGGAGCGTGCGGGTCAGTGCTGCCCTGCCGCTGTGCTGACTGGTCGTCAGCCATCGCCTGCTTCGCACGCTTTGGGTATGGTTTAGATAAATGAACTATTTGTTTCCTTGTTTTTTTATCCAGTGGCATCAAATACCTATGCTTCCCCGGAACATCCACAACATAAGCGGATTTATCTATTCGCCTAGCCCCATCTATATTTTGAGTTAAGCCCTTTGCTCCGATAGAACGTGGATGCGTCAGCTTGCCGTTGATCATATAAAATTTTGCTGGCTGGCCCTGACCGGCATATATCCAATTACCCGCTTGATAGATGCCGCCGTGATGCCCCTGCGACTGATCAGCGAAAGAAACAACAAGCTTTATATTCGGGTTTGTTTTTTTCAAAAACTTCAATGCAACAGAAACAATTTTAGAAACTGGCGTTTCATGTTCGCGCATAGCGATGCGAACCAGCTCCACACATTCAGTCTGTGTCATGCCATATGGCTTGCCGAGATTTGGAGTAGCGCCGCGACCAAACAAAACGACGCCCGTAAATTTTTCGCTTTCCCAGATGCCGATTTTAACCAACTTACCAACAGGGATACATTCACTATAATGCCAGTTTTCGCAAGCGAACTTCGCAGCTTTATGCGTTGCAAAATCAATCTTGATTGCCGATTCGTTCATTTGCCCCTCGCATCAAATTCTTTTTTGCAATGAGGGCATTTGATTATCTTAGGATCAAGTTGATCAAGTTGCCCCTGATCAGATTCATCCCCCGCATCAAAATTTACGTCGCCTAACAAAAGTGATATTTCATCATCAGAAAAACCTGTTTTGGAAATGTCAAAATTGAGTTCGTTTATTTCGCCCAACTCCAGCGCCAGCATCTCTTCGTCCCAGCCTGCATTTAGGGCCAGCTTGTTGTCAGCGATCACATATGCCTTTTTCTGCGCGTCGGTTAAATGCGTCAAACGCAGGCACGGCACCTCTTTCATATTTAGCCGCTGCGCCGCCATCGTCCTGCCGTGGCCTGCAATGATCAACCCATCAGCATCGATTAGGACAGGGTTGGTAAACCCAAACTCTTTGATTGACCCGCAAATCTGCGCGATTTGCTCGTCAGAATGCGTGCGTGAGTTGCGTGCATACGGTATCAATTCTGCCGTTTCAACATACTCAATTTGCTGCTTCACCTTAAAACCTCTCTAAAATTAAAGGGACTCCCCCGCCCCTATCGCTAGGAAAGTGTCGGGGTCGCGCGTTACCA
>Ga0208428_1000215_pt1 | contig 29719 bp, 46 predicted proteins | sample DEB08_DNA_11_FD_184535 | JGI IMG/M metagenome (GOLD analysis project Ga0208428, IMG submission 184535) | Aqueous microbial communities from the Delaware River and Bay under freshwater to marine salinity gradient to study organic matter... | ecosystem: Environmental > Aquatic > Marine > Coastal ... | reverse complement strand
TTGGTTGATGAACTAACGGACGTTGGAGACACGGGCGGTCAAGACGCAACAGCACCAGCAGCAGCGAACAGATTGAGGTTCTTGCAAGATCCAAGAGCATCAACTAACGGGTCATTCAGAAGTATTACAAGCGACTATCTTTCAACCACACTTTCAACGGTTCAAGACAATATAACAATTGCGGGTGTTTTCGATTGGTCGCAAGCCCAAGATGGCGCTGGATCTTATATGGTGTTTATGGGCGGTACACAAACTACGCTTGATGTAGGGTCAAGATTCAACATTGGTTACTTGTTCTCTACTTCAAAGATGCGATTCGCGGTAAGACAGAACAGTGGTGGTGTTGGTTGTTCGGTTCAATTCGATGTTGTGGAGGGTAAGAACATATTTGTTTTGACTTACGACCAATCAACTGGTGTATTGCGGGTTAATATGAACGGCTCGACTGCAACCGATACATTGAGTGGAACGGTATGGACAAACACATCAAACTTTGTTCTATTGAATGGTGATGGTTCATTGAACTACGGTGTAGGATGGCGTGAACCTACTTCTGAATGTATGATAGGTCTTAGCACTTTGTCTGATGCAGACGCAGACCAACTCTATGCCGACTTACTTGTTAAATACCCAGCCTAATGATTATCACGGAAAAAATACAAAATCTGAAAATTTGGTTACAGGAAAACCGACTTGACAAGGAAAGCACTAAGCCTTACTTTATTGAGTCAGAGAATGATGATGGCAGCTATTCGCTTCCACAGGACGCATTGATAGAAAAAGGGCTTAAGGAACTGAATCAGCCCTATTCAATAGTGATAGATGTGAACGGAGTTAGCATAGAAGTTGAAAGTAAGTATTTTGAGGAGTGAAATCACTTCAAGACATAATACTTTAAAAGGAACTAATGGACGCAATTTTAGAAGCACTTGCGAGTTACGGAATAGCTGGGGTATTCCTCGCAGTACTGGTGTACTACCTGAACAAACTGACGGACATCCACCGAGATGAGCGCAAGGAGTGGCAAGATGCCAATAACCAGCACGTTGACAAATTCAGCGAAGTGATATCGGAGAACACGAAGGCGTTGACTGAAATGCGTTCAGAACTTAAAGAGAATCGTTGCAAAATGTAAAGTGGTGCGCTATTGCACCAAGAGAATGTAACTGCAAAGATGGAACAAACTGCGAAGAAAAAGATACCAAGACCAAGCGCGGCAAAGATAGCCGCAGAGGTAATAAAAGAGTTTGAGGGCTACTCTTCAAAGCCTTATATCTGCCCAGCGAACATTCCAACAATCGGCTACGGAAATACCATTTACCCAAATGGTGAACGGGTAACTATGGACGACCCTGAGATTGACAAGGCGGAAGCGGAGAAGATGCTACTGGACACTATTAAAAGCGTTGAAAAGCAAGTGAAAAACGTAGTGGAGGTCAAACTTCCAGCGCATCAACTTGCTGCGTTAATCTCGTTCACTTACAACGTAGGCATAGGGAACTTTTCAAACTCTACTTTATTAGCTTGGTTAAATTCAAACCCTGACTTTCCGAGAATACCTGAGCAGTTCAGAAGGTGGAACAAAGGCGGAGGTAGAGTTCTGAAAGGTTTAGTTCGCAGACGAGAAGCAGAAATAGAGCTTTGGGAAGGGACATCGCGATACATCTAATAAAGGTTTACACACCTTACCTTCTTGCTTTCTTGTTAGGCGTTCTTGTGGCTTGGCAAGGCTGCAACTCAGAACCCAAGACCATCACAAAGGTTGTTGAGAAGCCAGTCCCGACCATTGAATATGTAGAGCGTTGGCGGACAGACACCGTTCGTTTCGTTTCTAAGCAACTCGTTACGCGTTACGATACAATCTACTCCGAGAGAGTAGTTACTCGTTTAGACACATTGTTATTGATAGATACGGTAAGCATAGTTCAAACTTGGCTAACTGAGGTGGCTAATTACGACACCACCGTTAACGATGTGCGCCTAACTTGGTCGAATTATCAGAACAGAACCGAAAACCTAAAGGTACAACTACGCAAGAAGCCGTTAAGCTGGGCGTTAGGAGTTCACGGATTGGTCGGCTTACAGAGCGACTTTGTCGAAAGTTACGCTCCGTTATTCGGAATTGGTTTACAAGGAACGGTCAAAAGGACGTATTTTAGCGCAAACTATGGCTTTAACGGTCAACACTTTATAGGCGTTGGCGTTGGTCGCAACATTATACAGAAATGATATACAATGAGAACCCAATTACAAGAGAAGCTATTGATAAGCTTCTGAAAAAGAACGCATCAATTCAAGCTAATCTTGGAACTGACTCGACAGAAATGGAGAGATTCCAAGCTAAAATAAAGTGGGCGGAGATACTTAGGGAAATCCGTTCGTTGGACGCTGAGTTTGCGGACGTAGTACAAGCACAATGAGCGACTTTCGACCCCGCATTAAGGGGCAAATGCTGGACGCTTGGAATAACCTTACCCGAAAGGAAAGGAGGATTTTAGTTATTGGCGACCTCCACGAGCCGTTCTGTCTTGAAGAGTACCTTGACTTTTGCAAGGAAACTTATCGAAAGCACAACTGTAATCAAGTTATTTTTATCGGAGACGTTATCGACTCGCACTATTCCAGCTTTCACGAAACCGACCCTGATGGAATGGGCGGAGGAATGGAGTTGGAACTTGCGATTAAACGTTTGCAACGATGGGTTGAGGCGTTCCCAGTTGCTGATGTAACTATCGGAAACCACGACCGAATAATCTCAAGAAAGGCGTTTACTGGTGGCATTCCGAAAGCGTGGATAAAATCATTCAACGAAGTCTTGAACGCTCCGACCTGGAACTTTGCCGACCGAGTTGTTTATGACGATGTCCAATATGTACACGGTGAGGGCGGCACGGCTCGGACTAAGTGCCGAGCAGATATGCAATCAACGGTTCAAGGACACCTACACACTCAATGTTATACGGAGTGGTATGTAGGTCAGAACTTTAAAGTGTTTGGAACTCAGATAGGTTGCGGAATTGATAACGATAAGTACGCTTTTGCATACGCTAAACGTGGCAAGAAGCCAGCTATCGGTTGCGCGGTTGTAATAGGAGGTAAAACGATAATAAACGAACTGATGAACTTATGATTGTATTTCTTTTAACCGTTTCGCTTTGTCTCCTTTTGCTGGTTGTTGCTCTGCTAGTTTATCTTTTGTACGCTGTACGTGAATTAATCGACACGCAAGACGTAATCTTCGATGCTGCGGTAAACGCGGAGGAGATGTACAAGGAGATAGAGATGAACCAAGAGGCGATTATGAACGCCCACTTCAAGCAAAATTGAGTTCAAACTGAAAATATTTTCACTTTTTTTGACCTAAATGTTTTGAATATTCAAAAGAATAGTTTTATATTTGGTGCATCATTAACGGGGTGACCCACTAAAAACAACAGAACAATGGAAACACTACAAAACGCAATTCAAACAGCACAAACAGCAAAGTTTAACGACACGCGCTGTATTGGTGTTATTATTTCGGGCGCTGTTGGGGAAGTAACCATAACCAAGCGCAACAAAAAATCATTCAGCTTTGACGGTACGGTAGGCCTTTTAGAAAATGGCAGGCTAATACAAACAAGCGGCAAGGCCAAATTTTGGAAACAGCTAAAAGACGGCCGTTTTGCTTTTAAGGCAGGCAAAGCCGTATTGACACTAGGATAAAAACAAACAACTAAAAACAGAACAATGAACCACCTTACCTTCCAAGAGAGAGTTCTTCACGACAAGACAATACCAGCGTTCGTTCGATTGGTAGCAAGCAAAGCACTAACCGACCTACGCACCGCTCCAGTTGACGCGGGAACAATCCGAGTGCAATCGTTTGAGTTTTGGCAACTGGTCAAGCACTCAGGCGCAGAGCCTATCAAGTCCGGGCTTTATACTTTCATCCGAATCTATGGCGAGAACCGCAATTCGGTTGACATTCAATGTTTAAATTCGTAAATTCAATTTTTAATAATCATCTAATAACAGAACGATGAATCAAACACAGAAAGAGAGACTTCAGAGTCTCGCAACCGAGAACGGTCTAAACAAAGACCACTTCTTTAAAAGCCCTCAAGGGTTCGTAATAATAACCCGACAAGGCATTGAGCGCATCCAAGCGCAGAGAGGCATCCGAGTAACTTACGATGTGGTCAGCCTATCGGACGACCTGAAGCACGTAGTAATAAAAGCTACTGGAGAGATGGCACGACCTGACGGTTTACCTGTAATGATGGAAACATTCGGAGAGTCTGCACCTGACAACACGCGGCAAAAGTACCCGGTCGCAATGGCTGAGAAACGCGCACTATCAAGAGTGGTTCTGAAACTCTCAGGACTTTACGAAGTTGGCGTTTTCGGAGAAGATGAGTCGGACGATTTTAAACGAGCGTAACGATGGATATTTTTGAAGCAATTAGCGACACTCAGCAACAAACTGAAGAATGGCACGCGCAAAGGTTAGGGAAGTTCACGGCTTCCCGATTCGGTGACTTGATGACCAACGGGCGAAAGAAAGACGAAGTTCTTGGAGCGACTGCGGTTTCCTACATTTACGAGAAGGCTGCGGAGCTTCTAACAGGCGAACGCAAGGAAATCTTCGGTACTGCGCTGGACTGGGGAAACGAATACGAGCCAATCTGCAAAGCTTACTACCAAGAAACGACTGGATTGACATTGGAAGAGTTGCCATTCGTTCCAATTAACGAATATTCAGGAGCTTCTCCTGATGGCTTTATCAAGGAGTACGGAGAACTGATAGAAATCAAATGCCCGTACAACACCGCGAACCACCTCAAGACTGCTTTCGAGGGTTACATTGACCCAAAATACTTGTGGCAAATGCAAGGGCAAATGCTGGCTACTGGAGCGTTAGCTTGTCGGTTTATTTCATTCGACCCACGCATCAAGGATGAACGCTTTAAACTGATTGAAATACGAGTAGAAGCAGACCTTGAGATGCAAGAACAACTCCGCGAACGGTTAGCGTTTGCAAATGATTATCTTCGTAACCTTTTAAACATCAAATAAAATGCAGAACAAAGTAATTTTTGTAGACGGCTTGAACGTATTCACACCAAGCGAAAACGCTCCTGAGTGGATTAAAGCAAATATGGTTATCAACCCGACCAAGCTGGTTAAGTGGCTGGAGCAAAATGACCAGCACCTTAAAGAAGGCAAACACGGTCTTGAGATTCGTTTAGAAATCAAACAGTCAGCGCAAGGGAAACTTTATGCCGCAGTCGATACGTTCGAACCGAAGCTAAAAGAGGAAGTAATTTCTAAACAACCAGTCGTTGAAGAAGAAGGCGACCTCCCGTTCTAAAATTGTCAAAGATTTAGATGCAGTCTTTAGCCGTTACATACGGTTAAGGGCTGCAAATCTTGACGGCTTTGTCGAGTGCTACACTTGCGGCAGAAGCTATCATTGGAAGAAAATACAATGCGGGCACTTTATGAGCAGAGCAAGGTACGCAACAAGATGGAACGAGGACAACTGCCGACCTCAATGCTACGGTTGTAATGTAATGCAACAGGGCAGACAGTACGACTTCGGGCTGAACTTAGATAGAGAACGCGAAGGGTTGGCGGAAGAGATGCACCAGCTCAGCCTAACAACGGTAAAGTTAGCAACGTGGGAACTGGAGGAGATGCTTCAAGAGTACCGAGAAAAGGTCAAATCCTTAGAATCCTGAACTTCCTCAACATCCTGAGTGATATTTTTTTCCCTAAATGTTTTGAATATTCAAAATAGTTGTATATTTGAAGCATCAAAACAAACAAACACTAAAACAACAGACATGACTAAAGTATTTGAAATCAAAATCGGCAGAACTTGGACAAAGGTTAGAGCAACATCAATGAAAGCCCTGAATGATTGGGGAAAAGAAAACGGTGTTAAAGATTGGAGAATGGTTGGAATGATGAGCATTTCAGAAACAGCCGCAAGTCAATCACTTAAAGTTGTAGCGTAATAAACAAGGGGGTCGCGCATCCGTAACGCGAGAAAAAAAAAGAAGAATGAAAACAAGAAGTTTCAAACATTGGATTGCTAACCTTGAAGTGGAGGTCAGCTTTACACACTACCCTGAAGAGCCGATGGTCAGGTATTACCCTGATGGTTCGGGTCATCCGGGCTGCTCCGCTTCAGTAGATGACATCTGCATCACTACAAAAATAAACGGTGTTGATGTGGACATTACGGAAGTATTGGAGGCATTGGAATTTGACGTTGAAGATATAGCTTGGGAGGTAGCTGGAGACCAATGATACATTTACCGAAAATAGACGAAGTGATAGCGGAGGCGAACGCCAAGAAGATAACCGCTTATCGGATAGCCAAAGACACGGGGCTATCAACTCAAACCGTGTACGCTTACTTTGCTGGCGAGAGGGTCAGCGTAAGAACACAAGAAACAATAATCAATTACATAAATCAGAACTGATGTACTACAACACGAACAACGAAATAGGGACAGAACTCAAGAAGTCCCAAGAGAAAGCGAAAAGTCAGGACGAACTTGTCTTGATTTACTTCAGAAACCATGACCAGCTCGGTGTAACACCTGAGCGAGTTCTGCGGCACTTTCAGATAATGGAGCCGTTATCTTCCGACAAGTGGGCAAAGACACCTATTACTTCCATAAGAAGGTCGTTCTCGAACCTGCACAAGAAAGGATTGATTGAGAAGACAGGTTACAAGATAGAAGGCGATTTTGGCAAACAGATAAACGTTTGGAGATGCAAGTGAGATTGAACGACAATATGAGGCAGCAACTGACAGACATCATTGAGCTGCACAAGGGTTACTTCGGTGGGGATGTTGAACATTTACTTGATGCTCTGAATGGAGTAAAAGCCAGCAGATACATCGGACAGGAAGCCAAAGAGATAATATCAAACATCGAACAGGCTACAGGAATAGCTTACTCCGAACTGAAGTCAAAGAACCGAGAACGCAACACCGTAATAGCAAGGCAATACGCCATGTTTCAGCTCTACGACATTCTTTATCCGTTGGGTTATACCTTGACCGAGATAGGCAAGATGTTCAATAGAGACCACTCTACGGTCATCTACTCCATTCGACAGGTCGAAGATGCCCTGAGTGCTGGCGACTTTTTAGTAACCAAAATACACGAGAACTATGGAAAGCTGGAAGCTAAGAGTGCTTGACTTTGTAATGTGGACACTCGGATATGAAAGAGATGAAGAAGTTTAAAGTGTTGAACCTATACGCTTGTCTTGGAGGTAACCGATACAAGTGGGACGAAGTAGCTGAAGAAGCTGGTATTGATATGCAAGTTACTGCTGTTGAGTTAGACCCTGAGTTGGCTAAGTTGTATCAAGAGAGGTTTCCTAATGATACAGTAGTAGTAGCTGATGCACATCAGTATTTACTTGACCACTACAAGGAGTTTGATTTCATTTGGACTTCTCCGCCTTGTCCGAGTCATAGTAGGGCGAGGTTTGCAAGGAGAGATACAACTGCAAATATTTATCCTGACCTGAGATTATACGAGGAGGTAATATTTCTCGAAAACTACTTTGAAGGTCAATATGTTGTTGAGAACGTGATTCCTTTTTACGAACCATTGATACCTGCGAAGAAGCGCGGAAGACATTTGTATTGGACAAACTTCAATTTACCGAGCGATTTGAAAGAGAGAAAAAGCGGAATAATGGAGGGCTCTGATGAGGTTAGTAGATGGTGTGAATTTCACGACTACGACTTCAGAAAGTACAAAGGTCATCAGCGAACCGACAAAATAGCCCGTAACCTCGTAGATTACGAAGCTGGTAGAACTATTTTTGCAACGGCTCTCGGGATAATTCGCAAGAAAGACGTAAGGCAAACAGAATTATTTTAACTTCCAAGTGGCACAATTTTGTATATTTGCTACTTACTAATGAACGCTAAGGCAAAAGAGCGTTTGTCGTAAACCCTGAGTTATGAACAGATACATAAACCGATACGGGAAAAACAACATTCGACCTTCTCAGGTGGTCATGTTGGGCGTTGCCTCGCCTCCCGTTCGGTTACCTTTAAACCCTGAGACATGGCTGAAAACAAAAAGTCATTTATCCTGTACTGCGACCAAAAAGGAGTGTGGGACAAACTGGATGACGCTCAAGCTGGGCGTTTAATCAAACACATTATTTCTTACGTCAACGATGACAACCCGGTTGCTCCTGACTTTATAACTGAGTTAGCGTTTGAGCCGATTAAACAATCGTTGAAGCGTGACCTAAAGAAGTGGGAGAAGCAACAAGAACAACGCTCTGAAGCTGGTAAACGCTCTGCTGAAGTTCGTAAACTAAACGCTAAACTCGCTAAACGAGATTCAACGACCGTTAACGACCGTTCAATTTCGTCTACTGTTAATGGTAATGTAAATGTAAATGATAATGTTAATGTTAATGAGAGTCTAATTAAAACGCCCACACGCGAGGAGGTAGAAAAGGAAATTTGTAATAACCTATTTACTCGCGGCATTGCATCGGTATCATTTCCAGTTGAAGACCTTGCGCAGAGATTCCACGACAATTATGAATCGAAAGGCTGGGAGATAAACGGGCAACGTATCTACAAGTGGCAGCCGAAACTGAACCAATGGATTTCGGAGGAGTTAAAAAACAAATCCTCATCTTTAGAAACACAGGAAGAAAAGGAAGCCCGCGAGTTCATGCAGATGATAAATGACTACAACACGCACAAAACACTCTACGGAGAGGATTCCGCTAACGCTAAATTTAAATTCGATGTACAACCTGATATCAACAATAACAGAATTGCCTAAGCTCATAGGCTGTGCAGATTTCCCGAACTCTCCTCAGGGAATGGGTCTTATCAAAATGATACAGGACTTCATTAACTCGGAGTACAGATACACGGGGGCACAGGTAAAAGAAGCGTTTACGATGGCAGTAAAACGGGAGCTTTACTTGGATGGCAAACGAGTAGACCCTTCTACCTTTGGACAACACCTATCTGTTAACGTGGTCGGTCAGGTGCTGACGGCATACAAGGAACACAAGCGGCAAGGCAAAGCAAATCATGGTTACAACCCTATTCAGTTGCCTGAGTACAAAAAGAAACCTATCACTCCAGCAGAAGCGCATGACATGATACTTAAATGGATTAAAAAGGATGGTGAACTTCCAGCATTCGCACCGTACAACATAGCTTATCTTTACCTACTCGAAAAGGGTCAGGTCAAACCAGTAAGCGAAGAAACAAGCAGAATGAGATTGATGGGCGCAAACGTAGAGGTGAGTGCAAAGAGAAAAGCTGCGGAAGATTGGTATAAGAAAAATTGTTTGTAGATTTAAGCCCGTGAAAGACCAAGCGGCAATCGACCTACTATCTGACGAGGAACTACACGAACTCGCTCAGAAGTTATGCAATTGCCCTGATGACCTGATCCAAGAGGTGGTTCTTCTTTTGCTGGAAATGCCCGAAGAAAAGTGGCAACAGATAAACGAAGGCGGCTATCTGAGGTTCTACGTGGTTAGAACTATGATGACAATGGCAACATCCAAACGCTCCAGCTTCTCCAAGTTATACGACCTCCACAACCACAATAAGGTAGACCACGAGCGAGAGGACTACGACTGGGAAAAAGAGGACGATATTGCACTTTTGGAAACACTTATGGATGAGCTGCATTGGTATGACCGCGAGGTTCTGAAATTGTGGCTTGAAGAAGGCAGCTACCGAAAGGTCGGCAAAAAGGTCGACATACCCTACAAATCAATCGGAAACACAGTTAATAAAGCACTTGACCAACTAAGAGACAACTACTATGCTATACATCTTGAGCGCATTATCCGCGAGCGTTGCCGCTTACCTATGGATTGAGGTATTCGGAATTGACCTACTGATTAAAAAGTGGCTAGGAATGGACGAGAGCCAGTCTTTTAAGCCATTGGACTGTCGGCTGTGTATGTCGTTTTGGTTCGGGGTTGCGATGTGTTGCTTCCATACTCCTGAGGCACTTCTTTACGTTCCTCTTCTAAGTGTGTTATTTGAGCGTTTAATGTGGAGGTTTGAGATATGAGCGATGCGATTACATTCTGTTGCATATTGCTTTTATTGGTTTGGATTGTACGAATTTTAAAAGGCGAAAATTTTAACTGATGGACAAAAACGAAGTTCTGCTATTTATAGCTGAGAGGCTCGACCAAATTACAATGATGGAACAGGGGCGGTACTCGGGACGGATAACACGAGAAGAGCAGAAGCTCTATCAAGAAGCGTGGAGTTACATCGACCCGAAAGCTAAGGTCTGTTTCACTTGTGGGCGAACGCCTCAGTTAATGAGTGTTGCACTTTTAAACTTTTACCAATGCCAGCAAGACAATGCACTAACGGAAAGTGGAGATGGGGACAAGGCGACTGCATCTACGAAACCAAAAAGGAAGCGGAGAAAGCGGGGGTCGCAATCGAAATCAAAAGGAGGTTAGATGAAAAGAAGTGAGAACTACGGGCTTTACATCACGCAGAATACCTATCAAATGAAATGGTACTGCTTCAACAGAGAAGCCGCAACAGCATACTGGAACGGAGAACCTTGCAAGAAAGCAATGGGAGACACTCCACAACAAGCACTTTCAAACTACAAGAATGGAAAGTTTACCGATAAGTAAAGTTAGACCCAACTCGGAAAACCCGAGATACATAAAGGACGAGAAGTTCAAGAAGCTGGTTCAGTCTATTAAGGAGTTCCCCGAAATGATGCCAGTCCGTCCGATTGTCGTCAACAAAGAAATGGTTGTCTTGGGCGGTAATATGCGACTCAAAGCAATGCAAGAAGCGGGACTCGACAAAGTATGGGTTGAGGTTGTGGACTGGTCAGAAGAAAAGCAGCGCGAGTTCATCATCAAAGATAACGTAGGCTTCGGGGAATGGGATTGGGACGAACTGGCGAATACTTGGGATGCGGAGGAGTTGGACCGCTGGGGTTTGGATGTGCCAAAAGAAGAAGAACAAGACGAGGCTTATACGACTAAAATTGAAAGCCCTATTTACGAGCCAAAGAACGTTATACCAAATGAATCAGAACTATACGATACAAAAGTTTACGATAGACTGATTAAAGAAATTGATTCGTCAACATTAGACGATAAAGAAAAGGAGTTTTTAAAATTAGCGGCAACTCGCCACATTGAGTTTAACTATCGCAAAATAGCTGACCTCTATGCTCATTCAAGTAATGAACTCCAAAGCCTAATGGAGAACTCAGCACTTGTTATAATTGACTACGATAAAGCGATTGAACTTGGTTTCGTTAAGCTGTTCCACGAATTAGAAACACTTGCAGAACTCGATGAATGATTTCGTTGTTTTTATATTAACGAACGGCAGACCAAATAACGTGCATACGGCAAGAAGTTTGCGTAATCACGGTTATACTGGCAAGATAATATTAGTTGTTGATGACGAGGATAAAAGCGCACAAGAGTATTTAGATAAATTCGAAGATGTTGAGATTTTCAGCAAGAAGGAAATCTCTAAAGAGTTTGATGAAGCCGACAATTTCGATGACCGTAGGGCTATTGTTTATGCAAGAAATGCTTGTTTTAAAATAGCTGAAAAGCTGGGAATTAAATACTTTGTTCAAATGGATGACGACTACACTCGTTTTGAATATCGATTATACACTAAAGAAAGACAGAAGCCTTCTTTTATTGCAAATTTAGATTCTGTATTTGCTGCTTTGCTAAACTTTTATAAGTGTAGTAATTTCTCAACTATTTCAATGGCTCAAGGCGGAGACTTTATCGGAGGCAAAAATAATAGAATGGCAAAGCGACCGACCTTGTTTCGAAAGTGTATGAACTCTTTTATATGCTCAACAGATAGACCGTTTAAATTTGTTGGAAGAATAAATGAAGACGTTAATACATACGTAAATAAGCAGAGTATTGGCTTGTTGATGGGTACTGTACCGTTCGTATCTTTAGTTCAGAACCAAACTCAATCAAATAAGGGCGGTATGACTGAGTTATACTTAGACAGCGGAACTTACGTTAAATCTTTTTACTCTGTAATTTTCAGTCCGTCAAGTGTTTACATCAAACCAATGGGCGATAAGCATCTAAGGTTACACCATCACGTTAAATGGGACAATGCAGTGCCGAAATTCATTGCTGAAAAACACAAGAAAACAGTGAGTTAACAATGGCGAAAGAAGACAACCTAAAACCCTTCAAGAAAGGACAGAGCGGCAACCCGAAAGGCAGACCGAAGAAAGTCGAGACGATTCTAAAAGAACATTTCCTTGATGAGCATAACGTCAAGCTATCAAAGGGGCAAGTTCAGGACATCATAAAGAATGTACTCGGCAAGTCAAGAAGCGAGTTAGTGGAGCTGGCAAAGAACGACCAGCTACCGTTCTGGATTGCGTTGATAGCCAAGAAAGCGCAAAGGGACTACGAGAAGGGTTCGATTCATATTCTCGATGTGTTATTCGATAGGGTCTACGGCAAGCCTAAAGAAGAGGTAGAGCAGACCGTGAACGGTGGCAAGCCTGACAAGGTGGAGATAGTAATACACAGACCTGAGAAGAAATGACAGAGTGCCCAATATGCCATAAAGTAGGCTTCCATAAGATGAGCTGCTCAACGCAAAAGGTAACTGTATTGCTTTCTAAATCGCGAATCGCGAATCGCAAATTGAAGTACGGAAAAGGTGAAGCACCTAAAGTGAAACGAAGTAAAGACGTAGAACCTTAGACTGACGAAACCGACCAAAAAGTCAACCAATAACCTTACGTGAAGATTGAAGGAACTGGCGTATTTGATGACCTGTGGCAAGCCCTTAATGATAAATCCGTTCGGGGAATTGTGCTTGAGGGTGGAAGCCGTAGTTCCAAGACGTGGAGCATCTGCCAAGCCATCTACCTTACGGGACTTCAAGAACCGAAGAGAATTGCAATTGCGAGGTTTAGGCGTACGTGGATTAAGCCGACCGTACTCGATACGTTCAAGAAAGTACTGCAAGGGCTTGAGGTATGGGAGGACGAGGCGTTTAACAAGACCGATTTAATCTACTCCGCTCACGGGTCTACATTTGAGTTCTACGGGCTTGACGATTCGCAGAAGCTACACGGTATTGAAACCGATTACTTTTGGCTGAATGAGGCGATTGAAACAAGCAAGGATGACTTCGACCAACTGGAGCAGAGATGCAAAGGGAAATGGATTCTTGACTACAACCCTTCCACCGATGAGCACTGGATTTACGACAACGTTCTTAAACGGGACGATGTTGTTTTAATTCATTCCACGATGCTGGACAACACCTTCTTAGACCAGCACATCCGCGACAAGATTAACAGCTACGAGCCGACACCTTTCAATGTATCACGAGGCACGGCAGATGAGTACAAGTGGAAGGTCTACGGACTTGGGCAAAGGTCAAGAAGAGAAGGCGCGATTTACGAGAACTGGCAAGAAACCAAAGAGTTTCCTTCCGGGTACAAGTGGAAAGCATACGGGCTGGATTTCGGGTTTACCAACGACCCGACTGCATTGGTGGAGGTGCTCTATCAAGAAGGCAAACTGTGGGTTCGTGAGGTGCTTTACGAAACGGGGTTAACGAACGCGGACATAGCCCGAAAGTGTGGGCTACAAAGGTCAGACGAAATCATAGCCGACTCAGCAGAGCCAAAGAGCATCGAGGAAATCCGAAGGGCTGGATTCAGAATCCGACCAGTTGCCAAAGGTCAGGACTCGGTAAGGTCAGGAATCGACAAGCTGAAATCTGTACAGATAATGGTACATCAAGACAGCGTTAACATCATTCGCGAGTTGAGGAACTACGCATGGAAACGGGACTACAAAACCAACGCAGTAACCAACTTGCCTGAGGATGACAATAATCATGCGCTTGATGCGCTGAGGTACGTGGCAATGGAGAAGCTGAAGGCAAACGCTGGGAAGTATACGATACGATAAATATTTTTTTCTCAAAATGTTGTGAGTATTCAAAAGAGTTGTATATTTACACTCAGAAACAAACAAACAAACAGAACCATGACAACTTCATCAGACTTAAAAGAAGGACAACAAGTAAAACTTAACGCTGCTATTCTTGACGAACCTATTTTTGGAAAAGTAGTTTTTCAAGACAATCAAGTAACCGTTAAATTTATAAACTGGAGAAACGAAATATCCACAATAGAGCAAAATCCAACAGACAACTCTAACGAACTTGATTGGTACAACATTGAAATAATTGGTTAAGAAACAAAGACTCAAATAAGAGCCTCCAATTAGGGGGCTTTTTTTTTGCTCAGACACAGATTCGTAAATTCGCTATTTATTACTGAGATGCTTGAAAGACTAAATAAGATATGGCGAATGCAGGAGGCGTACACGGATTACCCCAAAGCCGCGAGCGAGAACGCCAAAGCCGCTCTGAGATGGGCGGAGAAGAACGGATGGGGTGGTTGCGGAACTTCTGTTGGAAAAGCAAGGGCTAACCAACTCGCAAAGCGTGAGCCTATCAGTTTAGAAACCATTGAGCGAATGGCTGCATTCATTAGGCACAAGCGGAACTCTAAAAGGAAACTGGGAGAAGGTTGCGGTCGTTTGATGTGGCTTGCATGGGGCGGAGACGCTGGGGTCAATTGGGCAATCAGAAAAATAAAGCAGATAAAGAATGAAGATTGAACTACCTAATAGCTGGGCTGGTGTAACTGTTGAGCAGTTCCAAGCACTTCAGCGAATCCTCGCAGAAAAAGGAGACGAGTACCCGACAAACGTGGCTATCATTTCGATAATGTCAGGCGTTCCAGTTGACGAGATTGAAACTTACTCACTAAAGACATACGCCAAGTGTATGCAGACGCTTTCTTTCCTTACCGAGCAACTCGTAGGACAAGTACAGAAGGCGGTTGAATTTGGAGGCGTTAGATACGATGTTATTACAGACGTTTATAACTTGAACGGAGGGCAGTACATTACATTGATGCACTTGATGAAAGACCCCGATAAAGTGATAGACCAGCTCCACGAGGTTATGGCGGTGTTTCTTATTCCCAAAAAGAAAACTTGGTATGGCTGGAAAAAAGGTAAGTATGACCCTGAGAAACACAAGGAAATATCGGAGGCAATGCTTCAAGCACCAATGACAATCGTGCAACCGTTGTCGGCTTTTTTTTTAACCAGTTATCTCAAGTCCGCCAAACATATACTGGAATCTTCGGTGAAGAAAGCGGAGAAAATCAAGAGACAAGCGGAAAGAAGGTTGAAACGTTTGAATCGAAATATGGCTGGCTGAACGTGGTTAACAACCTATCAAATAACGATGCGACCAAGTGGGGTTACTTCTTTGCTCTACCATTGCGGGAGTTCCTCAACCTTATCTCCTTCCAAAAGGCGAAACAGAACCACGAGTACCACCAAATGAAACAGAATGGCGTTCGATAAGTTAATAGATGCTCTGAATGAGTTTCGGGGCGAGTACGTCCGAGAGTTGACCAATTCGTTAACCGAGAAGAATCTTATCGCTTCGGGTAATCTTGGGGATTCCATCAAGCTGAACGTACAGCCAAAGGTCAAATTATTCGGTCAGATATACCGTATGCAGATACGAATGGCGGAATATGGGGAGAATGTGGACAAAGGTAGAAAACCAGGCAAAGGTCTGCCCGTTGGTGTTCTTGAAGGGTGGTTGAAATACCCGAACGTTCTTCAGAAGGTAACGGGTCAGGACAAGCAATTGAAAGACTACGAGCGAAAGTCTTTGGCGTTCGTCATCAACAGAAGCATCAAGCGCAAAGGGATCAAGCCGAAGAACTGGATTCAACCAGCATTCGACAAGGTAACGCCTAAAATCGCGGGAGTGGTTGAGGCGGCACTTGCAGAGGACATAGAAATCACATTTGAAGAAATCAAGAAACTAATCGAAAGCTAATGGCTATCTTCTTAACACAGAACGGAGAACCTGAACAGTTTGCCCTTGCGTACAATGACAACGCCTACGTTATCAAGACAACGAACTACACGCCAACGGTTCGGTTCAGGGTCGCGATGCTTCCAACGGATTACCCTATTTCTCCAGCCATTGGACAGGTCAGGGTGTATCCTACTCGGTCAAACGATGGGCAATACTTCGACCGTGCTTTCTTCGACCCTTCGAGATTCTTGCAAAGCTACGTTAGCGGAATTGTAAACATAAGAGGCGCGAACCATAACGGGTTCTACGTTTCTAATCAGATGCACAAGGAATACTATCTTGTCATTCAAGAGGAAGAAAAAAACGCGTCTGGCTTTTATCAATCGGGGGACCTATTCATCTCGAAAGTGAAGAGCGTATGGAACGGGGTTCGTAACGAGATTGAATGGCTGGACTTCGACTATACCGACTACATCATAAACAACACACCAAGCACTACAAAGAAGTTCCTTACTGATTCTCCAAGAACAATCAGAATAGACACCGACCAGTCTTACCATCTGTACTTCATAGCGAATGAACGGTTCGGGGCGTATCAGTACAACATCAAAGCCTACTCAGGGTATAACGCAACGGGAACGCTTTTAGCCGATGGCATCATTTCCAATAACATAGCGGTTGCCGATTCGTGGGACAAGATTTACTTCAGAATACCAGTAGGAACTTACGACATCGGGAACATCGACCCAGCACTTTACACCGATTCGCTACTTGGGTCTACACCTTCAACGGCTCTCAATGGTGCGGCATCCTACACGATTCATTTAGAGGACAACACCAACGCGCAGACGAGCGAAAGGTTCACCTTCAACGTGAATCAAACCTGTTCAAAGTACAACGAGGTTCGGGTGCATTGGCTTAATCGTTTGGGTGGCTACGATGCGTTTAATTTCTATATGAAGTCAGTCCACACGACCGACATCAAAAAGGACAAATACGACCAGCAGCATCACGACTGGACGGGCAACGCCTACACCTACGACAAGAAGAATAGAGGCACGACAGACTACAACGTGGTACTAAACAAGAAGGTTACAATCAACACCGACTACCTTACAGAGGACGAAAGCACTTGGCTTGAAGATTTAGCAACATCTCCGAGCGTCTACATTGAGGAGAATAACGAGTTGATTGCGGTTAATCTTGACCCTCGCAGAATCCAACGCAAGACAAGTCTGAACGACAAGCTTATGCAGTACACTTTCGAACTGAATTACTCCATTAAAAACAGACGACAACGTGGTTGAGGTTAGAATAGAGGGCAGGCGTTTAGATGTATTTGAGGGTTTCGACTTCTCCTTTAATTACGGTATTGCTGACATCCGTAACCCTGAGAAGAGAAGCACGGAGTACTCCAAGACCATCAAGTGTCCAGCAACGAAGAACAATGACGAACTCTTCGGGCATATCTATGACGTTAACATCTCAAACAACTACGATGCTAACACTACTAACATTAGCGTTAATTTCAATCCTAACAAGAAAGCTGAAGCGCGAGTAATAGCTGACGGTGTAGAGGTAATGGCTGGAGTTGTCCAACTCCGCAAGATAGTCCAAAAGGGACACGCATACACTTACGAGGTGGTGTTTATCGGCAAGCTGGTAAATATCTTCTCGGTGTTGGGAGACAAGAAGATAAACGAGGAACTTGACTTCAGCGACCTGAACCACGAACTGACTCAGGCAAATGTTGTCAGCAGTTGGTCAAACACGGACGGCTATGTTTACCCATACATTGACTACGGCAAGCGGATAGAGTTCAACAATGTTGGAAGAGTGTTCTACCCTAACGATTTACGACCAGCGATATTTGCCAAGACCATACTGAACAAGATTTTCGACTTTGCCGGGTTTAGCTATCAGAGTTCGTTCTTCAGTTCGCAGCTTTGGAATCAGTTGATAGTTCCTTTTACTGGATTGAATGTATACGCAGACCAAGCTCAAGTTCAAAGCAGAGGCTTAAGGGCTTCGTTGTCTTCACCTACCGACCCTTTTACTACATCGAACACAATTCCAAGCCAATCAAATTCTGACTGGGACAGATTCAACCTTATATGCGATAATGACTCAACGGGAGGTAACTATGATGGCGGAAACAATTACACATCAGGTACTTACTTTGTTCCAGCGGGAGGCATCTACACTTTCTCTTCTGAGGTCAAACTTAAATTAGTAAGAACCTTATTTTCCCCTCAAAGAACGTATGATGGTGTATTGTTAATTCATTCAAGAATAAGAAAACTTGACACTTCTTTCGCTCTTTCAACAGTTGCGGAAAGTACTCTTTCATTTCAGTTGGTCAATAACCCTCAGTCAGTACTTGAAGAAATAACTATAAATGTTACGGCTGATGAGTTAACATTGTTTCAAAACGAAAGGATATACATTGACGTTATCGTTGACTTTTCCGAGTTGCTTGTTCAGAACCTAAGCGGTCAGGAAATAAGCGGTCGAAACTTATACACAGACTTCGCGTTAACAATTGAAACGGCTAAAATAGAATGTAACGCTTCCAATACCATATTTGAGGGGGATAATGTTTTGATGACTGAAATATCGCCTCAATGCACTATGGCTGACTTCCTGACCTCGATTTTCAAGATGTTCAATTTGTTCGTGGAGGTCGACACGAATAACGAGCGCAACCTACTGATTGAAACGCGAGACACGTTCTATTCTAAGGGAGGAACGAAGGACTGGACGTATAAACTTGCAAGGGACAAAGATATAACGCTTGAACCTTTGGGAGTTCTTACTGACCGCGAATACATCTACACCTATTCGGAGGATGGGGACTATTACAACGAGCGTTATCAGTCAAACAGAGGGCACGTTTACGGAAGGGCTAGAATAGAAGTGGATAACGATTTCGTGCAGAGTTCCAAAGAGGTAGAGGTCATCTTTTCGCCTTCGCCATTGGTCAATGACACCCCAAGTAATAGACTGATTCCGAAAATATACGATGCTGATATTTCAGAGGGCGCACAGCCTACGGATGCCAACATTCGTATTCTGTACTTTCAGAACCTTCCGAGTAGCCCATCGTGGGAGTTGGCGAGTTACTTCAACCCTACACTAACGCAAACAACATACCCTTATGCTGGGCATTGGGACAACCCGATAACGCCAACTGTCGACATCAACTTCGGGCTGCCTTTGGAATTGTTCTATCAAGCTAACAGCTACACGGGAACGCTGCAAGTAACGAACGCGAACCTTTACAATATCTACCATCGCAACTACATCAACGAGGTAACGGATAAGGACAGCAAGGTAATGACAGGAATGTTCTACTTAGAGCCAACGGACATCAACACCTTGGACTTCCGCGACCAAATAGTGATAGATAATAGCTACTGGAGACTCAACAAGGTAATGAATTACAACCCTTTTAAAGAGGGGTTAACGAAGGTTGAGTTAATTAAAATTAAGGAAGCCGTTACGTTCCAAAAATCAGAAAAGAGTTTAAATAGCGGAGGTTATTTAGGCAAGGAAAAGATGCCTTCACCTTCCACCGAAATAAAGACCAACGGGAACAAGTACCCACCGTTTCAAGGGAAGGTTAGCGGAGCAGACAACAGAGTAGGCGATAGCGTTACAGCTTTCAAAATAGTAGGAAGCAGAAACACAATAGGCGAAGGCTCAAAGAACATCACCATTTTCGGCAATGATAACGAGGTAGCTGGAGGGCTGCACAACGTCCAACTGATAAACACCAACGGAGTAATTATAACAGAATCAAACAAGACGTTTGTCAACGGCAAGGAACAGGACAACGTGGAGATATTGGATGGTGGATTGAATGAAGTCAGGGCATTGAATGGTGGCACAAACATCTTCGCGGTTGATGGAGGCGAGGACATCGTGCAGACACAATTTTCTGAAATAGCTATTTATAACATAGAAGGAGGAGTAGACTAATGGCAACACAAGACTCACGCATCAAGATTAAACGGTCAACCATAACGGGAACCGTTCCAACCGTACCAAGTAGCAACGACCACACAGATGGAACTTGGATAGCTACGGACATCTACAAGGGCGAACTTTTCTATAACCAAGCGGACAACTGCCTGTGGACAAGAAGCGACAACGGTGTGGAATGTTTAGCGTGCAGCACGGGGTGGCAATCGTTCACTAACCAAGATTTAAACTCTAACCCAGTTGACATTGTAGGGTTGGAGGCAAGAGGCGCTGGCGTAGCAGTCATTCCAGTTGGCATTGACTTCGCGGTTGATGCTGGTGTAACAGCTTACGACTTTCCTGTAAAAGGCATAGAACTTGTATATAATGGTTTCACAGACACAATCGTAAACGTAAGTCAATCTCTTATCAATTCGGGAACGGACGCTTATGGTACTTTCAATGTTCAAGATAGCACAGACATAAAGACCAACACCAAGATTCAGTTATACGCTTCAGCGGACGCGACTCAGGGAACTGGCACGTATTACGTGAAGACGTATTACAAAATAGTAACAATGCCATTCTAATTAACTCGAACTAATGGCGACCAAAGTAGCAATAGAAGTAGACGTAAAAACGGGCGAAGCCAATGACGACATAATTGCGTTAAGGGAAGAACTCGAAAAGGTCAAGTCTACCCAAGAGAAACTTTCTAACGAAATGAAAGCGGGCTTTCAGTCTGCTGAGAAAGGAGCAAAGGGAGCGTCTAAGGGAATGAAAGGGTTTGGCACTTCAATCGGAGGGGTGCTTAAGTCTTTGGGGTTAATTGCGGTCGCTATGGAGGTTTTCAACTTCTTGAAGGAGTTGTTAATGAAGAACCAAAAGGTAGTCGACACTTTAGCCATTGCGTTCAAAGCTATCGAAGTTTTATTCAATCAACTATTCAAAGCCGTTGAGCCTTTGGGTGGCGCGTTAATGGACGCATTTGAGAACCCTCAACAAGCCCTTGAAGATTTATGGGAAGCAATTAAAACCAATTTCTTAAATAGAGTAAATGGAATTGCAGTAGCTGCTGAAGGGGTCGGAAAGGTGATAAAGGCAGCTTTTGAACTTGATTGGGATGGGGTTAAAGAAGGAATGCAGCAATATGGTCAAGCATTAGTGCAAGTTACTACTGGTCTTGGCATTGAGCAACAGAATGAGTTTGTGAATGGCATTGCAAACGCTGGAAGAGAAGCGATTGACACAGCTACCAAGATTGAGACACTCCGAAAAGAGGTAAAACTTGCCGAAGCGCAACAAGGACTTTTAATCTTAGAGTATCAACGAGAAGCGGAGATTCAAAGACAGATTCGGGACGATGTGAGCCTAACCCTTGAAAAAAGGAAAGCGGCAAACAAAGAACTTGGGCGAATACTTGATGAACAAACACAAGAGGAGTTAAAGTTAGCCAACAAGCGTTTGGAGTTGGCACTACTTGAGCAGTCAACTAACAAGGACTCAGTAGATGCTGAGATTGAAGTAATCAACGCAAGAAAGGAAATAGCCGACATCAATGAGCGTATAACTGGACAGCGTTCAGAGCAGTTAACGAATGAGAACGCGCTGATTCAAGAGAATATTGATAAGCAAAAAGAAAAGGCAGAACTTGAAGCAGAGGCGGCACTAGCAGCCGCAGAGCGTAGACTACAAATAGAAAGGGAATTAGCTGATAGCCGAATTGCGTTAATCCAAGACGAGGAACTCCGTAGAATTATGGAGGTAGAAGCAAATCTTGAAAGGAAACTTGCCGAAATAGTTGAAGAGGATGCACAAGCGAAAGAGTTAAAGGCGAACCTTGAACAAATTGCACAAGCTGAAATACTGCAAATCCAACAAGAGTTCAGAGATAAGGAACTTGAGTTACTTGAGGCACAAGCCAAGAAGAAAAAGGAACTCGAAGATAAGGCGGTTGCAGATGTTAAGAAAGCAGAGGAAGAAAAACAGAAAGCACGAGAAGCTGGATTGAAGGGAACGAGCGATGTTCTTGGTGCTTTGGGCGGTTTAATTGAGGCGAGCGGAAACAACTCAAAACAGGCGGTAGCAATACAAAAGACTTTGGCTATTGCTCAAATTGCTATTGATACGGCAACCGCTGTTTCAGGAGCAATTGCACAAGCGCAAAAGACTGGGCCGTTTCCAGCGAACATAGCGGCTATTGCTACGGGTGTCGCTGCGGTCATAGCTGGTATTTCTTCGGCAGTTTCAACATTAAACACGGCTAATGTACCGGGTGGCTCTGCGCCTGCACCTACACCTCCACAAATAACATCAGCTCCAGCTATTCAACCAGTAACGACAAACACAACCGAACTCGGAGGAGCGGAACAAGCCCAACTCGCGCCAATACAGGCCTATGTCGTGGAGACAGAAGTCACGGGCAACCAAAACAACATAAGTCAAATTGAATCACAAGCAACATTCCCCGGATAATGGAAAAACTACCAGTAATCTATTTAACAATTGACGAAGACCACGAAACGGGTCTTGATGCAATCTCTTTAGTTGACCATCCAGCCATTGAGCGTAATTGGATGGCGTTTAACAAGAAGCACAAGTTCGCATTGAACGAAGAGAAACGAATCGTGTCAGGCGCGGCAATGGTTGCCGATTACCCAATCTATCGCAGAGATGAGGACGGGCGCGAGTACTACGTTGTATTCGATTCGGATGCCATACGTAAGATAGCCTACAAGTTTATGAAGGAGGGCAAGACCAACGCGACCAACTTAGACCACTCAACAGATGTGGAAGGCGTGTTTATGTTTGAGTCATTCCTAATTGACGAGATGAAGCCAACACCAAAAGGATTCGACAAGCTGCCTAACGGTTCTTGGTTCGTGAGTTACAAGGTCGACAACGATGAGGTATGGGAGGATGTTAAGAAAGGCACTTTCAAAGGGTTCAGCGTTGAGGGCGTGTTCTCGGAGTCTCGCCAAATGGACGTTGACAAAATGATAATCGAAGAGGTGGAGAAAGCACTAAGAGCATAGCCAAGTGGCACACCTTTCTTGAATTGCTATTTACTAAAAAAACAACCTATGAACATTTCAGAACTTGTTGGGTCTAAGTTGCCCGAAATCAAGAAGCTACTTTTCAGCGAGACTGAGGAGAAGTTTGAAGATGCCAAACTCGTTGATGGCACTATTGTACGTTACGAATCTTTGGAAATCGGAGCTGCTCTTTCCGTAGTTGGAGAGGATGGCGAAGTAGTACCAGCACCAGATGGCGAACACGAACTTGAAAGCGGAGATATCGTAAGAACTGAAGGCGGTGTTATCGTTGAGATTATGAGCCCTGAGCCAGTTGAGGAAGAAGCAGAAGAAGAGAAAGAGGAAGAAATGGCTGCTGAGGAAGTTGCTGCATTTGACCCTGAGGCGTTCAAGTTGGACATTATGGATTCAGTTGCTACGTTAATTCAGTCAGAGGTTGCCAAGTTTGCAAAGACTGAGAAGGTAAGCGACATCGAGAAAGCTGTTGGACTAATTACCGACATCGTTGAGAAGATGGCAGCTACTCCAAAGGAAGAGCCTTCTAAGAAGGTAGCTAACCCATTTAACAAAGGCATCGACTACACCGAGATGGTAGAGAAGATGCGCGCAATAACCAAGAAATAAACCAAAAAACATTATACTAAAATGCCATTTGCACCATCACCACTAACGAGCGGACTTCAAGCTTACATTGAAGAGCAGAATTTTCCGCTAATTGCTAAAGCCCTAACTTCTTCGCCAACTATGGCACTTGTTGAAAAGCAAGTTGGAGTAAAAGGTAAAAGTGCTATCAACTTAGCCGACATTGACGTTACTTTCCAAGATGGAAGCGGTTGTGCTTGGAATGAAGATGGAGACATCACTCTAACGCAGAGATTCATCGACCCAGCTAAACTGAAGTTGAATATGGAGTTCTGCCCAAAGGAACTTGAGGCTATCTACCTTAGAACTCAACTACCTTCAGGAGCGCATTACGAAACAATTCCTTTCGAGGAGTTCTTCGCTAACTACTTGGTAAGCAAAATCGCTGCTGAGTTGGAGAAGATGATTTGGAAATCAGTTGGTGCTGTACCAACTTCGGGACTTCCAACTGGGTCGGGTAACTTCCAATTCTTTAACGGTTTCCGAGATGCTATTCTTGGTGGTTCTTACATCGATGCAAACACAACTGCATTCGGTTCGGGTTCTGTTTTAACTACAGCATTGACTGCTAACAATATGATTGAGGCAGTACAAAGAGTTTACGAAGCTGCTGCTGATGCTGTTATCGAAAACGATGATGCTGTTGTATTCGTTGGTGCTGACAAATTCAGAGCGTTGGCTATTGCTATTCAGAACGGTCTTGGCGCATCTTACGTAACTGCTGGAGGTCAGCTTCAAGGTTACCAAACTGACATGGGTTCATTGTCAATGGTTATGCCTGGTACTAACTTGAAGATTCAAGCTACAAGCGGACTTAGCGCAGTAAACGATGTTTACCTTGCTCGTACCAGCAATATGTACGTTGGCATGGACTTGGAAGAAGATGCTTCACGCATCGAGTCTTGGTACTCTCAGGACGACCGAAAATTCAAAATTGCGGTTGAATTGACAGTAGGCGCACAGGTAGCTTTCCCTGACCAAGTTTCTGTTATATCTCTTTAATCTAATCGGGGCGGCTTTCGGGTCGCCCCTTCACTCTAAAAACTAAAAAAATGGCATATACTGGATGCGCACTAACTACGGGTTTCGACCTTGACTGCCGCGATGCCGTAGGCGGAGTGAAGAGCGTTAGATTTGCGAACCTTGACGATTACCTTGCTTTAACTCCTGTTGTATCTGCTGGAGCAGTTACATCAATTACTGCAACGGCTACATTCTACAATTACGAGCAGCTAAAGGAAACATCTTCTTTGACCGAAACCATCAACGGAAACAGTCAGAACGGAACAGTTTACTACACTCCAGAGGTGGTTGTGGTGCTTTCAAAGTTGGATGTTGACAAGCGAAATGAAATCAAGGTATTGGCTCAGCAGCGTTTGGTGGCTATCGTTGAAACTAACGATGGCTCTTATTGGGTTGTTGGCTGGCAAAATGGTCTTGAGTTGAACGCTGGAACTTCTGCAACTGGAACGGCTTTCGCAGACCTTAGCGGTTACAGCTTGACGTTTAGCGGAATGGAAGCGGAGCAAATGCTTTCAATTGATGCCGCAGACGTAACTGCGATTACAAATTAATTCGTATCTTCACTTTTTCATTGTTCTGTTTGAGAAGGGGTCGGCTAACGCTGACCCTTTTTCGTTTGGCACAATTTCGTCTTTTTGCTATTTAAAGAAAAACAAGCATGGCATCGACCGTAACACCAGCAACCGCAACGGTTCAAATCGTTGAATCTCTAACGCTCGGAGGAGTTGACCGAGGAGGCTCACACACACGTTCAATTGACAACGTGGCGGAGGCTGACCGAAGAGTAATGACCGTTGACTCAGCAAATGAGATAGACCTAATAGAACTTAATACAGCAAACGGGCAAGGGAAGTTTGTACGTTCGTCAATCAAGTACATCCGCATAACCAACTTGGATAACACTAACTTCATTCGGGTAAGATTCAAGAATAGCGGGGCAGAAACGGCAGACGTGAAAGTTGATGCTGGGGCTACCTTTATGCTATCGACTGGCAGTATGGATGCAGATACTGCGGCTGGAGCGTTCAGCGCATTTGTGGATATCGACAACATAAGCGCACAAGCAGATACGGCAGATTGCGACATCGAATACGTAGTGTTTGCAGTTTGATAAACATCGAACGAAATAGCGCAAACGAGATAGCTTTGACCCTTACTGAAAAGGGAACGGCTACTTATTACCTGTTCAAGTTCCAATCGGACAACACGGAGGCGGTGGAGTACTGCATTGCTACGGATTCAAGTCTTTACCCTGAGCGGTTTAACAAGTTTACCATTACAGAACAGACAAGCCCGGACAACTTGAACGCAGAGGTAGAACTACCAACGGAGGGACAATGGCGGTATTTTGTTTACGCGAACTCATCAAGCTCAAATTTAGACCCGACTGGATTGACTGAATTAGAATCGGGAATAGTCAAAGTAACGGGAACATCAACACCAGTTACCACCTACTCAGGCGGCAACTCTAACTATGTAGTATATGGCTCTTAAGATATTGAATTTCGGAGCGCATAAAGTACCGACCTTTAAAGAGGCGAGGGGCAAGGATTGGATTCTGTTCGGAGACGAAGGGGAGTACAAAAATAGATACCCTGAGTACCTTCTGAACCTTTACCGTAGAAGCGCGAAGCATCACGCTATAATTAACTCCAAAAAAGACTACGTTGTCGGTCAGGGTTGGTCAGTAGATGCGGAAGGGTTGGACACTATGGGTCTTGCGAGACTTCAGCAGTTCATCAACGAGCCGAACCAATACGAGAGCCTTAACGACATCTTAGAGAAGGTTGCGCTTGATTACGAGTTATACAACGGCTTTGCGCTGGAAATCGTTTACAACCAACTCAATGACAAGATTGCCGCGATATACCACGCTGACTTTGCGAGATATCGGTCAAACGAGGATGGTACGAAGTACTACTATTCAGAGGATTGGAAGAAGCACAACCCAGTAGTTGAGGAGATAGACGCTTTTAATTGGAAAGAGCCAAGCGGTAAGCAGCTACTTTATGTAAAAGGGTACTCGCCTGACTGCAAGTACTACCCATTGCCTACTTACTTGGGGTCAACGGGTTACATTGAGTTGGACGTAGAAATAGCCAACTTCCACCTCAACGCAGTTAAGAATAACTTTGTAGGCGGGACAATCGTGTCTTTCTACAATGGCGAACCGACACTTGAGGAGCAAGAAGAAATCGAACGACAGATAAAGGACAAGTTCACGGGAACGGACAATGCTAATTCAATCGTTCTGAACTTTGCCGATTCACGCGACAGAGGAGTAGAAATTCAGCAGCTTAATGGTAACGACTTCGACAAGCGTTTTGATATTCTGAACAAGACCGTACAAAGAGAGATATACGCTGGGCATCAAGTAACTGACCCTGCACTCTTTGGAATTAAAGAGGACGGAATCTTCACGAGCAGAAACCAGCTTGTTGATTCTTTTGAGTTATTCCAAAACACCTACGTAAACAACCGACAGCAGTTCATCGAAAGGGTGTTTAACGAGTTGGCAGCATTGCAAGGACTTTCGAATAGGTTGTTCATCCAAGACACCGAGCCTATTTCAATTCAGTTCAGCGAGAACACGGTTGTGAGCGTAATGACTCAGGAAGAAATACGTGAGAAAATCGGACTTCCTAAACTTGAGCAACCACTAAAAGCTGCAAAGACTTCAAAGGACGAGGACGATGTTCTTATTGAGTACTTCAAGAACTGCGGCTCTACGGACTATGAACCAGTAGGAAACGGCAAGGCGTTAAACTTTGAATCTGAAACCTCCGCAAGACTTCACGAGGAACTGAACCGAAAGTATTGGTTTGCTGAGATAGACCCGTTAGATACGGCTATCCTGAACATCCTTAAAGAGAATCCAGCTACTCCATTTCTTGCGATTGCTGAACAATTACAGCTATCGATTGAAAGGGTAATGTCTGGGCTTCAAAGATTGAACGAAGCGAACGCTATCAAGATAGCCATTGACGAGGTTCTTGATTCTACGCAAAGAGCCGTAGAAGTAACCAAAGAAGGCGAACGGTTACTTGAAGAGATACCACCAGTCGAGGAGGAGTTCGTTATTCGTTACGTTTATGCAAAAAGACCAGGTGTTGCTGGAGATGCTATCATTCCAACTACACGAGAGTTTTGTAGGAAACTGATAGAATTAGTTGAAAAGGAGAACAGAACTTGGACACTAACTGAGATTCAAGACATCGGAGTGTCAGCTAACCGTAATGTATGGATGCGAGGCGGTGGCTTTTGGGGCAAGTCTTACCATTGCAGACACTACTGGGAGCAGAAACTTATGAGAATTAAGAAGTAATGGCGAACGTCTTATTCATATCGGAAACATTCCTCAAGGACAACACTTTGCTCCACGAGAATATCGACTTTAAGTATCTACGTCCTGTGGTTTTGATGTGCCAAGACATACACATCCAGCACAAAATCGGGACTACTCTTTACAACGAACTCAAGACACAGATAACCAACTCTACGTTAACGGCTGCGAACCTTACACTTTTGGAGGATTACATTCAGCCTTCTTTACTTTATTGGGTTCAAGCCGAAGCACCGACCGCCATAAGCTACAAGTTCTTAAATAAGGGCGTACACCAACAGAGTTCCGAGAACAGCTCCAACGCTTCACTTGATGAAATCAACTTCATATCCAAGCGGTACAAGGACAAAGCGGAATGGTACACCGAGAGGCTCGTTACTTTCCTTTTAGAGAACGAATCTGACTACCCAGCTTACGCGAATCCTGACGATGGTCTTGATACTATCCAGCCCGATACACGAACCTACACGACAGGAATGTTCTTAGGACGCAGACCGAAGTTCATATCACTTGAAGATAAATATGAGTACAAACGCAAGTAGACGAAATCAAGAGAAGCTGAAAGCATATGTACACGCTCAACGAAATACTAACCCTAATCGAGAACCAAGCAACGGCTCACCTTCAGGTGAATCAGTACGGTCAGGGGGACGTTTGGGAAATCAACCCGAAAGAACTTGACTATTTAGTTCTGTGGGCTATCGAGGAGAGCGTTGTATTATCGGAAAGGACATTGACCTACAACATCCGACTGTTGGCAATGGACAGGGTCTTACCGGGTGAAGAGAATGAACAGGAAGTTATGAGCGACACCATACAAGTTCTATTGGACTTCGTGGCGTACTTTCGACAACTACACACCACAGATTTAAGCATTCAAACGAGCGTTACTCTTGAACCGTTTACTGAGCGATTTGACGACAAGGTGAGCGGGCATTCTTGCGTTTTATCAATTACTCAACCATACGACTACAATAAGTGTCAAATACCAACTTAAAATGACTGAATCACAAAAACTAATAGGAACACGCGGCTGCAAACTCCTTACAGGAACGGGAGCGCACACATCGCTAACTGGCTACGCAATCATAGCACAAGAAGATACCGTATTCACTACCTTCGAAGTGGATGGAGTTGATGCTCTTGCTACCTTCGGGTTGACTGGCGCAACCGTGAAAGCTGGAGCGTATATCGTAGTACCTTCGGGCGATGCCATCACAGCCATCACAATGTCAAGCGGAAGCGTTATCATTTATAACCAATAAGCTATGCCATCTATTCTAACAAGACCAGTTGGTGGTGGAGGAGGAGGCATTCAAAGCGTTTCTCTTTCGCTTTCAGACACAACACCTGATTTTGGTGACACGATAACACTAACTGCAACGGCTTCGGATTTTGCAAGTGGCGATAACCTGACATATCAATTCGTTGTAAGAGATAACGTTGGTAATTGGGAAAAGACAGAACAGACGAATGACAACACGTATGATTGGGCTGTTGCGTTTTCTGGAACGTATATGGTTTGCGTGATAGTGGAGGATGAAAGCGGAGGTAGTGCCTCAAGTTGCGTTGAAGTTGTTGCCACTACCATCTATACTAAACACGGAATAGACCACGCTTGGAACGGTGAAAATGCTACGTTGATAGGTGGCTTGGTTGATGAACTAACGGACGTTGGAGACACGGGCGGTCAAGACGCAACAGCACCAGCAGCAGCGAACAGATTGAGGTTCTTGCAAGATCCAAGAGCATCAACTAACGGGTCATTCAGAAGTATTA
>Ga0208428_1000213_pt1 | contig 29831 bp, 34 predicted proteins | sample DEB08_DNA_11_FD_184535 | JGI IMG/M metagenome (GOLD analysis project Ga0208428, IMG submission 184535) | Aqueous microbial communities from the Delaware River and Bay under freshwater to marine salinity gradient to study organic matter... | ecosystem: Environmental > Aquatic > Marine > Coastal ... | reverse complement strand
CAGAGATTAATCTGTTCTCACTCCAATTTTCTGGTGGAGTAAAGATTGCTACACTCCAATATTGGAGTGGAGTATACCAGTTCTCTCTCCACTAGAACAGAGGAGTGTAGGCTGCTTCACCCAAATTTTCTAGTGGAGCATACCAGCCCACACTCTACTCCTATGGAGGAGTGAAGCATTCTAGACTCCACTCCCTCTCTCGACACTCTCCAGCCTCACTAGCGGTCGATTTTATTTTGCGAATGCCATAGCTCAAGATCTGTAAATCGACCGCTAGTGAGGCTGGAGAGTGTTCAAAAAATGCTTGACTTTTTCTCTGAGATGTAAGAGAATAGCAGTGTTGAATTTGATTGAAACATTTTCTAATAGGATTCGAACATGGCTCGCAAGACACCACCGAAACTGGCTGTTGATTACCATGTCTGGTATACCAATGGCAGAGACTACATGATGACATTACCCAAGATGTCCAAGTCCAAGGCAGAGGAGATCATGAGAATGGATGCCAGATCTGATGGCACAGAGCTTCAAGGCTATCGAATTCTCAATGCAAAAAGTGCTTGACATTTTGAAAACATTTCTGTAGAATAGAATCATACGATTGATGACGACTACTCTCTAGGAGAACCCAATGTTTGCAAAAGACCTGTTTGTTACCTCTGCTGGATTCCTCTACTACATGCTGAATGGCAAACGCAAATTTGTGGCTCGATTCAAGCATCGTGGTCCAGTCACCAAAGCAAAATTCGTCAAGCAGCTTATCGCTAATCATACTCCAGCAGAATACTTTGAGAAGCTGGATAGCCGACAGGCACCATTGGCAATCCTGCGTGATGCTGATCCTGTATGGTATAATCAAATTGTCAATCCTTCAAACTGAGAAGCGCACCATGGTCATGGAAGAGATCAAAGCACAATATCAGTTCAAAGCTATTTCTCGACCTGCCAAGAAGCAGGTGGACTTTGTCAAGGAGCAGGTGCGAAGAAACTACAGCGAACATCGCATGAATCCTGAGCAGCTGATGGAAATGGAATTGGTGGATCGCATGCGAAAGGCATACTAGAGATTGGAGTGTAGCAGCTTTCACTCCAATATTCTAGTGGAGTAAAGATTGCTACACTAGAATTCTCGACCAGAGATTAATCTGTTCTCACTAGAATATTCTAGTGGAGTAAAGATTGCTACACTCCAATCTCTAGTTCTAGTGTAGGCAGATTCACTAGAATATTCTAGTGGAGTATACCAGTCTAGATTCGAATATTGGAATGGAGTAAAGATTGCTACACTCCAATTTAAAACTTGACAGTTGGGGACTGTTCCCCCAAAAATGTCAGATGCAATTGTAAGCTATAAATGCAATAATGGAAGTTCGAACTATCTCGAAACATCTCGAAACATCATCTCGATCATCTCAATGAAACATCATCTCGATCATCTCAATGAAACATTATCTCAATGAAACATCATCATACCCCTCCCCCCAAAATCTATGACATAACTTCCCTTACAGTACTATGAACCCATTAAATAAACTACAACAACTAATGCTCATCACCGCAGAAGAATGTGGTGAGCTTACCCAACGATGTTCCAAGATTCTAAGAAGGTATTCCTATCAGCATGAGATAGAAGAAGATCAGCGACAGAAGTTTGTCAATGAGGCTGGTGATGTCTATTGCATGTTACAACTACTAATTGATGCTGGTATCACCACACAAAAAGAACTTGAGAACAGGGCTGCATACAAAAAAGAAAAACTTCGTATCTGGAGTAATCTATTTGATGATAAAGAGTCATGAACATCTTCATGGTATTATATACAAACAGAAATGGCACACCAGCCTATTCAGCAGAGGCAGGGTATTCACCTGTCTGGGTAGACAGACTGGTGGCAGGGATTGAACGAAACAGCAGACAGCGAAATCATTTCTATTGTCTTGTCGATCGATCCGACTATTCATTCCGAGAACGAGTCATTCCTGTAATGATTGAGGAAAAGATTGATGGTTGGAGTCCTATGATGGAGACATTGCGACCAGAGATCTGTTCAGGAAGTCGAATGGTGTTGGGATTGGATACAATCGTCAAGGGAAATATTGATTCTATTCTGGAATGGAATGGAGACTGTGGACTGCTGGATGATCCTTTCGCAAAAGGCATGATCTGTAATGGGATTGGAATGTATTCTCAGAGATGTGTGGGAAGACTCTGGCATCTGTGGGAGAATCGGAATCGATTGTTTGCCAAGAATGATCTGATGTACAATGGAGCAGTCAGCGAGATGGCATTTCTTCGTAAGACAGTCGGAGAAGAATGTACAAAGCTAAATAGAATATTCCCTAATCAGATTCAGAGCTACAAGGCACATTGGAGTAAGAATGATATTCATCGGAAGATTAATGCTCGGATTGTATACTTTCATGGGAATCCGAAACCACCAAATGTAGAGAAAGAGTTATTGGAACATTGGATATGAGTATCGACATACATCAGACAGCAGTATTAGAGGGCGAGATTGTATTTGAGGGGAATCATATAAAGATTGGACCATATGCTGTGCTTTCAGGGAATGTGATTCTGGGAGACAATGTGGAGATCGGAGCAGGAAGTTGTATTGGTCAGAATGCTGAGCATCGAACCAGAATTGGTGAAGAAGGAGTCATTCTGGCATCAAACATAATTGTGCGAGAGAATGTGGTCATTCATAGTGGATTGGTGACACCCACTGTGATCGGGAATGGAGGATTTCTAATGAGTGGAAGCTATGTGGCACATGACAGTATTCTCGAGGATGGGGTTACGATATCAAGCGGAGTTCGGCTGGCTGGTCATTCGCATGTCATGAAGTATGCCAATCTGGGAATGGGAGCAATGGTGCATCAGTATGGTGTGGTGGGAAGCTATAGCATGGTTGGCATGGGGACTATTGTCACCAAGAGCAGTCGGATCGAACCTGGAATGACATACGTAGGAAATCCTGCAAGATTTCTTTCACGCAATAGTTGGGCAATGGAGAAATACGAAGTTCAGGCAGAGGAGTTGGCAAAAGAAACAGAGAGATTTTTCTCACTGTTTAGCTAAATAAATGTATGGAAACTTTTAAATCTTTTTTAATCAAAGAAGAAGTTCAATGGACAAAAAGTCTGTTTGATCATCTCTTTACACTAGAGTATAGTCAGATCAAGAATGAACAGCTGTTGACTCGAGCAATTCTGAAGGCAGAGAGAACTAATCCGGAGGTCATCAACTATAGGTATCTGATTCCAGACGAGGATCGAAGATACCAACTATCATTGGTTCCATCGATGATTGAACGAGTTGTTGGGTCTGTAGTCACCTATGGGATTCATGCAAGCAGTGCTGAGAATCTTGAGAAGCTGATAAAGATACAGAAGAAGAAAGCCAAACAGATATCTGTTTATACAACAGACGAGGAAGGACGATTGGCTTCTGGAGTCTGGGGAGGTGGAGGAGTCTATTCGATTCTCCGAGGAAATGTCTATGCAGGGGCAAGCATGGACATCATGAGCATTGTTGACAAGCAGGGACGAAGACTGGTTGATCTTGGACCAGATACCGAACTGGCACATAGCTATGACTATAAAGGAGTCATGCGAAGTCCTGAATACAAGAGCATGTGGGAGGATCTCAAGAAGTTTCGAAACAGTCTCACCAAGAAGTTGTTGGCTGTTGGCAAGAAAAGCATTCCTGTAGAATCATATGTTGATCGAGCAATTGATACACCAAATGTGCCACCAAATGTCAAGCGTGATTTTATCAAGAAGTATATTGATGGAACTGAGAAGATTCTCAAGAAGCACAGCAAAGTATTTGCCAGCATGTATATCAACTGGGCTAAGAAACAGAGTAAAAGCTGGAACTTTGTTGCAGATGAGTATGACGAATTGGTGATGGGTAATTTTGAAATTGTCAAGGTATATGTTGATGATGAATACTATGACGAGTTTGTGAATTGGTTTGCCAAGATTCCTGATGAGGATCGATTTGAGGATGGTTTCGAAGAACCAAGTTGGGATGAAGTTCAGAAGAAAGCTGGATTCCCATTTCCTGTTGAGTTTATTTCTGGTGACATGGCATACCGACTTCTTCCTAATTTCCTAGAAGGATTCAAGAAATAAAAATGCGTAGTTTAGAGATGGACTTGTATCGTAATGTAACACTCTGTGATCATGCCAAACATGATCATGTGTTTGCTCAGAATCTTTATGCAGCACTCTGTAACATGAGATGGAAGCATAAAGAGGAAGAGAATTTGGAGAAACTCTGGAGTTGTTCATGGCGCTATGCAGGAGAGATTATTTCCAAGATTCGAGAAGAAGGTGATTATCTAGATTGGTATTGCAGCGGAATCGTGGATGCAATAGACAACGGAGAAGGATATGTACAAGAAGGTGTGCTTACACCACACATTGTTTTGGTTCTAGAAGAAATGGGCTGGACTCCAGTCAAATGGGATTAATTTTTTACTTGACATTTTAGAATAAATTTAGTATAATATATTTTTCTTCATTAATCACTCTCCCTCAGGAGTTCATTATGATTCTGGAAGACTTGCCTCGTTCTGCCTCCATCCTCACCGAATATGAAGCTAATCAAATCAAACCCAAGATTGGGTTTCCTGCCAAAATTATCGAAATAGATGATCTCTCCGGACTTGATCGGTTTGTCATTCAGTATGGCAAAATCGAGAAAAAACAATTCATTCCATTAGGATTTCTAAAATGAGTCAAGATATCACTATTAAAAAAGTCAAGGAATTGCAAGAGCAGATTCAAACTCTAAACATGCGACTAGAAAGGGCAAGGAATCGTTATGATTGGAATGCATATGAGAATCTGTTTGCAGAGAAGATTGACAAGACTCTTGAAATGTCACGTTTGAAGGGTACTCTAAATATGAGTTTCTAGTTCTTTCTTAACTTTTTTTCTTGGAGTTGTCCGATGATGCCAGCAGCAGTAGGATCTATTGATGATATCAATGGTAGAATTCGTAAACAGTATTGGTTGATTGATCATAGTCATGAGAATTATTATGTTGGTAAAATATATCGATATGATGACGAAGTAAAACCAGAAGTTAGAAACATGCGTGTTGGAGAGATTGTAGATATTAATGATAGGTATTCTTTGCAACGAACCTGAATAGTGAGAGTTATATTATGAAAAAGTTTTCACAAAAAGATCTTGACAAATTGAGAATTGAGCACAAGAAATATAATAAAGAAATGCGACAGCTTCATTGTCATTTTCTTCAGAAATCATTTGATGAGTTCATAGCATATCGTTATGGAAAGGTTGTTTCTTCAAAAACTAGAAATGTTTCTATCGTAGAAGAGCCTGTGTTCCGAAAAAAGGAACAACAGGTATCTTCTATGAATTCATTGGGAAAAGTTTCAATTGAAACGAAAACGAAACCAAAAAGAGAATATACAGGTGATTTGATAACAGGAATTGGTGTGATGCATAAATCCAATCTTGTTCCTGTTATAAATAATACTGTAGCAAAAGACCTAGCAACTATGCGAAGGTAAAATAAAGGAGTACCCATTAAATGGATACTGAAATGATTCAATCTCTAGTGGACGTTGGTGGTACACTAGCAGCACTAATCGCATGTTTTTGGTATATTAAGTTTTTGACGGAGAGACATGAAGTAGAAAGAAAACTATGGATGGATAAAGACACAGAATCTGATAAAGCATTGAGAGAATTGCTTATGGACTCAAATAAGATTCTTGGTGATATGAAGAATGTATTTAATGAGCATACCATTCTATTACAACAATTGTTGGATAGAAAAATTGAAAGAGCAACAAACAGACAAGGGTAATCATGAAGATTGAAGATGTGTTGACTACTAAAGGAACACCATATTGGTGTGGAAAACAAGATGCACTTAAAGGTGTTAAAAGTAATCCGCACTATATGCCCAGTATTCTGGCACTTTCTAATAAAAAATTTGCTGCAGAAAGAATGATGGATATTGAAATCAAACAATACGAGTTTGGTTACAATAGCAATATAATACAATAAGACGCATGCGGGATGTTCCATTCACATGTCTTATAAGCATGCGGCAAAACAGAGTGGCGGTGCCAATGAGGTTCAACTCCTCCATCCCGTACCATCCAAAAAATACTTGACATTTTTATTTTTATAATATAAAATATATTCATAATCATTAGTTCTCAAAACTTTTTGGAGACTACCGATGTCAAGAACCTACCGAGACCCGAGAGCACTGAAAAAGATGATTCGTCATCCTCGATACAAGTCTGCACTTCGTGCGATGAATGATGAGTATGGGATTCGAAACAAAGCTCTACCACCAACCGAATATGAGGATCTGCCTGTCGCTGCATGGCGAGAGATGGAGAATCGATTTGGGGTTTTGAAACATTCCAAACGAAGAAGCCACTACACCAAAAATGAACGCATTATGGAAAATCTAGATTTGTTAGGAACAGAATTACCAACTTCTGAAGATCAAATGTTGCCAGACAATATGACAGTCAGAAGGCAAAAGGAATTTGATAATGGATATTGTGTATCTGTCATTCGAAACAACATGTCATATGGACATAAGCAGGGAAGGTTCGAAATAGGATTGTTTGGACCAGATGGAAACATGGTTTCTGTTAATGGAATTACTGATGAAGGTGATACTGTTAAAGGTTGGCTGACCATTGATGATGTTCTTGACATTTTCAAAAAGGTTGCTGCTTTGTAATAGTCAATATAAATAGTTGTTCATAAGTCGGAGTTTTTATGGACAACTATTCTTATTTCATGGGTCGAGATGGATTTGTTTGGTGGATTGGTGTTGTTGAAGATCGAGATGATCCAGATCTAATTGGTCGTGTTCGAGTACGATGTTTAGGTTATCATACTGATGATCTTCAAAAAATAGCCACTGATGATCTTCCATGGGCTCATGTAATTCTTCCTCCAACTGCTCCATATGGAGCAGTCCACAATTTGACTCCTGGAATGTGGGTAATGGGTTTCTGGCGAGATCCTCAATCCATGCAAGAGCCTGTTGTTATTGGCACTATTCCAGGATATCCTTCCTCTGGACCAAATCCTGCAAAAGGATTTTCGGATCCGAACTCACCTAGTGCTCCTGATCCTCAGATCGGAAAATACAAAAATACTCCTGATTACGGACCATATCCAACTCGTGTTGGTGAACAAGATACCTCTCGATTAGCCAGAGGAAGAACTACACCACATGAGGAAATCGCAGAAAGAGATGCAGCTGCAACTCTTGGTGTTCCTACAGCATTATCTCAAGGAATAGTAAAATCAGGAACAGAAGATTTCTCAGGAACATATAAAGATTCAGTCAATACAAGTGCAGCTGCATCATCTTGGAATGAGCCAAAAGCACTTGACGTTTCTTTAAGGGGAGAAGAAGCATCCGGAAAGAATCCAGAAACTTTAGAAGATCGCACACCAACTTATAAAAGAAGACAGACTGAATATCCATATAATCGAGTGTATGAATCAGAATCAGGGCATATCGTTGAAATAGATGATACACCATATGCTGAACGAATGTATAGAAAACATCGTACTGGCACTTTTCAAGAATGGGATGCTGATGGTAATTCAGTTACCAGAATAGTTGGTAATAATTATACAATTGTTGCAGGAACAGATTTTATAAATGTCAAAGGTGATGTAAATTTAACTATTGATTCAAATTGTAAGACATACATTAAAGGTGATTGGGATATACAAGTCGATGGAAACAAGAAGGAAATTATTAAAGGGTGGATGGAACAAGAAGTTACAGATTATGTAAAAGAAACATATAGCAGCAGTCACTCCACAAATGTTTCTTCTACAAGAAGTGAAACAGTTGGTGGCGCAGTTTCTGAAACATATAATTCAACACAAACAACAAATGCTAGTGGAAAAATAACAATAACATCTGGTCCAGAAATTGATATGGATGCAGGAATTATTAATCTAAACTAAGGAAAAGATATGTGTAATAATCCAAAATGTAAATGTAAAAATTGTAAATGCGGTGATAATTGTACATGTGATGAAGTAAATCCTTGTGGATTGGAATGTAAATAATGCCACCAGTAGCAAGAAAAGACGGAACGGAACCAGTAAATACTGTTCATCCAGCAGTTGGAGATGCTGACCCAAAAGATAATTGCGCATGTGATGTAGATCCAATTGTAGTTGGAACATTAGCAGGTTCAGGTAACGTGTTTGCTAATAGTATAGGTGTTGTAAGAGCAGGTGATGCTGTAGAACCTCACACTTTTCCATGTGATTGTGCAGTACATTCACCTCCACTTGCATCATTTAGTGGAACAGTTTTTGCGAATGGAAAAAATATAGGAAGACAAGGCGATACATATGCTTGTGGTGCAGTTATATTATCTGGATCAGGAAACGTATTTGCTGGAGGCTAAATGGCAACAAAAAGAAGAATAAGAAAAAGAGATAACAGAACACAATACATAGTTGTATTTCAAGACCTTTATAATGTAAATCGTTATGGTGGATTGATTCGTGCGATGTCATATGAAAATGCAGAATTCATGGCCAGTTGTATTAATGGAATTATTATTGGCGAAATAGACAGAGAAACTGGTGAAGAATTTTATTATGAAGATAAAGTTGAAGAATTGAATAAACATACAATGTTAGATACATGGTTGTAATGATATAAATAATTGTAGGAGAATTTTAAATGGCAGTTTCAAATCCCTACATAGATGCTCAATCTACTAATTTATCTGAAAGAAGTTTAAAAATTTATAAAGATTTAAATTTAAACTTTCTTGCGCATCCTGTTAAAAAAGATATTCAAATTTTATATGATGTTGAAGCTATCAAAAGAAGTGTAAGAAATTTAGTTTTTCTTAATCAATTTGATAAACCTTTTCATCCGGAAATTTATTCTGGAATTCGTGAATTTTTGTTTGAGCCTTTTTCGCCATTCGTTTCAGATATTATTAAAAACAGAATAGAAGCAACGATAAAGGTATATGAACCAAGAGTTGATTTAGTATCAGTAGATGTGGAAGATAATTCTGATAACAATGAATTAAAAATAACTATAGAATTTTATATTGCCAATTATAAATCAGAATTAATAACTTTAGAAACTATTTTAGAAAGAAGTTGACAGAATGGCAACTACAAAAAAACTTCAAGTCACAGAATTAGACTTTGACAATATTAAAAATAATTTTAAAACTTTTTTAAAGGGACAGTCTGAATTTTCGGATTATGATTTGGAAGGTTCTGGAATGAATGTTTTGATGGATTTGTTGGCATACAATACTCATTATCTGGCATATAATTTAAATATGGCAGTAAACGAATCTTTTTTAAATCGAGCCAGTTTACGATCATCAGTAATATCACATGCAAAAACATTAGGTTATACTCCCAGATCATCTAGATCTCCAGTTGCTTATATTAACATTGTTGTTAATGATTTAAATATTTCTCAAGCAGTATTAGAAAAAGGAACATTATTTACAACAACAGTTGATGAAGTTGAATATACATTTGTTACAATATCAGATTATACAGCAGTAAGAACATTGGGAGTTTTAGAATTTTTAAATATTCCAATATATGAAGGCACACTTGTAACTACTCAGTATACTGTTGATACATCAAATGCAGAACAAAGATTTTTGATATTAAGTAATAAAGTTGATACGGAAACATTGAAAGTTACCGTTCAAAATTCTTCTTCTGATACTACTACAAATTCTTATATACTTTCTAAATCAATTTCTAATATTGATAGTAATAGCAAAATATATTTTTTAAATGAAGTTGAAGATCAAACATATGAAATATTTTTTGGAGATGGAACATTTGGTTCATCAATTCAAAATGGTAACATTGTAAATATGGATTATATTGTTACTAATGAAGATGCTGCTAATAAGGCTTCTATTTTTAGTATCCAAGGAAACATTAGTGGCACCAATGATATTACCATTACAACTGTAAGTGAGGCATTGGGAGGTGATGTCGCAGAATCTATAGATTCGATTAAAAGATATGCTCCATTATATTTGTCAACACAAAATAGAGCAGTAACTGTAAATGATTATAAAACAATAATTCCTAAAATTTATACAAATACAAGTTCTATAAAAGTTTGGGGTGGAGAAGATAATGAAATTCCAAATTATGGAAGAGTTTATATAGCAATTAAACCTTACAGTGCAAATAGTTTGACAGAAACGCAAAAAAATCAATTGATCAATTTATTAAAACCATATACGATTGCTTCCACATCACAGATAATAGTGGATCCAGAAATTGTATCATTGTTCATGAAGGTTCGTTTTAAATATGATGAAGTTGGTTCTACCAAAACACCAGATGATATATCAACATTGATAAAGAATAGTATTAAAAACTATGCAGTTACTGATTTAGAAAAATTTGATTCATTTTTACGATATACAAATTTAACAAATATTATTAATAGTTCAGATTCTTTTATTACTTCTAGTAGTGTTAAATTTAATATGTCAAAAAGTTTCACACCTATTATTTCAGCTGAGAAACAATATGTAATTAATTTTTATAATCCTATATTTAATCCTCATACAGGACATGAATCTATAATAACATCAACAAAATTTACTATAGAAGGATATACTCAAAATTTTTATATTGATGATGATGGTGCAGGAAATCTTAGATTATATTACATTTTAAATGATCAAAAAATATATATAAACAACAATTTAGGAACTGTTGATTATAGCAGTGGTAAAATAATTATTAATTCATTAATTGTTACATCTACTTCTAATACAGATGGAAGTATTAGATTGATTGCTGTTCCAAATGATACAGACATATATTCCGTCAGACAACAAATTTTAACAGTAGATATGTTGAATATAGAAGTAACAGGAATTTCAGATTTGCTAGTAAATACTGTTTCAGAAAATCCTTTAGGTTTGTTTTCATCTTTTAATATAACAAAACAAGATTCTTTTATAGAAGTTTAAATCGGATAATTAATGTCAATTAGCAGAAATAAATTAGCAAATAGAATATCTTCTGTTATATCTAATCAAACTCCTAGTTTTATTCAGGAGCATCATCCAGTTTTCTTAGAATTTCTAAAAAAATATTATCTTTTTTTAGAATCTTCTATAATTACATTATCTGGAAATAATGACTTTATACTGGAAGAAAAATATTTAGCACCAGAACATATAATTAATGAAGATAATAATTTTATTTTATTAGAAACATCTAGTAAAGATTTTGTTGTTAATGAAAATATTGTTGGATCTCAATCTGGTGCGGTTGCTAAAATTTTAGTTAATGATTTTAATAGAAATAAAGTTTTATACATTACAACTGATAATAGTTTTATTATAGGTGAGACTGTTGTAGGTTCCATATCAAATTCTTCTTCTACTATAGTTGATTACAAACCAAATCCTTTATCCTCTATTTTTAATTACGAGAATTATTATGATGTAGATTTTACATTAGATATTTTATTTGATGAAATTAAAAAGGACTATTTCAAAAATTATCCTAATTTTGCAGAATTAGGAATAGATGAAAAATTAGTAATTAAAAAAATTAAAGAAATAAATTCTTTAAAGGGCACAACAGAAGCTAATAAAGTATTCTTTAATGCTTTTTTTAATACTACTGCAGAAACAGATTTCCCCAATCAAAAAATATTAAAATGCTCTGATGGTCAATGGGAATATGATACAATAATGAGAATTATCACTAGTGATTCTTCCAGATTTTCTAATTGTATTGGACAAAAAATATATTCTGTTGATAGTTTTGGAAACGAAATATCTAGTGCTTATATTTCTAGCGTTGTTAATTTAATAAGAAGTAATAATATTGTTACTGAAATAAAATTAGAGAAATATAAAATTGTAGGTGATTTTGAACAAAGCTCACAAGTATTTTGTATTGATCCTGTTAATGATGCATTATTAACAGGAGAAATTAAAAATATTGTTAAAAATGTTAATATTGAAAATAAAGGATCAAGTTATACACTTGATGATTATTTTCAAATTGAAAATATTGGTTTAGATGAAGCTACAGCATCAATTTTTAATATAGGATTTGGTAAGGTAGATCAAGCGATAATTGTAGAAGGTGGAAAAGATTATGAGATTGGAGATGAATTAAGTTTTGATGAAACATATACTAATGGTTCTGGAGCAGAAGGTAGAGTTTTAATTGTTGGTGGATCAATTATTTTAGAAGATTCCACAGAATATTCTCCAAATAAATTATTGCTTGCAGGTAGTGATGAAGTAATAATAGAACCATTTACATTTACAAATTTGGGTGTTCCTGATGAAGCAGGAGAAATAACTAAAGTACTGCTTTCAAATAAAGGAAATGGCTATACAAGTCTTCCCATAATTACAGTAGGTACAGTTGACAATCCAACTAATGGGACAGGTGCTAAAATTATTGCAGCATCAATAAATGAACCAAGAATTGGAGAAATACAAAATGTAAAAGTTATTAATCATGGACTAGATTTTTCATCTGTTCCATCTGTAACTTTATATAAAAAGTTTTTAATAAAAATTATTGCAGGAAATGTTTTATCTAATGATACATTGACGTCGCATACAGGAACTATTGTTAGTTATAATTCTTCATTAAATCTTTTGACATTGAATAGTGATGATACATTTAATGTTGGTGATATTATTACTACTAATTCTGGTGCTCAATTATACATTTATGTAGATAATTCTGCTTCTATTACATCTGCGTTGGGAAGTGTAGCTCAGACTTCAGGAAAATTTATTTCTGAAAGAAGTAAAATATCTTCTGATTATGTTAAAATACAAGATAGTTATTTTTATCAAGATTTTTCATATCAAATAAAAACAAGTGAATCTATTAATAATTGGAGAAATTTATTAAAGTTGACTATTCATCCATCAGGATGGAATGTTTTTGGTGCTGTTGTTTTAGAAGAATTTGTTTCTAATAGTATTTCTGATAAAATATTATTAAAATCTACATTTTCTCCTATTATTTTGGGTAAAGTTTTTGGAAGAAGGTTGGGAACTGTTTATCAAGGAATTTTAAACACGGATCCTAATCTAGGAAGAAATACTCCAACTCAATTAAGATATGATTTTATTTTGTCAGAAAGTGGAGAAAATATCGTATATGAAGATTTTGGCAAAATTCTTTTTGAGAAGCCTAAAAGAGAATTAACATTACATAGTCATGTACAAATTAATCCATATAATACTCCTAAATTATATACAAAAAGAAAGCCAAATTCTTTGGCTAATTTGCCGATATATGCATTTTCTATTCCGCAAATAAATGATACGGAAAGATTGTCTAAAAATGCAAGAACAATGTTTAGAACAGTTTCTGGAAGTTCTGTTGTTGATGGTGATTACTATACCATAAATCAATTTTCTAATTATAGAATAGTTGATGTTTCTGATTATTTCTATATAATAATGGATGATGAAGAATTTGTAACCTTAGAAGATGGATCAGGTTATATACAAAGTGACTATGATATAATACCAGATAGTGCATATTCTACCAGTGTTAATGTGCCTCCACCAGCAGAAATTTCTTTAATAAGTTAAAAAGAGATTGTTTAGAAATCAAATAAATAATTTTAAAAATGACAAGTAAAGGTAATACTTATGTCCGCCATTATTACAGAAAAATTTAGACTCCATAATGCTAAACAATTTTATGAGAGTTTTAATGAGACAGGATCAGATGAGGGTAATTCATTAAATTCGTTTTATTATTTTTTCATCGGGAAAACAACATCATATATCGATGGTGACAATTACGGAATAACCAATTCAGTTAATGATAATTTACCTCCATTGGCACAAGATGATGTTACATCTGAGAATTATGCTTGGGATTCTATGATTGCTGCCAAAAGAATTTCATCTACTGATATAACTCATGTGGTGCATAGAAAAAATTGGACAACTGGTGCTACTTATGATATGTATAGAAATGATTTGAGAGGTCCATCATCATTAGATCCTACCGGAAATTTGTCTACAAATGGTTATGATAATTTGTGGGAATCAGATTTTTATTTTATGACTTCTGCCTATAGAGTTTATAAAGTTTTATATAATGATAATGGAAATCCCCATACAGAAACAACAGAACCGTCAGATGAAGATGTTGAACCATTTTTTTCTGGAAATTATTTAATAAAATATTTGTATACAATGACAGCATCTGAAATAGATAAATTTTTAACAACTAATTTTATTCCTGTTCCTGTCGATAGAAATAATCCTTCTGATTCTGGAAAAATAAATGTTATTGATGTTGTAAATGGTGGAAGTGGTTATACAGAAGGAATTTATTATACAAGAATACAGGGTGATGGAGTTGGTGCTGTTGCTAGAATTGTTGTATCAGCAAATGGTGTTATTCAACCATTTGGTCCTAGTTCTTCTTTAAATTCCGGAGTTATTGACGAATCTATTACAGTAATTAATTCTGGATATACATACGGATATATTAATTTAAATGATGTTTATGATGATACTAACCTTTCTAATCAAGTATCTATTTCAGCAGGAACACCTTCATTAGAAGCTATAGTTAAACCAATTATTTCTCCAAATGGTGGACATGGATATGATGTAGTTTCTGAATTGGGAGCTCATTATGTTTTAATGAATATTAAATTAAATCAATTTGAAGGAGATGATATTACGGTAGAAAATGATTTTAGACAATTAGGAATTGTTGTTAATCCTTTAAATTACAATGATAGCACGATATCAACTGAATCCACTAGAAGACAAACATATGCAATTCATTTTGATGCTATTAGTACACAAGATTTTGCTGTGGATGAAAAAATTACTCAAGCCACAACAGGTGCAGTAGGAAGAGTTGTTGAATGGGACAGAACAAATAAAATATTATATTTTGTTCAAGAAAGACATTATGATTATGGTATAACAAGTAATTATAATTATGTTGCATTTTCTGGAGACAATATAGTATCAGGAGATTCAGGGGCAACAGGAACCATTGACACTACTTTAGAGGTTTCTATTTCATTAAGTGGAGGGAATACTATTGTATTCTCTAATGGATATGCATATCCTGAATTGCAACCAGATTCTGGGAACATAATATATTTGGAAAATCGTAGACCAATTTCCAGAGCAGCAGATCAATCTGAAGATATTAAAATCACTATTGAATTTTAAATAAATATTATAAACTAACGGAAAATCAATAATGGCACTGACTAATTTTAACATAGAACCATATAATGATGATTTTGATGTAAATAAAAATTTCTATAAAATTTTATTTAAACCATCTTATTCAGTTCAAGCTAGAGAACTTACTCAAATACAAAGTATCTTGCAACAACAAGTAACACATTTGGGCGAGCATATTTTTAAAGATGGTTCTATGGTTATTCCTGGATCTATTACAATTAATAGAGAATATGAATATGTGAGGTTAAGAAGTTTTACAACAAGTACAGTTACAGATTTAATTGGTTCTGTTGTAAGAGGAATGGTTACTGGAATAGAAGCCACTATTGTAAATGCAGTAGAAGCAGAAGGTGTTGATCCAGCTACTATATTTGTTCAATATAAAAAACAATCCGATGTTGAAGATGATTCAAACGAAAGAGTGAACAGATTTGAACAAGATGAAGTTTTGATTGGTGTTTCTTCTAATAATACTACGATAGCATGTCAAGTTGAAGCGCAGCATCTTAATGATTTTCTTTTGGTTTGTGGTAGAGGTTCTAGCGTAGAAATTGAAGAAGGTGTTTATTTTATAAATGGATATTTTGTAAGAAATAATAAACAAACTTTGATTTTAGAAAAGTATTTTAGTTTCCCTTCTTATAAAGTTGGATTTTTAGTACAACAGTCTTTTTTAAATTCATTTAATGATGCATCATTAAATGATAATGCAACTGGAACATCAAATTTAAATGCTCCAGGAGCAGACAGATATTCTATTTCTGTTACATTAGTTAAAAAAGAATTAGATGATAGTAATCTTACAGATTTTGTACAATTGATTGAAATGGTTAATGGGGTTGAAGAAACTGTACTCAATAAATCTGAATATAATATTTTAGAGGATACTCTTGCTGATAGAACTTATGATGAGTCGGGAAATTATGTTGTTAAAAACTTTGATATTGATATAAGAGAGCATTTAAATTCAGGTACAAATAGAGGTGTTTATTTTGCTGATAGTAATCAAAAATATGAAACTGTTTTTACACAAGAACAATCAGAAGCATTGCTATCAATACAAATGTCTGGCGGAACAGCTTATGTCAAAGGTTATCGATGTGAATTGACAAATCCAAAATTTATAACATTATCAAAAGCCAGAGAAATTCTTGTACAAAACAATTCATATACAAGATTGAATATTGATAATAGTTTAACTGTCACTAATTCTTATGGCACTCCTGATTTAGGAAATGCAACAAATGTAGAAGCGTACAGAGAATTAATATTATATAAAGAAGCTACTGAAACAAGAAGTGTTGCGAATACTGGTTCTGGAACTTCTTATAATGAAATAGGAAGAGCAAAATCTAGATTTTATGAATATCAATCTGGAACTATAGGCGGAACTTCTTTATTTACTGGAAATGGAGATGGAGGATCAACTTATACTTTAGGTTCTTCTGTAACTGATGGTTTCGATTTGACTGTAAAAATAAATGGAACATTGCAATCTGAAACTACTGATTATACTGTTAGCGGAACAACTTTAACTTTTGTTACTGCTACTCCATCTAATACAGATACTATAGAAGTTAAACAACATACTGACATTTATAAATTAGGTATGTTTGATATTAAATTCTTTACGCATGTAATAGTTGGTGCGCCTACTTTTTTAGCAAATTCTCCAGCTTATACATTAAATCCTGGTAAAAAACTTATTGGAATATCATCTGGTGCAACTGGAATTATTGAAAGTAATACAACTACTTCAGCCACAAATCCAGGAACTTTTATTCTTTCTAATGTTTCTGGATCATTCCAAGTTGATGAAACAGTAGAAGATGATGAAGGAAATAGATTCCAAACAACAGCTGTTAATAATTATTCCATAAAAGATATAAAACAAATATACATGAGCGGAAATGTTCCATTTACTGCTGATGTTGTGTTAAATTCAAATAATGAAGCTGTTTTATCTGGAACAGAATATGCATGTCCTATATTTAAACTTCCCCAAAATGTAGTAAAAACATTAAAGACTGATGATAATGATAATTTAGTAGATACTTCTCATAAAATAAGAAGAACATATTCACAAACTTTAACTGCAGGAGGTTCTGCTACCTTTACTGCACTAGCTGATGAACAGTTTGATTCTTTTTCTGCTACTGATTTTATGCTTTCTATTATATCAACAGCTAATGATTATTCTGGTGATATAGTAGATTTATCTGGATTATTAAGTTATAATCCTTCTAACACTAGCGTTACTGTAAATTTGGGTTCTGATTATGGAGGGTTGCAGGTAAAATTTGTTGCTACTATTACTAAAAATACTGCAACAGAAAAAACTAAAGCATTAGTTAATGTAGATTTAAATATTACAGCTTTAGAAAATGCTACTTCTAATGTTATTAGTTTAGGAAAGGCTGATGTATTTAGAATAAATTCAATTTATATGGCAAATGGATTTGGGTCTAATGCTACAAATACCGATATTGATGTTACAGATAGGTTTATATTAGATGATGGACAAAGAGAAAGTTTTTATGATTTGGGAAGAATTATAAAAAAACCAAGTGCTACAGCAATTACTGGTAGTTTAAGAGTTAATTTTGATTATTTTACGCATGGATCAGGAAGCCATTTTTCTGTTGATAGTTATACTGGTGATATTGATTATTCTGAAATTCCTGTATTTAATAGTGTTACAAAGGGTAAATTATATTTAAGAGATTGTATTGATTTTAGGCCAAGAGTTTCTGATAATTCTAATGTTATTGGTTATGATGGTGATGCATCTAATGCTAAAGATTTTACAAATAACACTGCATCTGCTGTAGAAGTTCCAAAACCTGGAAGTGATTTTATTTGTGATTTAGAATATTATATTGCTAGAGTTGATACAATAGGAATGAATATTCATGGTCAATTTAAAATTGCAAGAGGCGAAGCCTCACTAGATCCACAGAAGCCAGAAATTGTTTCTGATATGATGCCATTGTATCATTTATATTTGCCTCCATATACATTTAAAACATCTGATATTAAAATAACTCCAGTAGATAATCGCAGATTTACAATGCGTGATATTGGAAAATTAGAGCAAAGAATTAAAAATTTAGAATATTATACACAGCTTTCTTTACTAGAACAAAGTGCTATTAATACTCAAATTCCTGATTCTTCTGGATTAGATAGATTTAAAAATGGTATTTTGGTGGATTCTTTTAAAGGGCATAATATTTCTGACGTAACATCTATAGACAATTTATGCTCAATTGATATGGTAGAATCTGAATTGAGACCATCTTTTTCTCAGCAACTTATTGAATTAGAAGAAACACAAACCACTGATGAAGGAAGAAATAGATTAGGTTATGCTAAAACTGGCGATTTAATAACACTTCCATACACACATGAGAAATTAGCAGAAAATTTATTTGCTTCTAAAAGTGTAAACTGTAATCCATATATGGTGTTTCAATATGTTGGAACAATATTTTTGGACCCAGATATTGATGAATGGAGAGATGTTAATAGAAGACCAGATTTGATTGTTAACAACAATAATTTATTTGATACATTTTCAGACTTTTCTGTAAACAATACATTAGGAACAGTTTGGAATGATTGGCAAACTTCTTGGAGCGGTTCTTCGACAACAAATCCATTTTCTGGGCAACTTGATGTAAATACTGTTATTTCTAGATCAACAGAAACATCTACAAGAACTGGTAGCACTAGAGAACTTACAGGAAGCACAGTACAAAGTAGTTCATTTGGTGATAAAGTTATTGATACTTCTTTTATTACGTTTATTCGTGAAAGAACGATTAATTTTAGAGGTGCAAGATTAAAACCAAATACAAGAGTTTATGCTTTTTTTGATAATATAGATGTTTCAGCATACTGCACACCTACAGGAGGAACTTTAGGTGGTGATTTAATAACAAATAATTCTGGCGAAATTACGGGAACATTTGCTATACCTAATACTGATACAGTTAGATTTAGAACTGGTGATAGAGTTTTTAGATTAACAAGCTCACAAAATAACTCTCTGGCAAGTGCTGTTACAAATGATGAAATTACAACATTTGCTGAAGCTACATATACAGCAAGAGGGTTGTTGACAACAAATGAACAATCAGTGCAATCTACTAGAGTCCCTGTAATTACGACAAGATCGTCTACAGAAACTCAATCTAGAACAACTATTGATAATGTTAGTGTTAATGCATCAGCTAATGCTATTTTGAATAGCATATCAAATATACAAGATGCTACTAACAGAAATAGAGATTCAATTAATTTAAATGCTGCAAATATTAATAATTTAAATGCTGCAGCTGCTGCAAATGCTGCAGCAATTAATGCAAATGCTGCAGCAATCCAAGCCAATACTGTAAATGCAGAAAATTTAGCATCACAATTATCCGATGCTCAAGGAGATATTGGAGCATTGTCTACTTTGGTCGGAAATGTGCAAAATACTGTTGCTATTCAAGGTGCAGCACTTTCTGATGTAAGTTCTGCTGTTACCAGTGTACAAGCAGATGTAAATAATTTAGAAGGTATGGTTGCTAATGTTGGAGCACAAGTAGCAGCTCAAGGTACAGCTTTCCAGAATCAAATTAATTCATTGGCTCAACAAAATAATAATATACAATCTCAGGTAAATCAAACTAATAATCGAATTACAACTTTAGAACGATGGGTTTACAGAGATCCTTTAGCTCAAACATTTTTTGTTGATAAATCTGGCGGTTGTTTTGTAACAAAGGTGGATTTATATTTCAGGAAAAAAGATTCAACAATTCCTATTGAAATTTATATGACATCTACTCTTACTGGAAGACCTACTACAACTATTCTCCCATTTAGTAGAGTAGTGGTTAATCCTTCAGATATTAATGTTTCTGAAGATGCTACAGCTGTTACAACTGTATCATTCCCAAGTCCTGTTTATCTACAACCAAATAAAGAATATGCTATAGTTCTTCGTCCAGATAGTCAAGAATATGAAGTTTGGGTATCAAGATTAGGGCAAAATAAAATTGGAACAACAGATAGAATTACTCAGCAACCACTTTTAGGTTCATTTTTTAGATCACAAAATTCTACTCTTTGGACAGAAGATCAATATGAAGATTTGACGTTTACTTTGTATAATGCCAGCTTTACTCAATCTACTTTCGGTAATGTTGATTTCCAAAATGTTTCTAATCCAGTTTATAAATTGAATAATATTTCAGTATTTACAAATGATACTGCTGGGAATGGAACTTATTTTGGAGAGAATCCTAGTATCTTAAAGGTGATACATAAAAATCATGGAATGAATTCTGCCAAGCCTAGTAAAGTTTATATTACTGGATTTGAAGTAGGTGTTGATTATAATGGTATTGATGGTGCTGCTATTAATTCTGATTATGAAGTTAATGGAGTTCCTAATGGATATTATGATGTTGATAACGTAACACTTGATTCTTATACCATTAAGCTTAATTTGGTAAATAATCCAGCTGCAGCTGCAACTGCAACAGGTGCAATAGGAACATCACAAGTTACTGCTACAGAAGATATTAATTTCCAAATTTTGCAGCCACAAATTGGAGAAATGGTATATGATAGTACCAAGGTAAATCATTTAATAAGAACAACATCTGCTAGATCTATTGATGGTATTGAAAATCCTTATGTATTAGAATCATCATATAGCTCCATTGTTCCAAATGATAATTTTTATTTCACAACTAATCGTACAGTGTTATCTGATGTAAATGAAGAAATTTATTTGAGTGGTAATAAATCTTTATTGTATAGAATTTCTTTGGTATCATTTAACAAAAATCTCTCACCTGTTATTGATACAAAAAGAACAAATTTGTTTGCTATCAGTAATAGAATTAATATTCCTTCTGCAAATCTAAGCGATCCATTGGATACATTTGTTGATGAAACTGCAGGACAAGGCGGAAGCGCAGCAGCTAAATATATTACAAAGGAGATTTTGTTAAGCAACCCATCAACAGCTATTGATTTGAGATTGTCTGCATCAATATTTTCTTCTTCATCAGTAGAAGTTTATCACAAAACGAAAGGTCCAGAAGATAGCAGATTATTGATTGAAATTCCTTTTGTAAAATTTGATGCTTTAAATTCTCCACCATTTAGTGAAGATAGATCACAATCTCCTTATAATGAAAATTATAAAAAAGATTTTTCAGAATATAGATTTTCTGCAGATGGTTTACAAGAATTTACATCATTTCAAATAAAGATTGTAATGAAGGGTAATAATCCTGCATATCCTCCTAGAATAACTGATTTAAGGGCAATTGCATTAGCATTATGAGTAATTATTTAAAAGTAGAAGGATCTTCTTCTTTAATAAGAGATTCAAATTCAAGAGCAATATTAAATACAGATTCTACTGGATATCATGATTATATATCTAGAGCAAAACAAAGAAAAAGGGATAATGATGATATGAAAAATGCTATAGTAGAAATAAATAATATAAAAAATGAAATGTGCGAAATTAAATCTATGCTTTTAAAATTATTGGATAAAAATAATGGCTAATCGTAACGCAACACCAAATTTTACTTTTGAGCAATGGCGTGTAGAATTTAATAATTTATCTGATGATTTAGGAGATTTTAATAGCGGAATTACTGGAAGTATCCCTTCTGGATCTAATGTTCATGTAACAACAGAAGATACAGTTTTAGAATTAATTGATGATGTTAATAAAATAATTGATGGTACTCATCAATTTACAGGCGATATTACTTTCCAATCAGATGTTCATGTTACAGGTAATTTAACTCTAGAAGGTAATATTACCATTGGTGATCAAGATACCGATACGATAAATCTTGGGGCTGAACTAATCAGTTCCATAATTCCTGATTCTACAAATACATTTGATATAGGTTCTTCATTAAAAGGATGGAGAAATCTTTTCGTAACAACACAAGCAACTCTAGCTAGTGCTAATGTAGAAGATTTAACAGATAATAGAATTGTTATTTCTGGAGCTTCTGGCGAACTAGAAGATGATGAAAACTTTAGATTTGACGCTACCAATTTTGACATAGGTCCAGCAGGAAATGAGACATTTAGAGTTACAGTTGCTTCTGGTAATACATCAGTCGGAGGAGATTTAACTGTTGATGGTGATTTAACTGTTAATGGGGTAACTACCACAGTTAGAAGCACAGTAACAACAGTAGAAGATCCTGTATTTACATTAGGTGGAGAAACCGCACCTACTTCAGCTGATAATAAAGATCGTGGTATTGAATTTCAATGGTATGATGGACTTACTACTACTGCAAAAATAGGATTTTTTGGATTTGATGATAGTTCTGGAAAATTCACGTTTATTCCAAATGCTTCTAATACTGGTGAAGTATTTTCTGGAACTTCTGGAGATGTTGTTTTTGGAAATGGTTATTTTACAGGTCTTACTACTGATAATATTCAAATTGCAATTACTGATGACAACACAATTGACACAACATCTGGAAATTTAAAACTTAATAGTGTTGGTGGAACGATTGAAATAGATGATGATGTTACAATATCTGGAATTTTAGATGTAGGCAATATTAACATTAATGGTAATACAATCATATCAACTGATACTGATGGCAATATTAATTTGACACCAGATGGTGTTGGAGAAGTAGTTTTAAGCACTGCCATTGTAAGCGATTTGTCTGATAATAGAATTGTTATTGCTGGAACTAATAGTGAATTAGAAGATGATGCAAACTTTCGTTTTGATGGCACTGATTTATTAATTGGTGCTGCTGCAGCAGAAACTTTTACTGTTAATGTTTCAACAGGTAATACAGCAATTGCTGGCACATTAGATGTTACAGGTGATACTGGAATTGATGGTAATTTTGCAATTGCTACAAACAAATTTACAATTGATTCTTTAACTGGTGATGCGTTTTCTGCAGGAAACATTTCTTCAACTTTAGATATAACAGCTGGACAAGATTTATATGTAACAAGGAATTCATTTTTACAAGGAACAACAGGAGCAACAAATACAACTTCAGGCGCTTTGGTTGTTTCTGGTGGTGCAGGAATTGCAGAAAATTTATATGTTGGTGGTGATGTTGTTGCTTCTGGAAATATTTTTATTCAGACACAAGAACCTGTTGCTACAGAAAGTTTTTCTATTGCAATTTCTGTAGCTTTAAGTTAGAGTCTTATATAAATAGAACTATAAAGGAAAGATAGTAGAATGGCAAATAATTTTAAAAATGCTGGTGTAAGTGGCGTAAGTACCAATAGCGCATCACCAACTACAATTTATACATCAAATGATGGATCTGTCGATGTTAATTCTATTTTAATTGAATTGGATGTTGCAAACACTGGAACAAGCGCAGTTTCTGCTTCTGTTCTTATGTATGACAATGATTTAACAACATCATATCATATTGTGAAAAATGCTCCAATTCCAGCTGGATCTACAATGAAAGTAGTTTCTGGACAAAAAATAGTTTTAAATGGTGGCGATCAAGTTAGAGTGTATGCAACAGCAGCAACTGTTGATGTGATAGCATCAATTCTAGAAGGTGTAAACTAAAATGTCATACATAGGTTATCCGTACGTTACTGACCAAGCATATAATCTAGAATTTGAAGGTCAATACGTCAAAATACCAAACGGAACAACTGCACAAAGGTCTACTATTCCAGTTGCAGAAGCAGGAATGTTTCGGTTCAATACAGATGAAAGTTCCTTTGAAGGATATGATGGTTCTGAATGGGGTAGTATTGGCGGTGGATTTGAAGGCGCATTCACTTTAGCAAATTCAACAGTTCAAACAATTTATCTATCAGCATTGCCATTCTATTTGTCCAATGGCAATTTTTCACCCATATGTTTGAAAGCAGGTGTAGTTCCTTTCTTGCTTGCTGATGGAGTAACAGAAATAGAATATAAGGTAAACTAAAATGGCAAATGTAGAATTAGTAAAAGCAATCAAAAATGGTAATGTTGTTACCAGTCTAGGAGAATTGGCAGCAGGTGATACTGTTACTATGAAAGGTGATGGAAGTACAGTTGCAGGTGCATTGGCTTTGAACAATGCTGCAAATACATTTTCTACAACTCTTCAATCAGGTGCAGTTTCATCCAATGTTACATTTACACTTCCTACTGCTGATGGTACACCAAATCAAGTTATAAGAACAGATGGAAGTGGAAATCTTTCATTTGTGAATGACACTGATACAGGTATTGCCAATGTGCAAGCAGATACAAGTCCTGTGCTTGGTGGCAATCTTGATGTAAATGGAAATTCTATTGTTACTGCTTCAAACGGAAATATTACATTCCAACCAAATGGAACAGGAGTTGTTGATTTTAAAAATGACAATACACAAGTAAGTGAAGTGAGATTGTATTGTGAATCAAACAATTCACATTTTGTAGCAATAAAATCTGCTAATCACGCTAATCTCAGTATTAGTGGAAATGTGACTTTGACATTACCAGCAGAAACAGGAACAATAGCATTAACTTCTGATATTCCTAATACATCAACTTTAGCAACAACAGGTAAATCTATTGCGATGGCAATGGTTTTTGGTTAATAAAAATAAAAGGATAAAATAAAATGGCAGCACCAAATATTGTAAATGTCGCAAGCATTTATGGGAAAACTGTACAGATTGCAGCACAAAAAACTGCTACTGCTACAAATGGCACACAATTAGTTTCTAATGCAGCAAGCAGTGGAAAAGTATTAAAAATTAATACGATTATGGCTGCAAACATTGATGGTTCAAATTCAGCAACCATTACCGTTACACTATGGGAAGAAGCAACTGCTTCTTCTGGAACTAATCGTGATATTTGTACTACTGTGACTGTTCCTGCTGATGCTACAGTTGTAGTTCTTGACAAAAATACTTCTATTTATTTAGAAGAAGATAGGTCACTTTATTGTACAGCATCAGAAGACGGAGATATTGAGGTTACTTGTTCATACGAAGAAATTAGTGAGTAATTAAAATGTCATATTTCCCTTCAACATCAAACTCCACAGGAAGATGGAGTTTGATGGAGATACGCAATGAAATTATGGGTCAGAACTGGATTGGAACAGTATTCAGTGGTACAAATGCAATCTTTGGATATGGAGAAATTGGTTCAGTTCTAGACACCATAACAAGATTTGATAACACTGGAACCTATGTAGGTTCAGAAGAAAATGCAGGAACAGCAAGAAACGGACTTGCTGCTGCATCCTATGGTGGAGACAAGGCAATCTTTGGATTTGGATATAATGGTTCAACTGTAGACACCATAACAAGGTTTGACAACACTGGAACCTATGTGGGTTCAGAAGAAAGTGCAGGAACAGCAAGAAACGGACTTGCTGCTGCATCCTATGGTGGAGACAAGGCAATCTTTGGATTTGGATATACAACTGCAGCTGTAAACACCATAACAAGATTTGATAGCACTGGAACCTATGTAGGTTCAGAAGAATCAGCAGGAACAGCAAGAACTGGACATGCTGCTGCATCCTATGGTGGAGACAAGGCAATCTTTGGATTTGGATATAATGGTTCATCAATTGTAGACACCATAACAAGATTTGATAACACTGGAACCTATGTAGGTTCAGAAGAAAGTGCAGGAACAGCAAGAAGGTATCTTGCTGCTGCATCCTATGGTGGAGACAAGGCAATCTTTGGATTTGGATATAATGGTTCATCAAATGTAAACACCATAACAAGATTTGATAACACTGGAACCTATGTAGGTTCAGAAGAATCAGCAGGAACCGCAAGAAGGAATCTTGCTGCTGCAACCTATGGTGGTGACAAGGCAATCTTTGGATTTGGATATACAACTGAAAATGTAAACACCATAACAAGATTTGATAACACTGGAACCTATGTGGGTTCACAAGAAAATGCAGGAACAGAAAGAAGGGAACTTGCTGCTGCATCTTATGGATAAAGGAAACAACTAATATGGCACAATTTCCCAATATAACAAACGCTTCCTTTATCTGGAATATGCAGGAAGTAGAAAGAGCAAATCAAGGCCAGAACTGGCCAGTCACAATAAATGCAATCTTTGGATTTGGATATACAAGTTCAGCTTTAAACATCATAACAAGATTTGATAACACTGGAACCTATGTGGGTTCAGAGTATAATGCAGGAACAGCAAGAAATGCTCTTGCTGCTGCATCTTATGGTGGAGACAAGGCAATCTTTGGATTTGGAGTAAGTGGCACAACAAATCTAAACACCATAACAAAATTTGATAACACTGGAACTTTTGTGAGTCCAGAAACAACAGCAGGAACAGCAAGACCGTATCTTGCTGCTGCAACCTATGGTGGAGACAAGGCAATCTTTGGATTTGGATATACAACTTCATGGTTTGACACCATAACAAAATTTGATAACACTGGAACTTTTGTGAGTCCAGAAACAACAGCAGGAACAGCAAGATATGCACTTGCTGCTGCATCCTATGGTGGTGATAAGGCAATCTTTGGATTTGGATATAAAACTGAAAACCTAGACATCATAACAAGGTTTGATAACACTGGAACCTATGTAGGTTCACAAGAAAATGCAGGAACAGCAAGAAGGAGTCTTGCTGCTGCATCTTATGGTGGCGATAAGGCAATCTTTGGATATGGAATTACTGGTTCAGTTTTAAACACCATAACAAAATTTGATAACACTGGAACTTTTGTGAGTCCAGAAACAACAGCAGGAACAGCAAGAAATGCTCTTGCTGCTGCATCCTATGGTGGAGACAAGGCTATCTTTGGATTTGGAGATGTTGGTTCTAATGTAAACACCATAACAAGGTTCAACAACATTGGAACCTATGTGGGTTCAGAAGAAACCGCAGGAACAGCAAGAAATGCTCTTGCTGCTGCATCCTGTGGATGACATGATAAATAATATTATAAACAATTTATAATTTGAAGGAATTATGGCTACAAGATTAAACACTGAATTTAATTATCGTTATGTTGTACTAGGTGATACACCTTGGGAGAGACTTAAAACAATCAAAGGATTTCTTTCTGATAGAAAGCGAGCACTTGCTACCGAAAGAATGTCTCAATTAAAATATGAAATAAAAAAAGCAGAACATCAATATGCGATAGAAAATAATGAACCCAAGCATAAAATATTACAGCTAGAACTTGATATATATGAAATAGAATCAAACCAAGAAACTGAAAAAGAAGCAATTGAATTATGTAAAAAAGAAGTAGAAGTTCTTGAAAAACTTCTTAAAGAATTATATGATATTGTAGAACCTACAAGACTTCCAGGTTATACAGATGATGAAATGATTGAATTAAATTCTGCAAATGAATATACAGCAATGATTGCTAAAGATATTCAGAGTGAAATAATTGCAAACGGAAGACCCAGTGCTTCCAAGATTAGAAATGCAATGAATAATCCATATACATGGAATGCGCTTAAATCAGTGGGTATTATACCAGAAGACCTAAAAGTTCTTCAACCAAACACAGATCCTTCCAACAAAATAGAACTTAAAGAAGGTCTTCCATTACTTACAAACGATAAGGAGTTTTTAGAGTGAAACTTTATACACTTTCTTCAGAAGATATGGCTACACTTTTTGGTGATATTGAAAATCCAACAGGTGTTTCTGATGTTTACATTATTGGACAAAATAAAGATGCTTCTTCATATGTTGTATTTTCAAAAACAGAATATCCAGAATTAGTATTACTTGATATTGAAAACATACCATATGTTTATAATGTAGCATATCCTTGTGATACTGGACAAAAATTGACAAAAGAATTAGTTAATTATGTTTGGAATAAAATGAGAAAAGATAATTATCCATCAGTTGATTTGTACATGGATGGTATTGTTAAAGGTGATAATGATCAAGTTCAAGAATATATTGATGCTTGTTTAGCAGTGAAAGAAAAGTTTCCGAAATTGATAGTATAATTAGAGGAAAATAAAAATGGCATTCTTCCCTAATATTACATCATCAGATGGAATTTGGAAATTAAGAAATACATCAAAATATATTCAAGGCCAGAACTGGACAGGGTTAGCATTCAGTGGTACAAATGCAATCTTTGGATTTGGATTTACAACTACATATGTAAACACCATAACAAGATTTGATAACACTGGAAATTTTATAAGTCCAGAAACAACAGCAGGAACCGAAAGATGGTATCTTGCTGCTGCATCCTATGGTGTCGATAAGGCAATCTTTGGATTTGGATATACAACTACATATGTAAACACCATAACAAGATTTGATAACACTGGAAGCATTACAGGTTCAGAAGGAAATGCAGGAACCGCAAGATATGCTCTTGCTGCTGCAACCTATGGTGTCGATAAGGCAATCTTTGGATTTGGTGATTTCAACAACACCTCCTACAACACCATAACCAAATTTGACAACACTGGATCTCAAATAGGTAATGAAGACACTGCTGGAACAACAAGGTATGGGCTAGCAGCAGCAAGTTATGGTGGAGACAAGGCAATTTTTGGATTCGGACGTAATGGTTCATCATATGTAAACACCATAACAAGGTTTGATAACACTGGAACTTTTGTAAGTCCAGAAACAACAGCAGGAACGGGAAGATATGCTCTTGCTGCTGCATCCTATGGTAGAGACAAGGCTATCTTTGGATTTGGAGATAATGGTTCTGATTTAAACACCATAACAAGATTTGATAACACTGGAAGCATTATAGGTTCTGAAGGAAATGCAGGAACGGCAAGAAGATACCTTGCTGCTGCAACCTATGGTGGTGATAAGGCAATCTTTGGATTTGGAGAAGGACCAGCATCTACAGTCTTTGACAACATAACAAGATTTGATAACACTGGAAGCATTATAGGTTCTGAAGGTACCGCAGGAACAGCAAGAAGGGGTCCTGCTGCTGCATCTTATGGATGACATGATAAATATTTTGCAAGAATTATAAAAAGAAACACAATCTATTATGGAACAACTGTAAATGGAAAGTAGTTATTTAGGTGCATCTCCTGCATACGGAATATTTCAAAGACAAGTTATTATTGGAGATGGATCCACTACAACATTTGATCTAGACTATCAAGTTTCCTCTTCAACTCAGATTCTGGTGTCTCTTGATGGTATTATTCAGGAGCCTGAATATTCTTATTCAGCATACACAACTGCTGGACAAGGAACCATCAATTTCTCAGAACCAGTTGATGCCAATGGTCGTGTTTTTATAACATACATGGGCAGACAGCTGCTGGTTCCAACTCAGGCACTTTCTTCTCCACATAGTGATTCATTTACTGGTGACGGTTCCACCACAAATTTCACAATGACACGTCCTCCATCGGTTGGAAATGGTACAAACATGATTGTGTTTGTGAATTCGACTTTCCAAATCTATGGAACTGATTACACAACATCGGGTGAAACATTACTTTTCACTTCTGCACCAACCAGTGCCACAGTAATTACTGCCATACAGTTGG
>Ga0208428_1000211_pt1 | contig 29959 bp, 25 predicted proteins | sample DEB08_DNA_11_FD_184535 | JGI IMG/M metagenome (GOLD analysis project Ga0208428, IMG submission 184535) | Aqueous microbial communities from the Delaware River and Bay under freshwater to marine salinity gradient to study organic matter... | ecosystem: Environmental > Aquatic > Marine > Coastal ... | reverse complement strand
GATACCAAACCATATCGTTAGCAACGTGACTATCAAATAGTGGTGACAAGTTATAAGAAGCAATACCTGCATCAGTTAAGAAGTTTGGTGTGTAATCAGCACCAGCACCTCTTGCTACTCGTTGTAGCGTTGGGCCAACTGCTGCGTGATAAGTTCCTGCGTCACCACTTAGCGTTTTAATAAATGTACGCTGTGATGCTTCGTTGATCCCTGCACCATTTGGATCTGTAAACAATTCAAACATACGTGCTACCTTTTCAACAAAGGCATCAGGCACTGCTGTTTGGCCGCCGACACTGCCTGCCGCCATAATTCGTACACCGTTAACAGTAACTTCACGTTTAAAGAAATCGCTACCATCGCCAGTAACATCGATAATTGCGCCATTGTTATATTCTGGATCAGTACTAGCGTTGAACCAATCTGGGTCAATATAGTACGGACTGTCTAAAACTAAATCCAAAACTGTGCAAGTGCCGCTGCCCGGAAGTATATTACCGCCAAAATCTGTTGGCAGTTCTATTGCTGTTGTACCGTCACTTTCTAATACAGGATTATTTTGAAATTCAGGATGTCCGATCCACATACCTTCATCTGCAACAACTACATCTACATTTTTACCGCTTCCCCTTGCTTGTACGGCTTGTGTTACTACATCATTATCAGACAATGCTCCATCAAGCCAGGGATCACTTTGTGAAACTTGCTGAAGTCTAGTAATTTGATATCCTGTACGATTAACCTCAGCCGCAGTTGGGGTGTTAGGTAAAGTATTTGATGTTTCAAATTCCCTATAGTTTCTAACAGTACCGGTATAACGGTTTACTAGTGCTGGCCTAGTTGCTTGCAATTCGTCTTTTGGCGGCGTGTATTCTTCATATTTTGAGTAATCAATGTTAATAAATTTAACTCTTGGATCTTTTTTAAGTTCTTCTGCTTCTTCAAGAGTTAGCAGATATGTTCCACGTGTTGGACTATGTAGTTTTTCGTCATCTACACTAACCTGTCTTACTGGAACAGCCTCATAAACATTACCGTCAGCAATTAATTCTTGATGTAATTCTTGCCATTGTTCGGTAGTATGTGTTCCTAGTTGATAATATTTTTCCATTGCTATACTGCCTGATTACCAAATGCTATCCATTCAAGACTTACATTATCGCCAAATGGCGCTCTGCTAAAAGTAAACCCATCTGTAGTTTGTGTAAAATACGTTTGTGTATATTGTCCGCCGCCGTACATAGTAGTTACAGCATTAGCCAAACCCCAATTTTCTCCTTGGTGTCCGACACACTTCCATTCATTATTATTTTCTCTGTACCAAACATAATATGGTTTATAAGTAAGAGTAATTGTGCCTGTTGCACCATACCCGTTTGCATCAGAAAGTGTGCCAGTAGCTATTTGTTTTTTGTTTGTTATTGTGCTGTAATTTTCATAGTCGTCAGCAGCTAGTGCAAGGATTATATATGTTCCATTACCATTAATCCCACCACCATCGCCAACAGTTATTGCAGTAGCATCAGGAACAGAAGGTAAAATCCCTGTAGTTGTTCTGTTAGTACTATTTCCATTGCTATAAAAATTCGTACCATATCTGTCGGGCTGTGACCATCTCCAATTCCAACTGCCGGCACTACTTCCATAAATTAACATTCCAAATAAGAACTTTGGTGTTTCTTTAAGATTGTGCGGTATCCTACGTCTATCTTGGCCATTACCGTTATAAATTATTACATCTGACAGTCCGGGATAACTTCTAAAAGAATAAATTGGTAAATCAGTAACTCCAGTAACGCCGTCTGCTGATAGATAATCACTATGAACTCTTACTCTGTTGTCTTCAAATTCTATACTGTTAGCTAGTGTTTGAAGAGGCCCATTAGCTAAATTACAATAATGGCCATTGCCACCATCGAGAGCACCTCCAAATCCACTAGGTCTATTAAAATCGCTCGATCCTAACGAAGCAGTAAGGCCGCTGCCGTTGCCCCTCAACATTAAAGTTATATGTTCGCCATCATTAACGGTTACATTTGTACGTGATTTAAAAGTAGTTGTGTTATAATCTCTATCTATGTTGTCAGTAAACCAACTACTCCAGGCACCTCCAGTTAAGCTAGATACATAATTACCTGACATTGGTGTAAATCCTGTTAGGTCAGCACCTTCAGTTGAGATTCGATTTATCTTTGTTGAAGCTAACGCTCCTCTTGAAATACTAGCTATCTGTGGCATATTTGTTATCCATAAGTTGAGCTTGCTCCTAGCACAGTCCAAGTAGATGATTGTCTAATAAGTGTAAAGGAAACTATGTCAAATCCGTTAGCTGTGCCTCCAGGAACACTGCCTCCAAACCATTCTATTGTTTGTGCTGCACCGTCTATTTGTATTGCTGTTGGCATATACTGTGTTACGCCTTGTGCAATAATTAGTGCTACAGTTGTAATTCTGTCGTCGGTAGTTGGTACGTTTGTGAAATTTGCTGTAAAGTTTGCAGCTGGTGCTGTATGGTAAAATACTCCGCCGGTTGTAGTATTGTGTACTACGGTACCAGTAGCACCATTTATTGTGCTTGATACTTCTGATAGCAGAGGTACACTACCAGACGTAACAAATGATGTCCATGATCCTTCATAACCTTGAAAAGTATTTGTATCAGAATTATATACTAAGTCTCCATTGCTTGCAATTAATCCGTTAATTGTAAGTTGCGTCAATGATGCAAGATTGAATGGAGATGAACTAACTTGTACTCGTGTACCCGCAGTAAGAAGTATCTCGTTATCAGATTGTAATTCTGGTGTGCCAGAGCCTGTTGTAATTATGTCCCCACCTAGAGCTAAATTTCCTGTTGTACTAAAAGTGTTTGCAGAAACAGTGCCGCTACTAGTAACATCGCCTACTGAAATGTTATTTGTAGTTGTTGCGCCGGCTGTAGTTACCTCATCTAAAGTTTGGTTTACAGAAGTTATAAATGCACTTAAATCCGGTGGAGTATAAGTAAACACTCCTGTTAAATTATTATAAGAAATAGCACCATCACCTGATGCTGATCCTTCAGCGCCTACACTAAAAGCTGTAAGGTCGACGCCACCACCTCCGCCGCCGCCGCCGCCGCCGCCGGTTGCACTAATTATTATAGTATTGTTTGTACTGTCATTGGTAATTTCAATACCAGGACCGTCTACAAATGTAATTGTATCTTGTCCAACTGCATCCATTTGAGAACTGTCAGATAGTTTTATTGATGAAAATGCATTAATTATGCCTTGTTCGCCAGCTTGGCCTACTCCTGGTATAACTGGTTGTACCCATTGCTGACTATCACCGTCATCAACATAGACATATATTTTACCATTTGTAGAATTAAACCAAATGTTTCCAGCTGTTGGAGAATCTGGTGCTGTTTCACTAACATCAACAGTTGTTCCTCCTCCAGCACCTGTACCTGGATTCGCAATGTTTATAGAATTTCCCATGTTAAGGTGTTGTTGACACCAATAATATAATGTTTTAGGTGTTGAACTGGTAATTGTTATCTGTACACTTCTATTTGTGCTTGTTGCAAAATTTTCCCAATATTTTGCTTGGGTTACTTCCTTACCATCCAGTCTATAAATTATATTATCTGTGTAACTAGTTCCTCCACCTAAAGAACCATTTAAATTATCTGAACTAAAATTTAAGGGATGTTGATTATTAGTTCCGCCGTCGGGATTAGGAAAATATTCGTTAGTTTGATCATCTTGAACAAATACATAAGTGTATCCTACAACCAAATTTAGTTCCGGTTTGTAAACATTATCTATAAAGTATTTGTTTCCTGATTCTATACCGTCAGGATCTGTGCCTACAGTAATATTATAAGTTACAGTAGAAATTCCAGATTGATATAATTCGTTTGTTACATTGTCGGGTGTAAGAAGCTTGAATCCACCTTGGTCATCACCGCTGTAGACTCTTAAACTTTTTGATTGTTTGTCAAAGAATACTTCACCACTATTTCCTACTTGACGATCTAGAAAATCGCTAGGTCTTGGTATTATCCGTATTCTACCTACAACTGGTGCTTGATCTGCCATTTATATAATTCCTTGGTATACTAGTATATTTATCGTATCAATTAGGAACAGATGCCGCTTTTCTTTCCATGACTATATCGTTTCTAGGTACTAGTCCTACATTAAAAGCACAGTTGACTCTAGGTATTTCGTTTGGATTTGCTTCTACATCGTGTTGTAGATGGCCAGGAAATAATAATAAATCGCCATCTTCTGGTTCATGTGTCATTGTTCCTTTGTACGGCCACATAGGATGTGTATTTCCAGTCAAAAAATTATCAGGATATAATCTAATATTTCCTGTACCTTCTGCTTGGAAATAAAACACGCCGCTGTAATATGCTCCGTGGTGTGCATGTATCATATTTGCAGAACCTTTTTGGTTTATATTAAACCATACACTTACATCTACATCATTTTCATTAAAAATACTACGTTGCCAAGTTGTTACTTTTATTTCAGGCGCTGCTGGCCAGCTTGCTTGGTAATGCCTACCAGCTTCCATTATTGTTGATTGAATAAGTTCTTTGTTTTCTCTTGTTAATCCTGGTACATCGTCCGGGGCTACTAGTGGAAACCCCCTCCAAGTGCCAGGATTGTTGTCTTGATTAAATTCTTGGAATTGTTTGCTGTGATCTGTTTTACTATATTCTATTACCTGTTCTGCAATTTCGTTTGCCTGTTTTTTAGTAATAGCATTTTTAATAATTGTAACTGGAGTGTAATCTATACACGTATCAGTAATTTTCCAAAGGAACTTATTCATGTTATTCACCAAACTTTCTTGTGTATTTTGCTGCTATTGTAAATCTATAAGTATCTCTAAAACTAGTTGCTTTGTGAGGTATTCTTCCATCAAATTCTATCAGTCTATCTGGAACATGTGGCACAGCTGAGATCTTATTATCTACCAAGAATTGAGTTTCTCCGCCTTGATCAATATCGTCGACAGCATTGGGATAGTATAAACAAGTAACACAATCTCCATCATCATGAAAATAGGGAGTTTCTCCGGGTGCATAATAATTTACATAAAATCGTATTAAAGATGACTGTGGACGGTTTAATTTCTCGGATATAATTTCTGGTAAAACCATATCGCTAGCTTTTAATTCGCTTATCATTCCTATTGGTGGACAATCTTCTCGATCTAATTCGCCCATCATATAGTATAGCTTATGACATTGTTTAAATATAGCCTGTCTTGCTGGGACACCTAAAAATTCATCATAGACGTTAATCATTAAGCGTCTCCAATTAACACTTTATCATTTGTGTCTACAATTACACTGTTAAATGCTATACATATTCTATCTTCTTTACCTACATAAGAAGTAGCTTCGTGCCAAAGCCAAGAAGGAAAAAGTATTAGTGTTCCTTCTTCGGGATAAAATGAGTATACAGCTTCAGTGTTCCACCAATAGCTTCCTAAGTCTCCTGGTCCACGGTTAGAATCTATATTCAACCATCGATTTACTCCGTTAAGTTCTTTACATTCTGACGCTTGAACATAAAAAATTCCTGCCCAACTAGATCCTGGATGACAATGAACCCCATGCGCTCCGCTTGAATTAGTAACATGATACCAGGATTCAAATATTACTGGTTTGACACCTTTGATATGTGGAGGCAATGCTAATCTTTCGTCTGCGCTAGGTAACGCATGTAATACAACATTTGCTAAGGCTTCAGAAAAAAATTCGCTATATTTTTTTAAAATAGGATATTCGTTTCCTTTTTGTAGGAAGTCAAATTTACTTTCTTTTAATCCAGCTGATTTAACCCCTAAAGCAACATTACTATCAATGTCTTTTTCTTGCTTTTTTTCTTCTTCTCTTATACAGTCTACTAATTTTTTCTTATCATAAGGCCAATCTCTATACCTATACCTAAACATATAAGTTGGCCATAAAGATATTCGTTCCATTGGATGAGCTAGTTCATGTTTCATACTGTACTTATACAGTCATTATCATTGTATCACTTAACTTTGGAAAATAAGTAATAGTATGGATATATACAGAAATTCTACACACGTTATTGATAATTTTTTCAATGATATACAGCCTATAATTGATCTAGGAAACTCGTTAGAATACCATAATAACGAGGCATGGCCTGGGTTGAGAACTGATAATTTATTACAAATTAACAATACATTAGCCGTTGAATTTGCGAAGTTTTTTGCAAAGAATATAGCCGACAAAGTGTTTTATGGTTTAAGTAAATTTGAGATAGATGTAAGATTTCATAAAAACGATTTGTATGATGTAGATGAAGCTAACAGCGGATGGATCCACAACGACGATATCGATTTTGCAGGATTGGTATATCTTAACAAAGAAGAACCTAACATGAGCACAGGTACAAGTATTTTCGACAAAACTTTATTTGAAGATTTTGAAGCAGAGGATTACCAATCTCGCAAAGAACTTAATCTTAAAAAAAATGTTACTGATCAATACTTAATAGATTTACAAAATAACAGATTACAATTTACTGAAACTATTAATGTTGGAAATAAGTTTAACAGATTAGTTGCATATGATGCAACACAATGGCATAGACCTAACAGTTATAATGTAAAAACATTACCTAGATACAGTTTACTTTTTTTTATTAATAATGTACAATTCCAAGAATTATCATCTATTTTATCAGTAAAATCTAGTTGGAGCAACTAATGATAATAAAATCTAGCGCATTTGAAATTCCTATATACAAAACAACTTTGCCCAATCACAAAGAAGTAAAAGAAAAATTTTTAAAAGATGTAATGCCCAAATTAGAAGCCTTGCCGGGGCCTAACAATGTAGGACTAAATCTATACAGTGATTATTTTGGAGGTTTAGAAAAATTAGGTCCAGAATGGGTAGAATACTATAATAGTACCATTGTAAATTTCCAAAAAAAAGCTGGCTTTAATCAGAATAAAAAATGGGTAACTGATGTTGATTTATGGTACAACGTAGGTATAGAAGGAAGTAGCCAAGAAGAACACGACCACATGGGAGGATTTCCTGGAGTTGTTTACAGTGCTATACATTATTTAATTTATGATCCTGCTGAACACAAGCCTACTATTTTCTACAATCCTATTCATCATACTTATTTGAGAAATATGCATCCTTGCAATGGAGAGGATATGCCAACAGATTGGCAAAAAGGTTATTATTCTCCCACTGTTGCTGAAGGAGATATAATATTTTTTCCGTCATATTTAAGACATAGTGTGGAATACCAGCGTAGCAAAACAGTTAGAGCTACAATAGCTATGAATCTTACTATAGGAAATCCAAATGAATTTTTATTTAAAAATGTTGTAACATCATGATAGAAAAAATTAATCCTTTTCCGTTTTACATTTATAAAATGAAGGCTACTAAGCATGCAGAGATAAAAGATTATCTAATGAAGCATGTGTATCCTAAATTTCAAGAACTTGGACCAAACGGTGGACTACAACAAATTTATACAGATTACTTACCAGGTTCTGGTGCAATGATACATTGGCCGTACATATATGACAGATATACTGATGATGTAAAATCTATGCTGTCAGAAATAGGTTTCGATATGAAACAACCGTGGGATATAAAATTAAAAGGTTGGTACAATTTTACTACTAATAATGAAGAAGAATGGATGCATGATCATATGGGCGGGTCAACAAATATTAACTATGCGTTTACCCATTTTGTACATATAGAAGACAAAGATGATGGAACTATTTTCTTTAATCCTAATTACAAAATGATACGTGCTTCTATGCCTACAAAAAATATTAATTACTTGCCTGATAGTATGTTCAACGATAGATATCAAGTACAAGCAGAAGAGGGTGATATAGTATTGTTTCCAAGTTGGTTAGATCATACTGCACCTAAACACACATCAAATAAACTTAGAATTGTCAATGCTGTAAACATAATGATGAAATTGACAAATCAAGATGAAGATGGATTTTAAAGAAAGAGAAAAAGATGCCTATTCCTTTTGTTGTTGAAGAATTGTTTGCCCTTAATCCTAATAGTAAAATATCCTACTACGAAGACTGGGTATGTATAGATGATTTTTATACAAACATAGACCAGATACAATCGTTATTTGAAAATATGCCTGTTGAGTCTTGGAAAATGAGTAAGTGGAGCAGAAACTTTAAAGATTACTATGATTGCAGGCCTGCTTTTGCTAATTGGGAACCTTCTAAAGAAATGATAGATGCCCGGTTAGAGCCTCTTAATAGGCTTGTTGGAAGACTAGTAGGATGGGACGATGTTGCTATGGAAAAAAGTCTAGCATTTAACGTTTTTAAACATAAAAAACAGAATCTACCTAGTAATATGCAACATCATCCTCACTATGATCGAAATATGGTTAATATATTAATTTATATCGATGATATAGCAAACGGCGGAACAGCGTTATATGAAAATGAAGAAATTGAAAACAGAGAAGGCGCTAACCTAATAGTAGATGTGTCTAAATACAAAATCAAAGAAATAATTCCAGCAAAACCAAACCGCTGTGTTATATTCAGCGGTAACCAGTTACATGGTGCATACATTGAAAATAACGATACATACTACAATAATTGGAGAATTACACAGGCAAGTATTGTGAGAAGTGCTACTGAAATGATGGAACTTCAAGGAGATATAAAATGATAACCGAGAAAGTTTTACCAAATTTGGGTATATATCTTGGAGATCTAAATCCTTTTGTTTTTCAGCAATTAAAAAAAGATTGTCAAGAAGGATTAAAAATTTTAGAAAAAGATTGGGGTAAAAGGTCGGGCGATTTACTTGAAATGTATCATCAAGATGTATCAAAAGATTTATTTTTTCAACAGCCTACTAAAAGTAAAGATGGTTTAGAAAGAGAACTCTTATCGATTTGCAGAATGTTAGTTGAAACATACCCCGAATATATGTACACTCTTAATCAATACGAAAACGAACCGGAAAATTGGGATTGTGTCGTTGAAAGATTTTGGATAAATTATCAGCGTCCTGGAGAATATACTCCTTTGCATAGACATAGTGGAATTTTTAGTTTTGTTGTTTGGGTACAAATACCTTATAAAGCTACAGATATAATTAGCACAAATTACAATGAATCTTTTAGTTTAAATAAAGGTTATCAAGGTCAATTTGAATTTGTTTACACAGATATGCTAGGACAAATAAAAACAGCGAGATTGGCAGACGATTCTAGTTGGGAGGGCAAAATTTGCGTTTTTCCTGCTCAACTTCATCATCAGGTATATCCTTTTTATAATGATAATACAAGGATTTCAGTTTCTGGAAATGTAAGAGCAAAAATATAATGAAAAAAATAGAATTTTACACTGACGATCCACAAATTATGAAAGATTTTCCACCGATGCCTATATCGCAAGATCTTCCTAAGTGGTTAGATAGTATAGATAACAATAACGAATTTAATGTTACTAATTGTGCTCCTGTAATGGATTGGATGAATAGTGGATATATTATTCACAATCCTTGGGAAACATTTGTAAAAGAAAAAGTTGTGCAATTTAAAAAAGGTTTAGAGTTAACTACACAAAACAAAAGACCAAACTTAAGAAAAATTAATCCTAGTGTATATGCTAAAGAATGTATGCCTGTTGATAATGAACTGTATGCTTATTTTAAAATAGAAACAGAATTTAAAGTAGTAACACCTCCCGGTTATAGTTGTTTAGTTATGCAACCATTTTATGATTTTAATTCTAGGTTTACCATTATGCCAGGCATTATTGATACAGATAAACACGACTGGGTTATAACGACAATGGCATATACTAAAGAAAAAGATTTGAGAATACTTCCAGGCGAGAAACTAGTACAAATAGTACCGTTCAAAAGAGATAATTGGGAAATGACTCTTAAATCTGAAAGGATGTATAGCCAATTGTTTCATTACATACGAGGTGCATACACCAAATTATTTAGATCAGAGAAGGTATATAAGTAATGTCAGAAAAACTTATTAAATTTGTAACATATGATAAATCAGCTCAGATACATTATCCGCCAGTGCCTGTTACTAAAATTATTCCAAAATGGTATAAGGATATTCCGTTAAATTTCGATCACGATGACGGAGACGTACAGCAAAAAGATGTTCCTACAATAAAAAAATGTGTACCTGTGCGTGATTATTTGACCAGCGGTTATGTGATATTAAATTCGTATGATACTGATATACGGTTCCAGGAAGACAGAGACGGTATACTTCGCGCACATAATGTTTGCCCAGCTTCAGAATATGTAGCAGGACACCCTTTTGGTCAAGCACCTGTTGTTATGGACGAAGCTAAAAGTCATTACTTTAAACTTAGTAATTCTTGGAAGGTTATTACTCCTCCAGGTTATAGTTGTCATTTTTATCAACCATTTTTCACATTGAATAAAAATTATAAAATGCTTCCTGCTATAGTAGATACAGATAAGCACGATGATGCTGTAAATTTTGTAGGAGTAGGTCTTAAAAAACAATTTACTATAAAACCAGGAGAACCTCTCATGGTAGTATATCCATTTAAGAGAGATGATTGGAAGATGGAAGTTAGTTTTGATGATTATACCAACGCAAATAAGTTTAGATATTGGACTAAAAACTTGTGGCACGGAACTTATTCCAGGTTGTTTCATAGCAAGAAAAAATTTAGGTAAGTATAGATATGTTTAGTATTTTCAATAAGCCTTCTACAATATTATTAGATTGTTTTACTGTCATACCAGATTTACCAGAGTTATTTCCTATAGTTGAATCAAAAAACATGATTCCTAATTGGTGGAAAAAATTAGACACTACTGTAGAATTCCAAGGTGTTAATCGAGGAACAATGAAAACATGTCCTGGTGTAGTAGACTATTTTAAATCTGGCTTTGTTTTACAGGCTTGGAGAGATTTTCAAATACAAATTAACAGCGGTATTCCTTCAACTTATCCAGACGATGCTGCAGATCAACACAATCCTATTCAGTGGGGCACAGGATTAGATGGGTATGCACATATAAAATTAGTTAGTCCTTGGAGAATAAAAGAAAAAACAGGAGTTAAATTTTTATTTACAAATTCATTTTGGAATCATCACCAAAGCAACTATTTTGTGCCTAATGGAATAGTAGAGTATAAACACCAATCAACTACAAATGTAAATATGGTTGTTTCTAAAAAAATATATCCTAATACTTTTACAATTAATGCCGGTGATCCTTTAGTGCAATGTATTCCATTATCTGACAAAAATATAAAAATAAAAATGCATGTTGTAAGTGCAGAAGAGTTTGTTAGCAAAGACGGATATCATTTTTCTTTTTCTAGCAATTATTACAAAACAAAAAAATTTAAGGAACGGAATAAAAAATGATTGAATGGATTTTTCCTACTCCTGTATATGTGCATAAAGGATCTTTTGACGAGACTTTTTTAATCCAGAATGAAATTAAACAAAAATTGCCCGAGATAAAAGAAAAAGATTCTTGGGAAACTCCCAAAGGATGGGAAGATCCTGTACAAACTACTATTTCACACAGATGGAATACTATAAACGATTATGGGTTAAAAAACCTAGAAAACTATATCCAAAAGCACACATATGCATATGTAGATCAATTAAAACCTTTTATAAACAATGAAATTTTTATGAGCCATAGTTGGTTTAATATTACTTCTAGAGGAGAAAGCCAAGAATGGCACTCACACACAGATAGTTTTATTAGCGGAGTATATTATTACAAAACCAACACAAAAGACGGTGATTTAATGATACGTAATCCTGTTCAGTTTACGCAAAAAGGGCTATTTCCGGCAGGTAAAAAAGCATTTGAAAAAATTTACTATCCACCCCAAGAAGGAATGATTATACTCTTTCCTGGATGGTTGGATCACCGAGTTCAAGTAAATACAACAGACGATGATAGAATTACTATCGCATTTAACTGGTTAACAATTAACGAAAAGAAAGAAGGAATAATACAAAAATGAGAGGACCTATAAACAAAATTATCATTTGTGGTGGTGGTTCAGCAGGATGGATGACAGCCGCTGTACTATCAAAACAATTTCCTGATAAAGAGATAGCACTAGTTGAATCTCCAAATATTCCTGTGATAGGTGTAGGAGAATCAACTTTAGGAACTATAAACAGTTTTCTAGACCTACTAGGTTTAAAAGATGAAGACTGGATGCCCGAATGTCAAGCAACTTATAAGTTAGGTATTAAGTTTAGCGACTTCTATAAAAAAGGTGAAGCATATTACTATCCATTTGGTGTAAAAGATATGCAAAACACTCAAGCAGGTGCAACAGATTGGTATGTAAAAAAAGCATTAAATCCGGAAACACCTAAAAACGACTTTTATGAGTCATTTTATAGTTGTATGCCTTTTATATATGATAACAAGATCTACGACAACAAAGATGGCCAGTTGCCTAACTTTAGTTGGAAATCAGATGTAGCCTATCATGTTGATGCTATACAATTTGGACACGTATTGCGTGATAAAGTTGCATTACCTAATGGCGTAGTGCATGTGAAAAAAGAAATCAAAAAAATCGAAAAAGATGTAGAAGGATATGTTTCCTATATACAACTAGACGACGGTGATCAACTTGAAGCAGATCTATTCATTGACTGTACGGGTTTTAGATCTTTATTGCTAGGAGAAACAATGGAATCTTTCTTTGAAGATTTTGGAGATTGGTTACCTAACAAACGTGCTGTCACTTGCCATGTTCCTTACACAGATAAAGAACTTGAAATGGAAAATGTTACTAACTGTACTGCATGGAATAATGGTTGGATTTGGAATATTCCATTATACAATAGAATTGGTGCAGGTTATGTATACGATCCAAAATTCTTAACACACGAACAAGCTGAAGAAGAATTTAAAGAATATCTTAATAGTGATAGAATGAAGTTGCACAAGCCTGATCGTGCAGAAGAAATTGAAAAATTTGATCATATTGATATACGTAACGGGGTAATGCATAGATGTTGGGTTCAGAACGTAGTTGGCGTAGGCTTATCTTATGGTTTTATTGAACCTTTAGAATCTACAGGTCTATTAAGTGTACAAGAAATATTACTTAGACTGTGCGAGACACTGCATTACGAACAAGTAAATCGTGTGCATATGGATCACTTTAACTATGTTGTAAAACAAATTATGACAGGATTTAAATTCTTTGTAGCATATCACTTTACTCTATCTTCGCGCAGAGATACAGAATACTGGCGTCAAGCAGGTGAGTATATAAGAATGGACCCTAGACTAGATGATCCTAAATTTAATAATAGTATAGAAAGTTTACCTGCTGTGATGGCTAATGCACTATTGCAGTCTCATTCCATGCAAGGAGACTTGTCAATGGGTGGTATTCCAGATATTTTTGTAGGAAATAATTGTATACCTGCGAATCCTACGCAATTAAAAGTTTTAGAAGATCTGATTGTATCTAGACAAGGACAAACACCAGAAATATATACTAAACAGTTGCAAGATTATTGGGATCAAAAGAAAGATTATATCCAAACACTAGCTAATGACGCAGATAGCCACTATGAATATCTAAGAAAGAATTTTTATGAAAAAGAAGATGTTGTAGAAGAAGATGCTATAGAAGAAGATGCTATAGAAGACTCAACTAATACAGAGGAGTAAATGAATTTACTACAGTTTGATAATGTATTATCAGCTAGAGAATTTCACGAACAAGCTGAATACTTGCAAAATGCAGATTATAAATTCCAAGGCATTTCAAATGCAAACGATCAATTAAAATTTTGGTTTCATGATTTATCTAATAATAAATTCTATACAGAAGAATTTTTTAATGTAATAAAAGATTTGATCAAAATTGATGTTGAACTGGTCAGGGTCTATGCCAACGGACAAACGCATGGTCTTCCAGGTTACATGCACATTGATTCAGATAGTGAAAATGATTTAACTGTAATATATTATGCAAATCATGTATGGCATCCTGAATGGGGTGGACATACTGTAATTAAATCTAAAGACCGTGTAGCAAGTATTTTACCTTGTAGTAACACGGCAATAGTTTTTGATAGTAACATACCCCATGTAGCAAATGAACCTACAAGACATTGTCCTATTCTAAGAACAACAGTTGCGTTTAAATTAAAAAAAATATCTAATATAGAAGAATAAAAAAGCCGCATATAGCGGCTTTTTTAATACAATAAAAATCTTTTATTATTCTGGTAATTCAACAGCTTCGCCAATATCAGAATCATGTGCATCTGGGCTTAATACCATTGCTTCCATGCGTAGTGTGTCTTCTCTGACGATTTGTTTTTGTGTTTTAACGTTTGCTGTACGAATTAATTCTTCTTTGTCAGCAGGTATAGATCTCATTCCTGGTTTAGCAAGTTCGCTTTTAAGAATTTCTTTTACTAAATCTTCCTTCATTTGACGGATATATTCGGTTACATGTTCGTCAACGTATGTGTTAGGATTCTCAGTTACATAGCATAGAGCTTTGTAATCAGCATCACTTATTTGAACTGTGTATTGTACTGCCATAATAAATCTCCTTTACCCGTTTGGATTTCCCTTTAAAGGACCACTATACATGTTAACTATCTCATTTCTATCAGTTACAAGTGTTGCAACGTCAGGATCTGCTAGAATTCTTTCAACTTCTGAATCATAAATTTGTGTTTTTGCACCTTCAACTAGATGATTTACTGCATTTTCAATCCATTCTTGTGGATCCATGCAATATCTATCTAAAACTTTTTGTTCGTTGTCTGTAATTTCAAATACTATATTTCTCATTTAGTTTGTCCTCATAGTTATTTAGCTAATCATGTAACCATTAAACACACTGTGAGCACTATGAAAGCGTGTTTGATTGTTGTGCCAGAATACACGCACTTCTACGTACTGTCCAGCATTTAAATAAGTTCCTAAATCCACATGTGTGCCATTTGGATAATATCTTTGTGCGTTAGAATGACCGTATATACCGTGTGGTGTGCGTCCGCCTACCATACCATTTCCACCGTTAACACCAAAGCTCATGTGATAGTATCCTTGGTTATTGTTTCTATCATTACGTGAATATGTTTCAAACATGAATTGGTAAAATCCTGCTACTGGAGCAGTAAATCTTCCATTGCCGTAATTAAAGTTACTTCCACCACGTTGTTGACCAGTCCAACCAAAGTTACCATTCAAACTTCTCCATCCTGTACCGCCATAACTATTAGCGTATCTCCAACCACTCGTTCCTGGAGAGTGAAATGCAACACTGTTAGGTTTTGTAAGATTATCATTGGAGTTCATTACAATTCCTGCTTGACCTCCTGCTGAAATAGTTGTACTATTTCCACTAAAACTTATACCTGTATCGCCATCACCGCTTCTATACACAGCAGGAGCTCCTGCGCTACCTGTTGTAGTTTTGAGTTGTCCTGTCATTGTGCCGCCGGAGGTAGGTAGAGGTGCTCCACCTAAATTTCCTTCTATGGCACCACCGGCAAATTTTCCTCCAGCAATAGCTGCACTAGAATTAATATCTCCATTTACAATAGTTCTGTAGGTAACTGTCTTGGTGGAAATGTCAAAATCGCTAGCTAATTTTCCATCAGTGACTGCACCATCTAGTATCTTAGCTTCTGTTACAGCACCATCAGCAAGTTGATCCTGCCCTACAGAATTATTTGCTAGTTCTGCTGTTACAATTTCGCCGTCAATTATTGCTTCTGAATTTATTCTCTTAAAACTATTGTAATTTGCCATAACTTATCCTATCAAATATCCACACCAATAACTGTGATTACCGTGATGTCTACCTTGATTTCCACCAAAATATGGAAGCGGTGTTAGGTATTGTCCTGCATTTAAGTATCTAACATAAGACGTCATAATCCCTGGAGCATGGTTGTTACGTAATCCATATGCATACATTTGGTGGTTTGTTCTGCCTCCACTTAATTCGCCATTGCCTCCATTTAACCCAATCTTAAAGTGTGTATATCCGTTTGTTGAGTTTGAGTCGTTGTACCAATAGGTTTGTAAATACGCATAATAATAACCTGCCACAGGAACAGTAACACGACAGTTGTTAGAAGTTGTAATACCCCCGCTAGTATTGAAGTTCCAACCCATATTGTCTAGTTCGCGCCAAGCATTAGCACCATCGTAACTGTTTCCATATCTCCAACCGCCGCGTCCACTAGCTTCCCAAGCTGGGTGATTGCTTTGAGTTGGATGTCCGCTACTGTTGATAGAAAATCGATCAGTGCCACTTTCTCTTAAATTTATAGTTTGTCCATCTATTCTTACACCGCTGGCAGGATTACCATTACTAGCAAGAACAGTACCGTTCGCAACTACAAGTTGCCCTGTTAGAGTATCACCTGCTGTGTTAACAGGAGTATAACCAATTGCATCAATTACGGCTCCATCTTCCATTTGTGTTCCTGCGATTGCACCGGTGCCTAGATCGCCGTTAACTACAGGTCTATAAGTAACATTTTTTCCTGATATATCTAGAGTACTACCTAATTTTGCACCAGAAACAGAACCACTTGCAAATTTATCTGCATTTACAGCTCCAGATGCAATTTTTGCTGTAGTAACTTGTCCAGCACCTATATCACTAGTCGCAACACTATCATCAATTATGGCTTCTGAATCAATTTTTTTAAAACTATTGTAATTTGCCATATTCTATCCTATCAACTGTCCACTAAAAATTTGATGCCCGGCATGTATTCTAGAATTATTCTGATGCCATCTACAAGCAAGACTTACATACTGGCCGCTGTTTAAATACTGTATACTATTGTAGCAAGCACCGTCGTCGTGACTGTTTGTGTTTCCGTGCATGTTAATATTATAAGGAATTCTGCTGCTAGGAGTTGTATTTACACTACCATTTTTCATAAAGAATGTATGGATGTAACTACTTGTACTATTGTTATTATTATACAAATAATACATGGTACTAAAATGATACCATCCGCTTACAGGAGCAGTAAAACGTCCGTTGCTGGTGTTGAAATTGCTGCCGCCGTATTGATGGGCAAGATTCCAATTCATTGTGCTATTGAGTTCTTTTTGTCCTACGCCGCCACCAAAGCTATTTGTGTACAACCATCCTGGTTGTCCTGCAGCTGCAAACATTGGCTTTCGTGGAAACATTGCTCTACCCGAGCTGTCAATTTGTAATGCATCACTTCCGTTTATACTAAAACGTACTTCATTATTGTTGAAATAAATCCCAGTGTTAGTATCGCTGCCTCTTATACTAGGAGCACTTACACTACCATTAGCAACTGCAAGTCTTCCGCCCATTGCATTATTACCAGCTGTAGATAAAGGTGTGTATCCTAGATTTACTTCGGCTGCACCTGACGCTAGTTTGTCTTGCGCAATATTTGCACTGTTAGAAAAATCAGCATTTACAAAAGGTCTATATGTTATATTTTTTGTTGATAAGTCTACTGGATCACCAAGTTGTGGACTAGAAACAGAAGTGTTTTCTATCTTTGCGCTAGTTATAGCATTGTTGGCAATTTCGTTGGTATTTACAGCGCCAGGTGCAATATCTACGCCTTGCACTGCTCCATCAACGATAGCTTGCCTATCTATTCTCTTAAAACTGTTATAATTAGCCATTCACTCACCTTACCTTAGATTGTAAACAATCTCCATCCTTTAGTATCATTGTAAAAAATAATTTCAAATGCACTGCCTTCGATATTAACTGTTAGATTGTCATTTGCTCCCATAATAGGTTTACCATTTCTATCTATTGTTAAATTATTTGTATCAAAAGTATTTTCAACATCGAATATTCTTAAAATATCTCCCATTGAAGGATTTGCTGGTAAGGTTAATGTTATCGGAGCAACAGATGTATCTATCCAATATGCTTTATTTGAATCCGCAACGATGCTTGCAATAACTTCTACATTTGGCATTTTAACAAATGTAGGAGTTGGTTGAACACCTTTTGCTACTATTCTCGCCATTTAATACTCTCCTTACTGTATTTATCTTTAGCTTGTTGCTGTCTCTAAACCAAAAACCATTGCTGAACAACCTAAACTGTCTGCATACACAACAATATTTTTTGTTGCATCTAAAACTAATCCTGTGCGCTCAAGTACACCGTTTGCAAGAATTTCAACATCATATTCAATGTATTCTGCTAGGTCTGGTGTTGCTGCCGCTGATAGTGCTACTCTAACTGTTCTAGGTGCTGTAGACCTATTCACTACGTTTAGAGTAACAACTGAAAATGTATCTGCAGGCACAGTATAGACAGTCGTTAGTGTTGTAGCTGGAACTTCTGAAGTACCTAAAATTCCGTTTGCCATTTTGTTTTTCCTCCAATGTTATCTTAAAAAGTAATTGTATGCTAACGGTGTACCAAGCACTGCGCCTTGGAAATTCACGTTCGCTTTTATATTTATCAATGCTCCACTCACCGTTGTAATTTGTGTTCCGTTTATGAAAACATCACCTGCTGTAACACTGTTAACGATTAGAGATGCACCACCTCCACCGATTTGTGCTTCAATGTATGCTTTAATAGCTCGTTGAGTTGGAACAACTGTATCACTATTGGCAGTAAAGAACGGATCTGTACTAAATTCAGTAATACTTGCTGAGTTTCCACCTAGTGTAACTTCACCTAGTGAAAGTTCTTGTAGTCCTGCGATGTTAAATGCTTCAGCATTTAGAGTAGCAACACCTGTGGACTGTTCAATACTAAACAAATCACCAACTTTAAAGTTACCATCTTGGTCAGTACTTGTAAAGAACACTCGTCCACCGTTTGAACTTACTGTTTCATTAGCAGCTACTGGATCGTTTACAGGAGTTCCTGGATAGTTCGTATCAGCAAAATTTCCTGTTCCTATGTCTAGGAAGTCGTGACCTGTTAATCGTGTTTGACTAAATCTAATTCGCATTGTGACTGGATTTTCATCACTTACTGCATCTTCAATTTCCATAGGAGGAGATATTTGTAAGAAAGCAGTTTTATCTCCGTCAATAAGACCTACAAGTGATACAGTGTTAACTAATTTAAACACTTGATCAGGCAAATCATCAAACACAACGTTTGATCCATTTACTGGTGTGGCACTCAATCTTCTTACAGCAATAAATTGTCCGTCTTGTAAGAAGTCTGCAAAACCGTTACTGGTTGCAGCGTCAACTTCTGCTGTAGCTGTTATAAATCCGCTACCTCTTGCTACAAATGTTGGTTGTGCCAATACACCGTCATTTAATCTAACAGTAAACAACACATCATTAATGTTGTTAGGATCTGTAATTGTACATGTAGGAGCAGTAGCACCGTATCCTGAACCAGGATCAGTTATTCTTACTTCAAACACTTGCTGATTAGCAACACCGGCACGACCTTTTGTAGTAGCACCAATTTTTGCTTTAAGAATATTTGTTCCTGCATTATTTTGGTTTGCTACAAATATTGGATTTCTATCTGGGTTACCAAATGCTATAGCATTTAATCCACCTGTATATGTATTAGATAATGTATATCCTCCACTTGGCCAATATACGCCATCTTGCGAGAAGTTAACCTGATTTGTATCATCAGTTGTAACTACAAACATACCTTGACCGTAACTTATATCTCTTACTGTAGTTGATACAAGTGCAGTTGCTACACCTGTCCAGTTACTACCATCTAAACTATATGCAATAGTATCACTATCACTTGCAATAGCAACAAATCTTCCAGCACCAAATACCACTCTACTCCAGTCATTTGTATTAGGCATGCCTGTTGCTTCTGTAGTCCATGTTATACCATCTGTTGAATATGCCATTTCTTGACTTCCGCCTTTTACAGCAACAAATTTTCCGTTTCCGTAAGCAATGTCATTGTAACCTGTTGAAGGAAGTGCAGACGAGGTTGTAATATAAGTTTGACCTCCATTATCTGAATATGCTACATCTTGATCGTTATCACCAATAATAACTATTCTTGAAATTGCTGTGTCTATTTGTCCAAACGCTCCTGCTGCTCTTGAAGTTGCACTAATTCCTGATGGGTTCGACGCAGTCCATGTTGTTCCATTTAAACTGTAATTCGCTACAACAGCGCCGCCAGTTACACCAACAGCAACAGCATAACTTTGAGTAAATGTAGTTGTACCATCGTCTACTTTACCAGAAATTAAATCTGTCCAGCTTGCACTTGTAGAAAGTGTATTTGCTGTCCACGTACTTCCATCAACACTTGATTGTCCTGCTGTTCCTGTAGCAGGTAAGTTAACAAACAATCCTTTTCTTCCTAGACCTGCAAAATCAAAAGCTGTAATTGCTCCAGTGTCTGCATTAACAGCCGTGATAGTAATTGTTATATCATGTGTAGTATCAACTCCACCCAAATTGCTACCAACTATTGTTAGTGTGTCTAGTCTTGTATAGCCTGTTCCAGCGGCATTTGTTGTAACGTAATACTTTTCACCATTTCTTATTACATCAAATGTAGCGCCAGTTCCATCACTTTGAGTAGTTACTCCTACACCTGTATACTCTGCGGAAGTTTCGATAAATTCCATTGCACTATATGTACTTGAAGCTCCAGTTTCTTGGCTGTTTGTTTTTGTAGGTGCTGTAAATTCTGCTCTTGGCTCTATTAAATATGTTGAAGAACTGTTTGCTGCAACTATTGCTGTGCCAGGCACTACGTGATCCCAGCCTGCTGTGCCATCTGTTTCTTTTACTATTGTAGCTATTTTTGAACCAGAATTGTATGTGTCAACTATACCAAATTGTCCTACACCTGCACCACCTGTAATGTATAATTTCATTCCAGGATATGCTGTTGACAAATTACCGTCTGTTGCAGCCAACGTAATACTACTTGTAGTACCTGTTTGAGCTGTGTTAGTAACAATTAAATAACCGCTACCACCTGCTGTTGCATCTGGATTACCTGTTGAATCATCTATTTCAATAATTCTTACATTGTTTACTGCTTCATCTCTATAATCTTCTTGTACAAGTTCTTCGCTATCACCTGCTCCAAATATATTAATTGTTGCTTCTGTGTAATCATTACCAGCATGTGAATATTCTAGTTGTAGTATTTCATCTGCACCGTCGGTGAATACATTAGATACTACAGCATTATACTGTTTGTTATTATCGACAATAGCTGTTACAGGAGTTTCATCTGAATCAACACCTTCTGCTACTGAACCAAACGTACCATATGAGTTGTTACCGTTAGTTCCTCTAATACGTCCGCCTGCTTCTGCTAGGTAACCTATGTGTGAGTAGTATGTAAACACTGACACAAGTTCTGCTCTACCATTATTTGTAATCCATGCACCAATACCATCTGATATTACCTGTGTAAAGTCGTTAGATACAATTGAGTCATTACCACCGTTGTGTAATGCTCCATCGATCTTTTGTCCAATTGCTGCAAAACCAAATGTTGTACAGTTCTGTACATACGGTGAACGTGCTGTAATCCAAGCACGTTGATCATTTGGTCCCCAACCTGGATCCAAGGATGCATAAGCACCTGCTGTTGGACGACTAGTTCCATACGCATTTGCAGGACCTAGATCTCCTCTTAATCCATCTAATGTTTGTAGGCGTAGTCCTGTACCATTTCTTAAATAGTAGAAATCTTCTTCCTGTGATCCAATTACACTGTTTACATAGTAACGTGCAGCTAAACTACTTCTATAAAAAGCAGGAAGATACAATTCAGTGCTTAAAGTTGTACTTGTAGTGGTTCCATTTGCATCAAGTGAAACATCTGTCATGCTGTAATTTCGTTTCCAATCTTGTGGCCATTGTAGATCCCACTTCATTCCTTCGATGTATTCTCTTACGTCTCTTGCACACAACGTACGATTGTATTCGTATGCCTTTTGCACAACAAAGTTTTCACCATAGCTAGTTAAAACACTTGTAGTTCCATATTGTTCATCTGAAATTTGGAATGTTGTTGCACTTGTAATATTTTTGACATAGTACGTTTCTGTTTCTAGCAAGTTAGCTTGGACTACTGCATCAGTAGAATCTCCTGCATCTTCATCGTTGAAAAATTTAATAGGCATACCTACTGACATCCAACTAGTATCTGAGATTTCAATAGTGTCTGCGCCTATATCAATACTAGTTACTCTATCTTTGAATGTATTGTCTACATGATTTAATACTTCTTCAACTATAAATTCTTTGTTTAGTTCAAGCTGTCTAATAGCATTCCAAACTTCAATATCCTCAACAGCTCTATTTCCGCCTTCTGGACTTCCGCTCCAAATAATATCTTCTACCCATTCCCATGTAGTATTAATGCCGGCTGGTGCTGTAACTCCATCCATTACGTCAACAATTTGCTGTCTAGCAAATTCATTAGCTGCAAGAGTTGCTGTTTTTTGTTCGCCTAATACTTTTGTACTAGGTGCTCGTAGATAGCTAAGTCCAGCATTAATGCTTGCAAAATTAGTACCCAATAGTGTATCATATTTTGCAGCTTGTAATATTATTCCTAAATCTCTTGAACACTTAGCATGATTGTATACAAAATCATTGTATGTATCAGTTATATATTGTGTTACTGTTTTGATCACATCATTTGTATCGCTTGATATGTTGCTAAATGCTGTTTGATATTCGGCATCAGCCCATGTAATGCTTGGGAAAACAATAGCTGGTAAACTGTTTAGATTTCCTGCTGTGATAACATCTTCAATTATTTGCATTTGAGTATCACGTATCAACGCACCTTCTGTTGCTGTTGCAGGTGTACCCGGAGTTGTTTGTGTTTCAGATGTGGTTTTTGTCCAAGATCCTGTGTCTTCTTGAACAACATAAAACATCACAGTTGCCAATCTGTCATATGCTGCTGCTGTTTGCGCTGCTTGACCTGCTGGATATGCTGTTGTTCCAGTAAAGTATGACTGTGCTATTCTCGTCGATGCATGAGTTCCGCCATATAAAATATCATAGCACATTGCATCAACAATAAATCCTACATCTCTTTCACATTTAGCTGAATCGTAACTGAAATTGTACCAGATACTAGCCGGATTACCTGAATTAACAACAATTTGATTAGCAATCCAAGCAATTATTTCAGCTTTTATAAATTCTTTGTTTGCAATAAGATTGTCTTTTGCATCTACTCTATTTTGATCAACACCTACAGGACTAGGAAACGAAAGTGTGTCTGCATTTCCACTACCGTTGTTAATTATATCTACAATTTCGTTGTAAGCAGATCTAATTCTTGTTGCTGCATTGCTTGAACCAACTGCACTAGATCCGTCAGTAGTTACTGTTTCAATCAATTCGTCTCTTGCTTTTCTAATTGCTCCAACAGTTTCAATTCGTTGTTCTGCTAAGTTGTAAGCGTTTATAGGACGTTGGTATGCAAGTCCTGAAAAAACAGCATTATAGTTTGTACCTAATGCCATATCATAAGAAGTATCATTTATTATAAGTTCTAAATCTCTACGACATTTTGAAGATCTATATTTAAAAGATCCAAAGTTTTCATTAATAAAATCAATTGTTTTTTCTTGTATAGCAGGTAAGTTGGATGCTGCTTTATCAAATTGATCTAACACTAGAGCATCTGTGCCTGATAAACTTGGATATGTAATAGCAACAGTACCACTACCATTTGTTATAATACTTATTATATTATTGATTAGGTCTCTTGCTCTGTTTGATGCACCAGTATCGCCAGCTATACCAGATCTTTGAGTTTTATCATTTTGATATGTTGGTGTAACTGTTATGTTTCTACCAACAGTTTGCACAAGATCTCTTAAATATCCGTAAGCTGCTAAAGTTGCTGTCTTTTCGCTTGAAGCAATTTGTAAGTTTGTTCCTTCCCAATACGCTTCACCCGCTTTTACAGTTTGCCAATTTCCACCATAGGTTAAGTCATAACCAATTGCATCTAAAATAAAACCAACATCCTGTTTGCATTTTGTTCTGCTATATTTTAACTTTGGATACTGATCAGTTATATATCCTACAACTTCAGCTTGTATGAATTCTTTATTAAGTAAATTAAGGTCACGTAACTTTCCATCCTCAGGATCGTTCATGTCATAGTAAGGTGTAAGATCTGATTCAAGTTTCAGTCCTAAACCATAATCTATTTTTCTTCTTATAGATCTTGCTAATTTTTTAACACCAGGGGCAACCACTGCTGTTTCTGCATATGGCCAGGATTGATTCTGGCTTTCTGTGTTTCCAGATTCTGGTGTAACAGTTGTACCAGTGACAATTTTACCAATAACATCTTCTATGTGTTTGATTCCTTCGTATGTGTATTGAAAGTCATCTATACTAGTCAAAGTATTAGCTGAGTTATATATTGTTCTGGGTTGTACATTAGTTGCACGAAGTTCGTCACCCATTATACAGCATTCTGCAGGCACAATGATTGGCAGTACTTCTTTGTATGACCCTGTTGATACTCTAACAAGAGTTGTTCTTATATGTCTTGCAGGAATATTGTCTGCTACACCTGCTGTGATAGCGCCAGTTACTATACTGCTTAATTCTGTAATTGTTTCAAATATTGTTGCCATTAGTAGCCTCCTCCGCCACCGCCGCCACCACCGCCGCCACTGCCACCTGACGAAACTGATGTTCCACTATATGCCGCTGTTGCTGTGCTTTCGTATTCAACCACTGCTTGATCTCCTAATGCTTCTTCGAAATATTGTTCTACTACCGCAGTTGAATTATCTCCATTTGTATCTTGATAGTTTACAGCTGGTGCTTGTTGTTTTAAAACTTTCTCTATAACTGTTAATCCATATGCAATACTTGCATTTGTTTCTGTCTTTTGACCCAAGTAAGGTGAACCTGCAGTATCATTTACATATGAAAGTGCAGCTTCTCTGCTGCGCACATTGCCACCGTGTGTCAAATCCCAAATAAATGCATCTATTAGGAGTCCCATATCTCTTTCACACTTTGCACTGTCATAAGTAAAATCTGTTGTAAAAGGACTAGTTCCGTTTGTAATTTGGTAGTCTGTCCATTCTACAATTTCTCTTTGTATAAATCTTCTGTTTAATTCTAATAATCTTGCGGCATCAGGAACTTTTGCTCCTCTTTCTATTTGTTGAGTTGCGTATCTAATTGTTCTAAAAGGTCTATCCATTGATTTACCATACAAAGGAGCCGGTGAGTCTACACCGTGTTCGGCTACAAAATAAACATCATCAACATAATCTAGTGTAGCCCATTCAGGTATCCCTGTTGTGCTAACCTGTAAAACTTGTCCGTCTTTACCGATAGGTAATCTTGTTGGACCTGATCCACTGTAGTATACTAAATCTCCAGTAGTTGTTAGAACACTAACTTCCGATCCAACTGCTATTAGATTCCAGTAAGTTCCTGAGGTATCTAAATCAGGTCGAGAATTCGCTGCTCCGCCGCCTGGATCTGTTGGTGTTTCTGTAGAGAAATCATCGCCTTCTGATATATGTGAATTAATACATACATAAGAATTATCACCATACCTTACTACATCGCCTTCGTAGTAAAACTGGTCATCTAACCACTCTCCTCGCCAATCTAATCCAGTATTAAATCTTGCCCAATAAGTTGCATTTGGAGGTGTTTGTCCATTATGGTCTAGTATACATCTATATGTATATGATCCATATCTAACTATGTCACCTACCAAATAATCTATGTTTGACGAATCGTCTCCCCAATCGCCTCTAAATCTTAAGCCTTCTGAAAATAGATTCCAATCATTAGTTTGTGAGGATGGAATTTTATTTAAATTTTCTGTAATGGCAATATATTGATTGCCACCATATTTTACAATATCGCCTATTTGGTATGAACGCTCATAGGACCAAATATCTTCGTATTGGAAACCGTCTACAAATCTATTCCAGTTTGCACTATCTGTACTAAAACTAGATGCCGAAGTATGATAAGCTGTTGCAATATATGCATTAGCACCAAATCTTACAACATCATTTACTTTGTATCTTTTATTTGCTTCCCAGGTAGCTTTGTAATCAAAACCTTGATTGAAAATATCCCATTTTGCAAGGTCAGCTTCTAAGCCTGAGGCTTCAGTAGCAGCAGAAATATGTGGAGTATTACATACATAAGATGACCCTCCGTATTTTACTAAATCGTTTGCTTTGTAATCAAAACTAGTTGACCAGTTTCCCTTCCATTCTAATCCTTCTGCAAAAATCTGCCATTTATCTAGATCAGATTCTAATCCTGTAGTTGAATCGTCAGCTGATGTATGATTTGTTTGACAAATATATAATCTACCACCGTATCTTACAATATCATCATATACGTATGCTTGTTGTGGTTGCCAATCTCCCTTCCAGGTTTGACCGTCACTTACAAGATTCCATTTTGGTGGTACAATATCAAAGTCGCTGAAAAAATTTGCTGAACTTGTATGACCTAACACACAGATGTATATTTTACCTCCAAATGCTACTACGTCATCTTGGAAGTAAACTGCACTTGCTGTCCAGTCGTTTTTCCAAACAAATCTTAATCTACCTAACTTAAACTCTGCCATTTATATGCTCCACTACTATATTTATCATTGTTGCTGTTCTCTGTTAAAAGATCTAAAAAACATTAATTGTGCCATATATGATCCTTGTACATCTGTTCTATTACCTAAGGCATCAGCACCTTCAAATTTTACATCTCTTGGAATTTGTAAGTATCCTCCACCTAAGATATCAATTATATTTTGATCTGTACCTATTTTAACCTGACCAGCTGTAATTGCGTTGGTTTCAAGGTCCGATCCACCAACTGAGAGTCTATCAGCTAAAAATGTTGCAATAGCTTTTTGTGTAGGAATAATATTATTTGAATCAGCACTAAATGTAGGATCTGTTGAGAATTCGTTAACAACAGTACCTGTACCACCTAGTCTAACACCACCTAGTGCAAGCGAACTTAGTCCATCTAAATCAAAAAATTCAGCACTAATTGTAACAACACCAGTCGCCTGGTTTACCCCAAAAAGTTCACCACCTCTAAAGTTACCATCTTGGTCAGTACTTACATAAAATACCCTACCGCCATTTGCTTCTAAAACTTCGTTTTCAGGTGCTGCTGTAAAGAAAGCGCCGCCAGCATATAGTTCAGGATAATTAGTTTGCTCAAAATTACCTGTACCAATATCTAAGAAGTCATGTCCTGAAATTCGACATTGACTGTATCTTAATCTTAGAGTGCCAGTTGTTGCGTGTTCAAGATTGAACTCATTATCTAAACTAGGACTAAGTGTAAATCTAACAGTTCTTGTTCCGTTTCCAGAACCATCATCTCCTAGATCTGTTGCACCTACGCCTGTAAATAATTTTAGATCATCAGGATCATCTGTAGTTTCATCTAATACTCCTGTAAGTCTTATTTGAACACCAGGACCTGGAATAGGTTGAGGAACTCCGTCTAGTACCAAAAGATTTCCTTCAGGAATTATATCGGCAAAACCGTCACCTATCACTGTAATTGTGCTAGTGCTTGTTCTATAACCTGTGCCTCTGTCTATAAAATCTGGTTGTGCAACAACGCCACTACCTATTCTTTCATCTATCTCAACTTGGGTAATAAAATCATTATCAGTTACAACTATACTTGGTAACCAACCTTCTGCTTCTTGATATCCACTACCTGGATCCCAAATTTTGATATTTGCAAACGATCCTAGTGCAACATCTGCTCTAATTTTTGCTACTGCTCCAACACTTACTGTTGCTACTGCATTGTTAGTTACTTGATCTGAAAGTATCAACCATTCAGGAAGAGCTTCGTCTTTTTTCAAACACAACGCAGACCAAAGGTTTTCATATTCAAATTCTCTGGTGGTCCATAATACTCCATCTTCAGTGGTAGCAAAGAAAGTTGTTGGACCAAGAGTTTCGTCAAATCCCATAACTTTTCCACCTGTATCACAAACACCTACAAATACACCTTGTCCATATTTAAAGCGTTTCCAATTCATTGCAGTAGATCCATCTTGACTTGGTGCAACTGTACCTTGAATCCAGGTTGCTCCTTTATCTAAACTAAAAAAAGTATCTCCGTCTTTTGTAAAGGCTATAAATCTATTGTTACCATATACCAAATCAACAAATTCAAAATCTCCTGCTGGTAGTACGTTATTATATCTTTGCCATGAAATACCATTAGTTGAATATGCAACATCTTTGTATTGAGATCCTGTTATTGCAAGATATGTGCCTTGTCCATATGCAACGGCCTGCCATTCATCACCTGATGAATCATCACCAACAGGAAGAGTACCTGTACCCCATGATAAACCATTAGAACTATATAAAGCTGATTGTGTTTTTTCTCCTACAATAACAATTCTTCCGTTGTTTTCGCCTGTGCCAGATGCGTTTAATCCGTACACTATATCTTTCCATGCAGCATTTACAGGTAAAGATCTTTCAGTCCAGGTTTGTCCATTTAGACTATATGCAATCTTATTGCTACCAGTGCATAATATTAAAAACTTGTTTTGGAATGCAAGTACTCTAACAAATGTACCTGAAAAAGGTAAATTTCCTTCTAGCCAGTTTTCGCCATCGTCGCTATAAGCAAAAACACCATCTGTGGTTACAGCAACATATCTTCCTCCTCTAGGTGTTCCTGTTACCGACACAGTCTGTATGCTATTGGTGCTGTCGTCTGAATTTGATGTAACTGTGATTGTACAATCGTTATCTGGAGTGATTCCTCCTAGATCTGATCCTAAAACAACCAGGCTGTCATCAACTGCATATCCTGCTCCTGGATTTACTATTGTTGCACTATAGGTATTTCCTGCTCTTGTTATGTTAACTGATGCTCTAATTACAGCTGCTTCTTCATCTACAGAAGCTGTACCTTCATCAAGTGTAATACCAGTATATGTAGCCGTAGTTCCGCCAAAGTCGACATCTGCCCATTCTCTTGGGTTTGGTAATGGTTTATAAGTATTTGCATAAAAAGGTGGTGGCGAACAAGTCAATCTAGGTTCTATTCTATAGGTTGTTGTACTATCTAAAGCACCTAATATAGGAGTACCAGGAACAATATGATCCCAACCAGGTGTGCCATCGCTTTCTTTAATAACATCAACAACCTTGCTTGGTTGATCGTAACCTGATACCTGTGCATATTGTCCTACACCAGTTCCGGAAATTAGAAGTATTCTCATTCCTAATATTTCGCTCTCAAACTGTGTTTCCTCGTTAACGTTTAAAGTCATTGATGTTAATGTACTTAAATCAACTTGCGCAGAGTTTTGTCTAACTGTGTAGCCCGATCCACCTTTACTTCCAGAACCTTTAGAGTTAATTAATCTACCTTCAAAAAGTCCACCTTTTCTAAAATCGGAATATTCAACATCAGCATCTGCACCAGCACCAACAATATCTGCATCTGCAAAAGTATAGTTTTCACCACAATTGGTGTATTCAAATATTTTTAGTTCATCATTTGCACCACCTGCTATAGCGTTGCTTATTTGTGCTTCATTCTTTCGATTGTTTACAGTAACATTTATAGCTGTTTCTTCTGGATCGTTACCATCTGCAATAGATCCAAAGTTACCGTAAGAGTTATTACCGTTTGTTGCACGAATTACGCCGCCGTTTTCTGCAAGATAACCAACTTGGCAATAGTATGTAAACACTGACACAAGTTCAGCTCGTGCATTATTTAAAACCCATGCACCAATACCGTCACTTAAAACTTGTGTAAAGTCATTACTAACCATTGATTTATTACCACCATTGTGCAATGAGCCATCAATTTTTTGTCCCACACACGCTGTACCTATATTAGTTACACCTTGTAGGTATGGGGATCTGT
>Ga0208428_1000210_pt1 | contig 29977 bp, 19 predicted proteins | sample DEB08_DNA_11_FD_184535 | JGI IMG/M metagenome (GOLD analysis project Ga0208428, IMG submission 184535) | Aqueous microbial communities from the Delaware River and Bay under freshwater to marine salinity gradient to study organic matter... | ecosystem: Environmental > Aquatic > Marine > Coastal ... | reverse complement strand
AAGGTACTCAAGGTACTGATGGTGCAACTGGTGCTGGAGGATCACAGGGTCCTCAAGGAACGCAGGGAACTCAAGGACTTAGTGTTCAAGGACCACAAGGAACTCAAGGTACTCAAGGACGTAGTGTTCAGGGACCTCAAGGTACTCAAGGAACTCAAGGTGTTTCTGGTGCCATAGGAGCAAAAGGTGCTCAGGGTTCTCAAGGTTCTCAAGGTTCTCAAGGAATCCAGGCATCTCAAGGATCACAAGGAATTCAAGCATCTCAAGGTACTCAAGGACGTAGTGTTCAGGGACCTCAAGGTACTCAAGGTACTCAAGGTACTGATGGTGCAACTGGTGCTGGAGGATCACAGGGTCCTCAAGGAACGCAGGGAACTCAAGGACTTAGTGTTCAAGGACCACAAGGAACTCAAGGATCTCAAGGTACTCAAGGAAAAACAGGAGCACAAGGAGTACAAAGTGCTCAGAGTTCTCAGGGAACTCAAGCATCTCAAGGTACTCAAGGACGTAGTGTTCAGGGACCTCAAGGTACTCAAGGTCTTTCTGGCACAACAGGAGGAGCAGGTGCTCAAGGTCCTCAAGGAACTCAAGGTGTACAAAGTGCTCAGGGTGCTCAAGGAACTCAAGCATCTCAAGGAACTCAAGCATCTCAAGGAACACAAGGACGTAGCGTTCAAGGAATTCAAGGTCCTCAAGGAATTAAGGGTGCTGATGGAGCAGATGGGGCACAAGGTTCTCAAGGAACTCAAGGAGTTGGTGCTCAAGGCACTCAAGGAACTCAAGGTGCTGATGGTGCAACAGGAGGAGCAGGTGCTCAAGGTCCTCAAGGTACTCAAGGCGTAGAAGGACCAGTAGCAGGTTCTGCCAACCAAGTTGTATATAAAGATGGTTCAAATAATCCTACAGGTTCTAGCAACCTTACTTTTGATGGAACAGCACTTTATGTAAATGAAATTAACGGTCCTACCAACTTAGTAATTGATCCAACTACAGTTGGTAACAACTCCGGAACAGTTACTATTAAGGGAGATTTACAAGTTGATGGAACTACAACTACAGTAAATTCAACTACAGTTACTGTTGCTGATAAAAATATAGTTCTTGCCAGTGGTGCTGCTAATGCTGCCGCAGCAAATGGTGGAGGTATTTCTTTAGCTGGTGCTGGTGCTTCTATAACATATAGATCAAGTACAGATTCTTGGGATGTTAATAAATCTCTTGGAATAAAAACAACTGCCCCAACAGAAGATCTTGATGTCGATGGCGATGTACGAATTAGAGGGGCTCTTGTTGATGGAGGAAATAGTGCAGGAACTAATGGATATGTTCTTAAAACAACAGGAACTCAAATTAATTGGGTAGATCCATCAACTGTTCCAGGACTTCAAGGAATTCAAGGTACTCAAGGAGTTGGTTCTCAAGGTCTGCAAGGAAGTCAAGGAGTTAATGGTGCTAATGGTGCAGATGGAGCTCAAGGTTCTCAAGGTACTCAAGGACGTAGTGTTCAGGGTCCACAAGGAACTCAAGGACGTAGCGTTCAGGGACTTCAAGGTCCTCAAGGAATTAAGGGTGCTGATGGAGCAAATGGAGCAGATGGAGCTCAAGGTTCTCAAGGCACTCAAGGACGTAGCGTTCAAGGAAGTGTAGGTGCTCAAGCATCTCAAGGAACTCAAGGACGCAGTGTTCAAGGACCACAAGGAACTCAAGGACGCAGTGTCCAAGGTCCACAAGGAACTCAAGGACGCAGTGTCCAAGGACTTGAAGGTTCTCAAGGAACTCAAGGAGTTAAGGGTGCCAATGGAGCAGATGGAGCTCAAGGTTCTCAAGGAACTCAAGGACGTAGTGTTCAGGGTCCACAAGGAACTCAAGGACGCAGTGTTCAAGGTCCACAAGGAACTCAAGGACGCAGTGTTCAAGGTCCACAAGGAACTCAAGGACGCAGTGTTCAAGGTCCACAAGGAACTCAAGGACGCAGTGTCCAAGGAAGTGTAGGTGCTCAAGCATCTCAAGGAACTCAAGGACGTAGTGTTCAAGGTCCACAAGGAACTCAAAGTGCTCAAAGTGCTCAAGGTCCACAAGGACGTTCTGCTGGAGCGGCTGGTGATGACACATATTTCCAATATAACAACGGTGGTTCTGATCTTGGAGGAGCATCAGGTTTAACTTATAATGATACTACTGGTGATGTCACTATTGTCAACAATTTGATCGCAGCAAACGTGAGAATTGGTGATGCCACTACAGGCAATTCAATTACAACTGGTACAGACAACATTTTAATTGGCGATGGTGCAGGTTCTAATTTAACTGGTGGGGATAATAATATTGTTCTTGGCGATTTTGATGTTTCTTCAAATAATGCTAATAATGAGTTTTATGTTGGATATGGGGCAACAGCAATAATATCTTCCTCTTTTGTAAATCAACCAGCAGAAGATGAAACTATAATAGAATCAATAATTTATAATGGAAGTATTCCTCCAGGAGAATTTAATAATGGCACCTTTGATATTGTTTCTTCGGTTACAGTAAGTCAGGTCACATTTACTGTAAATGCAAATGATCTAAGTGCGGCATTGGGTGCGATTGCAAACAGTGGGAAGGGCAATTTTCCTGCTCTTAACTCTGGACTTTGGTATATTACATCTTTCGGTGACGATAGATCTCTAGGTATATTTCCAAGAAATAGAGCAAGAATTGTTGGTTTCAGTCAAATAGCAAGTACAATAACTGTAGATACAATTTATGCTTCTCAAATTAATAGAACTTTAAGTAACACTTTATCTGCAAGATTTAGTTTACAATTTGTTGATCAACGTATTGTACTTCCAGATTCTAGAAATGTTAGAGCTGTTGGTATTAATACCAACACTCCAAGATATACTCTTGATGTTCAAGGAGCAAAACCAGAGTTAGCAAATATTCCAACAGCATATGTTGATGGTTCTGTAAAAGTAACAGGAAATGTAAAGGTTGGAGATGGATCTATTACTCTTTATGGAGAAAAAGGTTTAGAAAGGATTTCTATTGGTAAAGCACTTATTGGTGTATCTACAGACACTAGTGCAACACTAGCTACAAATTCAATCCTCTCTTCTACGGCATTTGTAGAAAATCTTGGTATCGGAACGAATGTGGTTTCTGTTAATGTGACTGTAGGATTAAAAACTGATTATGACCTTTATCATGGAGTTGGATCTTCTTCGGCATTCTTATTTGACAATGCTAAAACTCCATACTTCCATGCTACTCCAGGAAAAGTATATAGATTTAAACAATCAGATTCTTCAAACGCAGGAAATTTATTAAAATTCTATACAGATCAAACAAAGACAACAGAAGTTACTCTTGGCGTTACTACTTCAGGTGTATCTCCTGGAAATGATGGTTCTTATGTGGAACTTGAAATGCACATGGACACTGGTGCCATGTTCTATTATGAAAGTGAGAACGGAACTTACATGGGTAATGCAATTATTGCTACTATAAGCAATAATATGACCGGAATTTCGACAATGAAGTTCACTGATATTGATATTCGTGGAAAAATTTATGACAACAATGGTTCAGTAGGTGCTGCTGGTTCTGTCTTAAGTTCTACTGGTTCTGGTGTTGAATGGACAACAGTAGCATCTGGTGGCGGAGGATCGGGAGAGTTTAATACTGGAATTACAAGCACAGTTCAAATTTATCCTAAGTCTTATGAATATACAGAATTTACTTTCCCATCAACTTCAGGAAAGAGATATGTAATTGATTCTATTAATGTCGCAAATGTAGCAACTGGAAACACCTCTATTAATATTATTACTTCTATAGATCAGGGAGATAAGTCCTATATTGGATACAATACTCCAATTGTTTCTGGCGGTTTGGTAGATCTTCTTAAGCAACCATTAGTAGCAGAACCTTCTGCTGCCATAAAGGTTTGGTCAAATAACTTCAGTTACGTTGGTTCAAGCAATATTGCGGAAATATATCTCAACTATACTGAATATGATGATACAGATTATTTCTCTGTCGGTGTTGGTACTGCAGGTGTTGCTACGACTTCAATAACTGGAATCTTTACTTCAAGTACATATCCTTCAATGCTCCAGTCAATTAGATTGACAAATAGAACTGATACGGGAGATTATCCAATATCAGTAATTATTACTAACGGATTGAGCACTACATATTTGGCAAAAGATTTACTTATTCCAAGATATGCTTCTGTTGAGATATTAGATAGACCAAAGAGAATGGAGTTAAATGGAAAAATTGAAGTTAAGGTAGAACAAACTTCTACGATTGACGTTTTTGTTTCTGGTAAAAAGATATCTTCTTGAGGTAATTGATAAATGACTGTAACAACAGATATATTTTCATTAGAAACTGTTTATAGACTTCAAATTCTAGGACTTTGGTTTACTCAAAATAATAGTCCACTACCTTCATATCCTTATGGTTACTTTGGTGGTGGTGAGATTCCTGGACCTACTTACATCTCAACAGTAGACCGTGTAGATTACTCTAACGATACTGCAACAGCATCACCAAAAGGACCCTTAAGTCTTGCTAGAGGATACTTTGGAGCAACAAGTAATGCTTCTTATGGTTATTTTGGTGCTGGGTGGTATTCAACAGTAGACCGTATAGATTATTCTAACGATACTGCAACAGCATCAGTAAGAGGTCCATTAAGTAGGACTGTAGCACATATTAGTGCTACAGGCAATAGTTCTTATGGTTACTTTGGTGGTGGTTTTCCTGGTCCACAATCAACAGTAGACCGTATAGATTACTCTAATGATACCGCAACATCATCAGTAAAAGGACCATTAAGTAATGCTAGACATGCTTTAGCAGCAACAGGTAACAGTTCTTATGGATACTTTGGTGGTGGTGCTGGTCCACAATCAAGAGTAGACCGTATAGATTACTCTAATGACACAGCAACAGCATCAACAAGAGGACCATTAAGTCTTGATAGAGGATATTTAGCAGCAACAGGCAATGCTTCTTTTGGTTACTTTGGAGGTGGTTTTTCCACATTATCAACAGTAGACCGTATAGATTACTCTAATGACACAGCAACAGCATCAACAAAAGGACCATTAAGTCTTGGTAGAGGATATTTAGCAGCAACAGGTAGCAGTTCTTTTGGTTACTTTGGTGGTGGTCTTCCTGGTTCAAGATCAACAGTAGACCGTGTAGATTACTCAAATGACACGGCAACAGCATCAACAAAAGGACCATTAAGTGCTGCCAAATATCGTTTAGCAGCAACATCCGCAGAGTCTGATGGATTGTCTTATTCTCAACCATTATCAGCAAATAATCCACTACAAGTAAGACCTTTTGGTTACTTTGGTGGCGGTTCTCCTGGTCCACGTTCATCAGTAGTAGACCGTGTAGATTATTCTAATGACACAGCAACAGCATCACCAAGAGGACCATTAAGTATTGATAGACGGTACTCTGGAGCAACAGGTAATAGTTCTTTTGGTTACTTTGGTGGTGGTTCTGGTCCCAGTTTAACATCAACAGTAGACCGTGTAGATTACTCTAACGACACAGCAACAGCATCAGTAAAAGGACCATTAAGTTTTGCTAGATCTGCTTTAGGAGCAACAGGAAATAGTTCTTTTGGTTACTTTGGTGGTGGTATTCCTTTTCCTTACAAATCAGCAGTAGACCGTATAGATTATTCTAATGACACAGCAACAGCATCACCAAAAGGACCATTGAGTGTTGGTAGAGCATACCTAGCAGCAACAGGTAATAGTTCTTTTGGTTACTTTGGTGGTGGTGGTTTTCCTACTTTATCAACAGTAGACCGTATAGATTACTCTAATGACACAGCAACAGCATCACCAAAAGGACCATTAAGTGGTGCTAGATATGGATTAGCAGCAACAGGTAATAGTTCTTTTGGTTACTTTGGTGGCGGTAGTTCTACATCAATAGTAGACCGTATAGATTACTCTAATGATACAGCAACAGCATCACCAAAAGGACCATTAAGTGCTGTTAGATACTATTCAGCAGCAACAGGTAATAGTTCTTTTGGTTACTTTGGTGGTAGTCTTCCATTTCCAGCAAAATCAACAGTAGAACGTATAGATTACTCTAATGACACAGCAACAGCATCTGTAAGAGGATCATTAAGTTCTGCTAGATATGGAATAGCAGCAGCATCACCAACAGCAAATGGACTGCCTCAATAAATAAACAAAAATCAACTAAACTATGAGTATAATGATTGCTCTTCCGTGTCACGGAGGAATTGTGAGTGAAAAAACTACAATGAGTTTATTTAATCTTGGCAAACTATTAGTCAGAAATAATATACCTCACGGACTTCTCACTCAAGCAAACTCTTCTCTAATAACAATAGGAAGATCTAGGTGCGCAAATTTCTTTATCAACAATACAGAGCACGAATATCTTTTCTTTTTAGATAGTGATATTGGGTTCAATCCAGAAGATGTATTAAAACTACTTTCTCATCAAGTTGATATTGTTTCTGGGGCATATCCTATGAAAACAATACCAATTAGATATTGCTGTGATGTTTTACAACCAGAACAAAGAAAGGGAGATTTGATTAAAATTTCTGGAAATGGTATGGGATTTGTTCTCATTCACAGAAGTGTTTTTAACAATATGGCAAAAAACTTTCCAGAGTTAAAATACACTCCCCCCACAAACGACAGTAGTTATCCAGTATCAGAAGCAGAATTTAATAACTCATATCATTACTTTATGGAACATAAAGAAAACAATTCTTTTATGAGTGAAGATAAAAGTTTCTTCCATCGTTCTAGAATGTTGGGTTATGATATTTGGCTAGATACAACAATCAAACTACAACATATTGGTTCACATATTTTTACGGAGTGATAAAATGAAATCAGGTGCTAGTGAAAGTTCTTATCATTATCTTTCTCAACATTACACATTGCCAGAGGATGTAGAAGTTTCTCATCTTCCCGAAGTTCTCAAAAAATCAAACAAACCTTATAAGATTTTATGGGGACAACACGCATATGATCAACCAGTTTATATAAATTTCAATCACGAAGATATAACACACATTGTTTCTCCATCACATTGGGCTAAGAAGAAACTCATTGAATTTCACAATGTTCCAAAGGATAAAATCACAGTCATTCCAACTGGAGTGAGCGATAGTTTTACTTTTAGTGAGAATAAGACAAAGACCTTTATTCATACTTCTATTCCTTATAAAGGTCTGGAACTTATGCCAAGCATTATTCGTCTTATTCACAAGAAACATCCAGACGCAAAGTTTAAAATATTTTCGTCAATGTCTCTTTATGGACCTTCTAATGATCCATATATTGAACTGTATGAAGAACTTAAGACATTACCTAATGTAGAATATTCTTGTGCTGTAGACCAGGAAGAATTGGTAAAAAATTATCAGGAGTCTGCTTTCTTTATTCATCCTAACATTTGGGAAGAGACCTTCTGCGTTTCTATGGCAGAGGCTATGAAATGTGGTTGTTATCCAATCATTACTGATATTGGAGCACTACAAGAAGTTGCTGGAGAAAACTTTGCTTCTGTTGTTCCTATTGATGGAATTAGAACACCCCAAAAATATGAAGTTACTGATAACTTCATAAATACATTCGCAGAGGTTTGTTGTACTGCTCTAGATTATTTTGAAGGAGACAGAACTTATTATAACAATATCTCAAAATCACTTTCTAATCACATTTCACAAAAGTGTGATTGGGAAAAAGTTTCTATACAGTGGAAGAAACTTATCACACAAATAACTAGTGGAAAATCTATGACTACCGAAAGCACCGCACTCTCATATCAACCAGTATCAGCTCAACAAGCAGTTACAGATGACCAATATCTTGCTCAAGCATTTGAGAATGTTTTAAAGTGGGAAGAAAGTGATAAAGAACTTGCGCAAGGAAGAACAAACTTCCAGTTAGAAAAGTTTGCTCTTCTTGATACTCATACTCTTCCGGTTGCCTTTGAGAATACTCTCAAGTCAAGAAGGCAAATGGCAGAAGGGTATATGTATAAACTGATTGAAATGAAAGAAAAGGTTCGTGAGTTTGATTATAAGTGGAAAGATAAGGATAGAACTCAACCAATTTTCTGGGAGGAAAGTGGTCCCGGTGGAGGTTCTAAAAAACTGTGTTGGTTTGACTTGGACGAACTTACACTGACTCATTATCTCAAGTCTTGCGAATTAGAAATTCGTGATCGTCTTCATCAGATGCAGCACCTGGATAAAATTCTAGATAAACTTGTAGAAGAAAATGGCGGAAAACCAGTAAGTAGAGAGCAATTCCTTGAAGGAGATGGTCTATATTGGGAACGTCGTTTTGCTGATCAGGCAATGGACGAAATGATTTCTGCTCAAACAGGAATTTCTATCGGTAATCTTCACAGTATGCGTCGTGCTTCTGCTCCAGCTATTGTAGATGAGAGGAATCAACTTCCCGAAGGATATCTGCCACTTAACAAACTTATTGAAAGTCCTCAAGGAAAAATGGACTTCTTAAATGATCTTCAAAGAAAAGTTCTTACAGGAATCCAAGAAGTTACTGGAGAAAACTTGGGAATGATTACTGGAACTTCCGAAGAGCAAAGAAAACTTCAAGGGAACTGATGAACAAAAAAATTATTATTGTTGATGACTTTTATGATATTGCCCACAAATATCATAAAAGTTTCTTTGAAGGTCAATTGATGTTAGAAGAGGAGGTAACCCAAAAAATATCAAATATTTTGGGTCGTAATTTGAAATTTGAACATATATTTAATGAGATTGGATACAAATCTGAAAAAAATAATATTACAGCAAACTTACAGTTTGATTTTATTGCTGTAATTTATTTAACTCTTCCAACAGAATTTGTTTTGGAAAAAGGAATATCCTTTTATAGACATAAAAAAACAGATTTAGAATCTTTCCCAAATATAGAAGAATGTCAATTTAATGGTTGGGAAAGTCCTAATAAAATATTTAATACTGAAGATTTAAATGAATGGGAAGAATACTCTAGTATATTTGTAAAATATAATCGTTGCGTAATCTTTAAAGCAGATTATTGGCATTCTTATGGGAATGGTTTTGGTGATTCCATAAATAACTCAATGCTATACCAAAAGTTACTGATAAAAGATGTCTGTTGATATAAGAGGAATATTTAGTCTCAAACAAGCATATGAGGAGCAAATATCGGGAAATTGGCAAACTCCTGGACCTCCATTATACCCCTATGGTTACTTTGGTGGTGGTCAGTCAGCTTCCACAGAATCGACAGTAGACCGTGTAGATTATTCTAATGACACAGCAACAGCATCACCAAAAGGACCATTAAGTAGTGCTAGATATAGTTTAGCAGCAACAGGTAATAGATCTTATGGTTACTTTGGTGGCGGTATTCCTACATCAGGAGTAGACCGTATAGATTACTCTAATGACACAGCAACAGCATCACCAAAAGGACCATTAAGTCTTGATAGATATAGATTAGCAGCAACAGGTAATGCTTCTTTTGGTTACTTTGGTGGTGGTTATATTAGTCTTTTCAGTATTGATACATCAAGAGTAGACCGTATAGATTACTCTAATGACACAGCAACAGCATCAGTAAGAGGACCATTAATTTTTTCTAGACATCAATTAGCAGCAACAGGAAACAGTTCTTATGGTTACTTTGGTGGTGGTCTGCCATCTTCCGTAGGATCAACAGTAGACCGTATAGATTACTCTAATGATACAGCAACAGCATCATTTAAAGGACCATTAAGTGTTGCTAGACAATACCTAGCAGCAACAGGTAATAGTTCTTTTGGTTACTTTGGTGGTGGTCAGTCAGCTTCCTCACTATCAACAGTAGACCGTGTAAATTACTCTAATGATACGGTAACAGCATCAGTAAAAGGACCCTTAAGTCTTGCTAGAAGTGCCTTAGCAGCAACAGGTAATACTTCTTTTGGTTACTTTGGTGGCAATAGTTCAACAGTAGACCGTATAGATTACTCTAATGATACAGCAACAGCATCTGTAAGAGGACCATTGAGTGTTGGTAGATATCAATTAGCAGCATCATCCTCAGAAGCTAATGGAGCATCATTACCAGCAAATAATCCAATGCAAGTAAGACCTTTCGCTTACTTTGGTGGTGGTGATAGTCCTACTTCAGTATCAACAGTAGACCGTATAGATTATTCTAACGATACAGCAACAGCATCAGTAAAAGGACCATTAAGTTTTGCTAGAAGTGGTTTATCAGCAACAGGCAATGGTTCTTATGGTTACGTCGGTGGTGGTACTCCTTATCCTGTGAAATCAACAGTAGACCGTATAGATTATTCTAATGACACAGCAACAGCATCACCAAAAGGACCATTAAGTTTTGCTAGACTTGGTTCAGCAGCAACAGGAAACTCAAACTTTGGTTACTTTGGTGGTGGTTCTTATGGTTATCCAAATACAGTTTCAATAGTAGACCGTATAGATTACTCTAATGACACCGCAACAGCATCACCAAAAGGACCATTAACTTCTGTTAAATATTACGTAGCAGCAACAGGAAACTCAAATTTTGGTTATTTTGGTGGTGGTCGAAATGATAATTTTTCTCCTGGTGAATATTCAACAGTAGATCGCATAGATTACTCTAATGATACAGCAACAGCATCACCAAAAGGGCCATTAAGTTCTGCTAAAAGGGCATTAGGAGCAACAGGTAATGGTTCTTTTGGTTACTTTGGTGGTGCTGGTACTTATCCTATTCCTACATTATCAACAGTAGACCGTATAGATTACTCTAATGATACAGCAACAGCATCACCAAAAGGACCATTAAGTGCTGCTAGAAGGTATGTATCAGCAACAGGTAATAGTTCTTTCGGTTACTTTGCTGGCGGTTTTTCTCCTATATATTCAACAGTAGACCGTATAGATTACTCTAATGACACCGCAACAGCATCACCAAAAGGACCATTAAGTGTTGGTAGAGGTTACATTGGAGCAGCAGCACCAGAAGCTAATGGACTGACACAATAAATAATAAAAATAAATTTTGTTATGAATCAAAATATTATTGTTATTGATGATTTCTATAAAAATCCAAGTGAGGTTAGAAATTTTGCGTTGAATGCGAAATATCCAAAACAAGATGCTGATGATGACTACACATATCCTGGAAGAAACACACTTAATGGTTTTTATTCTAAAGAAATTCATCAGCGCTTTGAGGATATATTACAAGAAGAATTAATACCTTCACAACCAAATGGATACTTTAGAATTTCTTTAAAGAATGATACTCACAGACAAGACATTCACGTAGATCCTGGATGGAAGTGGGGTGCTGTTCTTTATATATCAAAACCAGAAGACTGTGTGCCTGAAGGTGGAACATCTTTTTGGAGACACAATAATCTTAATTGGGAATTTTGTCCAAGAACTGATGATGAAGCAAAAGTTTATGGATACCCTTCATATAAAGAAGCTTGGTGGACAACTGTTTATGGAGATGGTTTAAATAGATCAAAATGGACAAGATATTTTCTTTGCCCTATGAAGTTTAATAGATTGGTAATATTTAAAACTCACCTCTGGCATTCTCACAATTATAACTTTGGAGATAATTTAGAAAATGGAAGACTGGTCCAACTGTTCTTTTTTAACCCAGTCAGAAAAGACGAAGAATATGAGTGTTATTATAGTTTTAGTTAAATGAAAACATATCATTTTATGGCAGGACTTCCAAGGTCAGGAAGCACACTACTTAAGAGTATATTGGATCAAAATCCAAACTTACATACAAATCCCGTGAGTCCAGTAATGGAATTGATGTATCATACGGAAGAATATTTTAAAAAATCTGAGCAGTATCTTGCGTATGAAAAACCAAAAAATGCTCACAAGATTATAAAGAGTTATATTGAAAACTATTATTATGAAAGAGAAGAAGATATTATCATTGACCATTGTCGTTCTTGGCCAAATAATATTGAAAGAATAAAAACTTATATCACCCCAAATCCAAAAATTATATGTCCAGTAAGAGATATCTTAGAAATACTTACATCTTTTATTGAAATGATTCACCGCAATTCAGATCAAACTTCATTCATTGACGAATACTTAATGGAGAAAGGTTTTACTGTTGATGATGATAATCGTTGTAAGTATTTAATGGGTGATGATGGAATTGTAGAGCAATCACTTTGGTCATTATCTCAGGCATTTATAAAGAATGACACAAAACACTTATTACTTGTAGAATATAATGATTTGGTAAACACTCCAGAAGAAACTTTTAAGAGAATTTATGAGTTCTTAGAGTTAGATTACTATTCTCACGACTTTATGAGCATAGAAAATACTCATAGGGAAAAAGAAGATCAATGGAGTTTAAAGGATATGCATCATGTAAGACAAAAACTTCAAAAGACATCGAAAAACCCAGAAGAAGTTTTATCTTCAGATATTCTAAATAAGTATAGCAAACTGGAATACTGGAAGTATCCCGACAGTCAATATTTAAAGAATGGCATTAACTAATCAACGAGGCATATTTTCTGTAGAGGATGTTAGATTAAGACAAAATACTGGATATTGGCCAACTTCTACCGGATCATTACCAACAAATAATCCACTACAAATAAGACCTTTTGGTTACTTTGGTGGTGGTTTTCCTGGTCCAACATCAACAGTAGACCGTATAGATTACTCTAATGACACAGCAACAGCATCACTAAGAGGACCATTAAGTGTTGCTAGACAATACTCAGCAGCAACAGGTAATAGTTCTTTTGGTTACTTTGGTGGTGGTCTTCCTACTTCATCAACAGTAGACCGTATAGATTACTCTAATGACACAGCAACAGCATCAGTAAAAGGACCATTAAGTATTGCTAAATATAGCCCAGCAGCAACAGGTAATAGTTCTTATGGTTACTTTGGTGGCGGCGCTTTTCCTGTTTTATCAACAGTAGACCGTATAGATTACTCTAATGACACAGGAACAGCATCACCAAAAGGACCATTAAGTGTTGCTAGACAATTCTTAGCAGCAACAGGTAACAGTTCTTTTGGTTACTTTGGTGGTGGTAATCCTGGTCCATTATCAACAGTAGACCGCATAGATTACTCTAATGATACAGCAACAGCATCACCAAAAGGACCATTAAGTGATGTTAGATATTACTTAGCAGCAACAGGTAATAGTTCTTTTGGTTACTTTGGTGGTGGTGCTCCTGGTCCATTTTCAGCAGTATACCGTATAGATTACTCTAATGACACAGCAACAGCATCAGTAAGAGGACCATTAAGTGTTGCTAGATATTACTTAGCAGCAACAGGTAATAGTTCTTTTGGTTACTTTGGTGGTGGTATCACTCCCTCAGAAGTATCAACAGTAGAACGTATAGATTACTCTAATGACACAGCAACAGCATCAGTAAAAGGACCATTAAGTGTTGGTAGATATAGATTAGCAGCAGCATCACCAACAGCAAATGGACTGCCTCAATAAATAAGGAAAATGAACTATTGATATGATTGATAATCCTTTGTCTTATGTTCTTATTAGACCAAATGCGATTAACAAAGAAGGACTACAAGAGCTTATACAGCACATAGAGTCTTCTTCATCAGAAGATCTTTCTGTTTTTGATGCTCAAGAAACAAATAGAACTGGAAGAACTTCTTGGGCAGTAGATAAAACTACTAGAGACACACAAATTGTTCCAATGGGGAACTTGTATCCAAAAATTGAAACCCTATTAAGAGAATGTGTAAGTCAAATTATAAATCCATTTTATGATATTGAAGTGAGTGGTAGTGAAATTCCACAGATACTTTCATATAGTATTGGTGGACACTATAAACCTCATATCGACGGCGAAAGTATTTGGGTAAGTCCAAGAGGAGAAAAAATTTGGAAGAAGAGTACTGATAGAGACATATCAACTGTATTTTTCTTAAACAATAACTTTGAAGGTGGAGACTTTGTTTTTCCAGATTTAAAGATAAGAATAAGACCAGAACCTGGAATGATGGTTTGTTTTCCTTCAAATCATCATTATATGCATGGAGTAGAGCCAGTTACAAGAGGAAAAAGATATTCTATAGTAACTTGGTCTACGATAAAAGGTATTCCTTCTATGAACGATGTTAATAGAGAATTGTCCAAAGAATATTGTGTTAATGTAATATAAATATTTAAAAATTTTTAGGAAAAATGCAGTATATTAAGCACTATTGGATACATACACACTCTGGAACTTATTGTTGTGTAGATAATCCTGTAGAAAAAAGACATCCTGAATCAGAATTTCCTGGTCTTGATGTAAGAATTTGGTCACACGATCCTGACGGAGTAGATATCTGCATTTCCAAAGTTCCTGATGGAGTTTCAATTTCAGATATCACTGATACCGATAGTGGGAAAAAACTGGTACAACAAATCACAGAAGCACAGTTTACCAATATAGAAACTTTGAATTCTGAAGCAAACACTCTTTCTCAAGAAGCGATGGAGGCAGAATTTTCTGGAGATCAAGATCTTGCGAATGCAAAGAGAGCAGAAGCAAACACTAAAAACTCAGAGTTGCTCGCAGCAATTCATGCTCTTTAATATCTCATAAATACAAAAAAATCATTTCTTTGACGGGAGTTTGAACTTTGGCATTTCAATCTATTTGGTATTCTACAGAATTGAATCCAAAAATTATAGAAATTATAGAAGAGGATATATCCAACTATTTTGACGAAAAGTTGGAAGATTCTAGAATAGGAGAAGGTGATTATGGAACTCTTGATAAAGAAAAAAGGAATGCTAGAAATGCCTGGGTCCCAACAAATCATTGGTTGGGTGGATTTGTTTGGCATTATGTACAAAAAGCAAATAGAGAAAACTTTAGATATGATTTAACTAACATTGATGGTGAGTCTCTTCAATATACTGTATATGGTCAAGGACAACACTATGGTTGGCATAATGACCAGTCCCTAACATCATATTATAAACCAGTTTCTGGAGGAAATAGGGGACATGGTGTAGATTTATTTCAAGATTTTGTAAATGAAAATTGTGAAAAGGTAAGAAAACTCTCATTTAGTTTATTACTTTCAGACCCAGATACTTACGAGGGTGGAAATTTACAACTACTTGATGAGTGTGGTAAACCTTATATTGTTCCAAGAAAAAGAGGAACTATCGTACTATTTGATTCTAGAACTCAACACAGAGTTCAAAAAGTTAAAAGTGGAGTAAGAAAATCAATTGTTGGTTGGGTAGTTGGTCCAAGGTTTAAGTAAAATATTATGACTGATCAAAAAGATTTTTTTAATAAGTATGGATATCTTTTGGTAGATAATTTATTCGATCCCAAAATGTTTTTAGAAAAACCACCAAGAGAAAGGGGTCATATAAATTATTATGGTAGAGAAGATAGATATTATCATCATGACATAGAACCTCAAGTAAATGGTTCTTTGGCAAGATATAATCACCCAAAGTTTAAATATATTCACAGTCAAGTCAGGTTAAAAATACAAAAAATTCTTGGTGAAGATTTATATAACACCTATTACTATGATAGGTTCTATTTTGCTGGGCAAGAATTAAAAAGACATTCTGATAGAGAGTCTTGCGAAATATCAGTAACTTATCAAATAAGTTCAAACTCATCAAAACCTTGGCCAATATATTTTGAGGATTTGTGCGGAGATGATAAGCATTTAAGTTTAAATGATGGACAAGCAGTTATATACAAAGGATGCGAAGTCGATCATTGGAGAAAAAAATTAAAGTCTAGAAATTCACTTCCCAAAAGAGCATTTAACAAGTTATTTTTTAAAAAAGATGATACATATCACCATCAAATATTTTTTCATTATGTAAGAGTAAATGGACTATTTGCCCACTATGCTTATGATACATATAAATAGTTAAAAAAAGATGGCAGCAACTCCTGTAGTAAACATAATAATTCAGCAGGGGCAGGACTTCAGTGAGATTTTTAGTTCAACTGAAACAGATAGTTCTGCTTCAAACTTATCTGGATATCAGGGTCTTTCTTATATAAGAAAACATCCAGAAGCAAAAACATTTGAAAGTTTTTCTGTAGGTATTACAGGTTTGACTGGAGAAGTTTCTATAGCAATGACATCAGGAAAAACATCCAGTTTAAATCCTGGTAGATATTATTATGATGTTGTTCTAAAATCTCCTTCAGGTTCTTTGTCAAGACTTGTTGAAGGTATGGCGTTTGTAAATGCTGGAATTACAACAGGAACTCCATAAGGAAGTAAAATCGCACAATTACAATGGCAAGAGTTGTAAGGAAAAGTTCTGGTAGTAGAGTTGTAAAAACTTCGACTTCAAAATCATCAGCAGATACTCCAAATGTAAGGTCTACAAGACAACCATCTCGTATAAGAGAGATGGGAGACGCTGATTTTGGAACTTTAAATGCTTCAAAAAATGGATATGTAATCACATACGACAGTGCAACTAATGATTTTATGCTTATATCACCCGATGATGTATTAGTAACATCAACTTCAACTCCAGCACCAGATGAATTTATTGATCAGTTAGAACAACAACTTGATTTGGGAACAATTGCCACCGGAGACATTGATGGTGGAGGATTCTGATGCCATTAAGGATTAAAGATTTTTTAGATTTTGACAAAAGAGATCTAACTAGCAATAAGGTATTGGTGTATGATAGCGATACAGATTCTTTCTTTTTAGAATCTCCAGATAAATTATTGTCAGATGCTGTTCCGGATGATCCAGAATCAATTCCAGAAGTATTTGTAGATCAAATTGAAAGTCAATTGGATGTAGATAACATGGATTTTGGTGCCATAGATGCAGGAAGATTCTAAATAATATAGATAATATATAAGTAAAAAATGGCTTCACCCGTAATTCAGCTTAAGAGAGGTGCTCTAGCTAATTTACCAGGTCTCCGAGCAGGTGAACCTGGGTGGACAACAGACGCATTCGACCTATACATAGGTTTAGATTCTACAACAGGTGGGAATAAAATTGTAGGTTCTCACCGTTTCTGGACAAATAGCACTGCTTCAACTGGAAGTGGTGTTAATCTTGTAGAAGGAACCAGCAACGGAACTTCATTCATTACCCTTAAGTCTCCAGATAGTCTTGCCGGTATTGTCACATATACTTTCCCCGGAACTGATGGTTCTAATGGAAATGTTCTCATTACCGATGGTAATGGGAATCTTTCTTTCTCGGCACCTGCTGCTTCCAGTTTCACTCTTTCTGCAGACACAGGAACTAACGATACTTTCAATACCGGAGAAACATTAACTTTTGCTGGTGGTGAAGGAATTGATACTGCAGTAACCAACAATACTATTACAATTTCTGGTGAAGATGCATCAAGTTCGAACAAAGGTATTGCTTCTTTCTCAGAAACAACAGATTTTACTGTAACCTCTGGTGATGTAGCACTCGCAGATACAGTTGTTAAGACCGTAACCACAGATAGTGGTGCTCTGACTCCTTCTTCACATGGATTCAGTGTTCTTGGTGGAGAAGGTTTAGACGTAACTCATACAGGAACCACAATTACGGTTGCTGGTGAAGATGCATCAGATACTAATAAGGGTATTGCTTCATTTGTTGCGGCAGACTTTGATGTAGCATCTGGAGCAGTTTCACTTGAGGACACTGTAGTTAAGGCAGTCACAACTGACAGCGGTGCTTTAACACCATCTTCACATGGATTTAGCATTCTTGGTGGAGAAGGTTTAGACGTAACTCATACAGGAACTACAATTACGGTTGCTGGTGAAGATGCTTCTACAACTAACAAAGGTATTGCTCAGTTTAATAGTGATGATTTTGCAGTATCTTCGGGTATTGTTGGAATTTCCACACTCTTTATTTCAACCATTAGTGTTACTGGTGGTGGAGGAGACATTAGTGGTAGTGGACATTCAATCAACTTTGCTGCTGGAGAGGGTGTAAATATTGGTGCTGCAGGAAGCACAATTACTATCTCTGCCGAAGATGCATCTGATAGCAACAAAGGCGTTGCTTCTTTCGATGTTACTGACTTCACAGTAACCTCTGGTGATGTAACAATCAACGCTGAGAGAATCCAGGACATTGCTGGAGCAATGGTTACTGGTAACACAGAAACTCTCATTACAGTAACATATCAAGATGCTGATGGCACTATTGACTTTGAAGTTGATAATGACCTTGCGAATTATAGCAACGCAACTTCAGCGTTCATTACAGCTTCTTCATCGGACACTTTAACCAATAAGACCTTTGATGCTAATGGAACTGGCAACTCACTTTCAAATGTAGAGGTTGCTGATTTTGCTGCTTCTGCTATCGTAACTGAAGGAGAAGGAATTTCCTCAAATGACAATGATACAACTTTACCAACATCAGCAGCAGTAAAGGACTATACTGATACTGCTATTGCTGCTGTAGACTTGACTATTACCACAGCAGGTGACAGTGGATCTGGTTCAGTTTCAACTTCACAGACACTTACTGTCGCTGGAACTGCAAATGAAGTTGAGACTTCGGCATCAGGTCAAACCGTAACTATCGGTCTTCCTAGTGCTGTAACAGTTACAACTTCACTGACTACACCAACAGTTCAGGCAACAAACCTGAAGGCAAATGATGGTACAACTTCTATTACCATCACAGATTCTACAGGTGCCGTTGAGTGTGCTCAAAACTTAACAGTTCAAGGAAACTTAATTGTTAATGGTTCGACCACACAGGTCAATACAACTCAGACAACCATTGAAGACCAACTTCTGGAACTGGGTATTGTTGATGGTTCAGCACCTTCTTCAGACCTTAACAAGGACCTTGGTGTTCTGTTCAACTACTATACTTCTTCTGCTAAGAAAGCAGCGATTTATTGGGATGACAGCACTTCAAGAATTGCTGTTGCTGATGACGTTTCAGAATCCAGTGGAGTTCTGACTGCTGCTTCATATGCTGCATTTGAAATTGGTTCACTTTATGTTAATGACTGTGCCGGTGCTTCTCAAGTTATTTCTTGTAGCGGTAGCACAAGAAGTCTGGAGAATATTTCAATTGATGGCGGATCATTCTGATTTTAGTTTAAATAAACTCTAAATAGAGGGGCAAATAGCCCCTCTTTTTTTATGAATGAGCAAGATTTAAAGTATATGGTTTCGACATATCAACAAAAGAGTTTCGATTTACTATCTCAAGTCATAGCAGCAGAATCAAAGGTTAGACAGTTGTCAGATTTGGTTCAGGCACAAAGTAAACAAATTCAATCGCAAGCAGAAGAGATTGAAAAGTTAAAGTCTAAAGAATCTACAACTAGAGCAAAAAAGTCAGCGGTAGAAAAGATTTCAGGTGAAGAGTTTTAGGATAAATATTTTATAGTATAACCCAATAAATATTGGGATTTTAGGTAAATACCATCGTCTTTAGTTAAATGGCAAATCCAACAATTAAGTTAAAAAGATCCTCAGTTCAAGGAAAAATTCCAACAACAGGACAACTTCCTCTGGGTGAGTTAGCTATTAATACTTATGATGGTAAGTTATTTTTAAAGAAAGACGATGGTACAGAAAGTATTGTAGAAGTTGGAGCAGGAACCGCTAACCAATTAACCACTTCAACTACATTTGGTGGAGATGTTAGTGGAACTTATAATGCAATTGTAGTTGCTAATGATAGTCATACACATGACACAAGATACTATACAGAAACAGAATCCGATTCAAGATTCTTAGGTATCAGTGCTAAAGCAGCAGATTCTAATTTACTTGATGGTATTGATAGTTCCCAGTTCTTGAGGTCTGATGCTGCAGATTCATTCAGTGGCACACTAACTGGTGCTTTGAGTTCAGGAGGCACCGCAATTGATTTGGCAACAAATGACAATTACGCTTCAATGCGCGTAATTAGAAATCAAAATACTGGTGCCTTCGCAGATGGCATGTACATTGGATATGCCAATGGAAATAGTGGTTATACAAGAATTTTTGGGGGTGGCGCAACAAGTGGCGGCATCACTGTCACAGGAAGTGGAGCAAGTAATGTAACTATTGCAGGAAATGTTGCTTGGAACGCAGGTAACGATGGTGCTGGATCAGCGTTGGATGCTGACTTGCTTGACGGTCAACAGGGTTCTTATTACCTTAATTATAATAACTTATCCAACAAACCAACTATTGGTAATGGAACTTTAACTCTGAATGTTTCTGGAACTGGTTTATCTGGTTCAACATCATTTACGGCAAACCAATCCGGAAATAGTACTTTTACTGTAACTTCTAATGCTACATCAGCAAATACAGCTTCAACAATAGTAGCAAGAGATGGTTCCGGTAACTTTAGTGCTGGTGCTATTACCGCAACCTCCGAAAGATTATCAGGAAATCTTTCTGCTTGGAATACTACAACGCCAGGAACAGGTCTTGGTGGATTACATTTAGGTGCAGCATCTGGAACAAGTAATGTTGGTCCTGCAATTACTTTCGGCGCAAGAGATATTTCCTCTGGAGGAACCGCACAGGCAGGTATTTACATCAATTCGGATGGTACATATGGAACCAGAATGTACCTTGCAACTTCTGATAATTATACAACTGGTTCTAAAGTTGCAATGTCTATCAGTGAATCGGGTATTGTCAATTTTTCAAGAGCAACTCCGACCTCTGGAGGAAACACAATATGGCACGCAGGTAATGATGGATCAGGTTCAGGACTTGATGCTGACTTACTTGATGGTATTAGTTCTGCCAGTTTCTTAAGATCTGATGCTGCTGATTCGTGGAGCGGAACACTTTCTTATGGGGCAAGTGATACTCACGGTCTTTCATTCCAAAACGCAACATATTCAGCAAACTCTTTGTATATTGGTGGATGGACAACAGCGAACACAAATGGCATCTCTAGGATTAGAAATTCTACTGGGAATTTACATATAGATTCTGCCGCAAATGGTTCTTTATACTTAAATCAGTATTCATCTGGTGGAGTATATGCAAGAGGAAATGTAGTCTGGCACGCAGGTAATGATGGTGCTGGATCTGGTTTAGATGCTGACTTACTTGATGGACAACAGGGTTCTTATTACTTAAATTATAGTAATTTTTCCAATACTCCAACTATTGGTAATGGCACTCTAACTTTAAATGTTTCTGGTACAGGTCTTTCTGGTTCTCAGACTTTTACTGCAAATCAATCTGGTAATGCTACATTTACTGTAACTTCTAATGCTACTAGTGCAAATACAGCAAGTACTATTGTTGCTCGTGATGCATCAGGTAACTTTACTGCAGGTACAATTACTGCTGCTTTGAGTGGTAATTCTACAACAGCAACTAATATCAGTGGATATTCGGGAACTTATTGGACTTCTAATAACGATGGTGCTGGAAGTGGTTTAGATGCTGATTTATTTGATGGACAACAGGGTTCATATTATCAACCTGCTTCAACGGCATTAAAAACATCAACCACATTTGGTGGAGATGTCAGTGGAACTTATAATGCTATTGTAGTTGCTAATGATTCTCACCAACACACTCAGATCTACTCTAAAGGGAACTATGTGTGGACATCTAGCACTGCTCCCAGAAACTTCCCAGATGGCATTTCTTTATCGTTTGTTCAATCATCTAATGGGTGGCAAAGCTACGGGACTGTAGTCAACTTCCATACATACCCCAACGATGGCGCAACTGCGCAGTTCTATTTTCCTTATAGCGCCTCGTTTGGAGGAAACTCCATGCAATACCGCCTAGGTCTCTACAACAATGCCGGGTGGACTGGGTGGAAAACAATTTGGGATAACACTAACGACGGAGCAGGTTCTGGACTTGATGCGGACCTGCTTGATGGTCAACAGGGTTCTTACTATGCGCCTAAAGCATCTCCTTCATTTACAGGAACTCCAACAGCACCGACTGCTTCTGCGGGGACAAACACAACTCAACTTGCTACCACTGCATTTGTCTCTACTGCAGTTTCAAATCTGGTAGATTCGGCACCAGGAACACTTGATACTCTGAATGAGTTAGCTGCTGCTTTAGGTGATGACTCCAACTTTAGCACAACTGTAACTAATTCTATCGCCACTAAATTGGCTCTTAGTGGCGGTACAATGACAGGAAACATTGCGTTTTCTGGTGCTCAAACTGTAGACGGTCGAGACCTTTCAGCAGATGGATCAAAATTAGACGGAATAGCAGCAGGAGCAGAAGTTAATGTTCAGTCTGATTGGAATGCTACTAGCGGTGATGCGTTAATTCTCAACAAACCAACAATCCCCACCAATAACAACCAACTGACTAATGGTGCTGGTTATATAACTTCTAGTGGAAGTATTACTGGTAGTGCTGGAACTCTTGATGGTCTTGATAGCACTCAGTTCTTAAGGTCTGATGCTGCAGATACTTCTTCAACAACTTATACCTTTACAAATACTTCTATTAATCCAAAATTGGATTTTAGCGGACATGCTGGTGCTGCTAACTACAACTACTTTATGAGAGCGAGTAATGACACTGGAGTTAAAGCAGTTCATTTTGTGAACGGCTCTACAAGGACTGGCGATGGAGGAATTAATACTTATACGATTAGAAACGACGCGGGAAGTCTCAGGCTGGGCAGATCAGAGTATTCCACTCTGATTGAAGGTTCTGGTGATTTAACCTTTAACGCCAATGAAGTTTGGCACGCAGGTAACGATGGTGCTGGTAGTGGTTTAGATGCCGATTTACTAGACGGTATTTCTTCCGCAAGTTTCTTAAGAGGTGATGTAGATGATACATTTACCAGACTGAGTGGAATCAGAGTAAGTTGTGGATTTGATTCGGGAAATGATAATTCTGTTGGTTGTTCAAACTGGTTTAGATCTAGTGGTTCTACAGGTTGGTATAATCAAACATATGGTGGTGGTTGGTACATGCAAGACACCACCTGGATTAGATCCTACAATAACAAGTCAATCTACCACAACACAGGAACATTAAGAACTGATGGAACTCTCCAAGTAGGTAGCGGCGGCGCAACATTTAATGCTCCAAATGGTGGAACAGTTACTATTTCAGGTAGTACTGCTTGGCACGCAGGTAATGATGGTGCTGGATCTGGTTTAGATGCTGACTTACTTGATGGTCTTAATAGCACTCAGTTCTTAAGGTCTGATGCTGTTGCTGCTGCGAGTCAACGAATACAATTCACAGCGAATAGTACTAATAATTGGGACAACATAGCAACAACCCAGGGAAATCTAGGTTGTATTGAAATTCGCAACGATGGTGCTGGAAATGATGCTTTTATGGCATTCCATGCTAGTAGTGACTTTGCCTTCTACTTTGGTCTTGATGCAAGTACTAATGACCTTTCTGTTGGTGGCTGGTCAATGGGTGCCAACAAATATAGAGTATGGCACGCAGGTAATGATGGTGCTGGTAGTGGTTTAGATGCTGACATTCTTGACGGTCAACAGGGTTCTTATTATCTTAACTACAATAACTTCACAAACACTCCAACAATCCCCACCAATAACAACCAACTGACTAATGGTGCTGGTTATATAACTTCTAGTGGAAGTATTACTGGTAGTGCCGGAACTCTTGATGGTCTTGATAGCACTCAGTTCTTAAGGTCTGATGCTGCAGATACCGCCACGGGCATAATAACATTTAATGCCGATACCAGATATGGAAGTCAAAGTTCTCAGCAGGGTGGAGGATTAGCAGTTCAAAGGGTATGGAATAAAAGCGTCGCAGCTGGTCAATTATATCAATTAGGAACTTGGCACGATACGGAAGGAACCGCTTCTATTTTAATTCAAGTTTCATCTGAAACCTCCGGAAATTCAGGAACTTCTACTTATCTTTGGCAGGGTGGATTTTCCCAATTAACAGGTAGTTATTATAGATTATATCCATTAAATGTAGGAAGAGGGCACGGTCAGGGTGCTGATACTGGAGAGAATACTAATGCTTGGCAAGTTTTCATATATGGAACAACTGTAACAGGAAGTAACTATATCTACGGTCTTGCAGTTCATGTAGCATCTGGTGCCAGTAATAAAAATTTAGTTGTAACTGCAACTGAGTTAAAGCGTGGCATGTCATTTACTGACCAAGGTAGTTCGTCAGTAATTACATCTTTTACTAACAGTGGTAACATCTTTAGTAACAGAACTGTTTTAGCAGAAAATGTAAAAATAGGAAGTTCTTTCAGTCAAGTTTGGCACGCAGGTAATGATGGTGCTGGATCTGGATTAGATGCTGACCTACTCGATGGTCTTAATGCAAACACTGCTGGAGCAAATGTTATATTAAAAACAAGTTCCAGTGGATACATTCTTCACGATAACTGGATTCGTATTGGTAGTGGAAATGGACTCTATAATTCCAATGGTGCGTATTTCTATGAAGATACAACATATGGGTGGTTCTCTAGATCAAGAATTTCTAATTCATCTTCAATAAGACTGCAAGTTTATAATGGAACTAATGTAGGTTGGTTGTATGCAGATTCTAGTTTAAATCAAGGATTTTTAAGCAGTGGGGGAGGTTGGAGATTATTTATCCCAAATAGTGGAAATATCAAGAGAGATAATTTATATGGGTTGTGGGATTCTGGTAACGATGGATCTGGATCTGGTTTGGATGCTGACTTACTTGATGGACAACAGGGTTCATATTATCTTAACTATAATAACTTATCCAACAAACCAACTATTGGTAATGGAACTTTAACTCTGAATGTTTCTGGAACTGGTTTATCTGGTTCAACATCATTTGCGGCAAATCAGACTGGCAATGCTACATTTACTGTAACTTCTAATGCTACATCAGCAAATACATCTTCAACAATAGTTGCTCGCGATGGTTCTGGTAACTTTAGTGCTGGTATAATTACTGCAGCATTATCTGGTAATGCAACTACAGCAACTAATATTAGTGGTTACTCAGGAACTTATTGGACTTCAAATAACGATGGAGCAAGTTCTGGACTTGATGCTGACCTACTTGATGGTCAACAGGGTTCTTATTATCAAAATGCTAGCAATATTAATGCAGGAACTCTCAATGATGCTAGATTAAGTTATAAAGAATTGGGAAGATCGCCTGTTGGTAATTTTGGACAATGGGCAAGTCATACAGCATTTAATGATTTTAATACACCTCCAACATATTGGGGATGGACATATCTGAATGGTACAGCAAATGCTCCAAATACATCCTCAGTACAGTGGTATAGAGGAAGATTTAGTTTAGGAAATGCATATGGTCTAGGCAGTGATGTTAGTGATTATTGGATGGAAATGGCAATACCAAGGTATAGTCAAGGTGGAGCTCCAGGTAATCTTTGGATTCGTACCTGTGAAAATGGTTCTGAACAGTCTTGGTATCAGGTAGCAGCAACCGTCAGCGGCAATACAACTTGGCACGCTGGCAACGATGGTGCTGGTAGTGGACTTGATTCTGACTTACTTGATGGTCAACAAGGTTCATATTACCTCAACTACAATAACTTATCTAACAAACCAACAATTCCCACTAATAACAATCAACTGACGAATGGCGCTGGTTACATCACCAGCGCAGATGGCGGCAACGCTGCAACAGTTGATGGTCTGGACAGCAGTCAGTTCTTGAGGGCGGACGCCAACGATACCTTCTCGGGCTCTCTGACAGGCAGCGGCAGCGCGAAGATCACCTTTGGACCAAACAGTACTTGGGGTAAGTATCTCGTTGTTGGCGGAAATGGTTACGGCGGAAATGCAAACACCGCCTCCATGGTTACGACTAACGGCAACCTGCATTTAGATGCAGCGACCAGTAGTGCCACTTACTTGAACTACTACGCCGGGACCGCAGGTGTTGCGTTCGGAACTGGTTCTACAGGCATCGTTGCTTGGATGGGTCCAGACGGCGATCTATGGAAGGGCGGTGCTGATAACTCTGGAAGTAAGTATTGGCACGCAGGCAATGATGGAGCAGGTTCAGGACTTGATGCTGACTTACTTGATGGTATTAGTAGTGCTGGATTTGTTACAACTCCCGGAAGTTCATCACAATTTATATCCGGAAATTCCGGTGGTGCCGTAAATCCAAATAATGTTACTATTAATGGAATTCAGTATGCGAATAGTGTTTCATTATTTGGACAAACTGATGGAGCATTATTCTCCCAGGCATATAATTCTTCTTGGATTGGTCAGATTTTCCAAGACTACAGAACAGGACAACTTGCAATCAGAGGTAAAAATAATGGAACTTGGCAGGCTTGGAGAACTGTCTGGGATTCATCAAATGATGGATCAGGTTCTGGTCTTGATGCTGACTTACTTGATGGTCAACAGGGTTCTTATTACCTAAACTACAATAACTTTACAAACACTCCAACAATTCCCACCAATAATAACCAACTGACTAATGGAGCTGGTTATATAACTTCTAGTGGAAGTATTAGTGGTAATGCTGCAACAGCAACCACTCTTCAGACGGCACGCACGATCAATGGAGTGAGCTTCAATGGTTCGGCAAACATTACTGCCGAACCTTACGTCGAACGCGATGACAGCACAAATGCCACGCGCTATCTAACGTTTGTAGATGACGCCACGGCCGCCTACAAGCGTCTGAACATGGACGCAAATCTTACCTATAACCCTTCAACGAATACCCTAGCTACCTCTATCAGCGGCAATGCTGCAACTGCAACTAATATCAGTGGATACTCAGGAACTTATTGGACTTCAAATAACGATGGAGCAGGTTCTGGACTTGATGCTGACTTACTCGATGGACTGAGTAGTGGAAGTTTCTTCAGAGCAGATGCTGCAAACAGTGTAGACGCAAGACTAGCAGCTGGAGACGGAAGAGGACTTAGATTCTGGGATAGTGATAATTATAAAATCTGGATGTCCCATTCAGGAAATGCAACCTGGGGCGGAAGACTAGATTCCACTTCTGATTACAATATGTACTTCAGAATGACTGGAGGAACAAATAGAGGATTTGTATTTAAAAATAGCACTACAAATGTATTCCAAATTGAGTCTAATGGACAAGTAAGACTTGCTTCAAATAATATCTACGCAGGTAATGCCAATATTGTATGGCACGCTGGTAACGATGGTGCTGGAAGTGGACTTGATGCTGACTTACTTGATGGTCAACAGGGTTCTTATTACCTTAACTATAATAACTTATCTAACAAACCAACAATTCCCACTAACAATAACCAACTGACTAATGGTGCTGGATATATAACCTCTAGTGGAAGTATTACTGGTAGCGCAGGAACTCTTGATGGTATTGATAGTTCCCAGTTCTTAAGGTCTGATGCCAATGATGAGGCTACTGGTTCTTATCTATTCAATAGAAACACTACAACGATTTCCAATAGTTCATATGCACAAGGACAGAACCACATTGAATTAAGAACTACAAACCAAACAAATCCAATTATCGGATTCCATAGGTCTGGATATAGTGCTACTGCGCTATATCACGCAGGTTATGGTATAAATTCCCTTAGAATGAGAAATGCTGATGGCAATGATGGACCTATATTCTCAACATTTAATGATGGTGCTGGATCTGGTTTAGATGCTGACTTACTTGATGGATATAACACTGCAACTGGAGCAACAGCAAATACTGTTGCAGTGAGAGATGGCAGCGGTCACTTGACTATGAACTATGGTTTCGCGGCATACTTTAATATGAGCCATGGAACTAGTACTCGTACTGCTGATACCATTTTCTATTCCTCAACAGACAACTATATCAGAAAAAATGATGCAACTGGAATGAGGTCATCTCTCAATGTTCCAACAAGAACTGGTGGTGATGCTAGTGGAACTTGGGGAATTAATATTACCGGTAGTGCTGCTACTGCTACTAGTGCTACTAGTGCTTCTTATTCCGATTACTTAACAGGTAGTGCTTTTGCGACTACAGGATCGCCATCAAATGCTCTGGAGTATCAGCAAGCTGCTAGTATTTCAGACACAAGATTAGCACCCACTACAGATTGGTATAACACAATCAGAATGGGTCATGGAAATCCTTATAATTATTATAGCAATACTCTTGCTATGCAAATGACCGGTACTGGTGCTGGTCAAATAAGGACTCAGTTAATTTCAAATAATAGTCCACAAGGATGGAGAACTGTCTGGGATTCGTCGAACGATGGATCAGGTTCTGGATTAGATGCTGACTTACTTGATGGTCTTAATGCTGCAACAACAGGTGCAAATACAATTGTAAGAACTGATGGTTCCGGAAATATTGCAGCATCTGGTAATGTCACAGCATACTCTTCTGATAGAAGACTGAAAGAAAACTTCAACCATATTGATTCTCCAGTTGAGAAAATACAAAAACTTAATGGTTATACCTTTGACTGGAATGAGAAATCAAAAGAACTTGGATTTACTCCAAAGCATGAAAAGAATGATATTGGTTTAATCGCACAAGAAGTTGAAGATATTCTTCCACAGGCAGTTGCACCAGCACCATTTGATACAAAATCAAATGGAGAATCTAAATCTGGAGAGAACTACTTAACAATTCAATATGAGAGACTTGTTCCATTGCTGGTTGAAGCAATTAAAGAACAACAAAACCAGATAAATAAATTGACTCAAGAAATTGAGCAACTTAAAAACTAAGTTTTACAATATAAATAAAAAAGCAAAGGAAATTTTACAATAATGAGCATTACATATGAAATGGCAACATATGCTGCCGAAGATACCACTGTAGAAGTAACATATACAAATGCAGATGGGCATACCCATAAAAGAACTATCAATATTCCACGTTTGGAAGATGGTTCTGTAGACGCAGATTACCTTCAAGAGATTCTTGAAGGACAACTTAGAGGAGTTGAGAATAAGGTTGCTGTTGGAGCAATTACTTTTGTTGATCCAAATGCAGCACCTGAATCAGACCCAGCAGCAGCGGAAGAACCACCAGCAGCAGAGTGATTAATTAACTTATGACACTACCGTCTTCTGGAGCAATATCTTTATCACAAATAGCAGGCGAGTTCGGTGGAAAGAATCCACTAGAGCTTGGTGAATATCGTGGTCAAGATAATGCTCCAACGACTGGTGCCATAAGTTTTTTCAATTTTTATGGGACCGATGGTATTCCTACAAGTGGTCTCCAATATCATTATGATGGTCAGATTTCTGAACATAATGATCCTTCAGCAGGAAATGTTCAAGATTTAGGTTCAAGTAACTATACCGGAACCTTGACCAATGGTGCTGCGTATAACACTGGAGACTTTGGTAAGGTAGTACTTGATGGTGTTGATGACTATGTAAATCTGTCTGGATATAATGGAGTCACTGGTACAGGAGCAAGAACTTCCATTGTATTTTTTAAACTTGATGCATCACCACCATCTGCAGTTCAAAGACTTTTAACTTGGGGAGACCCCACTGCCGGAACCGGTAAAAAGTGGGCAATGGAAATCAATACCAGTGGTCAATTTAATTTGGGGGTTGGTGGTGCTTATAGATTAGCAACTAAAACCCTGACTACAAACACTTGGAATATGATTGCTGCCACATTTTCCGGTGGTTCTGGTGCGGGTACACCATCTGCTATTTTTAATTTTCTTTATGTTGGCACTAGAGTTAGTGGAACCGGAGTTCCTGCCAATACAACAGTTACCGCATTTAATAGCAGTACAGGTGCTATTACATTATCAAATAATCTTACTACCACTTTATCTAACACTACTTTAACATTTACCAATGACTACCTAATTGCTACTGGTGGATCTGGTGGTGGCGGTGGTGGTGCCAGTGGAGGTAGTGGTGGTTCTTCTAGTGGATTAGAAAGAACCGCTGGTGGATCTGGTGGAAACGGAGGAAACTCTGGTTCTAATAGCTCTTATGGCGGCGGCGGTGGCGGTGCTGCT